>Ga0315280_10004881_pt1 | contig 19473 bp, 19 predicted proteins | sample YL17G06_40_MG_FD_203697 | JGI IMG/M metagenome (GOLD analysis project Ga0315280, IMG submission 203697) | Sediment microbial communities from Yellowstone Lake, YNP, Wyoming, USA - YL17G06_40 | ecosystem: Environmental > Aquatic > Freshwater > Lake > Sediment | place: USA: Wyoming | collected... | reverse complement strand
ATTGTCGTGGCTGCTGCGCAATGTTTGAAGCCACCGATCAGTGAGCCTTCCCCCACTTTCCCGGCAAGGAGACCAAGTTCGAAACTGTTGATGACTACGCCTGTCATTATGAGCGTGATGAGATACTTGACCTGTTCTGGTGATGGAACAGTCATCGGAATCATTCCTCCGGCCATCTGACCGAAAAGCGAACTCTGTGGGAGAAGAGCAAAGCGGAGGACGAGGACTACCGCCGCGACTACGATGATTGCTGTGACGTAGTACATTGCAACGTGTGTTCTCAAGTCGCGCCTGACCTTGTTTCTTGTCTGAATATAGTTTCTGGTGAACTTTGTAAGTCTCTCGAACATGATGACCGTTCCCCCGCCGGTGATGAACGCTTCCTGCAACAAGAAGAAGACAACCTTTCCAAACCATCCTCTCAGCCTCGCCATGGCCAGCTGAATTGCCCTTGGTAAGGGCGCGCCTGTTTCGATGTTTGTTGCAAGGATCTTCACAAGCTGATTCAACGTTTCTGAATAGCGACCTGTCTTTGAAATCCGCGGAATTGCCCTCTCGAGCTCCTCGCCTATTCGCTTTGATTCTGTCAGGTCGGAGAGAAGTTCTGGAAGTTGCTGTTCAACAGAACGTTCTGTTCGATTTGCAATTTCAAACGCCAGACACCCCGGACCGGTGAATATGACTAAGGCTATTGCAAATGCAACGTACGGTTTGAGCCCAATGAAAAAGTACAGCAAGATACCTGCCACTATGGCAACCACTAGCCAAGGCATTGACCGCACATAGAATATTCGCGTGTCTTCAGGGGTCATTGGAATCGTACGTTCTACTAGAAGGACCAGCGCGGCCGTTGTCAGTGGCGATATGAAGAACACATACAGTGTTAGCATGGTGAAATTTGGAACGTTTGATGAAAAGATTGTTACCATCACGAAGATGAGAAGGGGCACGAAACTGTATGCCATCATTACCATGTTCCCCATGTCCACTGCACGCTCCGCAAAGGATGACCAAGTCTGCTCGAGCTGCTCAATGGCGCGGTCAGCGGCTTCTTCCATGTGTTTTGCCAACGCACCGCCGGTGCGTGTCACATAGATCATCCCGCTGAGCCAATTTCGGTACTGCTGACTCGGGTGTCGTATAGACATTTGTTCAAGTGCCAGCAAAGGATTCTTTGTGAACCAAGTGCTAACCTTGACGATCTCTGCGCCCTCAGCCTTACATGCCTGCAGCGGGGAAGGTTTGGACGCTACTGTCTCCAGAACTTTGAATGTTGAAATCCCTGCGCTGCTGGCCATCGCAGCATATGTAGCCAGCGCAGGAAGCTCATTTTCTAGCTTTTCCGCACGTGCTCGCGACTGCATTTTCGGATAATAGAAGAGCATTGCAAAGACTGCCAGTGGCCCGAGCAGAAGAATAAGCGGAAGAAGAGAAGCAAAAAGAAGAGCTAACGCAACAGCGGCAACTGCGAACAAAGCTACTGAGAGAAACGTATAGTAGATCATCACAGCAGCATATCCTGCTGGTGAGACCCCCATGTTTGCCTCTGCCAGATGACGAGAAAGCACAGGACTGCTCCCCAGCGCGTTGGCGAGGTCGCTGAAGCGTTCATAGCAGGGCCCCACATGGCGACCCAGAGCTACAATCGGTGGAAGCTTGTTCTTCTCGCTAATATCGACATGTTTGTTTTTCTGCATCAAATCTGATCAACTACGTTGTATTCAGTTTTCTCATCATCAAGTCAAAGGCAGATGATGGCATCATGGATGCACTGGGCTGCACTTGAAGCGGAGGCAGTTTCGATGAGTAGTAGTCCCGTACTTCGTTGACAACATCTGCATACTTGTCTATGCTGCGCTGAACCAATGAAGAAAGAAAAGCGGTCTTCTCATTAAGATCTTGAGTGAGCTCTTCAAGTGATGTGCCTTGTCGTTGCGCATATTTGATCAGCACTCTGCTCTTCTGAATAACTTCTTCCGCGCTTGAGGGCACGAACCAGTCGCCTGATGGATCCCAATTGAATATAGGCCGAAACTTGCCTATGTCAGCTGGGCTTATTCCGGCAGGTTCATGTATGTCGCTGATGCGACGCTCAAAAAGTCCATTCGGCATCCTCAGTCGTCTGTAGGTTATGATGCAATCCAGTCCGGCTACGAGCGCGCCCGGTGTATCGATTGGACGCGTGGTAAGCCTCTGATATGCTGCGTTCACATCAAGTGAGTGCATTGTCGTGATGCCGCTCTGTCCTACTGCAACTGCTTGAAACAGCGTCTGTGCTTCTTCGCCGATGACTTCCCCCACAATGATGAAGTCAGGTCGAACACGCAGCGCAACGCGCAACAAGTCAAACTGATCGATTTCTCCGGCTCTTCTCCCTCCACCCCCCTGTCTTCTTCCACCACCTACTTCCGCTCTCTCTATGGAGTATGAGGAGCGAGTGGTTAGGGGAAGCCAGTGATCGTGTGGGAACTTTAGTTCCGGAATGTCCTCGATGGTAAGGACTGACATTGCAGGATGGATCAGCATGCCAAGAGCACAAGTCACTGAGGTTTTTCCAGAGCCTGTTTCGCCTACGGTGAGGATGGAGCCTCGGCTTTCTAGAATCATCCACAGGTATGCCGCCATTAGTGGGCTCAGTGTACCTGTTCGAATCAGGTATGAGATTGTGTACGGTTCTGCCCGGAACAGCCTAACTTCAAGGGCAGTACCCTTCTGTGAGACTTCTCGTCCGTAGACAACCATGAGCCTGTGGCGGCTAGGCAACATTGCCTCCACGATTGGAAATGCTGTCGAGAGGCTTCTTCCCCCCATATGGGCTAGCTGAAGCCCCAGCGCGTCCTGGTCATTCGGGTCGAGTGTGACGTTCGTTTCCATCCAACGAAGAGCAGAATATTTCCGGTTTATCACAATGAACGGGATACCGTAGCCTTCGCTTTTCAAGTCTTCAAGATTCGGCTCATGAAAGAGCGCATCGATAGGACCGAAGCCAACAACGTCGCGCGTTACATAGTACAGTATCTTCGGTGTCGCAAACCGGTATACTGCCTTAAGGCCCTTCGTCCTGTAAGTACCCACGATCCGAGAGGTTGCAGACTGTATCTGCTTTGACAGCTCATCAGGCGACAGACGCGTTCCATGTACGCTGATCTCGAACGGCATCTCATACGCGAGATGCGCCATGATCTTTCTAAACAGGCGAAGCTCAGTGTTGTCAAGAGACGGCTCTTGAATGTAGAATAGACCTTTCCCTTTCGGCGTGACGCCTATCTGTACTCCTACGCCATTGTCAAGTTTGTACGTCTCAAGAACCTTAGCATCAGGAGGAAGAGGGGTTGAAGCAGACGTAAGAGAAAACAACGCTTCCTCTGGAGGCCTTGGTTTCCACAACCAGCCAAACAGGCTACCGGCCGATTCAAGAAAACGAACCTTCCCCATTGAATATCCAGAGGGCTAGTTTCTCAAGCTCTTAAGGCGCGGGCGATAAATTCCACATGCTTCAGCAGTGAGATGAAAGTGCAAGACGTTCGACACCCATGAAAACGAGGCGAGAAAACATATGATTGGACGCGTTCCAGTGAAGGCAACGTACAGGTTCAGACTCTACCCCACGGGCATGCAGGAACGACTGCTGCTGGGGTCTATGATAGTGGCATCCGCCTGCCGCAAACTGTTTGCGCCCTTTTTATTTGGCGAAAATTACATCAAGCGGTGAATGATTGCATGGACCTTTTGGGCCGCGGTAGGAAACGTAAAACAAGCGATGATGAGAAAGGAGACGACGAAGACTTTGAGTCCTCTGCTCTCGAGAAGCTCACTAATCGCCAAGACGAAACGGAGGCTGTCCTAAAGGAATTCATCGGCGAGTCAAAACGACGATTCACGCAGCAAGAAGAAAATGTGAGTGAACAGAAACAATCCTTCGCTAGCTTGTCAGAAAAAGTGGATAGGCTGTTATCCAGAGGCCCTGTGAGTATCGGTCTTCCTTCAGTACGCAGCACGTTATCGTCGACGCCCGGTTTTGACTCAAGCGGCGCGCGTTCACCTGATTCCAGCAGTGACTTCAACCAAGCATTTGCCCCCCTGTTTGAGCGGCTTGACAGAATGGAGAAGCTCTTTACGGCGAAGGCTGAAGAAGAAGAGAACAATCCTGTTATGTTAATCATCCGCCAAGCTGGCGAGGAACTGAATAGAAGGATCGCGAAGAATATCGCCGCAACGATGAAGGCAACCATCTACGCGATTGCAGAGGACTATAGCGCCAAGGTCAAGCATGCAGTCGCCACTCGAACTACTTCTGGAACCGGAAACGAGACACCCGCCAAAGGAAAAATCGAGTAGACTTCTCCTTTTCCCGCTTTGTGGTCAGTCACATGACAAAACATAAGCTGTCCAAGAAGGCAGTTGAGGACAGCTTGAAAGAAGCACTTGGCCCCAATAGCCCTGCCGTCGACATGATCATGAAAGATTCGGAAAAACGCAACAGACACCGCGTGAAAGCCGACAAGCTGCAGCCGGGGACACATAGTGGAGATCATTGAGACCATCGTATTATTCACTGCGTTAACCTGCCTCATCGTAGGCAGCTTCTCGGCAGCTGCAAGCCTTGCTTCGTATCAAGCAGTCACATCTGAAGCAGTATATGCTGGCAACACCATGGCACAGTTCGCATACGGTATCCAGCGCATCGCAGAGGGCCAGGAAGCGTCGACAGCGATTCAGTTCAGCTACAGGTTCGGCGTTTTCACCTACACTAACGGCACCCCTCTCACGATCGTGTTGATTGACCAGCAAAACAGCACGATGTCTGCTTATTCGAATGATCACTTTGCCCGTTTCGAATATGCTTCGCCGTATATGATGTATGGCTCAACGTCAGTGAGCGATAAGGGAACGAGATCAGTCGCTGCCTATGCGTCAACCTTGGATGATGCCGTGATTGCTTATCATTTCTCTGCAAACGGAACGACACACGCGGTCGTGGAGACACAGCCGGTCGTAACCTCGCATGTGAACGCTGACGGCACAGTCGATGTTCAAATTCTCATAGTTGAATTGGTGCGAGCGGATCCTCTGCTTACCCGCCAAGGCTACTTCGTTCTCACGTACACGACAACAAGCTTTACGCAGTACTCCTACTCCAACGGGCCAATCAAAGTGGGCGTCACATACGAGGGAACCACAAAACTCCTGACAGTCGGCACCCCAGGCAAGGCAATCAACGTCTTCGAGAAAATCATCCAGGTGAACAGCAGCTAGAGAGAAGTTATGGAAGAAGCGAAAAACCATGGCGTTTCAGATGATACAGAAAATGATTATCACAGTAGTTTTGATCGCAATCATCATAGGAGTAGTTGCCTATGAGAATACCCAATGGCAGCGTCAAAACTACGCTTCAGAAGTTGCATACGCAACCACGCTGCTTGAGCAAGCTGGCGACTTCATTCGCGAACATGCATCACACGGAGGCCAGACGACTCTAGGAACCCCTCTCCAGTTCGGCTCCTTCACCTTAACACAGCAAGGCATCTGCATCGTTCGATTTGATGTTGGTGGAGGAAACACCATCACTCTCTACCAAGGGCTCTACAATCAGCTCCAATACCAAACCGCCAACGCAGTCTATAGTGAGACCTGGGTCTTTGATAGGGGTGACAGAGCACGGGCATACGCAACGACACCATCCTACATTGACGCTGTGTACCATTACTCCACCACAGGTTACACGTACGCCGACCTTAGGACAGCTACCTATGTAGCCATCACGAAAACAACGAACATGCTAAGCATCACCATCTACGTCTTCCGCTTGGATTCATCAGGTAAGGGTGGCTCAGGCGCCTTTACATTATCATCTAAGACAACAAGCGTCGGCGAGCATCTTCGATTCATGGCTCCCAGCGGGGGAGCCAATCCTGCGCTCTATGTTCAGACAGGCAACGGGCCTGATGAGCATCCACTGGATCAGTCGGTTCCCTTACCCGTACTGAGTGCGGGAGATCTAATCGACATCACCGTCAATCAAGTGGCTGTGACAATCACATGGTAGCTCGCAGAAGAGGAGCTCTTAGAAAAAGACGAGCCGTTAGCAACATCCTCGCGGCCCTGTTTCTCGTCATAATTGCGATCGCTGCAGCTGGGGTTGGCATAGTGATGATGAAACAACAGACTGAAAGTCTCACCCGGATAACTTCAATCGATGCCAGCCAATCACGACTCTACGTCAACCCCACCACTGGCAATGGCGCTCTTACTCTAGTTTTCACGAACACCGGCACCACCACAGTCATTATCCAAGCCGGGCGGATCGGGCAACAAGGCCTCGCCAACATGACTTTTGCGAGCCCAGTCCAAATCAAGTACAAAACCGCCAATGGCACAGTGGTCACCGTCGAGGCGACCAGTGTGACCACAAGCGACCCGGCACGTTCCGGAGTCACATCTCAAGGCCTAGTTCTGACAAGCCAAACATCTGCAACCATCCAGTTCACGGAGCTATCAAGCATTTCAGCATCCATCCCTCCAAACAACGAGTATGCAGTCACGATCTACACTACAGGCGCAGAAGTCTTCACATTCAAAATTGTAGCGGAAACTTCAGGAGCCTGACCTTTGCATGCACACCCGTCTGATTGCGTCGGTCGTAGGAATAGGAATATTCTGTTGGACCCTTGCCGCATTCACGATGCTTGTCCCACTCGGAAACTTGGGAGCCGTTTTCTCCGCATACTGGGAAATGTACAGCTACGGTGGCCTCATTCACTCTAGCAAGACTGCAGCACAGCCACTCGTACTCAACCCTGCCCCTCTCTTTCAAGCAGTGTTCTGGCTCATGCTAGCCAGCTGGATGAGCGCCTGGTTCACGGCCTTCACCATCAAGTGGCCGGCACATCACGGCAGGTATGAGGCGAAACATTTGGCATATCTTGGAGCCTTGCAAACGATTTTTCCTATCGCACTTCCATTGCTGCCCGTCATCTACTACGTATGGGCCAGAGGAGAACGCCCCGAAACCGCTCGGAAAGGATGGGAGATTGAAGATTGGCTTCCCGGCGAAAAGAAGGAACCAGTGAAGAAGAAAGCGACCCGCTGATCGGTATCATCGTAGCCATCACGATTATACCCGCAGCGATCCTGCTCATGCCCGTCGCCGCCTTGCTTTACTGGAGCCCATCAACAACCGCCGTCATAACAAACTCTTGGACCATTGCATCAGTCTACTCATTCGCAGTATTCCTCGCTACGCCGCTCCCTCTACTCTTCGTGCATTGGCTAAGCCCTTGGTCAGAAACAAGGTGGGATTATGTGTACGCGTTCACAGCAGCATGCGTTTACAACTATGCGATGCCTGCATGCACATTCACAATATTCGTTCTTGGGCAAGCAGCGTTGGCGGGAAGCTTCACGCATTTGCTAGACTGGATTGACCTCATCACGCTAGCCTCAGTCGTGGTGACTATTTTTCTCACCTCAATGGTGCTGCAGGCTTTCAGCATCAAAGAACGACGCCCCCAAACAGGAACCGCTAGTACGTCACCGATCGCGTTTGTACTGATGCAAGCTACGGGAGGATTGCTGATATACAGAACAATGCAGATAGCTATAACAATCCCGATCATTTACTACCTCACCACACTCCCCGCCATCACCACGTACATCCTCACATGGCTCGCATTATTCACGTACCTTTCAGCATCTGAAAGAAACCCACTCTGGCTCGCTGTGGGAGTAATCGCGACTCTAGGCGGCATAGCGGTCCCCCTCATATTTCCATCATGATTGATTGGCTCTTGACACTTGCCACAACATGGTCACCTGCTCTATGCCTTCCTTTTACAGCAAAGACGATAGAGTTCCGAGGAGACTCGCATGTCAGATAAGACAGGTCAATCATTCACAAGACTTGATGACGTTTACATCAATCAACTGAGAGCACGTGCGAATGCGCTTGCAAGAAAGGGTCTGACTGCAACGGCATTTCAAACTCCCATGGCCACAGAGAAAAATACGATAACAGAGAAGAATGTTGTGACCTGTTGCAGAACCCTCACCAGCAGTCAACCAAGATGGTGGGAAATCTGGTGCAACGCCGGTAAACAGATTGACCTAGTCGCCGTTACTACACGCTCAGACCTGAACTACTATGCCGAACGGGTACGATCAACCTTCAAGGGCACACAGCACAGCAGGCACGCGCATCGCACGGAAGATAGAGAAGGCATCGATGTCACAACACTTCTGCCCCCTTTTCTGAAGAAAGGACAATATTTCAAAGTGCTCAACTGCCGGCAATACCAGCCGTTCCAAGCGTTCGAAGATCTCACCCTAGAAGACGACAGTTTGTACCATCTGCTTAACGCACTTCAGTCCTTAAGCAATATGGAACAGCCTATCCACGTTTGGATCAGCATCGGGTGGGCAAGCTACGACTGGTCCCCTTGGGCCAGAACATATGGCCAAATCAAGCAACCGCGAGCTCATGAAGCACTACGTGGCACTGAACACGGACGAGGACCGGTGACCATCGAAGATACGCTGACAACCACTGAAAAAGAATCCGCCACAAAAGTACTGGAAGCCGCCCGTGAACCCAACATCTGCGCAGTTATTCGCATAGTCATCTTCAGCACCAGCCAAGATGAACTAGTTCAAGGCATCGATGAACTCCGCGCAGCACTCCTTTCATTCAGAGGCAAGAAGGGCGGATACTTGGTTTTGGACCCCGCACCATTCGAAGTAGACATCGGAAGAAACGTCGACGATGCAGAAGCACTCTTCATGATGGTCAGTCGCAGCAGGGGCGCGGATCCTGTGCGCCTCATCCAAAGATATGTTACCAACCTGAAACGTGGTTTCGATGAAACGTACGCTAACGAGAACTTTCCGATACCGTATCTCCTAATGAACAGCAACGAGTTAGGCCTCTTCGTGCATCTACCAGTCAGAGCGGGAGAAAGAAACCTTCCCAGCATCGAGTGGACACGAACAGCCTTCTCCGCGATAGTCGAGTACCCAGAAGTACCGGCTGGAGAGGCTATTGAAGTGGGCGTACGCTACCATGATAAAGAACCGTTTCGTCTGACGCCCGAACAACTGATGTTACACATTTATCTACTAGGCAAAACACAAGCCGGAAAGTCAACGCTCATCGGACACATAATTCTCGGCCTCACATCACTTATGGCCAACGGAAAATTTAGTGGTAGCATCTTTCTAGTTGACCCACACGGGGACCTCAGCGAGAGACTAAAAGAAAAATTGCCGGAAGAAGCCCTTCAGTATACCCTATTCTTTAATCCAATCGATTCGCCATGGGGAATGAACCTACTCGCCCTACCAAAATACAACACCGAACGCGAACGCGACCAACGCGCAACAGCAATGCAAGACAACTTCTCACGCATCACACGAGAAACAGTCAAAGGAATAGCCGGCTCAGAAAGTTGGGGCCCGAGGCTCGCGAGCATCATCAGTGAGATGCAGGGAGCGCTTTACTATAGTCGTGACCCAAGAGAACCGGTGAAGTCTTGGGATACGCCAACTATCAAAGAGCTTGTTGACTTGATTTCAGCCGTCGGCAAAAAGGAAGACTTGGAGATGGCACTGGCCGAATTGGGGTTGCCAAATTATCTTCGCGACGAAATCTTTGCAACATTCAAAGACATGCCGAATGAGGCAAAACAGGCCGTGTTTACGAAGCTACGGTGGTTTACACGGAAATTCATTAAACCATTCACATGCAGTCAGGGAAACAATCTAGACTTCGCGGAAATCGTGAAACCAAATCACATCGTTATCTTTAGCTTCAAGGGCCTTGAAGCGGATGACACTATCAAGTCAGTCCTCATGGCCAGCATAATAATGAAACTCTACGCAGCAGTACTGCAAGAGAAAGGCCCTCTCCCCATTGACAAGAGATGGCCAACCCTTCTGATTGTGGACGAGTTCCAGAGGGCAGCTGGCGTAGCCGCATTCGAAGAAATTGTTACACAAGCAGCAAAGTACAAACTCGCCCTCTGTCTGGCACACCAATCATTAGATCAGATAACAAAAGAACAAGGCCGAGACACGATCATCGGAAACATGCACACCCTCTTCATCTTCACTCCAGGCAGCGCAGACGCAGGTGAAATCTCTCGAGAGCTAGACCTGCAGTTCAGCAGCACAATTGCAGAAAGTCTCAATGCCCTCCCCGCGTATAATGCCCTCGTCAAGATTTCATCAAAAGGCATCGACGAACAGCGCCCACCAATACGCCTCATAATCAACCCCCCCAACCTCTTTCCGGACCAGAGAACACTAGAGGCGGCAAATGCCTACTTTGCCACCAAAATGGCGCCGTACAAACCCGCGTATGATGAAAACTTCTACAAGAGAGAACATGGCCAGTCCTCTGAAGGCACAGACAAATACATGGCACTATGGCATGAACATGAAGACCGAATCCCTGCACCTAGCATATATCCCACCTTCTTCGCCATCCGCGACTTTGTGATGGTCGGCATTGAGACTTCGAGAGCGACGGACAGACCCGTCATCGAAGCGGGCGTGTGGCCAACATATGCTCAACTCAGCGAATTCATAATGCAAAACAAGAGCCGCTACGCCTACTTAACAGACATAACCCGAGGAAAACTTCACGACTCAATTGAACGCCTCAAGACCGGTGCCTTCATCAAAGAGAGCCTAGAGACCTGGAGACTCGTAATCAACGATAGAAACCTTGAACAAGTCAAGAAACTCCAGGAGCTAGTTCTCTTCGAAGTGTCTGCCGGCACAACCGTCACCGGAGGGGGAGACTTACACCGCACCATAATATTCAATTTTCTCCAAGACTTCGTGCGACAGAAATCTCACCTGCCCAAATATCCAAAACAAACCGGCCCACTCCCAGACGGCGTCCTCGTACCACCTAACCTCAAGGATGACAAGTGGGAATTCACCAAACAGATCGCTGTGGAATGCGAGATAGATGCTGACAGACATTGGGATAGAGTACTAGAGAATATTCAACGAGACATCAATACAGGCTATGATCACATCATCATCATCACCAACACAAACACAGGAAAAACCTCTGTAGAAAACCATCTCCGCGACAGCGACGAAATATCAGGAACATGGAAAGAAAGAATTGAAGTCGTTCTCTTCGAGATGCGAATCCCCATGTTCAAGCGGTGACCAACCACGACTGCTGAAGAGGATACTTTGAAGCTGAAGCCCGCACTGATACCTTACCTGGGCAAGCCAGCAGGGCTTCTGTTAGCCTCCATCGCGCTACTTGTGCTAGGCCGATCTGACACACTGGAATTCATTCTCTCCACAATAGCTCCATTTCCAGTCAAGAGCATCCCCGACATCGTCACCGCTATTTGCAGCATCCTCTCATTAGCAGGCGTCGTCACAGCCATCATTGCAGGCATTTCCTTCATCACCGCACAAGTCTACCGAAACGCGAACACATACCTCCTCACACGCGACAGGATAATCATACGACGTTCACTCATATCCTCCATTCGCCGCGAAATCCCATACAGCAAGATAACCGATGTAACCATCGACCAAACTCTCCTCGGCCGCATCTTCGGATACGGCGACGTAATACCCATTTCCATCAGCGGATTCGGCATAATTGAGCAAGAAAGATACCCCTCTGAAAAACGCCTCGACCAACTCGACTCGGTCGCCAAACCACGCGATGTCAGCCAACGCATCTTGAAGCACATGCAAGCTTGATTCTCTCAGCCACCCTACAGATGAGGCTTGCCCCTAGGGCCTCGAGAAATATCCGACCCTACTCATCCGATCCATGCTTTTTAGCTGACGCAAAGATCTGGTTCAGGTAGAACGGTATGGCGAGAAAGAAAAGAACGAAGGGCGAAAGCCGACAGAAAGTCCTGAATGTCTTGAAGGAAACACAAGGCCCCCTCAGCCCCAGACAGATTGCAGCCAAGACACGCCTCAACAAGAACAGCGTAAGGCGCCTAGCACAGGAACTACACAAGGAAGGGACCGTTTCGAAGCCAAAAAGAGGGCTTTACCAAGCTCAGTGAGGCGCCACGCCTGCCTCGCCCTCTTTCCCCTTTTTAAATCAAGCATTCTAGGCTTGCCGATCAATCATGAGCAATAAGATAGAAGTAGGCTCAACACCATATATAACTGGGGACTTTCTTCCCGTAGGAATTGACCTAGGCACCTCAGCAATCAAGATCGTTAACCCGATAAGCCACGAAAAGCACCGGATCCTGTCGGTCGTAGGCGAACTGCCTACAGAACCCCCCTCAGAAAGCATCGGGTTGAAGAAAGGAATCACGAACAATATCGTCTACGAGTCTGAAACACGTCGCTTCCTGCTGGCTGAAGCGGCAAGGCTGTACTCTCCTAACCCGCAATGGTTCATGTACAGAGGCTTTGCAACCAGAAACGACTTCGACTTTGCAGTAGATGCCATCAAGGCATCTGTTGCAGCGCTAACTCCATTCAAACGCAAGCATGAGAACATCAAGGCGAAGATAATCATCGGGATACCTGCCATCTTCGAAAGCACTTATCCTGAAGAACTGCGAAAGAAACTGCTTGAGGAAAGCCCTCATAGTTTCTCCATTGCAAACCACGGAACCTCAATGAAGAAAGAGGTTACCCTCAGCATACTGGACCTGCAAATATGGTATCAGAGCTTCGGAAGTCTCTACAGCTACTGCACAAAGAAGAACGATGGTGAATTCTCGGGCACAGTCATAGACATAGGCTTCGGGTTAACAAACGTATGCGCCTTCGACTCGTTAACTCCTGTCAAAGCATGCTGTACCACTATACCGAAGGCGGTCGGCGATGTTGCACTTCACATACGTGAGAACTTAACTAGAAAAGGCGGCGGAACTGATATCCCGGGCGTTTTCTCGCTAGGTGAACTTCTGAGAGAAAAGAACCCCGTACTCCGAACCCGCACTCTAGGCACTGTCAATCTGAAAGAAGAACTAGAGAAAGCCTCAGCATTCGTAGGCCAAGACCTCTGCCGCGAGGTTGCCTTCTATGTAGACAGAACAGCTGGAACCGATGCATCCAATCAACTAATCATCACCGGCGGCGGAGGCACAGATAGCATCCTTGGCAAGTACCTCAGCGCAGAATACTCTCGGATGACCCCCATCATGCTCAATGACATCTTCGCAAATGCAGAGGGCCTGCAACTTGGCGCAAGAGACATCTGGACGACTCCTTCAGCTGTTAAGACCACCTAACACTCCTGAACACTCAGAACACTCAGAATAGGATCCCAACACCGTTTTTGCTGGGCGCAACATCATGTCAGAGAAAAAAACCGTCGACCCAAACCAGCTCAAAGTGGTCACACTCGAGGGCAAAGAGTACAAGATCCCAACCCCCATACGGGGCAAGTACATTGTCTTCCCACTATACCTGGATGTCATCAAGGACCGGTCAGTCATCCAACTCATCTACTCGCTCCCGCCTCGAACTCGCAGCCGCATGCTAAAGGACATGCTGCGAATAGTTGTCAATGCTGCCCACATCTGGATCGAAAAACAGCCCATGCTAACCCTCAAACATGGAAAGAAAATCACTGAAGAACAAAGGAGAAAACTGCTTCGCACCAAACTGGGTTTGTGAGCATAATTTCTCGGTGGGTTGACCTCAATCCGTGATGGAGTCAGAAGCACTTACTTGAATGGACACAGCATTTACCTGAACATTGAGATAGATAGCAAAGTTACGCTATTTTTCACACGAGCTCGTTCTCCTTAGAGAGAAGGACTTCTGGGCTTGCAGGCCACTATTTCTTTTGCCTGTTCATTTCAAATATGGGCTCAAGTTTCTGACATCAATCGTTGAAGCAGTTGAGCCATTTCCTGCTTCGTCTTCAGCTGGCCTGAAATTACCTGAGGCATAAGGTACACGTAAATTATCTTTCTCTTCATTGAGAGAAGAGTATCTTCTACCCGCTTCATAGGGTCATCAGACATTTTATGCTGTTCAACTGCCCGTTTTCTTACAACAGCACTTCGAGCCGGTGCTTCTGGAGCCTTTGGGGCCAGTGTGATCGGAGGCTTGGCCGGCGAACCTGCCTTTTCTTCTTCAGCTACACGCTCTGTGGGAAACAGTGGTGAAGCCTGCGGCAAAGATACGGAAGAAGCTGGTGGGAGGGCAACGATATCCTCAATCTTTGGCTCTGGAGAAACTTGGCTCTCCTCAGGCGCTTTAACAGAGCCTTCCCCGACTGGGGTCTCTGATATCGGCAGCTTCGGCACATCTGCCTTTGCAGGAAGCTCCTTGACCGGAGCCTCTGGTACCGGCAGCCTCGACACTTTCGTCTTTGTAGGAGACCCCACCCTAATCTTCTCGACCGTTCGCTTGGACTGCTTAGGTTTGAGCGATTCAGCAAATTCTTTCTCCTTGCCTGCCGCCTTGGCAGCTTCTCTTGCCGTTGTAGGACCAAGAAGCTGTAGGGTTACCTCCGAAGCGTTCACTAGGCCAGCTTCTTCAACCACCGGTGGCGGTATTGTGATCATGATCGAATGTTCGCCAGGTCTAGCAAGTAGCTTTGGAATGAATTCTACTGAAAGCGTGTCTGAGGGCGTTCGCACCCTGAACCGAAAATAGGTGCCTTTCCTCATCCCACGCGTGTCAGCTTCACCTATGACCGCCCTATAGAGAGTCCCCTTACCAGGCCGTGAGATAGGATGAAGACGAACCTGAACCTCGCGAGGCAATACTTCTCCGCCACATATCCATTCAAAGCGAGCCTAAAAGCAGGCAACCATGTCATGCTGACCTTGCACACATAGTATATGAGCCCCATGGATAGCCGTGATCCTTTTGCACGGTTCCGTGATCCTCAAACGCAGTCTCACCAGCGTTTGCCAGATCCTTTCCTTTCGTAAGGCCCAAAAATCGCCCTCTTCGACGACTTGCCGTGATCCTTCGTGATCCTACCTGTGCTGGATCACGATTGTGCTTCTTTCCGCCATCTGATCACGCCTCCGAACGTGTGCTATTTTCTCACCTCTGTTTATGCCCGATCTTTTCCAATACGCCTCAAAATACGCCATTTTCTGGATCATGCTTAAATCGAAAGAACGATGACAATGAGGACCGTAGTAAATTGAGCCAAGGCATCTGGTCGCAAGACAGAAGATGAACTTGTGAGCAATTTGCTATCGTTGGATTGACCCTTAGCGCAGGTGTCTAACGTGGCTTTGCGCCAACTTATTTTGAAATATCTCAAATTACAATCCTACTCAGGATCACGGCATCCACTCATAGGATCACGATTCACATAGAATCACGACTCACTTGCTCACCATTTGAACAAAAACCACACTAATACACCCCTCAACCAGTACTTCACACTCCCAACCAGCACACTCCCCAAACCCATCAAAACCCCAATTGATCACATTCAACAAAACTTAGCCCGAACCAACCCACACCCGAACCTATCCAAGCCCCCTTCATAGAACCATCTCTCTCCCCATGCCCTCACACCTTCACCAATCCCAAACCTTTCACTAACCCCAAACCTCCCACCAACCCCAAAACTACAAATCCCTAGAAAACAACAGTCCTATCCATCACAGATCATAACCTTCGAAAACCGCACATAGCAGACTCCAATCATCACTAACTCACTCCCACTCTACCTGAACCCCCACACGGGGATGTGAAACCACTTCTGGTGTGGCAGAAGCACTGAACCCCACACGGGGATGTGAAACCACTTCTGGTGTGGCAGAAGCAAGAGAGCCTCGGCTCGGCGTCGATTGGCTGTTTTCGATACTGAAAAGTGTCCGCCTGCGCCCAAAAAGATGGCAGGTGATAAACACCAATGAAACTCGAAGCTAGAATCGAGGTTGTACCGGCCGAACGAGGGCTAAGTGCCCTTCTTCGCGAGATGTTTTGGGGGCTCGGATACGTGAGGCGAGCACTCAAAGCAGGCGACCTGAGCTACGCTCCTGGTGCTGGCGTCCTATGGTGGCTCAAATGGAGCCTCTGGGACACACCATACGCGGGGGTCTGGCTCTGGTGGCATGGAAAATAAGCGAAGAGAACGTGTTAGTTCTCTTCGCCCCTTCTTTTTCTAGATCGGCAACTCCGAATTCGGAGAAGAGGATGACTCAGTAAAGAGCCAAGCCGCCGCGTGTCAAGCGGTTCACATGGACTCTGCCGTTAGGGCTTCACTTCACTAGATGTTCTGCTGGATTGTTTCAACACCAGCATCGACTATGCACATTGCTCTAGCAGCAACCGCTCACAACGATCGCTAGGACATGAAAACGAATCACCTTAGGAGGTGAAAACAAATATGAATTCGAAAGTAATCTTGACGATGCCGAATAACGAGATGCCCAGCGTAGAAGTAGTAAATGCTAAGAGCCATGTTGAGATCAATGAAATTGCACAAAGGGCAAAGAGAGAACTTCGTAACTACCAAGCATACCTCAATGACCACTAGCTTTAGTCTCAAATTCGGAATACAATCCCCTTTTCTTTCTCAGATCTGGAATAAGAATAGCCGCCTCGCCTCATAATTGGAATGGGAGGAAGAAAAATGATCGACATCAACCTAGATCTTCAAGCCCAATTGTTCCGACGCAAATATGTTCCAGCGGTCATCAACGCACTGTACGATAAGAATGCGGTTACCGTTAGAGAAGTACAAAGAGAAACCAAAGCGAGCTACGGTGAAGCTTGGAAGTGTCTAATGGCTTTGTCAAGAGGCGACATCGTTCGCAAGGTCAGAAAGACCTTCGTTCCAAACAGACGGTATCTGAAGTCGCCAGGACATATAGTCCTAAACCCCTACGACGCAAGGATTTCAGGGCTTTTCAGAAACAGAGTAGTGCACTCAGTAATGTCTGCCCTATTCGCACGGGGTCCTCTCGACTTCGGAACCCTGATGGAATTTACTGCCTCGGATGATATGACCCTGCGACGAGCTCTGGCGATCCTCATAGATACCGGCCTCGCAGTTCACCGGGAATGCGTGTTTTCACTCCACGCAACAAGGATAGCGGCAGTTGAGGATAAGCTGCAATATGTTCCACGTCTTGGGGTTCGAGCTGCCGTCGAGGCCTTCTTGATGAATCTCCACCCAGAACACAAAGCGATGAGCATCATAGTTTACGGGAAGGCTTCCAAAGGACTTACTGCCAAAAACATAGACCTTGTCTGCGTGGTAGAGAATACTTCGAATACAGATGCCCTCGTCTCCCTCGTAAAGGCGCTGAGAGACATCAGCGAGTGTGTTGAGAAAGAGCATTCTGTTAAGTTTGATATCACGATATGCTCGGTTCTTGACTGGTGCAATCACATTCTTGGTTACGTTTGCCCACCATCAATAGCGATCATGAGAGCATTATATGGAATAGCTGTCTTTGGGGGACCAGTAGAACCTCGAGGAGAACAATATCTTCACGCTCTCTCAAAAGGCCTTACAAAGACAGAGTTCGAAGTGTGGGTTGACAAGGGATACGCAGAGAAAGCTGGCGAATCTTGGCGATTGACGGAACTTGGATATGCGCTGCTTGCACAGAAACCACCTACGAGGGCTACAGAAGAAAACATTGAAGGAATCCGCATCATCACGACGGTTGAATCCCTAGCCTAGCATGACTCCTTAATTTTCCATTCCCATTTTTGGGAAGTCTTACCTCGCTGCAAGGCGAAGTGAGATCGGCAACTTCCTACATGGGAGAAGGTTTGACTCAGTAAAGGGTCAAGCCGCCGCGCGTTCAAGCGACACGTCATGCATCGCATACAGCCTCAGCAGCGAGAAAGCAGCCGCTCAGAACGTGATGAAACAATCCAGCCAGAATGGCCGGTTCCACTCCGAGACTTCTACAGAAGAAACGAAGGAGGTTGTACCAATGAATGATGATGTAGACCTGATTGTTGATGCGATGAAGAATAGAATTGTTGACGTATTTGGCTTGTTGAATACAACATCAATCATTGACTATTTCCTAACGCATTACCACTACGACCACGCCGCATACGACTTCGGAAACTCAAATCCAAAGACGATCAAAGCTCATCTCAGCCAGTCCAAAACACTCGTTGCCATGGAACTCTTCGCCTCACCAACGATTACACGCCGTTACAGACAACTCGCGCTGCCTGTTGCATGGGATGACACAATCAAAAGAATCGAACTTCCTCACCCTGATGTGAACAATGGCAAACACGGCTTCACTGGAAAAAGCACAAGCTATCGAGCGGGCAGGCTCCTGTGGATAGCTGAGACGGATGCACAGAACCTACTCCAAGATGATAAGCTGCAAACGGAGATCGAGAGCGCAACCGTCGTGGCCGTTCCACCACCAGATTCCGCGCATTACCTGAGTGGTGACGCGGTCAATGAATGTGTGAAGATGCTCCAAGATGATGACAAAATAGTTTTCACGTATGCGCATGCCTTTCCGAACACGGAGAAGTGGCAAAGGATCGCTCGAACAATAGATTCTAAGACCGGCATTGGCAGGTCAAGAGTTCCTCCGGTTGGCTTGCTCGTAATACCTCAGGTGATTGAGAGCTTTCAAGATGTCTCGGGAGGCCGCTACACGCAGCCCACGCGGCCTACGCGATAAGCGGGCTTCGCTCGTCCAGAATCCAAGCGTCAGCCCACTCCGGCACACGCCTAGCTTTCAAGTCCTCAACAATCTTCTCCGCATCAGCCCTAATCCATGCTCTAACCTTTGCGCTTTGACCTGGCTTCGAACTGGCGACATTGCGCCCGATTTCTCCGCGAGCTATGGCTTCTCGTCTTTTCTTGAGAAAATCCTTTGCATACGCTTCAATGTCATAGTACTTGCCACGATAGTACAGTAGCGTCTTTCTACATATGCCTGGAGCATCCTCCAACGTTATGCTCGGTGTTTTTGCTCCCGGCAAGAGTAACTCTACTGTTTCAGCGAGCCATTCTTCGTAAGTCAACATAGAGCTGTCAGGATTCTTAGGGGCCTCTCGCTCGATCAGGTCTTTCACTATTTCTTCTCTCGGTCTCTTTTTCTTCTCCATGTTCTCATTCACCTTCTTCGAACAATTCTCGAAAAGAGATTGTCCCACTGCTCACTCCGCCTGCACTCTTCACAATCTAATCGTCTATGTTGAGCACAGACTCTGGTACGCTCGTTTCCACACGCTTCCCACTTCAGCTTCCCATCACGCAACCATCACATCTCCTAGGTTGCACAGAAAGAGACAGCAACTAACCGGGAAGCCGAATCATCATGCCGAGTTAATGACGCTGATCGGATTTAAACGTTTTTTCTGATAGGAGCGCTTTTTGAGCTCCCTGATGAGACTGTGTAACTCAGTCGAAATCAGAAAAACCCTTCGAACGAACAGGTGTGCCTTCGCGCAAATCTACTTGCGTGTTCTCGAGCATCTCATAAACTGAGCATCGGTCAATGATCGATAATACGACAAAACCGATGCCGACTCTGCGGAATCGCAAGT
>Ga0315280_10004880_pt1 | contig 19479 bp, 22 predicted proteins | sample YL17G06_40_MG_FD_203697 | JGI IMG/M metagenome (GOLD analysis project Ga0315280, IMG submission 203697) | Sediment microbial communities from Yellowstone Lake, YNP, Wyoming, USA - YL17G06_40 | ecosystem: Environmental > Aquatic > Freshwater > Lake > Sediment | place: USA: Wyoming | collected... | reverse complement strand
TTTAGGGACCTCTTAGACAGATTAAGGGGCCGTGGTCCAATAGCCACAGTGTGTCCTATAAGGGACGAAGAAAAGATTGACGATTACCGGGCAGGAGGCGGGGCTTGACGCCTTTCAGAAAAGAACCTGACAAGGAGCCATGATGACTGAACTCATAGAAAAGATGCTCGCCGGTGACAGGCTGTCCCTAGCGCGCCTGATCACCATGGTGGAGAGGGAGGACGAGGAGGTGCCGGAGATAATGAGGGCCATCTATCCTCATACCGGCAGGGCCTACTGTGTTGGGATCACTGGACCACCAGGAGGAGGCAAGAGCACCATGGTCAGCAGGCTGACTGCCATTGCCAGGAAGAAGGAATTGCAGGTCGGCATCGTGGCCGTTGACCCCACCAGCCCTTTCTCTGGGGGCGCTGTGCTGGGCGACCGAGTAAGGATGCAGCAGCATTTCCTGGATGACGGCGTCTTCATTCGCAGCATGGCTACCCGGGGCAGCCACGGAGGACTGCCGCGGACAGCTTCCAGTGTCATCAAGCTCATGGATGCTTCCGGCAAGGACATCATCTTCTTGGAGACGGTTGGCGTTGGCCAGACAGAAATCGATGTCATGGAAACCGCTGATACTGTAGTTGTGATCCTAGTTCCCGAAGCTGGCGATACCATCCAGACTATGAAGGCCGGCTTGATGGAGATCGCCGACGTTTTCGCGGTAAACAAGGCGGATCGACCGGGCGCGGATTTCGTCGTGGCCGACTTGATGGCCATGGTTCATCAGAGCCCTAAGCAGTCATGGTGGCAAGTGCCGGTGTTAGCCACCCAAGCCGCCAACGACGTCGGAATCACCGAGCTCTATCAGCAGATCGAGAACCACTATGAGGCCCTGAAACAGACCGGGAGACTGGCCACAAGGCGGCAGAAGCAGCGCAGGGCCGACCTGCTGCGCAATATCGAGAACACCGTCACCAGCCAGATCCTGCAGTTGGTGGTGGGGGATGACCAGCTCAACCGCTACCTGGAGCGGGTGGAAACAGGTGAGATCGATCCCTACGCTGCCGCCGAAGAGATCCTCAGCCACAGGACTCTGGTGTCATGGGTGGAGAAGTGGCTGTCCCGCGCCAAGGGCAACACTGCTTAGTGGACCTCACTTACCCGTGACGAGTCTCTATCCTCTTGCCGTGGGTGGAGGTAATTGCCTCATCCACGGTTCGGAATTTCGCCAACTCGCTCAGGCTGTGAAATGTTGGAGGAGCTAAACTCAGCATTCCCTTCTTGTTCTCGTCTAGTGCATCTTGAGGGGAGATCCACCGGGCCTCCACCGTTTCCTTCCCATCAGGAGAAGCCTCCTGGCCTGATGGAGCAACGGCGACAAAGAATCGGGCATCGAAACGAATTGGCAGTACTTCGGGCGTGATCCAGTGGGCGAAGTAGAACAACGTGTCTGTGGCCAGCTTCAGGCCCTCGTCTCCCAGCCGCGAAACGAAGATCGATGGATTCACATGGACCTTTGCCCGGTATCCGCCCAACCGCATCCTCTGCCTTTCGTCTATGGAACGCTGGCTACCACCTCCGTGTGCGAGAAGAATCCCCGCTTCCTCGAAAGCCTCCCTGATGGCAGCCACGAAGAAACCCAGCGATCTCTCCGGCGGTGAAACGTCCTTGATGATTCGGCGAGCTTGGTCAAAGCTGAGCCCCTGGCAGAGTGTCTCCATCTCCGGAGCGAAGTCTACCTCTTCCACTACGCCTCCGGGAAAAACATGGACACCAGGCAGAAAGGCGCTCCGAGCGTGCCTCTGCAGCAGCAGGACTTCGATCCCACCGCTGGGCCGATCGGAATCGCGAACCAGAATCAGTGTGGCTGCGTCTCGCGGTTTGGCTGCCATCCCGGATAGACTCCCACTTTCACAGACCATTCTACAACAATGCTCCCGTGGTCGAAGAACTGGCTGTCCAACGCCTGCTTTGCCGCCGTTGAATGGTTGCTCCGTTGACAGGGCGGTGACCATGCACCCCGAACGCCCGGCCCAGAAAGGGTGTACATGTCGCCTACTTTGTGGTAGAATCCGTGGCCAGAGGGGGCATAGTCCGATTCTCTCCATTCGGGGGTGTGATATGGACGAGCTTGAGCGCGCAGCAGACGAACTCGAGAAAGCTACCAGCGAACTGGTGAAGCGGGCTGAGGAGTTAGCGAAGAGGTCCGAGGAGTTGAACCGTCAACTGCTCAGACTGGCAGAGGCACTGACCATGTCCACCATGATCACGGCTCGCGAGGCTGCACCGGAGCCTTCAAAGCAGGCGAAGACCCCGGGCATTGGCCAACCACCAGAGGGGACCGGAATCCTGGCTGAAGTCAAGGAGTTCTTGGATGGGCCAGAGGGTCAGGCGGGCTTGTCCGGTCCGGATCCCAGAGATTAGGCGGCTGCCAGAGCAGGCGCCGGTCTCAGCTTGTTCTGCCGATACTGGCAGCAGGCTCAATAACCTCCAGGAAGTGCTTGACTATCCTAGCCGTGGCCCCGTAGATGACGTGACCGCGGTAGTGGTAGAAGTACTGCAAAATCGGCTTGCCGCCCACATCTAGCGTCTCTTCCGAGAAGTTCCTCTTGTCCTGTAGAACAGGCAGCGGCACTTCGATGATTTCATCTACCTCGGCAGGATTTGCCGTGAACTTGTGAGGGAAGGGGATCATCGCCACAAAAGGCGATATGACGAAGCCAGTGGTGTAAGTGGCAAAGTCATCCAGATCGCCCAGAACCTCCGCGTCTTTCGGAGGCAATCCGATTTCTTCCCAAGTCTCTCTGAGGGCAGTGTTCAGCAGCGACTTGTCTTCTGGATGCGGCCTGCCCCCGGGGAACGAAAATTGCCCCTTGTGATAGTTGACTGTCTCCGTTCTCTTCGTGAAGACGAGGTGGTAATCGCCGCCTTTCTCGAAGAGCGGCAACAGTACTGCCGCTGGCATGAAGCCCGTCGGATCTTCCACCTTCCTCTTGCGGTGGGAGAGCGCTCTTCTAATGCCATCCTTGGTCATGTCTTCCGCTTTGGACCGAACCTATCCTGCCATAGCTCCCTGACCTTGGCCTCCACCTCGGCCAGGCTGACATTAGTGTCGATCACCACGTCAGCGTACTTCGCTTTCTCCTCAGGAGAAAGCTGAGAGGCCATCCGAGACCTGGCCTGAGCTTCAGACAACTCAGAGCGCTCACCGCAACGCTTCAAGGCATTCTCCTCGCTGGCCTTAGCTACCCAGACTTCGTCCACCAAATCCAGCCACTTGGCTTCCACCAGGAGAGGTGCCTCCAGCACAACGACCTTAGCTTCCTCCCGCTTCAACCTTTCGATCCTCTTCTCCGCAACGCGATGCATACCGGGGTGCATTATGCCGTTCAGCTGCTTCAGGGCTTCAGGGTCATTGAAGACAATCTCCCCCAGCTTCCTCCGGTCGATCTCATCATCGGTGGTCAGAATTCCTTTGCCGAAAGCATCGACTACCTGCTGCCAGGTCTCGCAGTGAGGCTCATAGGCCTCGTGGCCGATCTCGTCGGCATTTATCACGGCGGCACCCATTTGGGCGAGGAATTGGGCGATGGTGCTCTTGCCGCTGCAGATGCTTCCAGTAAGACCTATGACTTTCATTCCAGGCTCTACATACATTGTCTCATGTGGTGCCATACAGCGGCAAGCAGCTCGATGTGCACCATCAGGCGACTCCAAGGCAGCGATCAGACTGCCCCCGCGAGGCATGCGTCACGGTGATATACTTGTCTCAAGAAGAGTCCGGCTGGCGAATTCCCTCCAAAAGGAGCCCAAGACGGCTAACGAGATTGACTACCAGGACTACCAGATGGCGCTCCAGTTCGACAAACGGGCCTCCCGGCTAGGGGCTCTGGAGCCACTCGTCCACAAGCTGATAGAGGGACTTCGTTTGAAAGAGGGTCATCGAGTCCTGGATGTCGGAACCGGGACAGGCCGTCTGGGCCTTCTGCTTTATGACAAGCTCCCCCGCGGTTCGGTGGTGGGCATAGATTCGGGTCGCGGCATGCTCAGACTAGCCAGAGAGAAGACTCTGAAGCAAGGCATCGAGAACTTCTGGCTGGTGCGAGGCGGAGCGGAGTCACTCCCTTTTAGGCCCCAGGTCTTCGATTCAGTCTGCCTGATGATGAGTTTCCATCACTTCGCCAACCCCGAACAAGCTACGAGAGAAATCCATCGCATACTCAAGCCACAGGGTTCCCTGTCCTCCCTGGACCCCATCCTGAACGAGCCGGCAGGCGACGAGGACAAGAGGCTAAACGAAGCCATCGAAGAGGCCTTTCAGGAAGCTCATGGACCGGACTTCCGGTTCTTCACCGTCGCTCAGTTGCAGGAGCTATACGTCAAGGCCGGGTTTTCCATCGAGAGCTGCCAGGTAAATGAGGTCTCTTTCGACCAGAAGGGCATCGAGGGAATCCCCATGGGACCGCACTGGAACCAAGTCCGAGAAAACCTCTGGTTCCGGCGGGAGACCTCCCTACTGCAGAAGTTCGAGCGGGAGTACTTCAATTTCCGCACAGAAGGCGGGCGGTTGGTGGTCAAGGGAAGGGCCAGATGGGCTGTCATCAGGGCAGTGAAGGGCTAGAGACAAAGCACCTCGGTTGCCGCATGGATCCGCACTTGGTCATCACCGCTCGACTGGCCTCATCTGCAAAGCTGTCGCGTTGGTCTTTCCGGAGACCACTTTCTCTAGAAGCGGCCTGTCCGGCTCATCAATGCCATGAGAGCCTTCCACATCTGCTATTATTGAATCGCCTTCGCTTTTTCTCTTGCTCACTTTGGACCACGCCATAGTCGCTCGGAAACGTCCCCGATAGTAGACCCCTTCAGGGATGCTAGTGACCTTTCGCAGCATCTGAGTACCTCCACCACCAGGAGAGCGCCGAAATAGACGCCTCTGATACTTATAACGAACAAGCCCGACGTTTTGTTCCATATTGACTCAGCCAACGGATGGACCATTCAGTTGATGTTTGCCCACCGCGGCATTATCATTGAGGAGAAACACTGACCAAGTGAGAGCCGAGCCATGTCCACTCACAAGAAGACGCCAAGCAGCGAGAGAACAACCACCTACACTTATGCCCATCCGCCGCGTGATCCGGTTCTGGATGAGAAGCGATTCACCACCTCGACCGAGCACACGTTGGAATACAGAGGCAGGAAGGTTCTCTACAGTTACGCCGAGGCCAGCGCCATCAGCTTTTGCAGCGCCTCGGGCGCCAGTTACGCCGGGAACATGAATGTAAAGGGCTACGTGGTCCGCTGGAAGTACGGCACAAACGAAGAGGGTGAAGCCTTATCAGAAATCGAACCGATCATCGACAAGAAAGAGCAAGAAGAGATCAGCCAGCTACTCTGGCCCGGCATGAACTCAAGGTCTAGAGTGTCCTTCGGCTAGAAGCCAGTGACACAACCGCGATTCTCTCACAGTCTCTGTGCACCCATCGGCCGTCTATCAGCAATTGAGAGTCTTGCATCCCTGATTCACACCGTGCACCCAGGGAAACCCTAATCAGGCCTCATCAACCCCCTGCCCCCACTCTTGGGGGATTGAAAAGAAGAATTGGGGGGCACAGGCGAGGCTTGCCCGTGATACGCAGACAACGTTAGACTTCTGGCACGAGGTATCCTTGCACCTCTTCTTCGGAAGTCCCTCGGATTCTGAAAACCTATCGGCCAGACTACCAAGAGAGGACTTCACCGACACTACTTCGGCTCGATCTGGCCTATGAACGCCCCCACCCCACAGAGATCACCCGCGTTCAGCATGTACCACTTATACTTCTTGAACCGGCCCTGGAGTTGCTCGTCAATCTGCTTCTGGTCGTAGTCGAGGGCAGACAGGACGGAGATCCCCATGTCTTTCGCTTGCGCGCAGGCCTGCTCCACGTCGTCCACGCAGAATACCACGCCGACCAACCCCTCACCTCGTCTCTTTATGATCTGCTCGATGTAACTGTTCTTTCCTGCAACCGGCGCACAGAGCTCTATGCCAGCATCCCAGCTAATGGCTGCCTTAACCCCAAATTGTTCCGATCCGGCACTAACGTCATGGAACGTAGCTCCCAACAGCTTCGAGTAGACATCGATCGCCTTCTCCAGATCCTTAACAGCCACTACGACTCTGTTGACGCCCCTCGGTTTCATGGTTCCCCCCTTTGTGTGAGATTATGGATACCTACCGTTTGACGTCTTGAGCGCGCAAGAGGCTTCATCAACCCCCTTGATCCCCCAATCTTGGGGGGATAGGGGGATAATTGAATTGGGGGACACCCCCAAACCCTCGGCAGGGACGAGTCCCTGCACCCTCTTGAGACGGCTCTTGTATGAGACTGGAGGACACCCTCAGACTCCCGGCAGAGAGGCCTCGCCCCTCTGCATACCCTCTAGGCACTCGCGTAGGAGCGATCCTCAAACTCGCCACTGCGGGGACATCTGCTGCATCTCACCTCTTGCTGACCAGCTTCCTCATCGAGTCGCCGATGCCATCCAGATTGAGTTCATACATAGGGAACAGCTTGCTGATAATCGACACCGTTGGATGGTTCCAGTAGGCCCGGCCCTCGGGATTGAGCCACACGCAGTGGGTAAAATGATCAGCGATTCTCTTCAGCCAGACTATGCCCGGCGTCTCATTGCGCTGGTAGTAGTAGATCGCCCCCCAACGTTCATACAGCTCTTGTGGGGCCATCCTGGCGTCACCCACCAGAACCACCTTGTAGTCGGGCTCCAGCGTGCGCAGCAGATACTCCGTGCTCATTTCCTCATGCTTGGTCTCGATATCCCGATGAAGGGTCTCATAGACGCAGTTGTGGAAATAGTAGTACTGGAGGTCTTTGAAGTGCGAACTGGTATTCGCGGCAGAGAAGAGCAGACCGCACGTCTCGGCAAAAGGCTCCATGGAACCACCCACGTCCATCAGCAAGAGCAGCTTCACGGCATTCTTCCGGCTCCGCATCCACTTCAAGTCCACGTCCCCCGCGTTCTTGGCCGTGGCATCTATGGTGCGGTCGAGATCCAGCTCATCCTCAGGACCAATGCGATTCAGGTGTCTCAAACGCCTCAGCGCCATCTTGATCTGGCGTACATCTAGGGTGATGTCTCCCCGGTAGTTGCGGAACTTCCTCTCCTGAGCAATCTGAATGGCACCCCTGCCCCTGGACTCGCCTCCTACTCTGATGCCAGCCGGGTGCCGGCCGGAATGACCGAACGGGCTGGTGCCTCCCCTACCGACCCAGTAGTTGCCCCCATCGTGCTGCTCTGTCTGTTCCGCCATCCGCTTTTCGAATTCCCGGAGCAGTTTCTCGAAATCCATCATGTCGAGCATGGCCTGTTCTTCTTCGGTCAACTCGGCCCTGTTGATGGGGTCCTTCAGCCACTCCAGTATCTTCGCGGAGATGTCCGACGGAAACTCCATCCCCGTGAAGAACTCCTGAAAGGCGACGTCATACTGATCGAAGTACGTCTCGCTCTTGACCAGCACCGCCCTGGCCAGGTAGTAGAATTCGTCCAGGTTCGAGACCAGCCCCTGCGAGAGCGCCTCCATCAGCGTCATCCACTCGGTGAGGGAGACCGGGACCTTTCTCTTCCGGAGAAGGTAGAAGAAGTCAGTAAACAAAGATGCTCCTTGGCGCCTAGTGCAGCATTCGGTAGACGTCCACCTTGCGCCCGGCGGGTTGCCGCTGCAGGTGACGCGTCATGAAGTAGTCGTAGTCCACTTCCTTCTTGAGCAAGGTGCCTACGAATGGCACCTCCTTGGCGATTCGGTCAATGGGTATGCCCCCCACCATCAGACAGTGCAGCCAGTCTATCAGCTCAGAAGTCGACGGCTTCTTCCGAAGATCATCGATGTTCCTCATCATGTAGAACGTCCTCATGGCTTCCCGGAGAAGGCCGTCCTGCATGCTCGGATAGTGCACCTTGACTATCTGCTCCATCAGAGGCGGATCGGGAAATTCGATGTAGTGAAACACGCAGCGCCTTAGAAAAGCGTCAGGCAGTTCTTTCTCGGCGTTGCTGGTGATGATCACCACGGGCCGGTGCACCGCCTCGATGTTCTCGTTGGTTTCAGGAATATAGAAAGACATCTCGTCCAGCTCGTTCAGCAGGTCATTGGGAAACTCCAAGTCAGCTTTGTCCACTTCATCAATCAGCAGAACCACTTGCTCCGGAGAAATGAACGCCTGCCCCAGTTTGCCCAGCTTGATGTACTGCTTGATGTCGGAGACATCCTTGTCTCCGAAGCGGCTGTCGTTGAGGCGCTGGACCGTGTCATACACATAGCACCCTTCCTGAGCCTTAGTGGTTGACTTGATGTTCCAGATGATGAGTCTCTTCTTCAGTCCTTTAGCGATGCTGTGCGCCAGCATAGTCTTGCCGGTGCCCGGCTCTCCCCTAACCAGTAGAGGCTTCTTCAGGGCAATAGCCACATTGACCGCATTCCTCAGCGCCTCATCGCTAACGTAGTCGGCACTTCCCTTGAACTTATCGAAATCACTATTCGCCAAACTCAACCTCCGCGTATTACTAGATGCTTCAACCAGGATGGGGCCATATCTCTAACAGTCCCAGTCCCCCTCGGCAAGTCCAGATATCCCCAAGTCGCAAGACACCTCCCACCAACAGACGCCCTTACTGAAAATTATAGCATTGCACGAGCGCCGAACACCAAACGGAGCCATGGTACTATGCGCCTGTTTCCCCAGCCTGCGGATCGTGAATTGCTGAGCTAGACGCCCTGCTGATTTGTGGGCCAAGTGGGCGGCTGTTATCATAGACTGTTAAACGAGAGTCTCGATGCGGATGGATTTGGCCCAGTTAAGGAAGAACAGATGGGTCCGGTTGGCCGTCCTGTTTGTCATCCTGGTAGTCATCAGCCTGGCACTGGCCTACGTCCTCAATCGTCTCCTGGCCCCTATCAAGGACGATTTGCAGCAGTACGCCTGGCTGGCCTACCTTATCGTCTTCGGGATCAGCCTAGCGGCAAATTTGACCATCGTAGCTCCGGTCTATGTTTTCACGCCAATAATGGTGGCTGCCGCCGGGATCTACCCCCCTGCTTTGATAGCTTTGTCTGCAGCCATAGGTGGAGCCATAGGCGAAATGAGCGGTTACTTCGCCGGCTCTCTGGGTAAGAAGATTGTTTTCAAGGAGTACCCGGAAGCCTATGAGAGGATCCATAGCTGGGTAGACAGGTATGGTGCTTGGGCCATAGCTGTCCTCGCCTTCCAGCCGGTGCTTCCGTTCGACATAGCCGGGATGGTGGCTGGAGCGACCAAGATGTCGGCACCAAAGTTCTGGATTGCCTGCTTCCTGGGTAAGTTCCCTAAGTATCTCCTTGTCTGCTACTTCTACGACGTCTTCAAGAACCACCTGCCGTTCTTTTGATAGGGGAGTAAGCCAGTGTCACATTCACGGTCGAAGGGGAACTGGAAGCCAGATTCGGACCTGTCATATAATTGTCTCTGCTTTGCCGGAAGGGCGCCGTCTGCAATCGCGCCGACTGCAGAGTGGGGGGAGAACACGGCAATCATCCATCTCTGCGCATGGCCTACCTGGGCATTCAGGGCCTCAGTTCCGACCACTCAACGAATGGCCGCCTTCGACGGAAAGGACAGCCACTTTCGTAATGCGCAGGAAAGCGCGCCTTGGTCAGCGTATATGGGCACTTCGGTGTCCTCTCAACTTCGGCCAAATGGAGTGATTCATAATAGAGACTGACGGCAACGAGACGAAGCCAGAAACCCCGGTGAAGAAGCCACCGAGGCTGACTTGGCGCTGGGTAATTGTGGCCCTAACCCTCGTCGGCGTGGTATCCGCATCAGCCATCATTTTGCGAGAGAAGCTGATTGACTTCCAGGCGTACGGCTATCTCGGGATATTCCTCATTAGCCTGCTGGGTTCGGCCACTGTCATTGCTTTCATTCCTAGCGTTCCGGTGGTATTCGCCATGAGCGGAGTGCTGCCGTGGTACTATGTTGGCCTCGTCGCTGGCATCGGCGAAGCTATCGGAGAGTTCGTTATCTACATGGCTGGACGAACTGGACATGCCTTCTTCCTGAAAGACCGTCTCACTGAGGCGCAGAACAACAAGGACGCCACCGGCATCTATCCACGCCTGCAGAGATGGATTCATGCTAAGGGTGCCCTGGCGCTCTTCCTGGCTTCCGCGGTATTCAATCCCTTTTTCAGCCTCATAGGCGCGACGGCAGGAGCTACGCGGTTCCCGGCGTGGAAGTTCTTCGGCGCCGTCTGGGCGGGCAAGACGGTGAAGTGGATAACGATCTGTCTGCTGGGATATGCCATCCTGAGCAGCATCCTCGGCATCCTGAGCCGCTGGTTCAACATATGACCCTCACCCCGACGAGGCAGTTTGGCATTAGAAATGCAGACTTGTTATAATTTTTGTTTGGGTTCACCAAATGGTCGAGAGGAGAGTAGGGAGGATTCAGGATAGTCTCAGGTTCGGAAAGGTATTGAAAGGAGGACTGACAGCATATGCACATGTATCTTGAAGGGAGGGAGGGATCAGAGTAGATGAACATCGCTCCGTTTAATGGTTTCACAGACACTCATGTCAATCCGATGGATGTCAAACTCTTTGACGGTTTTACCAATAGTCATGTTTCCGGATTCGAAAAGGGGGCTCTGATCGCCATCCTGGTGGTCGCAGTGGTCGGCCTCCTGTATGCCTGGTTCTTGACACGTCAGATCATGAGCAAATCGACGGGCAACGAGAAGATGCAAAAGATCGCCAAGGCCATACGGGATGGCGGCAATGCCTACCTGAAGCGGCAGTTCAAGACCATACTACTGCTGATCGTGATACTGGCAGCGTTCATCTTCGCCACCGGTTTCTTTGGGTACAGGGCAAGCGACCCGTATGGCAACCCGAAATGGTTGATCGGTCTGGGCCGAGCCCTTGGCTTCCTCATGGGCGCTGGTTTTTCTGCCACCGTGGGCTATATTGGCATGAACATGGCCATGCAGGGCAACATCCGAGTCGCTGAGGCTTCCCGCACTAGTTTCATCGATGCCCTGAAAATAGCCTACCGCACCGGCACCATCACCGGCATGCTCACCGACGGCCTGGGACTCCTGGGCGGCACCCTCATCTTCATCATCTTCTTTAGGGATGCGCCTCTAATACTCCTGGGCTTCGGTTTCGGCGGCACGCTGATCGCCCTCTTCATGAGGGTGGGCGGCGGCATCTACACCAAGGCGGCTGACGTGGGCGCCGACCTGGTGGGCAAAGTAGAAAAGGACATCCCTGAAGATGACCCGCGCAATGCGGCCGTCATCGCCGACCTTGTCGGCGACAACGTGGGTGACTGCGCCGGAATGGCCGCGGACATCTTCGAGTCCTACGAAGTCACCATTGTCTCCGCCATGATCCTCGGTCTCTTCCTAACTGAGGAGACCAACTCACTCATTTGGATCATGTTCCCCTTGCTCGTCCGCGCTGCCGGCGTCTTCTCTTCCATCATCAGCACCTACACAGTAGGCAGTTCCAAGTCTGAGACAGACGCCATGAAGGCCATCCACCGGGGCTACAATCTGGCCGCGGTAATGTCCATCGCCTCATTCGCGCTGTTCGGCTTCCTCTACTGCAAGGACTGGCGGTTCTTCGCGGCCACCAGCGTGGGTGTGCTCCTGGCAGTAGCCATCAACCAGATCACTGACTACTACACCGGCGCCAACCGGGGCCCGGTAACGGAGATCCGCAAGTCCGCCAAGACCGGTCCGGCAACCATCATCCTCAGCGGTCTGGGCATAGGCTTAGAGAGCTCCGTCGGGGCTATCCTTATCATAGCTGCATCGATAGCCGCATCGGCATTGATATGGAGGAATGGGCTAGGTGCAAACGATTTGGTGGCTGGTGCGCCAATCGCCAGCCTTGCTCAGGTCAAACTGTTGTGTATCTTCTATGGCGTAGCCCTCTGCGGTATCGGCCAGTTGACCCTGACCGGCAACAACATCTCCATGGATGCCTTTGGCCCTGTGTCGGACAATGCCAACGGCATCGGCGAGATGGCCGGCCTGGAGCCCAAGGCCCGACAGACCCTGGCCGACCTGGACGCCGTGGGGAATACCACCAAGGCCATCACCAAGGGCATCGCCATCGCTTCAGCCGTGCTGGCGGCGGTGGCCCTCTTCGCCTCCTTCAAGTTTGAATACGGGCTTTCAGCAATCGACATGATCCAGTGGAAGGTGTTTGTCGCCTTCCTCATCGGCGGTGCCATACCCTTCCTGTTCAGTTCCCTCCTCATCAACGCTGTGGGACGAGCCGCCTACTACGTGGTGAACGAAGTACGGTGGCAGTTTGCCAACATCAAAGGCATCTGGGAAGGCACGACTGACCCGGACTACGGCAAAGTAGTGACCATTGTCACCTCGGCCGCCCAGAAGGAACTACTCACCCCGGCCCTGATAGCCATCGTTACGCCGATCGTGATCGGCTTCGTTTTCGGGCTGATGGCATTGGCCGGATTCCTGGCTGGCGTGATTCTAGTAGGACAGCTCATGGCTGTCTTCCAGTCCAACGCCGGCGGCGCCTGGGACAATGCCAAGAAGACCATCGAAGATGAGCCGCGCGACCTGGCCAAGAACACCGGCAAGGGGTCGGAACGCCACAAGGCCAGCGTAGTGGGCGACACCATCGGTGACCCGCTAAAGGACACTTCTGGTCCAGCACTGAACCCGCTGATCAAGGTCATCAACTTGGTATCGGTCATTGCCGCTACCGTGATGTTGATCCCAACCGGGATTCATGCCGGGGAAGAGCGTGGCGGCGTGGCCATTCCAGTGACCGTAGGTGTCATCGGCCTTCTGATCATCCTTGGGGCATTCTACTACTCCAAGACTCAGAAGACTGCCGGTCGCGACGAGTCCGAGGAAGCTGCTCCAGCTAAGGCCGCAGCCACTCCTGCAGCACCGGCGGCAGCAAAGGAACAACCCAAGAAGAAGCACTAACAGGCTTCTGAAGTAGCATCGAGGGGCGGATATCACACGATACCCGCCCCTCATCGTTTCCGGCGAACTCCGCTCTACTTCCCCAGGCGGCGGCTGCGCAATTGCCCGCAGCCGGCTTCTATGTCAGCGCCCCGGGACTGCCGTAGCGTGTTGGAAACCCCGCCATCCGTCAGCTCTTTCTGAAACGCAGCTACCCGCCGAGCCACTGACGGGCGGAACTCCTTGCTGGGGGTGGGGTTCCCGACTATGAGATTTACATGACACTCAAAGCCTGCCAGGAGTTCAGTCAGCCTCCGAGCCTGGTCCAGTGAATCGTTGATTCCGTTGAAAAGCGCGTATTCAAAGGTAGGCCGGCGACCCGTCTCCTGAAGATACTCCTGACACGCCGGTATCAAACGTCCCAGCGGATATCTGCGATTGACAGGCACCAGCACATTCCTGACCCTGTCGCTGGCCGCGTGCAAGGAGACGGCCAATTCTACATGAACATCTTCTTTGGCCAAACGCCGAATCTGAGGCACCAGGCCCACCGTGGACACCGTGATCTGCCGGGCGCCAAGTCCCAGGCCTCTCTTGGAGTTGAGCGTGGCAATGGCACCTTTGACTGCCTCGTAATTGGCCAGCGGTTCGCCCATGCCCATGAATACGATATTGGTCAGGGCACGCCTCGCCGCAGGCCGCGAGGGAGTGGTCTCGGGACTCACTTCCAACCCTCTTGGAGACTGCCCGAGGAGTCCGCTTTCAACCCCCTGACCCCCACTCTTGGGGGAGATTGGGGAACTGGGGGACACCCCCAAACCCCCGGCAGGGATGAATCCCTGCACCCTCTTCATCCCAATGCTCTTCAGTTGGGGATTTTGCAGTTGAGCCTCCTCAGACTCCCGGCGGGAAGCATCCCGCACCTCTCCTGAGACACCGTACGCGGCCACCCCACGCTGGTCTCCGGCCTGCGCCAGCCACACAAAGTACAGGACCTGCTCCACGATTTCCCCCGTGGTGAGATTCCGTTCGAATCCCTGCTGACCCGTGGCACAGAACGGGCACCGGATAGAACAGCCCACCTGAGTGGAGACACACACTGTGCGTCTCTCCCGGCTGGTCTCCGTCTGCTCATAGAGCATGTAGGCCGACTCAATAGTTTTGCCATCCTCAAGCTGGAACAGCACTTTTCGGGTTTGTCCGTCTCTCGATAGCCTCTCATCTACCGGCTCCAGGGTAAACAGGTGGCAGCTCGCCGCCAGCTTCTGACGAAAGGCTTGCGGCAAATCCGTCATCTCGCCAAATGACCGGACTAGGCCTCCATACACCCACTTCGCTATCTGGTCGGCCCGGTACTGTGGTTCACCCAGGGAACACATCAGTTCCACCAGTTGCGAATGTGATAAGTCCAGGATTCGTGGCTTCATATGTGCGTCCTTTGCACGCCAGCGTCAATGATATCCGTGGAAATCTCTCCGTGGGCCTTCTGCGCTTCCTTCGATTATACCCTTATCAACCCTCTGGCCCCCACTCTTGGGGGGAGAATAACGGAGTTGGGGGACACCCCCAAACCCTCGGCAGGGACGAATCCCTGCACTCTCTTGGGGTTTAGGATTTGGAGTTCGGTGACACTGTCAGGGGGCTTTGCCCCTCTCCACCCCCATGCGGGACTCGACAGTCTCCTTCTCCCCCGATGGGAGAGTGCCCGGGGGAGGAGAAAACGCACCAACTCGCGGCAGGGACAGCTCCCTCGCACCCTCTTTTGTCATTCCCGCGCAGGCGGGAATCCAGATGTAGAGCGGGCAGAGAGAGACGAAACCCGCCGACACTGCCTCCATACTCGATTTCAACCCCCTGGCCCCCATTCTTGGGGGAAGAAAAGAGAGCTGGGGGACACCCCCAAAACCCCCTGCAAAGGGGCTTCGCCCCTCTGCACACCTCTGGGGGACGGAGCAATCCCCTCTCCCTTCGAACGGGAGAGGGCTAGGGTGAGGGTGAAATAGCACCTCAGGCTCCCAACAGGAAGTGCCCCGCACCTCTTTCAAGACACGCTCCCACAGCCTCCAGGCGAGGACAAGCTCGTTCTTCCCCATGTCGAGAGAAAAGTGACGAAAACGAGAGTGGCACACAGGAACAAAGGCATGATGTCAATGAGCGTTTCATTAAGGCAGCCAATCGGCCATCTCAGAACTGGTTATCAAAGACGGAGCATCAAGCAGACCTCGCCCTCGGCTCAAGTGCCTACTATAGGCCAGGCTGGAAGGCTCTCCCTTTGACGAAGAATTTGGTTTTGGGATATGATTTAGAAAGCAATCTTCTGTAAGGAGGAGGTATGACAACCGACCAAAGAAAGTTCGCTCAAAGTCTGGATGAGGTCAGGACCTATATCGGCAAGAAGAGAGAAGAGTCGATGGAGATCGACGGCACAGTGATTCGGGCATTCTGTGAGTGCATCGGCGATCCAAATCCTGCCTGGAAGAACACCGCCCCCCCCGGCTTGGTCACGGCGGCCATGATCAGCAGCGGTGCCATGTTGATCGGCGTGCCCCTGCCCTACAAGCGCAGTGTGGCTGGCGGAGCCGACTGGGAGTTCTTCAAGCCCATCAAGAAGGGCGACACGATCCATACTTCCCACGAGTTCGTAGAGCTGCAGGAGAAGGCCAGCGACAAGGGCCCCCGCGCTCTTATGGTTTACAAGTCCTCGCACAAGAACCAGAAGGGCGAGCTTGTGGCCGTCAGCACGAACACCATAATGAGCTACTAGAAGGAAAGGGAGGTCACAGTACATGGCTCAGGTATACTTCGACGACGTCAAAGAAGGCCAAGATATCCCCACCCTCGAGAAAACCCCGACCACCAGGACGCTGGTGCAGTGGGCCGGAGCTTCCGGAGATTTCTTTGAGCTCCACTATGACAAGGAATTCGCCAAGACCATGGGCTACCCCAACGTCCTGGTTCATGGCCGACTCGAGGCCGCTTACCTGACGCAGCTCCTGACTGATTGGGCCGGCGAGAAGGGCCTGGTCAAGAAGATGACCGTCCAGTATCGCGGCAACGCGTTCCCTGGACAGAAACTGCTCTGCAAGGGCAAGGTCACCAAGAAGTATCAAAAGGATGGCGAGAACCTTGTGGAACTGGAGATCTTCGTGGAGAACCCCGAAGGGCAGAAGATCACCCCAGGTACAGCCATAGTCGCTTTGCCCAAGAAATAAGCTAGAGCTTCACAAGGACCAGACGCTTGGGGGATAGACTCAAGGGCAGAAACGCGCTTGTAACCGGTGCTGGCAGGGGAATTGGCAAGGCGGTAGCTTTGGCGCTGGCGGAGGAGGGAGCCAACATCCTGGTCTGTGACCTGGGAGTGGCCACCGATGGGACGGGAGCCGACAAGACCCCTGCCGACAGCACTGCTCAAGAATGTCGCAGGCTTGGAGTGAAAGCTGTCGCCCATTACGGAGACGTCTCCAGTTTCAAGGCTACCGAGGACATGGTCCAGGCCTGCGTCAACCATTTCGGTAGAATAGACATCCTCTGCAACATAGCTGGCATCCTCAGACCAAAGATGATCTTCAACATGACCGAAGAGGACTTCGACAAAGTACAGGCGGTTCACCTCAAAGGAACCTGGAATCTCTGCCGGCACGCCTCCGTGTTGATGAAGCAACAGAAGTACGGGCGGATCATCAACACCACCTCCGAGGCTTATGCCGGGACTGTTGGCCACACCAACTATGGCTCGGCCAAGGGCGGTGTCGTCAGCCTGACCTATGCCGTCGCCCGGGAGATGGGCAGATACGGTGTGACGTGCAATGCCTTCGCGCCTCGCGCCCGGACCAGAATGAGCGTGGGATCTGACCAAGACCAGGGGCTCCAAAAGAGGATTGACTCCGGACTCATCTCGGAGGAGCGCCTCCAGGGTATGGAAGAGACGCGCCGGGAAGGCGCCGACCCGGAGTATTTCGCTCCTTTCATAGCCTACCTGGCCAGTGATGCCGCCGCCAACGTGAACGGCTGCATCTTTGTTATCTCCAGAGCCACCGTCGGCATCTGGAGCCATCCCCAGATAGTGAGAAAACACACTAGAGACTGGGACACCGCAGCGCCATGGAAGATCGAGGAGTTGGAGAAACTGGTGCCCCAGGAATTGTTGGTGGGCTACACCAACCCGGCTCCACCGAAAGAGTAAGCCGTCAGGCCCACCAATCGAGAGGGCGGGCTGGCTCATCGGGATGTCAATTGAGCTTGGTGAGAAGCAAGAGATCTCACCGAGACCGAAGGAAAGCTTAATAACTAAGGAGGGCCAAACATGGGGGATAAGCTAAAGGGACGAAACGCTGTAGTGACCGGTGCTGGCAGGGGAATAGGCAGGGCGATAGCCGTAGCGCTCGCTGGAGAAGGCGCCAATGTTGTTATTTGCGATATCGGCGGCGCGGTGGACGGCAGCGGCGGCGACAAGACCCCGGCGGATCAGGCAGTTGATGAGTGCCAGAAGCTCGGCGTAAAGGCCATCGCACAGTACGGCGATGTGTCCAAGTTCGCAGATGCTGAAGCCGCCGTCAAGGCCTGCATGAGCAATTTCGGCCGGATCGACATTCTGTGCAACATCGCAGGCATTGACAAGCCCAAGATGATCTGGAACATGACTGAGCAGGAATGGGATATCGTGGTGGCCGTCCACATGAAGGGCACGTTCAATTTCATGCGGAGTGCCGCCCCCTTCATGAGGGAGCAGAAGTTCGGTAGAATCATCAACTGCACGTCGGAAGCCTGGCTGGGCGGCGTCACCCACCTTAACTACGGTGCCGCCAAGGGCGGTATCGTTACCCTCACTTGGGGCGGAGCCCAGGAATTGGGGCCGGCCGGCATCACGGTCAACGCCATCTGCCCGCGGGCCAAGACGCGCATGACAGACGATCCCAAGGTGCGCGAGATGGTAGTCAAGCGTGTTGAGAAGGGCCTGATGGATGCTTCTGTTCTGAAGAGAATGGACAAGGAGATGGTCGATCCTTCGGCGTTTGCCAAGATCGCGGCCTTCCTGGCCAGTGATGATGCAGCCCTAGTCAACGGGCAAGTGTTCTTGACGACTGCCATCACCATCGCCCGCTACAGCAAGCCGGAACCAGTGGCGCAAGTAGCGAATCCCACCGAGGGACCGTGGACAATGGATACCATCAAGGCTCAGTTTACAGCAGACAAACTCCTCAAGGGTTATGTCAACCCGGCTCCGCCACCGAAGCCGGAAGAGAAGAAATAGAGGCGATTCGATCGCGAAGGAGGATCAATAATGGCTAACAGATTGAAAGGTAGAAATGCGGTTGTGACCGGTGCCGGCAGTGGCATCGGAAAGGCGGTATCCCTGTCATTGGCCAAGGAGGGCGCCAACATTGTGGCGTGCGACCTGGGCGGCGGAATCGATGGCAAGGGCGCCAGCACATCTCCGGCCGACCAGACCGCCAATGAGTGCAAGCAGCTTGGTGTCCAGGCCATCGCCCAGTACGGCAGCGTGGCGGACTTCAAGGCCGCCGAGGCCATGATCAAGGCCTGTGTAGAGAAATTCGGCAGAATCGACATCCTGGTCAACGTCGCCGGCATCGACCGGGCCAAGATGCTCTGGAACCTGTCCGAGGAAGACTGGGACATCGTCATATCAGTCCACCTGAAGGGGACCTTCAACACCATCAGGCATGCGGCTCCCCTCATGAGGGAACAGAAGTACGGCAGAATCGTCAACACCATCTCCGAGGCGTGGGTGGGAACAGTCGGCCACTGCAACTACGGCGCGGCCAAAGGCGGCATCGCCAGCCTGACCTACGCCGCCGCCTGGGAGCTCGGTAAGTACGGCGTAACCTGCAACGCTATCTGCCCCAGAGCCGCCACCAGAATGACGATGGGACCCGATGTACTGGCCGGCTACAAGAAGAGGGTTGAGTCCGGTCTCTGGACCAAAGAGCGATATGACGAAGTGACCCATGTAGCCACGCCTGACTACCTGGCCGCCATCCCAACGTACCTGGCCAGCGAAGCCGCCGCCAATGTCAACGGGTGCATTTTCGGCAGCGCCGGTGCCTTCTTCTCCTACTGGGCGCCCGCCAAGGAGAGCGCCATATACAACAGGGACTGGGACAATTACGGCCCCTGGACAGTAGACGAGGTCGAGAAGTGCATGCCCAACCTGCTGAAGGGCTACGTCAACCCGGCTCCACCAGAGAAAGAAAAGAAATAGTCAGACCACACTAGCGGTCTGATTTGACTTTCTGAAGCAACGAGAAGGGCCAGCCTCTGCGAGGCTGGCCCTTTGATTTCCGAACCAGCCCGTTGAGGGCAGGCTCGAATCCTGCTCGGGTCGCGAAACAGGATAACACGCAGAACCGCGACTCTTCACTGTACGTCGTCAGACCCTATGAGACAAGTCAGCTATTTTGGCAATGAACAAGTTGGGCATAGTTCCGGCTTCAGGTAATGGCCATGTTGGCAGCCTTTCTTGAAGCAATGCTCTGCTGTTTCACC
>Ga0315280_10004879_pt1 | contig 19480 bp, 21 predicted proteins | sample YL17G06_40_MG_FD_203697 | JGI IMG/M metagenome (GOLD analysis project Ga0315280, IMG submission 203697) | Sediment microbial communities from Yellowstone Lake, YNP, Wyoming, USA - YL17G06_40 | ecosystem: Environmental > Aquatic > Freshwater > Lake > Sediment | place: USA: Wyoming | collected... | reverse complement strand
GTATCGGCCATTTTCTTATAATCTATATGCCTCAAATGGCCCCCAAATCCCGATTTAGGGCATTGTCATTGCGAGTGAAACCCTGCCTACCGCAGGCAGGGAAGCCTTTTTCAACAAGTACTTAGGGCAGGTACTTAGGGTCAGGTCTTGAAATATCACTTTTTGCTTACCGCTGACTTAGAAAGAGCTTTTCGGGTGAGATAAAAGTTCATATTGTCTTTGGAAGCTCCTCTGATCCAGAATCCTCTCAGGATGAGGGAGCGGATTCATAAGAGATTGCCAGTGGAATTTATGAAAGAGGTCTTGGATTCTTTCAACGGCCATCGGATTTCATAGAAGGAGGCGATGGGGCTATTGGGGATCGGGAGGAGCCGCCTTCATCAGTTGCAAAAGAAATGGTTATTGAGGAGCAAGAAGAGACCTTTTGGTTTGTGGCAGAGGAGAGAGAATGCCTTTCATGTGATCTCTCCAGAGGTAGGGGAATGGCTGGACCGAGAACTCCGATACATTCGGCAGGAAGCGGAGACGTTTCGGGGGAGGTTCAACTTTGCCTTTTTGGCCGAAGAGGCCCAGAAGCGATTTCATCGACCTTTCAGTCACAATAGCTTCCGTCTTTATTCCTTAAAAAAGGGTTATTATCATGCCCTACCGGAGGAGAAGGGAAAGGTCTATACGAGGTTCGAGACCTCAGGACCTGGGGCTCTGTTTCAACATGACTCCTCTTATCATCTCTGGCTTCCTTCGACAGCAAAGAAGCACTATGTGATTCTCACCAAGGATGACTATTCGAGGAGAGTCGTCGGAGCGAGGCTGGTTGAGGTAGAGACGTCCTTTGAGCATCTTCAGACCGTGAGGCAGACGATCACCACTTACGGAATCCCTTTGGCCTACTACCTGGATAACCATTCGATCTTTCGGTTTGTTCTTCATCAAGGAGTCCATGTGCGATACAAGGTCCGTGAGGATGAAGGGGAGATCCAGTTTCGGAGGGCCTTGAGCAGCCTCGGCATCGGGATGATCTATACCGGAAAGAGACAGGCACAAGCCAAGGGGAAGGTGGAAAAGATCTTTGATTACTTTCAATGAAGGCTTCACTATCTCTGTGAAAAACATAAGGTGAAGGATGGCATGGAAGCCCAAAAGATCCTGGATGACCTCGTCAGCTACTACAATGACCAGAGAATTCATGAGGAGACCAGGAAGATTCCGGCGAAGCGATGGCAGCAAGCTATTGATAACGGCAAAGGCAAATTAAGGGCTCTGGAGCCTTCTGTAGACCTTGAGAGGGTCTTCTCCATCCATCTCCAGAGAAAAGCAAGGAAAGATGGAAGCATCATGTTCATGGGAAAGAAATGGCCCATCGGCTGTCCCGAAGGGACATCAATCACTCTCTGCCTCATCCCAAATGTCAAGTTTATGATCTATCAAGAGTACAAAAAATTATGGGAGTTTCACCTATGAACCAAACATGACCATCAACACACAGTCCTTAAAAAAGGTGGTTCCGGTTCATCCTCTTCGGTTATCGCGTCGAGTAGTGCGGGAAATCTGCATGCTACGTTCTGTGGGGGTAGGGGCACCAATTGGGTAGCCCCTTCTACCCGGCGGCGAAGGTCGCGAGACCTTCCCCTATCCCGATTGGTTTAAAAGACATCGTCGATTCCACTTGAATTTTACTCCGACCTGGGCGTCTTGGATGAACCAGATAGAGACTTGGTTTGGGATCAGGACTTCCCGGCGGATCCGTCGAGGTGTCTTCAAGAGTGCGGAGGAATTGGTCGACGCTATCCAACGATATATTGAAGCGAATAACCAAAATCCCAAACCATTCGCCTGGACTAAATCGGCTGACGAGATTCTCGCAAAGGCGAGACCATGTAAAGAAATTTCAGTTAGAAGACACTAGCTTAGCGGATGCGCAAGACTTCTTTTTTCAAAAGGTAATTTCATGCTTTCGTACTTTGTCAGTTAATTTTCTTACGTATCTATCGCTTTCTTTCCGATCCGTTCCTGAGTAAACAGTGGCGTGATTAGGAATACTATTGAAACTAAGAGGAACACCAATGAAATTGGTCGTAAGAAAAAGATCATCGGGTTACCTTCCGAAAGCAAGAGTGATCTACGCAACGAGTTTTCGATCATGGGTCCCAGTATAAGAGCCAATATTAACGGACCTCCCTCAAATTTATAACGCTTCATGAAATAACCGACCACCCCAAAAATATTCAAGAGAAGTACATCAGCTACGTTGTTATTGACACTGTATGCTCCTATCTCACAAAAAATGACTATTAGAACATAAAGGATAGAATACGGAATCTTGAGAACCTGTACCCAGATCCTAATTAAAGGCAGATTTAGCACCAGGAGCATGACATTTCCGGCGTACATGCTAGCTACAACCCCCCAGAACAATTTTGGCTGAGAGCTTATCAATAACGGGCCGGGTTGAAGACCAAGAATCATTAGGGCCCCTAGGATAATCGCCGTAGAAGGATTGACAGGAATTCCTAGGCTAAGAAGAGGGATAAAGGTTCCACTGGAGGCAGCATTATTGGCAGATTCTGGTCCCGCCACCCCCTCGATGGCTCCTGTCCCAAATTTCCCAGGGTTTTTCGAAAATTTCTTCTCAACTGCGTAAGACATAAAACTGGGAATGACAGGCCCAAATCCAGGTATGATCCCCGAAAAGAATCCGATAAATGTTCCTCTGATAATGGGCATTGCTGAATCTTTCCAGTCCTGCCATGTAGGAAGGAGATTTTTGATCTTGCTATTGAAAATCTCCCGCTTTAAGGATTGTCCCAAGTTGTCCATGACCTCGCTCAATCCAAAAAGGCCCATTATCACATAGATTAGTTCAAAACCGTCTAGCAAGGCCGGAAGTCCAAAGGTAAAACGGGATCGGGAGGTGATGCAGTCCAGCCCAACCGTACTCATAATTAATCCTACGCAAGCCATCATCAAACTTCGAATAATGGATCCTTTGCTCACGTAAGTAACAAGGGTTAAACTCATTATAGCAAGGGAGAAAAACTCTGGAGGCCCGAGCCGAAGAGCAAAATTTGCTAAAGGAGGCGCAAATAGCATCAGCCCAACGACTCCGAGAGTTCCCGCTATAAAAGATCCGAATGCAGAGATGCCCAAAGCTGGGCCGGCTCTCCCTTGTCTGGCCATCTGGTATCCGTCGAAGCATGTCACCACAGAGGCAGCTTCTCCTGGGATGTTTACTAAAATTGATGTGATAGAACCTCCATACTGAGCTCCATAGCAAATACCTGAAAGCATAATGAGGGAAGGCACTGCGGGAAGGTAATAGGTGATTGGTAAAAGTAGGGCAATTGAAGCGGCTGCGCCTAGGCCAGGGAGCACTCCAACCAGGGTTCCCATGAGAACCCCGAGGAAGCAGTAGATTAAGTTACCAGGCTGAAGGCAAATGCTAAACCCATGGGCCAAGTTCTGGAAAATTTCCAATGCCACTCCTACAACCCTAAAAAACCTCGTGGAAAATATATGCGAAGCAAAACGCCAAAAACCAAATACGACAGGAGGGTAACTAACATGCTCATCCCCACTAAGACCCACCATGGCCTAGGTTCTCCCAAGTGGAAAAGTATCCCGACAAGAAAGAATGTGGCCACAAGAAACCCGAGAATATCCAAACCCAGGCTATAAGCAAATAAAAGAATAAGGGCTAAAATGACTCGACGGGAATGGGTTTCGAGGGATTGGCGAATTCCCCATCCTCTATAAATTAGTACTAGGGAAAGGCTAGCCAGTGTCACTCCGGTACAGAAAGAAAAAAAACCCGGACCTGGTTCTCTTAGAGCCCCGAGGTCTAGCCGCAAGGACTCCCATATCACAAATAAAGAAAGACCGAAAAAGAAAAAACCGCTTTTAACGTCGTTCATAGGATCATAGAAAGTTCTATTTTTTGATCAAGTTGAGATCGCGTGCGAGTTTTTCAACGATTCTTATTTCTGACCGAATCAACTCGCTAAATTCGTCTGGTCCCATATACTCCACCATCACGCTCATCTTGGCGGCCCGTTGGACAACTTCAGGACTTTTGTATACCTTCTCTAGAGTCGGAATTAGTATGTTCAGGACCGACCGGGGTACTCCGGATGGCGCAAAAACACCATTCCTTACGGAGAAACTTGCGTCAGAGTAACCCAATTCAGCAGTGGTGGGAATATTCGGGAAATCCGGATTTCTCGTCTTGGAAGTGATTGCCAATCCTCGGATTTGGCCTGCCTTCAAGTAACTAGCCGAAGTTGCAACGGAGTTAGATGATAAGTCGACATGGCCTCCTAAGAGAGCAGGCAAAGCTTCCCCACCGCCTTTGAATGGGATTGTCCCAATTTTAACATTGCTTTTGGCACACAGAATCTCGAAACTGAAATGACATTCGGTTCCAATGCCTCCGACGCAGTTCTTTAATTTACCAGGGTTTTCTCGAGCGTACTCTATCATTTCATTCAAGGTTTGAAAAGGAGAGTCGCTTCTAACAGCAAAGACCGCAGGAGAGGTGGCAAAGTGGGCCAGAGGGATTAAATCTATTAAGGGATCGTAGGTGACCTCTTTACTTATAATGGGCGCTATGATAATAGCAGTTGCCGGCCCACCAAGAAGAGTATAACCATCCTTTTTGGCCCTGGCTACATAACTAGTCCCTGTAATCCCTGCTCCTCCCGCTCGGTTAACCACAGTTACCGGGACTTTGAGGACTTTGGCCAATTTATCACTAAAAAGACGAGTTGTTATATCCCCTGACCCTCCTGGTGCATATGGGACAACCAGCTCGATGGGGCGACTGGGGTATTTTTCTTGAGCCTGTATACCCCCCGGAAAACCCAATAGGATCATTCCAACAACCAGGCAAAAAAATCGATTCGCGTTCATTTTATCTCCTTTCTTTGGGTAAATCTAATTTTTGTTTCTCCGTCAAACGCTGGCTACCCTAACAACTGGATTGACCAAACCAAATTGTAGGTTCCGTAACTTAGATCCTATGAGCGACGTTAAAAGCGGTATTAGGTGGACCCTATCAAATCTCCTGCTACCCACGCCTAAAAAACCATCAGCGTGCCCAAGTTTCCAATGTCATTGAGTTTCTCTAATTCAAAGACGTTAGTGGCGACTTGGTCCATCTGTGCTTTATTCATGTATCTCACTGCCATGCTCTGGAACTTCTCTATTATTTCTTCATCTGTCATCGGGCTAAGTGGGTGCCCTTTAGGGTAATCTACTCGACAGCTATACTTTGAGCCCTTTTTGGTGACAATTTCCGATATACCAGCAGGCCGTATTTTATCGAGATCTTCATCTCCCTCTAAGGTTATCTTCCCAATGAGCTCTAGCACTCTAGGATCAGAGTATTTCTCAGGTGAGAACTGGTCAGGTCCTATCTGCCGATCTATGATTGCAATAGCGGTGAGGTAATATGAGCTATGGTCAGCTGTTTCTTTATTTCGAGGGTATTTCTTAACAGCGTTATATCTTTCCGGAGAGACCATTATACGGGACTCTCGCCGGGGAAACCGAGTAACGGGGACATCTTCAACCTTAAATACTGGCATTCTTTTCCCCCTCCGATATGAGTTCATTGAAAAAAGTGCTCATGTCCTCGACTTCTCTCAAGCTCATTACCTTTTCAAGGATAACCTTTGTCGCAAAATCACCAGCGACTTTCACGGCTAGATCCTGATACTTTTCAATCATGTCTTCTAAGGACATGGGGTTTTCGGGGTCTCCTTTTGGATAATCTACTCGCTCCCTCAAACTTTGCCCCTCTTTCCTCACGATTTCCACTTCAGCAGGCCATTTTTCTGGATATAGTTTTTCAAGAGATGGATCCACTTCCACCTGAATTCGTTCCATTAAACTCCGCACCTCATGATCCCAAAGTTTGGGCGGTGAGAATGAATTCAACTCCACTTTTCTGTCCTTGACCGCCACCGCGATGCAGAAAGGAAGACTGAACTTGGCACTAAAACTGTCACGAACTGTAGGATCTTTTAGTAAGCGGGTCGCTGCCGAATACGTACGGCAGCGAATTGACTTGATTTCGCCTGGACCCAAAGCGTGAGTCTTTACAATCTTCAAGACGGCATCAATGGCCGAGTGGGTGTGCCGACAGGAGGCGTATGGCTTATACGAGTTCTCCAGCGATCGGAAATTTCTAGGAACCAACGGGAGTGCTGCAGTAATTTTTTCCAAGTTCCACTCCCTTGCCATTGCTTTACAAAAGCCTGTCTCTCCTTCAAAAACATGTTCGTCCCCTGTAAAACCTTTTTTAGCAAGAAGGGCAGACAAAAGGCCATTCATTGCTGCCTTTCCAGGGTGTAGATGTTTGTTCATTCCTTCATAGAACCGAAAGCCGGCCGCTTGGGTACCAGCAATACCGAAACCGAAAGTCATTTCCTGAGGTGACAACCGTAGTAGTCTGCCACAACTGGCAAAAGCAGCAAAAGTACCACAGGTACCAGAAGGATGCCAAAATTCCCAATGGGACGGGTTTACTGCCTCGCCCACCCGGATTCCTACCTCAAACCCAGAAACAAGAGAAGTAATAAACTCTTTACCAGAGGCATGCATTTTCTCGGCTAGCGCCAACACCGCAGGAATCACGGTTGCACCTAAATGGACCATGGAAGTTTTATGAAAATCGTCCACTTCCTTCGAATGAGATGCAGCCCCGTTCACCAAGGCGGCAAATAAAGCTAGGCCCTTCCTTGCTGTGGGCAATATCGTAGCTTCTGGTGAAAGATCCGTTTGAGGAAGTACCTGCAGTAGTATGTTTACCGAATCCTCAGCAGTGCCCGCGAGAGCAGCCCCGATCCAATCAAGGAAAGTAATACAAGAAAATTGAACAATTGGCTGCGGAAGACCATTAAACTCTAATGCCAGTAATTCTTCTGATAACACTTTAGCGATAGTTTTCTCCACGACTCTGACTCCAAAACCTTGTTTAACCGAGCCCAAGACCCTTGGGAATTTCTTGCCTCCCTCGATTAAATCTGCTGATCCCTTCCCCTTTAAGTTCCTTCGAGACCAAAGAAGACAGGTGATTATTTACGGATTTCTAACGCCTTAGCCAACTCCAAGTATTTTTTATGCTCAACCTCCACGAACTCCTTGAGTTGCGTGGGATTTAGGAAACTGATTATCTTAAGCGCTGCATCAGCCATCCTCACGAACATCGGGTCAGTGGATGCCCTTTCCAATGTCTCGGCCCACTTCCTTGCGATATCTTCGGGAAGTCCAGGCGGACCGGAAATTCCGTGCCAACCATGAGCATCAAGCATAGGGTAGCCTTGCTCAGTTGCGGTTGGCACATCTGGTAGCTGCGGCACGCGTTTCGGCCAGAGAACAGCCAAAGCTCGGATTTTCTTCCCCTGGACCATGCCGATAACTTCGCTCAACTGTTGCGCTCCAAAATCGATATGGGATCCTGCTAAAGCGGCCGCCGTCGCCGTACCGCCCGTGAAAGTCACACGGTTAACATCTTTAATGGGGATATTGTTCGCAGCAAAAAATTGGGCGCCCGAGGCTAAACCGATTCCAGACTCACCCCATTTCAGTTTTTTTGGATTCTGCTTAGTCCATTCCACCAATTCTTTAAGGTTTTTCCAAGGGGCGTCTGGACGAACTAAATAGAAGACAACATCAACTGTTTGTCGGCATACGAAGGTACGATTTCTCCAATCAAAAGGAAGTTTAGTGGGCGAAAAGGCATCCATAATAGTGCTATTGGCATGTCCCTCACAAAGCATGGTGTATCCATCAGGCTTGGCTACCATTACATAGTATGTTCCCAGAATCCCACTAGCACCAAGTTTATTCACTACATTTACTGGTACCTTCCATTCTTTGGCAAGGTAAAGCGCTATTATCCTGGTCGTCAGATCTGAGCTCCCACCCGGGTTGTAAGGGACAATGATGTCTATCGCTTTGTCAGGATAAGGTTTTTGCCCTTCGGCCAGACCGCAGATACAAATAGATAGGACACAAGTCAAAAACAATCCAAGAATCATCCTCCTTTTCATAACGTCCTCCTCTCTTAATACTACGTATTGTCAAAAGATTCTCTTGTTTCGGCCCTAATTTCAGCTACCTACCTCTCTTTTTACATCCATAAGCGTCCTCCCCCCCTTTTTCTGGCTTGAGCGGAGCCCCTACGTAGCTCAAGCTCAAGCCAGCCAAGGCTTTTCACGCTTTTCCCGCTTTGGAATTAAGGCTACTTTTTTCATAAAACTTTTGACAATATCTAATACTATAATTGATGAGTGCCACGAAATCGTGGACGAACTTAAAAAAACCTGACTGTCCATTGCTTGGCAGTCATTACCATTAGCAGTCAAAACCACCGTTAAGCCAGTGACTTAAAGTCATTTGGAATACTCAACTTCAGCTAAACCATCTGACTTGAAACAAAGCAAGTCCACGATGTCATGGCATCTTTTTTCGTCCACGATGTCGTGGCACTCAACAACTAAGCAGTACCAAATGCATCCTTCGCCTTGGTCCAACGCAAACGCAAGTAGATTGTAAATGCAATGGTCAGTAATCCCGCTCCAATCAATATTAGAGCTATTGGTTTATCCCATAAAATCGCTAAGGAACCACCTCCCATACTGATTGTCTGACGGAAGTATGTCTCCATCATAGGTGACAATATCAAAGCTATAGACAAAGGTACGAAAGGGATCTCAAGTTTGTCCATTACAAGTCCAATGATACCAAAAGCCAGGCATGTTCCTACATCGAAAATTCTGTTCCTCACGCTATAGGTGCCAATAAAGCAAAATATAATGATCAAGGGGGCAACGATATGATAAGGTACTCTTACCATCCTCGCCCATATTCCAACTAGAGGAAGATTAAGTATTAAAAGGATCACGTTTCCAATGTACATACTGGCGATTACGGTCCACACGAAAACAGGCTGCTTTTCAAAAAGAAGTGGACCCGGCTGAAGGCCATATAACATCAGCCCACCCATAAGGACAGCAAGCGAAGTGGAAGGTGGTATGCCCAATGTCAGCAATGGCACAAAACCACCCGCGGTAACGGCATTGTTAGCTCCTTCAGGTGCGGCCACCCCTTGAATTGCCCCCTTACCAAAATTGGCCCGATTCTTGGAAACCTTTTTCTCAAAATCATAAGAGATAAAACTAATCACCCCTGGACCACATCCTGGCAAACAACCGAGAAAAAACCCCAAAAAAGTAGCCCGTAATATGGCTCCCATACATTGCTTTAACTCATTCCATTTGATAATCAGGGACCGAAGGGGAGCACTATAAATAGCGGAAATCTCTGCACCAACACTTTTGAATACCTCAGTCATGGCAAACAGTCCCATGATGATTGCAATAAAATCCAGTCCTCCCATGAACGTGATTGACCCGAATGTGAGTCGGCTCAGCCCAGTCTGGGGATCAAGCCCCACCAAACATACCAACATACCGATAACCCCTGACAAAAGGCCTTTCAAAACCGACTTTCCCGACATGCTGACTATCATGGAAAAGGCCAGAACTGTTATACCAAAAGATTCAGGTGGACCGATTTTTAAAGCAATGTTAGCCAGTTTTGGAGCGAAGAAACATAGTCCCACTAACCCTATCGTCCCTGCAATGAAAGACGAGATAGCCGCAATGGCCAGGGCCGGTCCTGCTCTGCCCTGTTTAGCCATCTGATAGCCATCGATGGTTGTTACTATTGAGGCAACTTCGCCCGGTACATTTATTAAAATGGAAGTAATCGAACCACCATACATGGAGCCATAGTACACTGCAGCCAGCATAACAATGGCTGGAATAGGGGGCAGGAAAGTGGTTACAGGAAGGAGAATAGCGATACCAGCAGTAGGCCCAATGCCTGGTAGGACACCAACCAGTGTACCCAGTATGCAACCAATCGATGCAAAAAACAAATTCTGCAAGCTCGAAGCATTAGAAAATCCTTGCAACAATAACCCAAAAGTGTCCACTTCTCCTCCTACTCAGAACCCTATAAATCCTGTCGGTAAGGGGACAGATAAAAATTTTTTAAATATGATACCAGTCCCCACTGCGACTGCGCCTGTCCATATCAATATGTTTAAAATCCTGCTGGTGGAGGTAGATCTGGTTACTACCGCCAATAATAGCCAAGTGGCGAGCGAGTACCCTAGCCAATCGACCACGATGAGATAGATAGCAAAAGAGGTTGAGATTGTACCTATGCGAAAAATTTCTTTCTTGCTGTACCATTCTATCGGGGCACCCTCTCGTGTTGGAACCACTATAAAAAGTACTGATAGGACAATACAAATCCCCCCCACAATGATGGGCATCGTCCCCGCCCCTTGCCACCCGGTCCATAACCGATAAGCTTCGACAAAACAGAGGATACCCAAAATTCCTATAATCCCCCCCAGTAGCCGATCCGCAAATCGCATCTCTCATCTCCGATTAGCTACCACCAAACAAAGTTAGTAAACTTCATTAATGTTTTTTTAAATGACCAAATCTTTTCCCACTCCCCGTCAGGGGTAAGGTCCTGTCATCTATTCTAATGCTCTAAATCCTATCTCGCCTCATGAGCTGATACCTAATTCCTTCAGGATAGATCCCAACCGTATAAACGATCTTCATCTGTATCCACTTCAAGATTCAGAGTACCTTTGAAGCCAATCCCCTTGAGCAGTTCCAGAACCTTTCTAAAACCAATCTTACCCGCTCCAATGGGCAAATGACGATCCAGATATAAATCATTGTCGCTTATATTGGAGCTCACGATCTTACCTGGAAACGCCTTGATAAAAGATTCTCCGCCTCCCGGTAAAAGACTTCCATGGGAACATCGAGGGTGAGTCCCAGATATTTCGTAGGTAAGTCCCAGAACACCTGGACGGTTCATCGATGGTTACTTCTAAATAAACGATCTCTGTGTCTCCATGAACCTTATTCATATTTCCGATTCCGATTGGAATATCGTATTTTTCTGCAGGCTCAACAACAGGTGTAAATGTTTTGATAAACCTCCTTGATTGGATTTTGGGTGACCCTCGTGATGCGATGGTCCAAACATTAGTGAATCCAGACAGCCTTATTCCTGTCAGTTGGTTTAATTATTTCCCAATAATTTTAGTAAATATTCCCGGCCCTCCCTCATGTCTTCGAGTAATTTGAGAGACAACATGTAGTGTCCCGGATAGCCGGCAGACTCTATGTGCCTGAAAAGTGACACGAAATCAATGGTCCCTTCACCAATTTTCAAGTGTTGTTCCTTGTCACCCCGATTGTCAGCAAGTCGCACCTCATCGCATCGGTCGATTCCAAATGCATCTAGGAAGCCGTTTATACCTTCAGGCACGAGATGGGCATGGTTGATCGTGAACGCCCAGCGAAAGTTTTGTGACGAAATTGCATCGAAATAGTAGGAGAATTCCTTGATATTGTGCCCTAGGTAGTGAATTTCTGCATCATCGGGCTCCCAGTTCATATTTTCCAACAATAGAAGTACCCCTGTCTTTTCCGCATATTCTACGGCGCGCTTAAGATGCTCTAAGGACGCAGCCTGACGTGCCGCGAAGTCCGATTTGAAGTGATAGCCCGCATGAACAACGATCCACTCACAGCCCAAACGTTTCGAGAGATCAATATAGGCGCGCAAGTATTGATTAACGGCCTCGCTGAGAAAAGGTGATGTTTCTGCAATGTTTACCGCAGATAGCGTATGTAACCCCAAGTGGATATCGTGACGTTCGCAAGTCTCACGTACCATCCTAACTTGTTTATCAGGAAACAGACTGAGTTCTCTATCAACACAAACATCAGCAAAGTGAAACCCGTTGGCCACAACCCACTTCAACCCATCTTCCAATCCAAGATTTTCGAGGTTACCAACACCGATTCTGTCTTGCAAGTTCATGTTTCAAAACTCCTTTCCACTTCTGTGTGTAAAATTCTTGCTGCAGCGCAGCAATGATTCACTTGAGCCATGTCTTGGTCCTCACAACCATGCTACAATCAATAATCCGAGCCAATGCTATCACCTCGTTTCTGAAGTCTCATCTCATACTTTTTCAATTGCGTAAACTCGGGTTGGAGCCCCCTCTAATCCATGGAAAAGTAACGGAGCTACCACTATCTCAAATCTTTCATTCTTGATCTTCTCCAAATTGATCATATGTTCAACATGATAAATGCCTGCGCCTAGTACCACCATGTGGACCGGACGCCAAACCCATACATCTTTCCTTAATTCATCTACGCCAGAAGGTTTACGTAAGATACTGTATCTCTCATGCACAAAATCATAACCGAGTGAGCGCGGACTCTTCGTAATTAAATATTCAGCGGTCTCTCGTAACAGATAGGGGGAGTGGGCGAAATACTCCTTATCCCCCCATTTTTGGCTTGACCATTTAGTCATTAATAAGACCATATCGTTTGCTTCGATTTTGCTTGATAACTTTTTCTCTGCCCTTTTCACATCTTCAACGGCTATTGGTTCATCAGCGCCCCGAAAAGAGAGATCAAGGATGACTGCATCTCCATAAAACAACTGTGGGTCAATTTCATCCATGTTTTTCCCCCCTTTAATAAAATGCGATGGAGCATCCGTATGGGTGCCAATATGATAATATAGATGTGTGATGTTATGCTGACGAGACCAATTCAGGCGCTCGTAATCGTTTGTCCGTTCAATTCTTGGTCTTTCAGATTCACTAGCAACCATCATATTTTCTGAATAGCCTATTGTGAGGTCAATAACTCGCTTCATTGAGAACGCTCCTTTCTGTCTTTTTCTCGATTATACTTATTTATTTAACTTGACAATTCCCCGCAGCTTGCTGCAGGGTCATTCATTTTATGAGCTGAACAATTTCCGTTCACCCTATAGAATTTTACAATTTCGGAAATGAATGGCGATCTCCGGCAGCAATACAAGCATCCCCTCTTTCTCCATTTAGAAATCTGCCACTGGGGCTTTCTACATTCGCCCGAGGTTCAAAGTCGTCTTCCCGTTTGGCCTAATTTTAAATCCTCCTTTCTCCAAGATTTCAGCTGCAGGTATTGTTCCATCATCGTTCACGCGACAGATCACTCCAACGCTAAAGACAGTATTAATTTGTTGAGAGGCTCTCTCCAACGCCCCCATGACGTCTCCGCATTTCTCCAGCGGTGTCTTAAACTCGATAATAGCGGAAATAACAAATTCGTCACGGATTTCTTCTTTTAATTTCCCATGCTTCCGATCCACCATAAAATCGGTGATGGGGTTGTCCGGGGCATAAGTCACATCCAACTTGGACAATTCGCTGCAAATGGCTTCAATTTCTCTTAATTTCGTTCCTCCCGCGTTGGGTCTCCCCACGTCTATGCTGAAGCCCACTTCCCCCTTTTTAAACCGGTTTGTGACGTCGTTCGTCTTCGATTCAGCAGTTCCCCTTCCGGATTCACCCTTATAGAGAGCAATGGGCTCGCTAAAGACGTTTCGGAGCGTTCTTGGCCAGTGGATTTTATTTCGCACAATGGCATCTGTCGGACAAACCTTTGGGCGGTAACAATTCCCGCATTCTGCGCACAGATCTTCGACGATCATCGCTTTTGAATTCTCCATCACAATCGCGTTGGTGGGACAAAACTCGACGCACTCCTCACAACCAATGCATTTCTCTCTGTCAACTAACAATTGTCCTTCCTCCTTTCACTTGGGAATTTTTTGTATCATCTCTTCAGCTAAGATAGGATTAAAAATCCCACATGTACAGGTCGAGGCCACTCTCTTGCTTCCTTCTTCGGGAGTCAACTTCCCTGCTTTTACCCTTTCAAGGATGTTCTCGATTCGCCGGGGAGGAATCATCCCATGTCCGCACATCGAAGCAATGGCAAGCACCTCTTCCCTGGCAACGAGATCTTTTTCCCCAAAAAAACCCAAGGACATATTAACCGTGTGTGGCTGTATACCGACTTCTTTTAGGATTTCGAAGACGACTTTGTAATTCCCGCTGACAACAACTGAGATGCCGAGGTCGGCTTCCTTTATCTTTTTGAGTGCCTCTCGGAGACGGGAGCGATCAGAAAAAGCAGCGCAAACATAAGATTTATCCCCCATATGGTCCAGGATTTCCTCATCCGTTTGTCCCGAGTACCGACAACCAAAAGTATCGTCTCCGAGGTTGTCCGGATTCGAATCGGCTACCATCCGGTATATTTTTTTCAGTTTCTCTCCTGCGCCCTTGTCATTAAATCCCTGTGCGGCCATGCTGAGCATGGCAAAATCTTCTCTATCTGTAATCATATCTGTTCTTCTGTGCAATGTATGGGTCATAAAACCTCCTTTCTAAAATCTAATTGTAATTTAAAAATTTAAACTCATAATATTCTGCACCCGAACCCGATTTTAAACATTTCTCTAGCTCTATTCTGAACGCCGTTCATGAGGGTGCATGAAGAACTAAATCAGCAGGCCCTTTGGGTGACACCTTTAATTGAGGTGCATGTTTCTCCATGATTTCCATGACAATGGCTACAATTTTAACCTTCTGCTTAATGAACTCCCGATGCCAGCTCTCGGCTACCCACGGTTTGTAAATATCTCCCTCAGAAGTCCCTGGCTCAAACTTAAAGTAACAAGGTGACGTTACGCGAGCGATTTCCGGAGCTTCATAGGCCCTGAACATCCCTCCAAAGGAATCAACGATGATTATGTAAACGTCCAGAGGAATGTTGACTGTCCTCCGAATCCCTGCCAATATCGGAAGGCTCACATCGGATGAGGGATTCATGGTATTTGCACCCATGGATTCAATCACTTTGGCTCCGGCAGCACTGCAGTAACCGCCAAACACTGAGAATTTGAAAATCGTCTCCTTGGGTATAAATCCTTCTCTTCTCATTTTATCCACAATGAACAGGATCCCCTCATCACAAACCAAGAAACCTCTAAAGCCTGCTTCAATGCTCCTCATCATATCCGCGATCCAATACGAAATATGATCAGACCCCCTTAACCTAAATCCCTGCATCATTCCTTCATTTGTAGAAATTTCTTTCGATCCAGGGTCCCAGCTCTTTCGGGGCCCCACGGTCATGATTACTTCGATCTTTTCCTCATAAGCCATCTGAGCCATGGCTTTAAGTTCTTGTAAATCACAAAACGTAGACCCTCCAACGGCAGCAATTGCTCGGTGAACCGTGATCTTCCTTTTTCTTGCTTCATCAATCATCGCCTCCATTGTGGAGGCTCTTTCCACACCAGCAATTTCAATGCGGTAATTTGCTCCATCCGGAAATATTTTATTCGAAGAGGGTAGATCATAAAGATCGCGGCCGGGGATCCCCTCCTTCTCCATGAAATCTCTAATGGCTTTTATTGTTGTAGACATCGCTTTGCTCCCTTTCATCACATCACCTGTTAAATCTATTGGGAATATCCGGCTATTTGGATGACCTACAATTCGATGGCTCCTATTTTTTCTTTTTCCGAAGCATCTGGTTCAGCTTTTCCTTCTCGCCACCCAGCATCTTATAAGTATGCTCGTCTTCTGGGAACTTCAATTCCCTCACGTCTTTGACATATTCCGCCATGGCTCTGATTGCCTCATCAGCTAGGCTTGCATACTTTTTGACAAATTTTGGAGTAAAAGCTTGAAACATACCGAGCATATCGCTGACGATAAGAAGTTGTCCATCAACATGAGAGCCTGCGCCAATCCCGTATACCGGAATTCGTAGGTCTTCCGCAATTAGTTTCCCGACCTCAGGAGGGACGGCCTCTAACAGTAAGAACATTGCTCCTGCTTCTTGAATAGCTCCTGCGTCCTGGATTAACTGATATGCAGTCTCAGCTGTGCGTCCTTGTGCTTTAAACCCGCCAATCTGCCCAGAACTTTGCGGGGTTAATCCAATATGCCCGCAGACAACCATTCCCGCATCAGCGATGGCCTTTATCATGCTGACGATGCGACGTCCCCCTTCCAGTTTGATTGCATCAACCCCCGCTTCCTTAAAAAATCTGCCAGCGTTTCTTACCGCATCGGCTGGTGCTGTCTGGTAAGACAAGAATGGCATGTCGCCCATCACAAAGGTATTAGGTGCCCCGCGCCGAACAGCCTCGGAATGAACAATACACTGATCCATGGTAACAGGCATTGTCCCTCCTGCGTAACCGTAGACGCACATACCCATCGAATCACCAACCAATAACATGTCTATGCCGGATTTTTCGGCAAATTGAGCAGTTGGAAAATCATAGCTTGTCAACCATGCCACTTTTCTACCCAACTTTTTCATTTCTTGAAAATCCAGGATACTCTTCTTCATGGTCTTACCCTACACCTTTCCGGCTCTTCTCGCCTAATCCCATATAGCCCATCCTCTTTGAAATCTCAGAGCAGGCTCCAATCAATGGAGCCTTCGCCTCATCAATTTTTTCTTCTGTCAGACGGACGGCGGGAGCAGAAATACTGACTGCGGCGATCACTTTGCCTGTATAATCCCGGATGGGAGCAGAAATACAATGAACCCCCCCCGTGAGTTCTTGCAAATCAATCGCATACCCCTTTTTCCTCACATCCTGAATGACCTTAATTAATGTCTTGGGGCTTGTGATAGTATTCTTTGTATAAGAGGATAATTCAGTCGACTCACAAAACCTTCCTAATTCTTCATCCGTTAGTCCAGACAAGAGGACTTTACCCAAAGCGGTGCAATGGAGCGGATCAGTTTTGCCGACAGGTTGATCTAGTTTCAGATAATGCGGGCTCTCGATTTTTTTAATATAGAGCACCTTTTGATCATACAGAATAGCGAGATTGACGTTCTCCTGGGTCAATTCGGCCAAACGAAACATTAAGGCGTGGGCAATATCGGATAGCTGGTCTCTCTTAAGAATATTACTTCCAAGTATGAAAATTTTCAGACTGAGACGGTATCTTGAGTCTTCGGACTTCTCGACATATCCCATTTTTTCTAAGGTCGAGAGAAGTCGATAAACGTTGCTTCGAGTCAGTTTTAGTTTTTGAACTAATTCAGAGGGTCGGGTAGGCTGCTTTTCTTTAAGGAATTCTAAAAGCTTTAAAGCCTTTTGTACTGTTTTAGCAGCTGAATACGAATTTTTTTGTTTCACTATCTGAACACCTGTCTCGAAATTTGAACATTGTTTAACACACCCAATCATATTTGTCAAGAAAAAAATTTGTCTTTGTGTTAGCAAAGTAGAAATGTCCCCTTTAACTGCTTAAGTTAAAATGTCCCCATGGAACAGGAGACGATACTCATGGGGCAGAAGCAGTTACAGAGGTGGCATCTGATGAAGATGGTGGAGGTAGGGAAGATCACCTTGAAGGAGGCAAGTGAGAGGATAGGTGTGTCCTACCGGCAGGCCAAGCGGATTGGGCGAGCAATCCGGGAGAGAGGGATGAAAGGGTTAGTTTATGGCAATCGGGGTCGACCCTCTAACCATCGAACCTAGTACCTAGGGTCAGGTCTTGAAATATCACTTTTTGCTTACCGCTGCCTTCGCTATCACCTTGCTGACGGTAGTATAATGAACTCCCAAATAATCCGCAATCTCTTTCAGCGTATATCCATGACTCATGTGAGCCGCATTGATGCTTATATCTCTTTGTGCCTTCGCCTTCTGTCCGCTGAATATCTTATCGAGACTCGGCCTGCTTACATACCTCTGCGGACGAGGAATCTCCTTTAGCTGCTTCTTATCCTCCAAAAGATCCTTGAATTTCTCGACAAATCCCTCTCCTCCCAGCAGTACTTGACCCTGAAGCTCGTCCCACGGAGATCCCCGATGGATCCCCTCTCGCACAAACGCCCGGTATTGTTTCTGGGCTACGGTTCTTTTGCTTTTGAACAGGCCCAGAATCCAGTCGGTGCTGAGATAATCCGGCTCCTTCCGTAGCCCTGCAGTGCTCTGGTAGCTACTCCATCTCCAGGCTTCAGGCTTTTCAACTACCCCTGCCCGTACGGGGTTCAGTACCACATACCGGCAGAGTTCAAGAAGGTAATTCTCTTTTTGTACCAGAATCGCCTTGAACCGTCCCTGAAAGATGTGACCGGGTTTATGGTGCCTTCTGTTATATTTCTGAGTGTAGATGCCGTTCAGCTGGCGCATGCCGATTGACAGATTGGCGTCGGGCGTTTCGATCATGACGTGGTAGTGGTTATCCATGAGGCAGTAGGCGTGGCAGAGCCAATTGTACCGCTTGACCACTGCGCCTAAGATGAAAAGCAATATCTCCCGATCCTGATCGTCGCTGAATATCTTGTTCCGCGCATTCCCGCGGGAGGTGACATGATAGACGGCTCCAGGGTATTCGATTCGTAACGGTCTCGCCATGGAACAACTCTAACAGAGAATTACTTATATTTCAAGACCTGACCCCAAATCCCTAAATCCCCAAATCCAAATCTTTGTTTCCTAACACTTTGGCAGACTTAAAGAGCAATAAACAGTAGCTTAGCATCGTTTGACTTTAAATGCACTTGAGTATTATAATGCATTACAATTAATTAGAGTGGAGGAAAAGAGATGAGAACAACTATTGAATTATCGGATGATCACCGGAGCGCACTGCATTCCATTGCAGCCCGAAGGGGGCTTCGAGGTTACTCGAAGTTAATCCAAGAGGCAGTCGATTTTTATATCAAGCAAAAAGAGAGAAAAGGCAATGGTCTTAAACAGTTATTGAAGATGAGGGGAACTTGGAGCGAAGAAGAAGCTAAAAGGGTTAGAAAGAGATTAGAGGAGGTCAGGCGAAATTGGAAAATAGACTGACGGTCATTGATACAGATGTCATCATAGACTTCTTCAGTAATATAGCTCCAGGGGCGAATGTTGTATCTAAACTGATTTCGCGTGAGGAGGCCATACTAACCTCTGTTTCCGTATTTGAATTATATGCAGGAATTGAAGGGAAGAGACGACTAAATCAAATCGAAACACTTATTCAGAACTTAGTCATTTTACCTCTTGAAATTTTCGAGGCTGCCTTAGCTGGGAAAATCTATACCAAATTAAAATCAAAAGGCCAATTGATTGGAACGCACGACATTCTTATTGCTGGGATTTGTCTTGCCAATGAGCTGCCTCTTTACACTAAGAATATTGCTCATTTTTCCAAGATCGAACACCTGCGCATTCTATCCTCCGAAGAAATTATGGGACACTAAAAGAAGATTTACTCTTTACAGATCTTATATGGGAATCAGTTGTAGATGTACGAAAAACGGATCTACCGAAACTTAGTAAAAACCGATGACCTCGTCAAATTTGAGGTCATGGTCAAGGAGACAGACCTTCTCGTCCGGGCTGAAAGAGATCTCTCCCGAGAGACCAGAGAATCGGTCTTAAAATACCGTCATCAACTCGAAACCTACATTGCGATGAAACCTGAGTTTGAAAAAAGCCTCGTCCCTCTAAAGGACGATCCTTATGCTTCAGAGATCGTTCAAGAAATGAT
>Ga0315280_10004878_pt1 | contig 19483 bp, 19 predicted proteins | sample YL17G06_40_MG_FD_203697 | JGI IMG/M metagenome (GOLD analysis project Ga0315280, IMG submission 203697) | Sediment microbial communities from Yellowstone Lake, YNP, Wyoming, USA - YL17G06_40 | ecosystem: Environmental > Aquatic > Freshwater > Lake > Sediment | place: USA: Wyoming | collected... | reverse complement strand
GGCTCTTCTCGAAGATCGTCTCCGCGCTCATGGCAGCACCTCCTCCATGACCCCGATCAGCCTGTGTATCGCCGACTCGTTGATGATCTCGGTGGCGCAGAAGAGCATCTCGTCCCGGCGGTCGTCGAACCAGCGCCCTAGCGGCAGACCCGAGACGATCCCCTGGTTCCAGAGCTCGCGCTCCACGTCTTCCGCCGGGATCGGCAGCGTGAGCACGAACTCGTTGAAGAACGGATGGCTGTGCCGCAGCGAACACCCCGGCAGCGCGGCCAGCTGCTCGGCCAGGCGATGCGCCACCGTGAAGCTCTGCTCGGCGACGCTCCTCAGGCCCGACGGCCCCATGAGCGCCAGGTACACGGTGGCCGCGAGCGCGCACAGCATCTGGTTGGAGCAGATGTTCGAGGTGGCCCGCTCCCGCCGGATGTGCTGCTCCCTCGCCTGGAGGCTCATCACGTAGCCCCGGCGCCCCTGGCTATCGTGACCGATCCCGGCGATTCTGCCCGGCATCTGGCGAACGTGATCCATGCGGGTGGCGAACAGGCCCAGGTAGGGGCCCCCGTACGACAGCGGAATGCCGAGCGGCTGTCCTTCCCCTACCGCGATGTCGGCCCCCGCCTCGCCGGGTGTCGCCAGTATACCGAGAGCGGTCGGGTAGGCGGCCGCGATGTACAGCGCCGGCCGCGATCTCAGCTCGCCGCCGATCGCCTTGATCGGCTCGATGATCCCGAATACGTTCGGGTTCTGGACGATCACGGCCGCGGTATCGTCGTTCACCAGGCCGACCAGTTGCTCCGCATCGGTGCGCCCATCGGGCGCGGGCGCCATCACGATCTCGGGTTCGACGTTCGCGGTGTACGTCTGCACCACCTGGAGCCAATGCGGATGGACGGCCTCGGAGACCACCAGCCGGCGCTTCCGGGTGATCCGCATCGCCATCAGCGCCGCCTCCGCCAGCGCCGAGGCGCCGTCATACATGGAGGCGTTCGCCACCTCCATGTCCATCAGCTCGCAGATCATGGTCTGGAACTCGTACATCGCCTGCAGCGTTCCCTGGCTGACCTCGGGCTGGTACGGCGTGTAGGCGGTGGAGAACTCGCCTCGTGAGATGATATGCGACACTGCGGCCGGGACGTAGTGCTCGTACGCGCCCGCTCCCCGGAAGCACAGCGTCTGATCGGGCCGCCCGTTCAGCCTGGCAATGTCCCACAGTTGGTGACGAAGCTCGAACTCGCTGTGCCCGGGCAGGTCCGGCGCCTGGCTGACCGGTACGGCCGCCCGGACGTCCTCGAACAGCCGGTCCACATCCGGCAGGCCCAGCGCCTGGAGCATGGTCTCGACATCGCGTCGCGTATGCGGGACGAAGCTCACCTCCAAACCCTCCTCTCCCCAAAGCAAACGGGGAGGGCCCGTGTTCTCGGACCCTCCCCTGTACTGGACCTGAGAGATTCGTCCGCCTTCGGCGGACTGTCACCTTCGGTGGTCCGCTTCAGCGGACACTCTCCAGGGAAGCGCCGCCCGCGGTCCTGGAGCCTGAGAGTTTCGGGCCGGCATGCCGGCCCTTTCCCCTTCGGCGGCCCATGCGAATGCACGGGCGCTCTCCCGCCGGGCGATGTATTCGATTGTCTCGTCGCGTACAGGTGAACGAGCCTTCGGGACAGGCCTACTCTAGATGGCCCGTCACCGGAGTGTTAAGTCGAGTCTGCCACGTTTGTGGCCGATCCTCCCATGCCCGCCCGGCCCGGCGACATCCGCTCCACCGTGTCCTGGAGCAGCGCCAGTTGTCGCTTCAGGTCGTAGTGTGCCTCCAGCACCTTCTTCGTGCTGTCCGCATGCCAGCTCAACAGCTTGAGCAGCATCGCCACCCCGGCGAGACAGAGGATAATCAGGGTCGGGTCGTTCAGCATCGCCCCCCGGCTGGTGAGCAGTGTGACCGCAACCCCTATGGCGAGGCCTATCGCCAGGACTGTGCTCACGATGCTGACGGTCCCGAAGTACCGGATGCCGCGCTTCAAGGAATCGGCGCCCGCTGGTGACCGGCCGCTCAGCAAGACCGCCGCGAGCAGGCCGATCGCGAAGAACGCGAGCAGGAACACCGGAAGAGTGCGTTCGGCCGCGGGAGGCTGGTATCCGACCGGGGGAGGTGGTCCAGCAGGATGGCCGTGGGCGATCCAGCGGCCGCTCGCGTCCCTGATCCAGGTATCCTCCGGCCCGGAGAACACCCGTGCGAAGAACACTGCCATCGCGGCTATCCACAACACCAGCAGAACCCATCGTGCGATTTGCCAGACCCTCATCTCTCCGCCTTCTCCTTCCTCGGATCAACCTTCTTGGACTCCAGCCACTCGTCCACGTCTCGTTTGTCGAACTTGATGTTGCGCGCCGTCAGCCGGATGTAGCGCGGGCAGTCGTTCGACTGGAGGTATCGGTAAATGGTGCGCTTGCTCTCGCCCAGGTACTCCGCCAGCTCCTCTATGGACATCAGGTACACGGCGGCCCTTTCTTATCCGATTTCTCTTCGTGACATTTTTACCACTAAAGCGACATTTGTGTCAATAGGCCCCATATTCCCGATGTGGGTTGATCTGCCCCGTCGCGGCGTGGTACCCTTGCGGGTCGCCAAACTGAGTCAGACATGGAGGGCAGCATGTATCCAGCGTTGAGTCCCGGCGCCATCGGCGTGAGCCCGCCGTTCGAAGAGGCCGCCAAGCTCGCCGCGGCAGCAGGCTTCAGGGGGATCAGCATCGACATCGGGGCGGCTGTCAAGGATCCCGACGGCGTCCGCCGAGTCCTCCAGGGCAACAAGTTGCTGCCTGCCTCGTGGGGGCTGCCGGTAGAGTTCAGGAAAGACGAGGAGGCCTTCAAGCAAGGGCTCCCGCGGCTTTCCGAATGTGCCAAGGCCGGCAACCTGATCGGCGCCGATCGCTGCTCGACCTGGATCCTGCCATTCTCGGATGAATTGCCCTTCGAGCGCAACTTCAAGTCCCACCGCGATCGCCTGCGGGCCTGCGCCGAGGTCCTGGCGGAGCACAACTGCCGGCTCGGGCTCGAGTTCGTCGGTCCGAAGACTCTCCGGCAGGGCCGCGCCCATGAGTTCATTTCGACGCAGGATGGGATGCTGAAGCTGTGCGAGGCCATCGGCACCGGCAACTGCGGCCTGCTCTTCGACGCGTTCCATTGGTACACGTCGCACGGCACCCGAGAGGATATCCTGCGGCTGAGTGATGCCCTCGTCGTGGACGTGCACATCAACGACGCCGCCGAAGGCCGGGGGCCCGACGAGCAGATAGACAACGAGCGCCGCCTACCGGGCGAATCGGGCGTGATTGACCTCGTGACCTTCCTCAAGGGGCTCAAGGAGATCGGGTACACCGGCCCCGTCACGCCGGAGCCCTTCAGCGCGAAGCTGCGAACCATGTCGCCCGCGGACGCGATCAACGCGACCGCGGCGTCGCTGCTGGGAGTCTGGCAGAAGGCGGGAGTCTGACCGGTCAGTCGGCGTCCGCGCGCACCATCTCGGTGATGCGCAGGCCCAGGTGGTCGTCAACGACCACCACATTGCCTCGCGCCAACAGCAGCCCATTCACGACCAGGTCGGCGGGTTCGCCAACCAGCCGCTCGAGCTGCACCACCGACCCCGGGCGGAGCTTCGCCACGTCTCTCACCAGCATCTGTGACGCGCCCAGCTCGACCGTCGCCCGGACGCGAATGCGGCCCAGGTGATCGGCGCCGGCGTCCCGCGCCACTCCCGAAGGATGCGCGGTCTCGCCCTGCGTCGCCTGTGTCTCGGCTGGCGGCGGGGCCGTCTCGTTGGCTGCGTCTCTCTCCATCTGCTGAGTCATCGAACCACCTCCGTGGGCGCTAGGGCAGCAGCTCGAGTGCGATCCGCCCCCTTTCGCTGATCAACCGCGCGGGGAGTCGGCGGCCGTTGCTCACCACCAGCTCCAGGCCCGCGTTGGCGACCGGGCACAGCATCAGCACATCGCCGACGTCCAGGTCGCGGAGGTCGGCGAGCGTGACCGCCACGTCCGCGATCTGCGCCGAGCACGTCACGGGAAGGCTGCCGACGACCGCGGCCGCGTCGGCCATTCCCGAGTCGGGCGCGTGCGGACCCGACTCCAGCCGATCCAGGTTGAGCAGGCCGCTCCGCTCGAGAGGAACCAGCGGCACGCCAACCGTGAGGCCGCCCGTCGCGGCCCCGATGACGACGCGGAATCCGGCAACGAGCACCGGGTCCTGAGGCTGGCCCAGGAGGCCGAAATGCGGCGCGTCGGGGACCGATGCGGCGCGCAGCTCTAAGGCCCCCAGCCGCTGCCAGGCCTGCGACAGGCACTCTAGCACCGACTCCACCGGCTCCCGCAGCACTGCGTTCTCCATATCCGTGAGCAGCCGATCCGGCGTCTCGAGATGCCGCCGGCCCCCCATGAGGACATTCACGATCTCAAGCCCCAGCGCCGTGTCGAGCTGCAGGATCCCGGAGACCGACAGCGGCTCGAGCGACAGCAGGAGGATGATGGTGGGCCTGGGCAGTCCCGCCACGAACTCCTGCGCGCCGAGCTGCACGATCCCCTCGAGCTGCACATCTGCCTGTCTCTCGCCTACCGTCAACCGGTTCGCCATGGCGCCGCTCGCCTCTCGGTGAACTGATTCGAGCGCGCGCAGTTGGCGGCGCGACAGCCGTTCAGGGTGCAAGAAATCGTACGCCCTGATGCTGTGCTCTCCCACCAGCTCCGGCGGGATGACCCCGCTCGAACGGGCCTCACTCATTGTCGCCGGGGCTCACTTCCGGCTGCTGCGCGGCCATCTCGGCCTCGCTGCCCGGGCCTTCGCCGGCCTCCGCGGCTGCGTCGGCTTCGGGCGCATCCTCCTCCGACTCCTCGGATCGCCTCAGTACCATCGTCCCCTCCTGTGCCAGCCGCCGCGCGATCGCCGCCACTCGCTGTTGGGCCGCGCGGGCTTGTTTCGGCTTCGCCTCGCCCGCGTTTTCCATGTCCTCCTTCAGCGCCGCTGCCGCGCGTTCCGACATGTTCGCCATGATGAAATCCCTCAGCTTCTCACCGGCCGCGGAAAGCGCCAGGCGCAGGTCATCCTGCGGGACGCCGCGCAGCACCATCTGGAGGTCCCGCGGCTCCAGCTCGATCAGATCATCGAACACGAACATCTTGTCTCGCACCTGCTGACACAGCTTCGGGTCGTACTCGTTGATCGCGCCGATGACCCGCTGCTCTATCTCCCAGTCGGCCGAGTTGAGGATTTCGGCGAGGCGCCGAGTGCCGTCCGTCGGGGTGATGGTCAGGGGCTCCTCGGAGATCAGGCTGGTTCGCAGCACCTGGCCCACCCGTCGCATCGCCTGGGGGTTCGGGGAGTCCATGTCGAGCAGGCGAAGCGAGACCTCGAGCTGGCCTTCCCGCGACAGCCCGCCCAGCGCCCGCCCGGCGATCGCTGGCGGCAGTTGGGCGAGCGCGGCCGCCGAAAGCTGGGGGTGCTGATGCCGGAGCAGCCGGCCGAGCCGATCGGCCTCCTTCTCCCCCTCCACGCTGAAGCCGGCCGACTCGGATGTGAACTCCAGCCGCGAGATGACGCTCGACGCCCTCTCCTCGCCCAGTGTCTGCGTCAGCAGATCGCGCGCGTACTCCAGCCCGCCGCGCGCGGGTTGATCCGCGGCCAGCGCCGCCTGGAACTCCTGACACACCTTCGCGCGCGTCTCCGGGTCAATCCCGCTGGTGCGGGCGATCTGCCCCGCGAGCATCTCGATGTCGCTCGGGCTGAGGCCGGAGAGAAGCCGTGCGGAGGTCTCCCTACCCAGGGCCAGCAGCAGAATCGCCGCTTTCTGGAGGCCCGAAAGCGCCTGAGGGTCCGGCATGACCCACCCCACGATGCACCCGTATTTACCCCTGCTCCCTTTCGACTTGTTCCACAGTTTCGAGCGGATGTGAGATGTTTCGAGCTGTTTCGAGAAGGGAGGGCCGGATGGACAGACGCGCCAATGGCAAGACGGTGGCCTACCGGACCGGGGGATGACGGGGCACCGACGCGCTGCGCTCTCGATGGGACCGCCATTCTGGCGATGGTGGAGCCAGGCGGATTCGAACCGCCGCCTCGTCCGTGCGAGGGACGCGTCTTCCCACTCGACTATGGCCCCAAGAGGCAGCCTGCGGCGGGGCGCCGCCAAGCAAACAGAAGCCGGAGCGGGCGTGCAGCCCCATCCGGCCTTGAGCATCCTATCAGAGACCCACCCTCAGCGTCAAGCCGAGGGATGCTGCGCTCAGGTCACGTGCTCGCCCTTGCCAGGCTTTAGCGGCTTCGGGGGCATCTTCGGGCTGAACGCCCGCGACAGCTCGATCCGGCAGCCCTTGGCCTGGGACATGATCGTCACCTTTCGCACTTCGGCATCAGACCCGACCGCGAGCACGTACCGCCTGCCGTCCTTGTCGTCCAGCAGCTCCGCCTTCGGCTTGCCCGGCAGCGCGTTCGAGTAGTACCGGCTCACCGTCTCGGCCGCATCCGGGCTCGTCAGCACCGCGGAGGCGTAGTACGTGACGGGTTTCCCCTCCTCCTTGCTCGTGACGCGATAGGAGAAGCTGTCCCCGACCTGCGCGCCCCCGTAGAAAGGCAGCCCGAGATCGTTCGATTTCGCCACCGGTTTGTAGTCAACGGTGACCGGCACGTCGTCGAGCGCCATCTGCTCGCGCATCGGCTTTCGCTGCGGGGCCGCGACGATCAGGCAGACCGCGCCGACCAGCGCGAGCAGAACCGCCAGAGCGACGAAGCGCTTCCGTGGGTGTATGCCTCGCATCCCGGCCTCCGGGTGAGTCGGTTGGGTGGCCGCGCAGAGCCTGCCGCGCTCAGTCCAGGTAGTCGCGCAGCTTGCGACTTCTGCTCGGGTGCTTGAGCTTCTTCAGCGCCTTCGCCTCGATCTGGCGGATGCGCTCTCGGGTCACCTTGAAGATATGTCCCACTTCCTCGAGTGTGCGCTGGTACCCGTCGTCGAGCCCGAAGCGCAACTTCAGCACGTCCCTCTCCCGCTCGGTCAGCGTGTCGAGCACCGCCTCGAGCTGCTCGCGCAGCACGAGCGTCGAGGCCGCGTCCGCGGGCGACACCGCGTCCTGATCCTCGATGAAGTCGCCCAGGTGCGAGTTCTCTTCCTCGCCGATCGGCGTCTCCAGGGAGAGCGGCTCGGGAGCGATGCGGAAGACCTCCGTCACCCGCTGCACGGCCTTCTGCCGGTCCTCGGGCGTCTCGAACGGCCCCTCCATCTCCTCCGCGATCTCCTCCCAGGTCGGCTCGCGGCCCAGCTCCTGGTGCAGCTGTCGAGATATCTTGATCAGCTTGTTGATGGTCTCGACCATGTGCACCGGGATCCGGATGGTCCGGCCCTGGTCGGCGATCGCGCGGGTGATGGCCTGCCTGATCCACCATGTAGCGTAGGTGGAGAACTTGAACTTCTTCCGGTAATCGAACTTCTCGACCGCGCGGATCAGGCCGATGTTCCCCTCCTGGATCAGGTCCAGGAACGACATACCGCGGCCGCTGTACTTCTTCGCGATGCTCACCACCAGCCGCAGGTTGGCCTCGGTGAGCTGGTGCTTCGCGGCGCGACCCTTGGAGAGGATCGTGTGGGCCCAGTCCAGCACGTCTTTGACCTTGTCCGGCGGGGTATCGGTGCCCTTCGCGATCTCCTGGAGCGTCGGCTCGCGGGCGGGGGCGCCGACGCGTTTGTTGGCGACGGTCAGCACCCTCAGGTTGCGCCGGAGCTGGGTTGCCTGCATGCTGAGTATGGCGGGCGCATCGTAGCGGCTGATGGCCTCTTCCTCTTCCGGCGGCGGGGCCTCTTCCTCACTCCTCGCCTCGGCCCTGAACTGCTCCCAGACGTTCCGGACGAAGAGGTCGCTGCGCAGCCGCCGCAGCTGCAGCCGCCGACGCAGCCGCTGGCAAAACTCCGCGCGCTGCCGCGATTCGGCGAGCGCGCGCTGCAGCTCGGACTTGCCTATCCGGCTGCCCTCTTCCTCCGGGGCCGCGTAGTCCCGAAGCAGCAGCAGCCGCTTCGTCTTGAATTCCTCCAGCCGATTCTGGAGGAAGGCCTGCACTTCCTCATGGATGCGCTGGGGAGTCAGCGCGTCGATGCTCGCGCCCCGCGTGAGCAGCCGTTTGGTGACGAGATCGATCACCTCGACATCGGCCCGCAGGTCCGCGTCCGAGACGTTCTCGATCGCGTCCGTCACATCCGACAGCCGCGGCTCCCGGCCCAGCTCGTTCATGCTGTAGTCCCAGACCGCCTGCAGCTTCGAGAGGATGGTGGAGCGCTCGAGGCGCTTCGCGAGCTCGACCTCCTCCTCCGGGGTCAGGAGCTGGACCCGGCCGATCTCGCGCAGGTACATGCGAACGGAATCGTCCGGCGGGATGCCCTCGACAGAAGGGATCTCCTCTTCGGGCGCGGCCACGGCCGTGCGCGATCGCGGTTCGGAGGCGCGAGCTTCGGTCTCGCGCTCGTGCTCATCCGACTTGTCGATCACTCGGATCCCTTCATCCCCCACCATCTGCAGAATGTCGTCGAGCTGGTCCGGATCAACCTGGTCTTCGCCCAGCGTGTCGTTGATCTCAGCGTACGTGAGCACGCCCCCCTGTTTGCGGCCCTGCTCGAGCAGCTTCTGCACTTCTTCAGATTCTCGCAGATCACGACGTCGAGACATTATCATCCACCCAATTCGCTTCCGCCTTCGACCAAGCCCTGTCTCATGCCTGCCAGTTCTCTCCCCACCCGGTCCCCATGTGCCGAAGCCCGCACAGAGTCCCTGCGGCAGGGCGGCGCTCCCTGGGGCCTATTCCTGACCCACCGTCCGCTGGCCCACCAGCTTCGACCGCTGGCTGGTGACCTGCGCAAGTTCCCGTCCGATCTTCTCCTGCTCTTCCTTCGACTTCGCCTCGCCGAACCGCCGGCTCAGCTCGGCCACCCTCCTGGTCAGCCGGGCCTCCACGATCCGCGCCACCGCGCTCTTGATGGATTCCTCCACCCTCTCATCTGGCGCCTCCATCATAAGAAGCTCTGCCAGCACCGCTCTCGCCTCCGGCGGGAGATCCGACAGAAGCGCCTCTGCCGAGACCTTCTTTCCTCGTTCCATCAGACCGCGGATGGCTGTGAAAACGTCTCTCAGCTCGGCAGGAAAATCATCGGGAACCAGCTCTGCAACATGGGGTCGGCCGATCTCGCTGTGCCTGATGAGCCCGCTGAGCACGGCCCCGTACATGCCTGTCAATGGCTTCCGGGCTGGGGCTTGCTTGTTGACATCCCTTTGCTTTCTTCGGCGCCCGGTATCCCGCTTCCTTGCGGCTGACTGGGCGATTTCCTCCCGGATCGCGGCCTCCATGGCGGCCCCCTGGGCAGGCGACCCGGAACCCCATTTCCCCACCAACCACCGTGTGTAGTATTCCCGCTCCACGCCGGCCGGTAAGCGGGCGAGTGTCGCTGCCGCCTCCCGCAGCCCGTCCATTCGCGCCAGGTCGGTGCCGTCCTTGACGCGGTCGAAGACGCGGGTCAACTCCCACTCGATCATGGGCACCGCGGCGTTGACCAGCTCCTCGAACGCCTCCCGCCCGCGCTCCCGCACCACCTGATCCGGGTCGAGGCCCTCGGGCAGCGCCACCACCCGGACCGACAACCCCGCCTGCTCGAACAGGTCGCGGCTGCGCAGCGCCGCTCCCATCCCCGCCGAATCCGCGTCGAACGCCAGCGCCAGTCGGGGGACTCGCCGTCGCAGCAGCTCCACGTGCTCGGGGGTCAGCGCCGTCCCCATCGTCGCCACCGTCTCCGTGAACCCGGCGTCGTGGCACGCGATGGCGTCAAGATATCCTTCCACAATGATCGCCCGCCCCGCATCGCTCATCGCTCGCCGCGCTCGATCGAACGCATAGAGGACGTGGCCCTTCTGGAACAGCGGCCCATCAGGTGAGTTGAGGTACTTCGGCTGCTGCGCATCGCTGAGCGATCGCCCTCCGAACGCGATCACGCGCCCGCTGCTGTCGCTGATCGGGAAGATGATCCGGTCGCGGAAGCGGTCGTAGAAGCCGCCCTCCCGCGGGATCACCAGGCCGGCCCGCGCCATCTCCTGCCCGGGGTATCCGCGCTTGCCCATCGCGATGAGCAGCCCGTCCCAGCCATCGGGCGCGTAGCCGACCATAAACCCCTCGATCGTCGCCGGCGTCAGTCCGCGCGTCTTGAGATACGCCTGCGCCGCCTGCGCCGCTTCCGTTTTGAGCTGCGCCTGGAAGAACGCGCACGCGGCTGCATAGATCGCGAACAGCCGCTCCCGCTCCTTCTGATGGCCCGCCTGCTCCGGACTGCGCGGCTGCACTCCGAGTCGCCGCGCCAGCATCTCTACCGCTTCCGCGAAGTCAACCTTGTCGATCATCTCCACGAAGCGGAACAGATCGCCGCCCGCCTTGCAGCCGAAGCAGTGCCAGAGCCCGTTCTCGGGGTCAACGGTGAACGACGGAGAGCGCTCCTGGTGGAATGGACACAGGCCAACGAGACGTCGCCCGGCTTTCCGCAGGGCGACGTGGGGAGAGATGATCTCTACGATGTCAGCCCGCCGGCGGATCTCTTCGAGGTCGTAACCGCCACCGGCCATATCCCGCACCTCTCCCTATGAGTTCGCCTCTCCTGCGCCCCTCACCTGCGGGCGCCGCCGATTGCCCCCGGAGCCACCCTGGGCCGACGGCGCTGCCGTTGCTTCGGTGATTCGGTGCTGGAGCCCACCGCTCTTCCCGTTCGTCAGGAGCTTGCTCCCAACCCTCGCGGCCGCGGCCGTCGCCCGCCCATCAGTTCCCGCGCGTGCCGAGCAGTCCACACCAGACCTCTACCGGCCGAAACGTGGAAGCCGAGTCGCACCGGTCGCGCCCCCGTCGCGGGCTAGCTCAAACCGATCGAGTGGCACATCCAGACATTCGGCTCGACGTAGATGCCCTGGTCGGCAGCGCGGTCAGTGTGGACCGGGACCAGCCCGCCTGGCACACCTCGCGCGAACCCAGTGGAAGCAGATTAGCGAATCGTTCGACAGGGGCAGACTTCTACCATCTTACCCTGTCCGCGCTACCCATTCAATGATCTCATCGGGCTGCGGGCTGTGCACTCCCACGAATCGCGACACCACTCCGCCCGCCGCGTTCGCCACCATGGCCGCCGCCCACAGGTCAGCGCCCGAGGCGAGAGCGAGGGCCGAGGCGGCAATAGCGGCGTCGCCGCACCCCGTGCCATCCCCCACGCCGCCCTCGACAGAAGCAGTCGGGATCTCATGCACCCCTTCCCGGTCGAAGACGGCGATGCCCTGGTCGCCCCTGGTGACGAAGACGAGGTCCGCCTTGAGCTTCTTCCGCAGCGCGATGCCGGCCAGCAAGACCGTCTTCGGCATGTCGAAGTCGCCCTCTTCATACCAGACCTTCTCCGCCAGGCGGTCGGTGTTGCTGGCGGCCGCGACGGCCTCGGCCTCGTTCGGGCTGACCATGTAGGCGCCGCGGAACAGGTTGATGTTCACTGGTTTGGGGTCGACACACAAGGGGATACGTGCGGCTCGCGCCTCGGCGATCACGTCAGATGGCAGAGACGCTTCTGTCAGCAGCCCCTTCGCGTAATCGGCCACGACAACCACATCGGCCTCCGGCAGTCCGTTCCGAACCTGGTCGCGGATCTGTCCTGCAAGCTCAGAAGAGATCGGGTCGGTCATCTCCGTGTCAACTCGCACCAGCTGCTGCCGGCCCGCGATGATCCGGAGCTTGTGCGTGGTAGGACGGCTGGAATCCTTCAGCACGGAAGATACGTCAGCGCCACTCCCCTCCAGAATCGTGAGCAGTTGCCTCCCGTTCTCATCGTCGCCGACCACGCCCATCACCTTCACCGCTGCGCCCAGCCCCAGCAGAATGGCGGCGACATTGCCCGCGCCCCCCGGCTTCCCGGTGCGCGCCTGGGGCGTGAGCGGCATCCTCACCACCGGGATCGGCGCCTCCGGCGAGATGCGCGCCACGCTCCCGACCGCCCACTCGTCCATCATCAGGTCGCCCACGAGCAGCACGCGCCGGCCCACGAACATGTCCAGCAGCTCCCTCGCGCGCTCCGGCGTCACTGTCGCCCTCTCTCTTCAGCCGCGGCGGTCACGCCCATCCGCGGGCAGAGATCCAGAAGGCGGCAAGCCGAGCAGCGCGGCCGCCGCGCGATGCACACCGTCCGCCCATGCCGGATCAGCCCCAGGTGCAGGTCGAGCATCAGGGCGGCGTCGCCGGCGTCGCTCCCGCCAGGGGAGGACCGGCGCCGACTGCCGCCTGATCCCTTCGCCGGCTTCAGCATCCCCTCATAGAGATCGTGCGCCTGGTCCAGGGTGGTGCGAGGTGGAACCAGCCCGAGCCGCCGCGAGACTCGCAGCACGTGCGTGTCAACTGGAAACGCCGGCATGCCCAGCGAGAACAGCATCACCACGGCCGCGGTCTTGCGGCCGATGCCGGGCAGGCCCAGCAGGTACTCGCGCACATCGGCCATCGGCATCCGGCGAAGGAAACCCAGGTCGAGCCGCCCCCGCTCCTTCTCGATGCGCTCGAGAATCTGCTTCATCCGGCCCGACTTGATCTCCCCGAGGCCGCCCGAGCGGATGGTGTCCGCGATCTCGCGGGGCCGAGCATTCAGCACGTCCTCCCACTTCGGGAAACGCGCCTTGAGCTGTTCGAACGCGCGGCCTGAGTTCGCGTCGGTGGTGTTCTGCGAGAGCACGGTGAGCATCAGGCTGTCGAGCGGACTCGCGCGCCTGGCATGCACCGGCCGGCGCGTCGTCCACCCCAGCCGCTCCAAGATCAGCGGAATGCGGTCGATTGCCGGGAGCTTCTTCAGGCTAGAGGATGATGTCTTGGCCACGCTGGCGGCCTACCAGAACATGGGAAACTGGCACCCCTACCAGTTCCGAGAGGCGGTTCAGATACCGCTTCGCCTTCTCCGGCAGGTCGCGGAATGCACGCACGCCCGAGATATCGGTCTTCCATCCCGGCAACTTCTCGTACATCGGTCGGCACCGGCTCAGGACGTCGATGTCGTTCGGGAACTCGGCGGTGCTCGCGCCGTCGCACTGGTAGCTGGTGCATACCGGGATCTCGTCGAACTCCCCGAGCACATCCAGGTGTGTGATCGCCAGCGAGTCCAGGCCGTTCAGCCTCGCCGACTTCCGCAGCACTACGCAGTCGAGCCAGCCAACGTCGCGCGCTCGCCCGGTCGTCGTGCCGTACTCGCCACCGAGCTCGCGAATCGTTTTCGCGACCTCCTGGTCTTGTCTCGTCGGGAACGGCCCCGCGCCGACGCGCGTGGTGTACGCCTTCGCCACACCGATGATGGAGCTGATCCATTTCGGTCCCACTCCCGCCCCCGCGCACACCGCGCCTGAGAGTGGGCTCGAGCTCGTCACATACGGGTACGTGCCCCAGTCAATGTCGAGCATCGTGCCGTGCGCGCCCTCGAACAGCACGTTCTTCTTCCCCGCGAGGTAGCCGAGCACCAGCGTCGAGGTGTCGCAGATCTCGTCCTTGAAGTGCTCGTACTTCGCCCGGAGGTCCTGGTGTATCTCGTCCCGGTCCACCGGGGACAACCCGTAGACGCGCTCGATGATCGGGTTCTTGTAGGCGAGGATGTCGTCCAGCTTCTGCGCCAGCCTGTCCGCATCGCGCAGGTCGCCCACGCGGATGCCGCGCCGCGCCATCTTGTCCTCATACGCCGGGCCGATCCCCCGCCGGGTGGTCCCGATCGCCTTCGAGCCCCTGCGCTCCTCCTCGGCCCCCTCCATCACCTTGTGATAGGGCAGGATCAGGTGCGCGTTCCCGCTGATGCGCAGGTTGCCGCGCACCGGCACGCCTCGCGAGGACAGCTCGGTCTCCTCTTGCAGGAGCACCGAGAGGTCAATCACCATGCCCGCGCCCAGCACGGAGAGCTTGCCGCGAAGGATGCCCGTGGGGATGAGATGGAACGCGTAGCGCTGATCGCCGACCCAGACCGTGTGGCCGGCATTGTTCCCGCCCTGGTAGCGCACCACCAGGTCGGCATCGGCCGCCAGTAGATCAACCACCCGGCCTTTGCCCTCATCCCCCCACTGACTGCCTACGACAACCGTTCCTGGCACGTCGATCCTCTTCGCTGCGGGGCCTACCCCGCGCCCACTGAGTAGCCGGACCTCCCCGCGGCGCTCGCGCTCCATGGGCCACAAAACCGTCCCTGCCGCAGACCCAGCCGGGGGAAACAATAAAGCCCAAATGGGGGTTCCATTTGGGCCAGCCGGAACGCCCAGCGAATCCGCTGTCCGGGTGTTCCTCGCATCACTATAGCGGAAGGGAGGGGCGTTGTCAACATTCGCCGCGGCAGCAACATAGCGCCGCCGCCACACCCAGGAGCACCGTTTTAGGGACAGCCTGCCACCATTGTCACCCCGAGGGAGCGCTGCCCTCTGGGAAGCGGCGACCGTGGGGGTGGCTAGGCCCGGAGGGCCAAGCTCTTCGGACGCTGCGAGGCCGCCACCGGGATCAAGCCCTTTGAGCGGCTCGTGGCGCAGGTCATGAAACAGGAGCCTTACTCTCCAGTGCGAGCCGCGTGTTCTGGGTTATCGACAACGGCTCCTCGCACCGGGGCGCTCGCTGTGTGAGACGCCTCCAGGAGGCGTGGCCTACCGTCATCCCGGTGCACTTGCCTGTGCATGCCAGTTAGCTCAACCAGATCGAAATCTACTTCTCGATCGTGCAAAGAAAGGCCCTTACTCCGAACGACTTCCGCTCCCTGACCACGCTCGCCAGCCGCATCCTGCAATTCCAGGATCGCGCTACCAGCGGATTGCCGACCCGTTCGAATGGAAGTTCACCAGGGACGACCTGGCGAGGGCGATGGCAAAGCTCTCCGCCACGCCGGTCCCCTTGGCACGAGCAGCCTGATCCCTTGAGAAATACGTCACTGAACTTATGAGCCAGAGCACTTAGGGCCAGCAGAACCACGAAAGCTACTGCACCCTTCTAGAGTGGAAACATCCCACGTGCCTCCCCTCATCAGTATCCCCGTGCTTCTCGTTTGCTGTCGGTTTACCAGAAATGCCGCTTGGCGAAGGCCCAGCCGGAACCCGTCTTGAGGTACGCCTCGAACGCGCTCGCCCTGTCGTCATCCGCAAACGCAAGTGTAAGGCACAGCTCCCAAGGGCGATACTTCGACGTGTGCGGCGACTGACCGGCATTGTGCGCGGCCAAACGCGCCTGTATGTCAGAAGTCAGCCCGATATATCGCTGCCTTGGATGCTTGACGCTCCGCAACAGGTAGACGTACTTCATACATGCCCCTTACCCCATGTCGCCCCCTCGCTGAAGCTTCGGGGAGCTATGTGGGGCAACCCTTCGCCTTGCAGATCGACAACGAGCATTCCCTCTGAAGGGTGGCCTGCCACCCGAAGCTCCTTGTCGCTCACCAGAGCGACAAGGGCGAAGGGTGGTGGAGGCTAGGGGATTCGAACCCCTGACATCCTGCTTGCAAAGCAGGCGCTCTCCCGCTGAGCTAAGCCCCCACGCGGCTCGTTGAGACGTCAAGGCGCGAGCGTCCCGCCTCTTCTGCCCAACCCTCAGGAACACATCGAAGTATACCCGAACCACCACTAGCGTCAAGGCGGACCGATAGCTCCACCGTAGGGGCGGGATTCATCCCGCCCAGGGCGCCATGAATGGCGCCCCTACCTGAGCGCGTCCGCCTGCAGCGCCACCTTCTTGTACGCGGCCACCCACTCGTCTATTCGCTTCGGGTCGAGCGTCTTGAACCATGGTATGCCCATGCAGCGATCCGACAGCGCCTCGGACACTGGCAGCGTCCCGCGGCCCTGGCGCAGGTCCCAGTCGGAAAACGCGATCCGGGTCGGCTTTCCGTCGCCGTAGATGTCCGCGTCGTTGAACACCGGATGCAGGTGCAGCGGCGTGTTCGCGGCCCGCCAGCTATGCGCCCCCTCCGCGTTCACCGCCTGGATGAACCGGTCCAGCGACAGCCCGCCCAGCTCCTCGGGCAGGTAGTGGCCCAGCGGATTGTACCAGCCGCCCATCGTGGACCCGGAGCCCTTCACCGGCCGGTGCGCCCGCAGCCCCGGCACGCCTTCCAGTCCGTCCCAGAAGTAGTTCATCGCATCCTGAATCTCTTGCATTCGCTGCGGGTAGTGGCGAAGCTGCACCCTTCCCATCGCCGAGCAGGTCTGGTTCACGCGGTGCTTGTAGCCGGCCAGCGGCAGCCCCACGAATGGCTTCAACTCCGGCAGCGTGATCTCCGCCTGCGTCCGCTCGTAGTGCCCGAGCGCCAGCGCGCGCTCGAAGATCACCCGGTCGTCCGTGCACAGCATCCCCGCCTCGCCCGCGGCGAACGACTTCCCCGACATCATGGACATCGCCGCCACGTCGCCGATGGAGCCCACCAGCCGCCCCTTGTATAGCGCGCCGTGCGCGTGCGACACATCCTCGATCACCTTGATCCCGTGCCTGCGGGCGATCTCCATCACCGGGTCCATGTCGGTGGGATGGCCGCAGTAGTGCACCACCACCATCGCCTTCGTGCGGGGCGTGATCCGGTGCTCGATGTCCTTCGGGTCTATGCAGACCGAGTCCGGCTCGATGTCGGCGAACACCACCGTCGCGCCCAGGCTGAACACGGGCAGCGCGGATGCCCAGTAGGTCAGACTGGGGCAGATGATCTCGTCTCCCCGCCGGACGCCGCAGCCGTACATCGCCGCCAGCAGCGCGGCCGTGCCGTTGCAGAACGCGAGCGCGTGCGCGCAGCCCTGGTAGGTCGCGTACTCGGCCTCGAACCTCCGCGTCACGTCGTCGCCGGACATGGAGCCGGCGCGCAGCACTTCCAGCACCGCCTGCTCGTCCTCCTCGGTCACGATGGGCCAGCGGAAGAGATCGCTGGATTCACTCGTGATCGCCTTCGGCCCACCAAGCAGCGCCAGCTTCTCGGTCGTCGCATCGATGCTCATGTCCGGCCTCCTGCAATGCGGTGGTTGTTCGGCAGCGTGTATGCCTTCCCTCTCGCCCGCCTGACCACACATGCCGACCACAAGAGGAAACAGGAACGCATCGGCGCAAGAGTCAGATTCAGAGACGCGTCGGGCGGGAACCAGTACCTCGCTCAATCAGGCGTCGAGAGGTTTGGGCTGTGATAGACATACACACACACATGGGCCGGTGGGGGCTGCACGAAGAGCCGGCGGTTGACGAACACGAGTTGCTGCGACAGATGGACAAGCTCGGGATCGAGAAGGCCGTCGTGCTCCCGCTCGGCATGACCCCGGAAAGCCTTTTCGTAGGCGGCGGGAACGAGGCCGTCCTCGCCGCCTACCAGCGCTACCCCGGCCGCTTTATCCCCTTCTGCAACATTGACCCGCGCAGCGGGAACTCGCCGGAGGCCGATTTCTCGTGGATCCTCGGCCAGTTCAAGGCCGCCGGCTGCAAGGGCCTGGGCGAGCTGACCGCCAACATCCCCTTTGACGACCCCCTCTGCCTGAACCTCTACCGCCACTGCGGCGCGGCCGGGCTGCCCGTCATCTTCCACCTCGCGGTCGCCGCCGCCTATGGCCTCTATGGCGTCGCCGATGAGATGGGCATGCCGCGCCTCGAGCGCGCGCTCAAGGAGTGTCCCAGCACGAGCTTCATCGGCCATGCCATGGCCTTCTGGGCCGAGATCGCATCGAACGTGAATGAGGACACGCGGGGCGGGTATCCGACAGACCCCGTCAAAGGGCCGGGGAGAACGGTCGAGCTGCTGAAGACCTATCCTAACCTCTACGCCGACCTCTCAGCCGGCAGCGGCTTCAACGCCATCACCCGCGACCCGGATTTCGGCTACTGGTTCTTCGAGGAGTGCCAGGACAAGCTCCTCCTCGGCACCGACATCTGCCACGTCAACCAGGACGTCCCCATCGTGCCCTATGTCAACGCCGCTCTCGCCGACGGCCGCATCTCGGAGGCGTGCTACCGGAAAATCACGCACGACAACGCGGCGAAGCTGCTGGGGGTGGGGGGATAGCCTCGCAAGCGGCTGCGAACCTCTTCCGCGGAGGCCGTCTCGAAGAAGAGCTCCAGCGCCCCCTTGAGACTGGCCTTCGCCTCCTCAATCGTGTCACCCTGGCTGGCAGTGTCCAGCTCGGGGCAGAGAGCGACGTATCCTTCCCCTTCGCGCTCGATGATAGCGGTGAGATGATGCGCGCTCATCGCTCAGCTCCCCGTGCAGTATGCCACGGATGGGAGAGGCGGTTATGGGCAGGAGACGCGCTACTGCCCTCCGGGCTGCATACGGTGGCACCGCGTCATCGAAGGTATCACTCTTCAGATAATCCCGAGTCTGGCTCGTAAATGCGGATGTTTGTCGGCTCGACTATCCACAGCTTACCCGCCACTCTTTCCGTGTTTATCGTAGCCAGCGCATTCGCCAAAGTGAAACGCAAGAGGGACAGCAGAGGGCGAGGCGGGCGCAAGACAATGATCCCGGCCGTAGATTCAGCGGGAAACCGCAGTGGGTTCGCGAAATCCATATCCAGGCTGACGAGTATCCGCTGTTCGGCCCGGCATACGTCGTACAATGTTTGATCTTCGCAACCCGAAATCTCCTGCCCGCTCACGGTTGTCACATCGTGGCCGGCTTCAGCGATAGGCTGCGCCATATCAACGGCCAAATTCTCATCCAGCTTGAATTTCACGCGCCGGTCCCTGCTGCGATGGGCAGCACGCGCTCTCGGGTCATTTCTGCGGCGAAGGACAGAGCCGCTCGGATATCGTCGTGGGTCAGTTGTGGATAGGTGTGGAGCAACTCTTCCTCACAGACCCCTTCTGCCAGATTCTCTACGATCAGCGCTACCCAAATGCGCGTCCCGCGAATGACCGGCCTGCCGAAACAGACCTTCGGGTCTACGGAAATATGTTTGGCCAGCTCTTCTCGCGTCATTTGACTCAGCCCTCCTTGACTCCACGGCTAGTATACCACGGATGGGAGAAAGCGGTTGGGCGCAGGAGACAAGCTCCTGCCCTACGCACTGCCGAAGGACAAAAGGTACTGCTGAATCGCCGGGTCCTTCCGCGCGAGCTTGACCAGAACCGCATTGAGCTCGGCCACCGCTTCACTGTCCGGGGCAGTCCTGCCAGCCACGTATGCCCAACACTGCACGGTGAACGGCCAAGTCTGGCACATCAGTATTTTCTGCACCCTGCTCTCCATCTCACCCATTGACGGCATGAGGCAGGCGTACGTGTGGGCGAGAAGCGCCAGCGGTATGCCAAGGCCTGCAACAGGCACTCTGAGCAGCGGCGTCTTGCCCCACAACCAGGACAGCCCAAGTAGTGGCCCGAGGAAAAAAACTACCCAGACAAGACTGATCGGAATAAGAAGAAGTCCGAAAGTCAACTTCACAAGTAGGCCGAGCAGAAACGTCGTAACTAACTGAACTGGAAGCACAACCCAAGCTGA
>Ga0315280_10004877_pt1 | contig 19488 bp, 22 predicted proteins | sample YL17G06_40_MG_FD_203697 | JGI IMG/M metagenome (GOLD analysis project Ga0315280, IMG submission 203697) | Sediment microbial communities from Yellowstone Lake, YNP, Wyoming, USA - YL17G06_40 | ecosystem: Environmental > Aquatic > Freshwater > Lake > Sediment | place: USA: Wyoming | collected... | reverse complement strand
CCTTCAAGGCCGAGCGCCCGGAGATCCTGATCTTTTTCCACAGCGACGGCAACATCCTGGAGGTGCTGCCGGACCTGATAGAGATCGGCGTCCAGCTCCTCAATCCGATCCAGCCGGAATGCCTGGACCCCGCGGCGGTCAAGCAGAGATACGGGGACCGCCTCACCCTTCACGGCACCCTGTCCCTCCAACCTGCTGCAGAACGACACGCCCCTGGAAAACATCCTCGCCCTGTATGATACCGTCCTGGAGGGGACCCGCTAAAAAGGCAGCCCCTGAAAAACTTCGTTGACCTTTCACCCGTCCTGGGCTATAATCTGCTTAGTCCTTCCCTGGGAGGGGAAAATGGCTGAACAGCTCATTCTCAAGAGCCTGCCCTTCATTCGCATACTGCCGCAGTGGGCCCAGGAGCTTGCCTACAAGTACTGCTCCAAAACGGCCAACCTCTACATCCTGCACGGGAACATCCGGGACTTCCTTCCCCACAAGATGAACGACAACGAATTCACCTTCGTCAAGATCCAGGACTACATCGCCGATGTGCTCTTCGGCAACCGGGATTTCATCGCCTTCTACGACCGCTCCTCCGGGGTGGGCTTCTGCAACGCGGAGATGAGGAAGGACTACCTGGAGTGCCTGCGGGCCGCCAACGGCGGCGACGGCCAGGAGCCCTACTTCTCGCGCGACCCCCTGTACGCCTTCACCTACCTGGAGAAGTACTTCTACCAGAACGCGCACCGCAAGCGGCGCATGGTGTTGATCATCGACTACGCGGAAATACTAGTGCCCAACACGGACATCTCCCGCTTCACCGACGAGGACCGCTACTGTCTGGTCACCCTGAACCGCTGGGCCAACGACCCGGTCTTCACCGAGGGGGACATCTCCGTGCTCCTGCTAACCGAGAACCTGGCGGACCTGAGCCTGAAGCTGGTGCGCTCACCCTCCTCGATCAAGGTGAATATCCCCCTGCCCGACGAGATAGTGCGAGAGCGCTTCCTGGGCTACCTGGACAGGGAGGGCAAACTCCTGCTGACCGAGAGGCTGACCTGCAAGGAGACGGCCAAGGTTCTGGGCGGCCTGAACCTGGTGAACATCCACCAGCTGGCCGCGGAGAGTTACCAGGAGGACAAGCCCATCGACCACGACTACCTCAGGGGCAAGAAGAAGGAGATGATCGAGACCGAGGCCATCGGGCTGTTGGAGTTCATCGAGAGCGAGTACACCCTGGACATGGTCTCGGGACACGACTTCGTGAAGAAGCGCTTCAAGAACGCCGCCAAGGCAATCAAGCAGGGGCGGCTGGACGTTCTGCCCATGGGCTACCTGATCGCCGGCCCGGTGGGCACGGGCAAGAGCTACATGGTCACCGCCTTCGCCGGGGACATCGGCATCCCCATCGTCAAGTTCCGCAACTTCCGCTCCAAGTGGCAGGGGGTGACCGAGGCCAATCTGGAGAAGATGCTGAACATCCTCAAGGCCATGGCTCCCGTGGGGGTGATGATCGACGAGGCCGACGCCTACCTGGGCAACCGCAACCAGGAAGGGGACTCGGGCACCTCCAACCGCATCTTCGCCCAGATCGCCTCCTTCATGGGCAACACCGAGTACCGGGGCAAGATCATCTGGTTTCTCATCACCTGCCGGCCGGACCTGCTGCCCATCGACCTCAAGCGCCAGGGCCGGGCCGAGGAGCACCTGGCCCTGTTCTACCCGGAGACGGTGGAGGAGAAGAAGGAGCTCTTTGACACCCTGGTGGCCAAGCTGAAGCTCCGCATTCAGAAGGTGGACATCATCGACATCCTGAGGCGCTACCGCTTCGATTTCTCCGGAGCGGACCTGGAGTCCGTGCTGATCCGCGCCAAGTTCCTGGCGGCTATGAATAACCACGTCTTCATCACCAGGAACGACCTGGAGGAGACGATCCACGATTTCGTGCCCCCGGCCTATCCCCACGAGATCCAGCTCCAGAACCTGGTGGCGGTGCTGGAGTGCACCAGCCGGGAGATGGTGCCCAAGCGCTTCCAGAACCTGGAGCGCGGCGCCCTGGTGGAGGAGATCAAGCAGCTGAAAACCATGCTGGGCGAGCGGGAGTAGGGGCCGATGAAGGAGCGCAAAAAGTTCTTCCAGACGCCCCGGGGCACGGAGAGCTTCTACCTGGAGGAGGCCCTCCTGCACCGCAAGGCCTCCGACGCCCTGCTGGACCTCTTCCACACCTGGGGCTACCTCCCGGTGAATACGCCGGCCTTTGATTTCTTCGACACCTACCGCTCCCTGCTGGACCCGGAAGCCGAGGAGAGGATCTACCGCCTGATCGACCGGGAGGGGGATCTGCTCATGCTGCGCTCGGACATCACCCTGTTCGTGGCCAAGCAGATGGGCACCTCCCTCACCCGCCAGGACCTGCCCGTGCGGGTCTGCTACGCCGATTCCATCCTCCGCCACCAGAGCCAGGAGGACATCTCCCACCACGAGTTCTTCCAGGTCGGGGCCGAGCTGATCGGCAGTCCGGGGCTCAGAGGGGACCTGGAGGTCCTGCTCCTGCTGCTTTCCAGCCTGCGCTTGCTGGAGCTTCCGGCGACGGTGCTGCACCTTGGCTCCAGGGCCTTCTTCAACGCCTGTTTCGCCGAGAGGGTCGCGGGACCCGCGCTGCACCTGCTGCGGGCCGCCATCCTGAACCGCTCCTGGACCCAGGTGGAGGAGCTGCTCAAGGCCCAGCGCTGCAGAGGCGCGGAGGCCGGCCTCCTGCTCAAGCTGTTCTCCTTCATCGGCGCCAGGAAGGAGTTCGCCGCCCTGAAGGCGGGGGCTAAGAGGGTGAAGATCCTGTCCGAAAAGGCGGCGGCCGAGCTCGACTACCTGGAAGAGATCCTGAACGCGCTGGAGAGGCTCTCCCTCGGACCCGAGGTGCACCTCGACCTGGCGGAAATCGGCCACCAGCCCTACTACACGGGGGTGGTCTTCCAGGTCTACATGCCGGGCCTGGACTCGTACATCGCCGCCGGGGGCCGCTACGACGGCCTGCTCGGCTTCTTCGGCTTCGAGGCCCCCTCGGTGGGCTTCTCCCTGTTCCTGCGCAAGGTGGAAGACAGGATCGCCCACCCCGAGCGCTTCAGGCAGCGGATGCCGAAGGTGAACCTCAAGGAGCCCGATGCGGTGAAGGCCTTCCAGGAGGCCGAGAGGCTGCGGGCGGAAGGCAAAATCGTCACCCTGGGAGGCTAGCCCGCATGGAACCGATCACGATCGCCCTGCCCAAGGGGAGGCTGCTGGAACGGATACGCGAGTTTTTCGCCGCCCTGGACATGCGCGTTTCCTTCAGCGAGAGGCGGCTGGTCTGCTTGGACAGCCGCAATGGGCTCAAGTTCCTGCTGGTGAAGAACAGCGACCTGCCCACCTACGTGCGCTACGGGATCGCCGGGCTGGGCATCTGCGGCGAGGACATCCTCTTCGAGTCCGGGCACCAGTTCTTCACCCTGCTGGAGTTTCCTTTCGGGCGGACCCGCCTCTGCCTGGCCGGAAAGAAGGGCAGCGCCCTCACCCCCGAGGAGAGGCTGCGTGGCATCAAGGTGGCCACCAAGTACCCGAGGTTCACCCAAAGCACCTTCAACGCCCGCAAGGTGGCGGTGGAGCTGATCAAGCTGGACGGCTCGGTGGAGCTGGCCGCGGTGCTGGGCCTCGCCCCCTTCATCGTGGACCTGGTGGAAACCGGCTCCACCCTCAAGGCCCACGGCCTGGAGGTGCTGGAGCCCCTGAAGGAGGTCGGCGTGCACTTGATCTCCAATCCCGCTTACTATAAGCTTCGCTACCGGGAGATCGACGCCCTGGTGGAGCGTTTGAAGAAAGGGGTGCGAGGTGGCCTCCAGAAAACAGTCTCATAAGCGAAAGACCAAGGAAACCGACATCCTGCTGGAGCTCGATCCGGATGCGGCTGGAGAGATCCGCGTGGACACCGGCGTCCCCTTCCTGAACCACCTCCTGGAGGCGCTGGCCTTCCACGGCGGGTTCAGCCTGAGCGTGCGGGCCAAGGGCGACCTGGAGGTGGACCCCCATCACCTGGTCGAGGATACGGGCCTGGCCCTGGGCGAGGCCCTGGCCGGAGTCCTGGAGGCCTCCCCGGCGCTGGAGAGGTTCGGGCACGCCGTGATCTGCATGGACGACGCCCTGAGCGAAGCCAGCGTGGACGTCTGCGGACGGCCCTTCCTCGTGTACCGGGGCCAGTTTCCCCAGCCCAGGGCGGGGGACTTCGACCTGGCCCTGATCCGGGAGTTCCTCGGCGCCCTGGCCGGCAGGGCGCGCATCAACCTCCACGCGGAGCTGCGCTACGGGACCAACAGCCACCATATGGCGGAAGCCCTATTCAAGGCCCTGGGAAAGGCGCTGCGGCAGGCCTATAGTCGGGCGGGGAGCCAAGGTCTGCTCGAAAAATCCCCAAGCGCCATGTCCGCCAAGGGCACCATCTCGGATTGATTTTCAATTATGCGCCGATCGGTTATATTTATCGATAGAGATGAATCGCGATGAGATTCTGAAAAAGCTCCCCCCGGGGAGTTTTCTGAAAATCTCCGAGAGCCAGACGGTTCCCTTGCCCAGGGAGCAGCGGGCCGCGCTGATCCGCAAGGGCAACGAGGCCTTCAACCAGAAGAACTTCGAGATGGCCAAGAAGATCTTTCTCACCACCGGCTACACGGACGGGCTGATCCGCCTGGGGGACTACTACTACAGCCGGAGGCTGCCCCTCGAGGCCCTGCGCATGTACTGGCTGGCCCCCTACCCGAAGAAGGTGAACGTCCTGATTGAAAGGGCGGCGGCCCTGGTTAAGGAGCTTCTCAAAGAGGAAGGCGCAAAAAGCGGGCCATGAGCGAAGATGATCGGCCTCTATGCCACCCGCCTGGCACCATCCGGGTAACCGCTGCGCGCTGCTGGAGAAGCTGAAAAGCCAGTGAGCCAGATCACCGCCCTGGCACCCGAGGAGCTTGTCGGCCGGCTCGGCCTGGACTCCACCTACCGGGGCCGGCAGATCTTCCGCTGGATCCACCGCCGCAAGGTCTTCGATTTCAAGCTGATGAGCGATTTGCCCCTGGCCTTGAGGGAACGCCTGGGTAGCGTCGAGGCGCTGCTTTCCCTGAAGGCGGGGCAGTCCCTGCAGGACACCGACGGGACCCTGAAGGTGGCGCTGGAGCTGGAGGACGGCGCCGCCGTGGAGGCGGTGCTCATGGAGGACCGGGCGGGACGGCGGACGGCCTGCCTCTCCACCCAGGTGGGCTGCGGCATGGGCTGCCTTTTCTGCCGCACGGGCCAGCTGGGCTTCAAGCGCAACCTCACGGCTTACGAGCTGGTGGAGCAGCTGCTGGAGCTGCGCGCCGGCTGGGGGGAGGTGGACAACCTGGTCTTCATGGGCATGGGCGAGCCCCTGGCCAACCTGGAGAACCTGCGCCGGGCCGTCAAGGTGTTCAACCATGCGGAGGGGCTGGGCATGAGCCTGAGGCGCATGACCCTGTCCACCTGCGGACTGGCCGCCGGCATCCGCAGCCTGGCCGCGGCGGGACCGCCGCTGCGCCTGGCCCTGTCCCTGGTAAGCGCCGATCCCCGCCTGCGCGAGCAGCTGATGCCCATTTCCCGCCGCAACCCCCTGCCGGAGGTGCGCCGGGCCCTGCTGGACTACCAGAAGGCCACGGGCAAGAGGATTACCCTGGAGATCGTGCTGATGGAAGGGGTGAACGACCGGCCCGAGGACGTCCGCAAGCTGCTGGAGTTCGTGCGCGGCTACGGGGCGGACGGCCTCAAGGTGATGGTGAACCTGATCCCCTGGAACCGGACCCCGGGCTACGACTTTCGCGAGCCTTCAGGCGAGCGCCTGCAGCGGTTCAGCGATCAGATCCAGGCGGCGGGCATCGCGGTGACCACGCGCCTGAAGCGGGGCAGGGGGGTCACCGGCGCCTGCGGGCAGCTTGGCTCAAGCGGACCTGCCCGCCCCTAGGCGGACCTGCCCGCCACTAGGCGGACCTGCCCGCCCCTAGGCGGACTCCAGGACCGCCCCTAGGCGGACTCCAGGACCGCCCGGATGCGCCGCACCCCGGCGGATGAGGACTGCTCTTTCTCGATGCGGAAGCGGCCAAGCTCGCCCGTGCGGTCCACGTGGGGCCCGCCGCAGACCTCCTTGGAGAAGTCCCCGATCGAGTAAACCTTGACCTTCTCCTCGTAGCGGTCCCCGAACAGGGCGATGGCCCCAGAGGTGCGGGCCTGCTCCAGGGTCATGACCTCGTAGCTAACCGGCAGGTCGCGGCGGATCTGCTCGTTGACGATCTCCTCAACATTGCGCAGCTCCTCCGGGCTCAGGGGCTTGGGGTGGGAGAAGTCGAAGCGCAGCCTCTCGCTGGTGATGTTGCTGCCCTTCTGCTGCACGTGATCGCCCAGCACCCGGCGCAGGGCCTGGTGCAGGAGGTGGGTGGCGGTGTGGTAGCGCTGGGCAGTCTCGCCGTGATCCGCCAGCCCGCCCTTGAAGACCTTGTTCGCCCCCTGCTTGGACAGCTCCTGGTGCTTCTGGAAGGCCTCCTCGAAGGCCGGCAGGTCTACCTTCAGGCCGTGCTCGGCGGCCAGCTCCTGGGTGATTTCAATGGGAAAGCCGTAGGTGTCGTAGAGGCGGAAGGCCACCCGGCCCGGCACCAGGGCCTGGGGGTTCTTCAGCAGGTTGGGCAGCAGCTTCTCAAACTCGTGCTCCCCCTTCTTGAGGGTCTCCAGGAAGCGTCCCTCCTCCAGCTCCAGCTCCTGAATGACGGTCTCCTGCCGGCGGGCCAGCTCCGGGTAGACCTCCTGGTAGATGGCCGCCACCGCCCGCGCGGGGAAGAGCAGGAAGTTCCGGTCTATGCCCAGCTTGCGGCCGTGGCGGATGGCGCGGCGGATCAGGCGGCGCAGGATGTAGCCCTGGCCCAGGTTGGAGGGGGTCACGGCCTTCTCGTCGCCCAGGATGAAGACGGCCGAGCGCACGTGGTCGGCGATGATGCGGATGGAGCGGTCGGTTTCCTCCTGGTCCCCGTAGCGTTTGCCCGTGGCCTCCTCGATGGCCCGGACGATGGGCAGGAAGAGCTCCGTCTCGTAGACGCTCTTCTTGCCCTGGAGCATGGCGCAGGTGCGCTCCACGCCCATGCCCGTGTCCACCGTCTTCTGCTCCAGGGGCAGGTAGCGGCCCTCGGCGGTTTTATGGTACTGCATGAACACGTCGTTCCAGACCTCGAAGTACTTGCCGCAGGAACAGCCTGGCCGGCAATCCGGGCCGCAGGCTGGAAGGCCGGTGTCGATGAACATCTCCGTGTCCGGGCCGCAGGGCCCGGTCTTGCCGGCCGGGCCCCACCAGTTGTCCTTGCGGGGCAGGAAGAATATGCGGCTCTCGGGTATGCCCAGGCTCCTCCAGACCTCCGCTGCCTCGTGGTCGGGAGGAACCTCCCCGTCGCCCTGGAAAACGGTCACGTACAGGGTTTCCGGGGAGAAGCCCAGCCAGCGGGGCGAGGTGAGGAACTCGTAGCTGTAGGCGATGGCTTCTTTCTTGAAGTAGTCCCCCAGGCTCCAGTTGCCCAGCATTTCGAAGAAGGTCAGGTGGCTTGCGTCGCCCACCTCGTCGATGTCGTCGGTGCGGATGCACTTCTGGTAGTCCACCAGCCGCTTGCCGGCGGGGTGGGGCTCGCCGAGGATGTAGGGCACCAGGGGGTGCATCCCGGCGGTGGTGAAGAGCACCGTGGGGTCGTTCTCCGGGATCAGGCTCTTGCCTGAGACGCGGGCGTGCCCCTTCTGGGTGAAGAACTCGATGTACTTGGTGCGCAGCTGTGCTCCGGTCATAGGTCAGAAGATAGGGGCAAGGGGGGGAAGTGTCAACAGAGCCGGGGATTTCACCTCGGCAGCTTGCCGAACAAGCCCCTCAGCCAGCGGTGAAAGCGGTGGTAGAAGGCGGCCGGCTCGGCGAACATGAGGATGCACTCGCCGTACACCACGGAGAGTCCGGCGGCTTCGCAAAACCGAAGGGCTGCCGGAGACTCCGCACCTTTCTGCATCCAGATGCGTCTAATCCCGGCCTGGGCAACCTCCTGCACCACCTTTTCCGCCTGCGCCGGCGGGACGATGACCAAGACTCCGCCCACTGGCTCCGGCAGGTCCTTGAGGCTGGGGTGGCAGAGATCGCCTTCCACCGTCTCGGCGACCGGGTGGACGGGGAAGAGCCGGTAGCCCTTTTCCTTGAGCTCCCTGAAGGCCAGGTTGCCGAACTTCTTTCCCGATCGGGATACCCCGACCACGGCCAGCGTCCGCTGCCCGATGAAGTCGTCGATTAATGCTTTCGCTGTCATCCGCACCACCCTTACGAACCAGGATGCCCGCCGCGGTCCGAGCCAGCGGCGGGTTAGCGGGTATCATACCGTGATTTCGAGGCGGTTTCCATCGGCATCCAGCACGACGCTCTCGTAGTAGCAGTCCCCGGTACGACGGGGATCCTCCAGGAGGCGGAAGCCGTCGGCTCGAAATCGCTCTGTAAGCTCAGCGACGGCTTGCTCGCAGCCCATCGAGAAGGCCAGATGGGTCAGCCCGAAACGCTGCCCGCAGGCTGCAGAAGATTCCAGGCGGACGGAGCTGGAATGCATGAGCTCCAGGCGGGCACCGGAAGCAAAGCGTAGAAAGTAAGCACCAGCTAGCGGGAGAACAGGGCGCCCTCGGTCTCCAGCAGCCTGAGCTTTCTCCAGAGCCCGCCACCGTAACCGCCCAGGCCCCCGTCGGCGTTAATGACGCGGTGGCAGGGGATGAGGATGGCGATCCGGTTCAGGCCGTTGGCCCGGCCGACGGCCCGCATCGCCCCCGGCTCGCCCAGCTCGCGGGCCAGGTCAGCGTAGCAGCGGGTCTCGCCGTAGGGAATCCGCAGCAGGGCTTCCCAGACGCGGCGCTGGAAAACGGTTCCCGGATACTCGAGGGGCAGGTCGAAGGACCTGCGCTTGCCGGCGAAATACTCCGCCAGCTCGGCCCTGAGCCGCTCAAAGAGCGGGCTTTCTCCGGGCAACAGAGGCAGGCGGAAGCGGCGCTTCAGGGTCTCCAGCTGTGCCTCCATCATCCGCCGGTCGGTGAACTCAAGCAGGCATAGGGAGCGTTCCGTGGCCCCCGCCGCCATGGGCCCGAGCGGGGTTTCCATCCAGGCGAGCCGGATGTAATCGCTCCCCCGGGCCGCCCCCGGAGGCGCGTCCACGGCCCTGGCGAAGGCCTCGCGGAAACCGGAATGCGACTCCCAGCCGTGATCGAATACGGCGTCGTCGATGCTCCCGCCGTTGCGGATGGCGGAAAAGGCAGCGCCCAGTCGCCGTGCCCGGCAGTAGGCCTGGAAGGTCATGCCGACGGCCTTCAGGAAATACCGCCGCGCCGCGGCGGGATCGATGTCCTGCTCGCGAAGCTCGGCGTCCCGGATCCTGCGTGACGGATTGGCTTCCACCTGCTCCATGAGCTTCGCGGCCCAGAAAGGGGCCTGCTCCCCGTCTTCCATCGGGCGGCAGCGCTCGCAGGGCCGGAAGCCGGCGAACAGCGCTTCGCGGGCGGTGGCGTAGAACTCGACGTGCTCGGGCTTTGGCTTGCGCGCCGGGCAGGAGGGACGGCAAAAGATCATGGTGGTCGTGACCCCGGCGTAGAAGAGTCCGTCGCAAGAGGCGTCCCTCTCCATCAGGGCCCGCAGCATCTCGCCGCGTTCCCGGAGATTGTTCCGTTTCGTTTCCATGTTACCACCATACAACCGGTCGCGAGGGGTTTTCCACCGAAAAATGCACGGGGAATTCCTCTCCGATCACTTCCGGGCAACGGCGATCAGCCGCCTGCTGGACTCTTTCTTGTATCGGGCCCCATCCCAGCCTCCGTAATACTCCACGTTGCAGTGTTTGTACGCCGATTGGTCCTGGGTATGAATGAAATCACAGATGTGCACGGTCATGAGGCCCGCCGCATAGTCCATTACCAGCAATCTCGTGAGCTCCGGAGTATTGACGATGGGATCGAATCGTGGGGGATCTTTATGGGTGGCATCGGTCTGCCCCTGATCGAAGACGGCGATTCCTCCCGGACGGAGAACGGACTTCATGCTTCGCAGCGCGCGGGCGGCATCCGTGTCTTCGAGCACTTCGTTTATAGCGTTCGACAGGCAGACAACCGCGTCGAGCTCGGTGCGGTAATGTTTGTCGAGCTCGCAGAAATCCATTTGCCTTAGAGGCACCGCTATACCGGCCCTGTTCAGATTCCTTTCCGCCTGCGAGAGATCGGAGCCGAGGACTTCACAGCCGAGGGAATGGAAAAGTATCAGATCTAGGCCCGTGCCGCAGGCGCAGTCTAGAACGCGAGAGACGCCGTGTTTCTCGAAAAGGTAGCGAAAAAAATCCCGCCGCGCGACCACGAGCCAGTGGTGCGGCATGCCCGGCATCCTGGTGGGCAGGACAGGAAAGGGCCAACAGCCATAGTTGGCCTCCGCCTGGCCGGCCTGGGTCAGGGTGGCTTCCCAGCCGCGAGCGGCCAGAAAGCCCTCCGGATCGTCCATGGTCCCGATCCACGGCGCACCGGAATGGGCCTGCATGTCCAGCCCGCTGCCAATCCCCAGATCGTATTCAATCTCGTGTCCCGCCTTCTCGCCGGCCTCCAGCATCCGAACGGCATCGAGCTTGAACTCCTTGGTGTATTTCTTCCTGTTTTCTATCATTTCCATGCCTTCTCCCTTTTACTACATGCTTAACCTTGTGTCCATGGTTTCGGGGTAGGCCTGCTCCGAAGTGGGGCCATGTCCGCTATTCCGTTTTCACGGTGCTCCGGGACCGCGTGGAGCGTCGCATCGAGGAGCTGCACGAGGCCTCCCTGCATACCGCCCCCACGGACTTCGTGTTTTGCTACGAGGACGGGAAGTCCCCGAGTTTCACCTGGTGGAAGAAACGCTTCGAGTGCGCGATGGAACGCTTTGGGGTGGATCACAAGGCCCGCCAGCTCTCGCCTCACTCCCTCCGCCACACCCTGGCGTCCCTCCTCTCTGGAGGCCTCCTGCGGCAGTTCATGGACCACCGGAACGAGGAGATGATGGCCCTTTACTCCCGGCCGCACATGCTGGACAGGATCCGAGCTTACCAGGTGCAAAGAGAGAAAGTGGAGAGGTTCTGGAACAGTGGTGATAAGGCACAATATTCCTTAAGGCGGGGTTGCCGGTAAAGAGATCATAGAATATAATTTGTGTAAAATTAGAAAATCCAAGGAGGTGCTTTATGACACGCAGGATGCTGATCCTCTTTCTGACGCTGGCCATGCTCGACGGCTTCGCCTTCGCAGGCGGTCAGAAGGAGCCGCCCAAGCCGCAGCCCACCGAGGCGGCCAAGCCCGCAGTCAAGGAAGAGCCCAAGCCGGCGGCGCCGAAGTTCACCCTGATCTTCGCATCAGTGAGCGTACCCGCCGACGCCCATACTAAAGGGATGTACGTGTTCAAGGAAGAGCTGGAGCGGCTGACCAACGGCGAGATCAGGGTGGACGTCTACCCGGGCGGGCAGCTGTTCACCCAGGAGCAAGAGCCCATGGCGTTGCGCCGGGGCACTCTGGATATGGCCTTGGAAGGCCCCAACTGGTTCGCCGAATACGTTCCGTATACGTCGATATTCGCCGCGGCCTACATGTTCCGGGACTACAAGCACATGAGCAACTACTTTAATGGGCCTCAAGCCAAGCCGCTTTACGACGACATCGCAAGGATATGCGGCTTCCGGCCCCTGGCCGCCTGGTATCTCGGGACCCGGCAGCTGAACCTGAGGGACATCGGGCGGGAGGTGCGCACTCCCCAGGACATGAAGGGGGTCAAGTTGCGGATGCCCAACACGCCGACCTGGCTGTTCATGGGCAAGGCCCTGGGGGCGAATCCTGTACCGATCAGCTTCACGGAGCTCTATTTGGCTCTCAAGACCGGGACGGTGGACGGACAGGACAACCCATTGCCTACGGATAAGAACGCCAAGTTCTACGAAGTCACCAAGTACATCATCCTGACCGACCACTACATCAACCCGATCATGCCGACGATCAACGAGGTCAAGTGGAACTCCCTCGGCCCCGATTACCAGGCCAAGGTGTTGCAAGCCGTCGAGAAAGCACGGCAGTTCTGCGACGAGACCAACCTGAAAGCCGAGGCTGAGCTGGTGGAGTTTTTCAAGCAGCAGGGCCTAATCGTCATCACGGCGGACAAGGAAGCCTTCATGAAGTACGCCCAGAAGATGTATCTGGACAATAAGGAGATCAGCGGCAGCTGGAGGATGGGCATCTTCGACCAGATCCAGGCCATGATCAAGTAGCTCTCGCCTCTGTTCCCCGGCTCCATTGTTCGCAGTGGAGCCGGATTCTATTGGAGGAACCAGTCTACGGATGGCACAAAGCACAACAGCGTGTGGAAGCGGGTAGGCGCTATGCTGCTCGACGTCGTGGAGATCTACGTCCCTGCGGTCTCCTTCGGCGTGATGTTCCTTTCGTTCGTGATTGGGATCTTCTTTCGTTATGCCCTGAATCATCCACTGACCTGGCCGCATGAGCTAAGTATCCTGGGGTTCATCTGGACCACCATGTTTGGCGCCTGTTACGCCAGGAGGATGGGCAGCCACGTGGCCTTCACCCTGATCTATGACAAGGCCAAGCCCCGTACGCAGCTCTGGATCCGCCTAACGGGAAACCTGCTGATCGCCACCGCCTTCGCCGCCGCTTTCTACAAGACTGCCGATTTCGTGCAGTTCATGGGCTTCCAGAAGACTCCCGTTCTCCGCATTCCCTTCAATATCGGCTATTTTCCCTACCTAGTCTTCATGGGCTTCATCTTCGCACGCATCGCCGTAGATTTCGTGCGGGATTTCAGGAAGCTGCTGCGGGGGGAGGTGTAGGATGAACTGGCCTCTGCTCATCTTCGGTATCGGTTTCGTCCTGATCTTCGCCCTGCGCCTGCCGATCGCCATCGGCATGATCACCGTGTCCACGTTCTACATGCTCGCTGCCGGGCTGGACATCAGCATGGTGGCGGAGAAGGTCCTTTCCAATCTTTTCGCCAAGTACATCATCATGGCCGTGCCCCTGTTCGTGTTCACAGCCAACGTTATGAATACCGGGAAGGTCACGGAGATGGTCTTCCGCTTCGCCAACACCCTGGTCGGTCGCAAGCGGGGCGCTATGGGGCACGTAAATGTTTTAGCGTCTCTGATCTTCTCCGGGATGACCGGCTCTGCCGTGGCCGATGCCTCCGGGCTGGGCATCATGGAGATCGACGCCATGCGGAAGCAAGGCTACGAGGACGGTTTCAGCTGCGCCATCACCGCCGCCTCGGCCACCATCGGGCCGATCTTTCCGCCCAGCATTCCGATGGTGTTCTACGCCATGCTCTCCGGGGCCTCCATCGGTAACCTCTTTCTGGGCGGAATGGCCCCGGGCGTCCTGATCGCGTTAGCGTTGATGGTCTACATCGCCTACATCGCTCGCAGGCGCAACTACCCGAGGGGCGAACACTACAGCTTCAGGGAGTTCATGAGGAACACGCTGCGAGCCGCGCCCGCGTTGCTGACGCCTGTGATTCTACTGGGGGGAATCTACACCGGTGTGGTCACACCCACTGAAGCGGGCGCGTTGGCCGGATTCTACGCCATCCTCATCTCCATGCTCGTGTACCGGGCCATGGGGCCCAAGGCGCTGTGGCGGGTGATCGTGGACACGGTGAAGGCCACGGGAACCCTGTCCCTCATCGTCGGGGCGTCCTTTACCTTCAGCTATGTCGTGGCTATCGAGCACATCCCAGATATGGTGGCCCGCATGTTCCTCGGGCTAACCACCAACAGATACGTATTTCTGCTGCTGGTCAACGTCATCTTTCTCATCCTGGGTATGTTCATCGACACCTCGACCATAATGGTGGTTTTCGTGCCCATTGTGCTGCCGGCGGTTCAGGCCTTGGGGATAGACCTGATTCACTTCGGTGTCTTGATCGTGCTGAACATGATGATCGGGCTGTCCACTCCTCCATTTGGAGTACTGCTGTTCATCGTCTCGGGCATCTCGGGCGCCAAGCTCGAGGTGATCATACGCGACATCTTCCCCATGCTGATCGTACTGGTCATTGTGCTATTCCTGATCACCTACGTGCCCGAGATCGTCATGTTCATTCCGAACACCTTCGGGCGCTAGGATTGGGGGGAGAGCCAAGATGGAGAAGGCGCCGAACATCCTGCTGATCATGACTGATCAGCAACGCTGGGACTCCCTGGGCTGTTACGGGGCCGGCTGGGTCGAGACGCCGACCCTCGACCGCCTGGCCCGGGAAGGGGTGCTCTTCGAGCGCTGCTACGCGAACAGCCCGGTCTGCACGCCCGCCCGTGCCAGCCTGATGACCGGAAAGCAGCTCCCGGGCCACGGTGTGTACGGGCTGCACGACATCCTGCCGGCCGAGGAGGTGCTTTTCACGCGCAGGCTGCGGGAGCACGGGTACCGGACCGCGCTATTCGGGAAGCTGCACGTCAGCGGCCGCATCCAAGAAGCCAAAGCCCGCCACCCCAACGACGGCTTCGACGTGTACGAGTGGTGCCTCGAGGCTCCCGTGAGCATGGACTCTCCTTTCAACGGCTACTCGGCATGGCTGAAGGACAGAGACCCGGCATTCCACGAGCGGCTCAAGGGTGAGGGGCGCAAGGTGCTGCACATCCCGCGGGAGCTGCACCTCACCCACTGGGCGGCCGAGCGCACCATCGACTTCATTGAGGGCGCCGACCCCGTGCGCCCCTTCTTCTGCAAGATGAGCGTCTTCGACCCCCATAACCCCTACGAGCAGTACCCTCTGGAGATGAACCGCCTCGTGGACGAACGGCGCCTGCCGAAGCCGATCGAGGCCGCTGTGGGCCAGCGGCCGGCCGCGCTGCAGCGGGAGGCCGAGCACTCCTACCTGGGCCCCTTCCGGAAGTTCTCAGCGCAGGACCTGCACAGGATGCGCGTCGGTTATTTCGCCATGATCGCCTTCATCGACCTGGAGGTCGGCCGGGTGCTGGAGGCGCTGGAGCAAAGAGGACTTGCGGACAACACCCTGGTGATCTTCTGCAGCGACCACGGGGACATGCTCGGTGACCACGGCCTGCTGGTCAAGGGCGCCTTCTTCTACGACGCCTGTGTGAGGGTACCGCTTCTGGCGCGCTGGCCGGCCGGAGGGTTGCCGGCCGGGCTGCGGGTCTCTGCGCCGGTCCTGCTTCATGACCTGGCGGCCACCATCCTGGCCGCCGCAGGTGCCTCGCCGGAGCAGTTGGCAGGGTGGATGCCGGAGGCCCGAGACCTGGGGCCTCTCATGCGCGGCCAGGTGAGAGGCGTACGCGAGCACACGGTGTGCCTGTACCGCAACAGCGGCATCTGCGACACGGGGCTCGCCTGGGACCCGCCGATCCACGCCTCCATGCTCCATGACGGGCGGTACAAGCTGTGTCTGTATCACAGCCAGCTGCGGCAGGGTAGTGGGCCCGAAGGGCAGCTCTTCGACCTGGACAAAGATCCGCAGGAACTGGCGGACCTCTGGGGCAAGCCGGGGTGGAGCCGCGTCCGCCGCCGTCTCACGGAAGCGCTCCTGGAGTGGCTTCACGGTCAGGAGCTGCGTCTGCTCGGGGGCCGGGGCGGCATGGCCCTGCCGCGACCTGACCAGCAGCTGGTGAACGCCTTGAAGGAGGTTGGCGCAGGGCAGCCCAAAGAAACGGAGCGCAGCTCATGAGCAGACGGCCGCCACATCCGAGTGTGCTATTCCTCATCATGCACGACATGGGGCGGCGCTGGGGTTTCTGCGGCGACAGCCAGGCCAGGAGCCCGCACGTCGACACCCTGGCGGCCAGCTCGGTGGTGTTCGAGAGCCATTTCTCGCAGTGGCCGCTGTGCGGGCCCTCCCGAGCCAACATCTTCAGCGGCTGCCGGCCCCTCACCACCGGACGCTTCAACAACCAGCCCTTCTTCCCAGGCTTCCGCGCGCGCATAGGTCAGGACTTCCACACGCTACCCGAGCACTTTCGGCGCCACGGCTACCGAACCCTGGGCGCCGGCGTGGTCTACCACGATGTGGACGATCCGCTCTCGTGGAGCGAGCCTTTCTGGGAGCCTTCACCACCGCAGGAGGAGCCGGAGTGGCTGAGGCTGGCCCAGGCGGCCTCCCCCAATCCCTGGCTCAGCCCTGAGTCTCACGCGCTGATCGAAGAGCGTTGGCGGCGCCTGCGGGATGCCGGGGTGCCGGAGGGCCAACTCGGCACTCCGGACGGGCTGCGCCGGTTCCGTGGTCCGGCGGTGGAGGCCGGGGAGGGGACGGAGGAGGCCTACTTCGACGGGCAAACCACGGCGCGGGTCCTGCAGTGGATCGAGACCCTCCAGGAGGCAGAGCCTTTCTTTCTGACGGTAGGTTTCACGGCGGGGCACCTGCCCTTTAATAGCCCCCGCCGCTTCTGGGGGCTGTACAACCGCCGGGATCTGCGCCTGCTCGGGTTTCGCCTGCCCCCGTACGGCGCCCCCGACTGGGCGGAAGGTGACTCGGAACCGGTGCAGTACTACACGCAGGACGGGTACGACCTGCCCTGGCACGCCAGCACGGAGCAGTCGCTGGAGCTTCTGCACGGGCACTACGCCGCCCTGAGCTACATGGACGCCCTGGTGGGCCGGCTGCTTCAGGCGCTGAAGGACCGGGAGCTGCTGGAGAACACGGTGGTGGTCCTGACCAGCGACCACGGCTTCCACGACGGAGAGCACGGCTACTGGGGCAAGCACAACCTCTGGGAGCGCTCCCTGGCCGTGCCGCTGCTCATCCGGCTTCCGGGTGCCGCCCGCGGGGGCACCCGCATCACCGCCCTGACGGAGCACGTGGACCTCTATCCCACGCTCTGCCAGCTCTGTGGTCTATCGCAGCCGGGCTACCTTGAGGGCAGCGGCTTGGCCTCCCTGATCGGGGAGCCCGGGCGCCCGTGGAAGCGGGCGGTGCTCGCTCACCGCAGGCCTATGTGGCATGACCGGCTCAAGGTCTACGGGATCGCCCACTCGGTGCGCACCGCTCATTACCGCTATACGGAGTACCTGGATCATCACGGCGGAGTCCTGCACCGGGAGCTGTTCGACTACCGGGAAGACCCCGAAGAGCGGGCGAACCGGGCTGCTTCGGTCGAATCCTTGGAGTTGGCGGCGGAGCTAGCTCGCCTGATCCGGGCCGGTTGGCCCGCCCTCCGTCCTCCGGGTGAGGGAGAAGGGACGCTCCCACGGTCATCCTGAAGCTGCGCAACCACATCCCCATCGCCGCCACGAAAGCTTGCGGTTCATGAAGCGGGAGCTGGCCCGGGCCTTCCCCACCGTGCCGTACTGGGAAGCGGGTCGCGAGGAGGACTTGGCCACGCTGTCGGGGGTATTCGGGGCCTATGTGGTGTCGCACGCCTTCGGCATCCCTCTGCTGTACGCCCCGGACCGCTGGCCGGCTCTGGATCCCTGCCGGCGGCTCACGATGCGGGAGGCGGAGAGACTGGAGGCGGAGCAGGTGCTGCAGAGTCCCGTGGTGGAGGACCTGTTCCGGCAGATGGAGGTCATCGAGCGGGAGCGGTTGCAGGCGCGCCAGCGTGCCTCGGGCTTTCCCATCGACAAGCTCAGCGTGTCCAACTGCGTGATGAACATGATCTCTCCGCAGGCCTACGCCGAGTTCATCCGCCCGTGGGACCGGCGCATCGCCGAGAGCTTCGAGCGCTTCGGCGTGCATACGTTCAACTGGAACATCACGCCGTACATCGAGGTGCTGGCGCCCTGCCCAAGCTGGGCTACCTGGACATGGGCATCACGAGCGACCTGCCCCGAGTCAGGGCTACCTTCCCTGATACCTACCGGGCCGTGCTCTACTCGCCGGTGACACTGCAGGAGGCCGGCCTGGAGGAGATCGCAGAGGCATGAACGAAACAAACAGAGAGCTCAAAGGGGTGATTCCGGCCATCGTGACCCCGATGGACGAGCAGGGCAGGATCGACCTGGCCCTGCTGCAAAAGCAGGCCGCCTACCTGCCCGGGGCCGGCGTGGACGGGTTCTTCGTCGGCGGCACCACCTCCGGGGGAGCCTACCTGGGCACCGAGGAGAAGGGTGAGATCTTCAAGGCCGTGCGGCAAGTCGTCTAGGGCCGGCAGTTCCTCTGCCTGGCCTGCATCCGCCCGTCCACGGCCATGGTGCTCAGGGAGTTGCGTTCGCTGGCCCGCTTGGAGCCGGAGTACGTGGTGGCGGTCTCACCGTACTACCTGGCCATGCGCCAGCAGGACATCCTCGAGCACTTCCGGCAGATAGCCCGCGAGGCCCCGGCCCCGCTGATCCTGTACAACATTCCCGGCAACACGCACAACCCGATGACCCTGGACACCATCCTGGAGCTGGCGCAAGAGAGTAACGTGGCCGGGATCAAGGATTCCTCCGGGGACTTCATCTAGTACTACAGCGATTGCTGCCCTGTAGACCTACACCCTAAAATCCCGGCTTTTTATAGTTAGGTTTTCTGTGAGATTAGAGTTCCGGCACAGAATTAGCCAAATGCTTAAACAAATCCCTCTGGTTCTTAGTAATTTCCGTAAGAACTTGCCGCCCCTCTTGCAGTGTTTTTCGCCAGGTAAAGTTTCTTAGCTTGACGCTTCTCATAGGGGAACGCGTCCGCCACCTACCGGGTGTTCGAGGGGCTACTGAGGCTCGCCTGCGGCAACACGGAGACTGGAAAGAAGCTGAGGGCCAGGATCGGCGCCTCCTACGAGAGGATCGCCCGTTTCAAGAGGGCCAGGAGGGACCTGCTGTGCCGCCAGGTCGAGGCGCCTGCCATGGCCGTGGATCGGGCCGTGGCCCTGGCACCCGGAGCGGAGCTTCCCGCCGGCTTCAGACTCGATGCCGAAGCCCTGGCCCGCCTCCAGACCGAGCTGGACCGGGCCGCCCTGCCGCTCCCCCTCTTCCCGGTGTTCGGCGGCTGGGTGCAGGGGCTTTTCGGGAGGAAGCGGTGAAAAGGTTGGGTATGAGGGATGCCCGGAAAAAGGGCTCATCCGTGCACTCTTGCCATGCATGCTCCCCTGGAGCTTACCTACAAGGACGGCTAGGGTCGCCCCGACGTCAAGCTCCTGTACCGGGACCACAAGCCGTCCCTGGAGGTCCTCCATCCGGGCCGGCCGTGGAGCTTCACCGCCGATGGCGCCGGCAAGACCATCATGGCCGGCCTCCTGATCGAGGCCATCCGCTATGGGGATTCCGCCGAAGTCCGGGAGAGGCTGCGGAGGGTCGTGGAGGAGCTGGACGCGGGAAAGGAGACGCGCGTGCTTATGTACCTGGAGCATTCGATCCAGGACGCCCGCACCGATGCCAGCTGGAGCAGGAGGATTGCGGCGTGAGCGGCGTAAACTATAAACTAATCGAGCTGCTGAAGCGCTCCGACGAACAGAGGTGATCGCATTATACCGGCGGACGCGAGATCCGTACGCGATCGCC
>Ga0315280_10004876_pt1 | contig 19488 bp, 21 predicted proteins | sample YL17G06_40_MG_FD_203697 | JGI IMG/M metagenome (GOLD analysis project Ga0315280, IMG submission 203697) | Sediment microbial communities from Yellowstone Lake, YNP, Wyoming, USA - YL17G06_40 | ecosystem: Environmental > Aquatic > Freshwater > Lake > Sediment | place: USA: Wyoming | collected... | reverse complement strand
ATGTCGCCAGTCTCATAAGCTGGAAACTCAGGTGCAATTCCTGACCCCGCAAGGCCGGCGTAGCTCAATAGCGGTAGCAGGGGCATCATAAGCCCAAGGTTACAGGTGCAAGTCCTGTCGCCGGCACAAAAACTTTTCTTGGGGGCGTAGCTCAATTGGCCAGAGCATCCCCCACCAAAATGGACCCATAGTGTAGCCTGGGAAACACGTCTGCTTGTCGAGCAGAAAATCAGGGGTTCAAATCCCCTTGGGTCCGCAAAATTGGTGGGGGAGGGTTGCGAGTTCGAGTCTCGTCGCCCCCGCCTTCGCCTCGCCGAAGTTTTAGTAAAGGCGAGTTTTTAATTGGAATTGTGGATAAAAGGGCTTGATTTTTGCTTAAAAATTGATTAAAATAAGATATTAACTATGCCCCGTAGAGAAATTTCGACTGGGTTTTTCTAAAGAAAAACCCAAAAGCAACGCGGGGTATACCAAAGATCAATTTTGTTAATCAATTATTATAGAGAATTTCGACCCCTGGATATATTTATTAATAGTCGAAATTCTTCTACGGGGTATGAGAAAATTTAATTTAAAAGTCCTGAAAAATCAGGCCGAAAAAGAGATAAAAACGGCTAAAAATTTAAAGGAATTGGATGAAATTTTCAGAAAATATCTGGGAAAGAGAGGGCAGGTTACCCAGATTTTGCGTTCTTTAGAAAAGATATCAAAAGCAAAAAGAGCAAAGATGGGAAAACAGGCAAATGAGTTGAAAGAATTTTTAGAAGTAAAGTTTGAAAAAAAAGCTAAAGATATTAAAGAAAAAATTGAAAAAGAAATTGAAAAAAAAGAATGGGTTGATATCACCATTCCAGGGAAAAAACCTAGCCTTGGCCATTTACATCCCCTAACCCAAGTAAAAAAGGAAATTGAAGAGATTTTTCAATCAATGGGATTTTCAGTTGTTGAGGGTCCGGAAGTGGAAAGTGAATGGTATAATTTTGACGCCCTCAATATTCCAAAAGATCATCCAGCCAGGGATTTTTGGGACACGCTCTATTTGAAAAATCCAAAACTATTGTTAAGGACACATACAAGCCCAGTTCAAGTTCGTTTTATGGAAAAAAATCAGCCACCTTTGAGAATTATTGTTCTTGGCCGAGTTTATCGCCACGAAGCCACTGATGCCAGCCACGAAATAAATTTTTATCATGTCGAAGGATTAATGGTTGATGAAAAGGGGAAAGTGAATGCGGCAAATTTCAAAGCAATTATTGAAGAATTCTTCAGTCGATTTTTTAGAAAGAGGGTTGAAATCCGTTTGAGACCAAGTTATTTTCCATTTACTGAGCCATCTTTTGAGATTGATGTTTCTTGTCCGATTTGTAATGGTCGGGGATGTCCGGCCTGTAAAAATTCGGGTTGGGTCGAAACCATGGGAGCAGGAATGGTTCATCCCAATGTTTTTAAAAATTCGGGTTTGAATCCGAAAGAATGGCGGGGCTTTGCCTTTGGAATAGGAATGGATAGATTAGCGATGATGAAATATAAAATTAATGATATCAGATTATTTTATAGCGGAGATCTTAGATTTTTAGAACAATTTTAATATATGGTTTTCTCTTATAATTGGTTACAATCTTTTTTTTACCCTGTTAAATCCAGCAAAGCTGGTGCAAAGCAATTTAACAGGGTGAAGAAAAAACTACCAAATCCCGGAAAATTGGCTGACCTTTTAACAATGCATTCTTTTGAGGTTGGGGAAGTAAAAAGACTTGGAGGTGATTTTGCTTTAGATATCGATATCTTACCCAATAGAGGACCTGATTGCTTTTCTCATATTGGAATAGCCCGTGAGTTAGCGGTACTCCTAAATTGGAAATTTAAAATTGAGAATGGAAAATTGGAGGAAGATAAGGATTCGAAAGCTAAAGATTTTATTAGTGTGAATGTCAGATATCCCCAAACTTGCCCAAGATATACGGCTAGAGTAATCATTGATGTGAAAGTAGCTCCCTCACCAAGATGGATTCAACAAAGACTCAAGGTTTGCGGTTTGCGGCCAATAAATAACCTTGTTGATGTTGCTAATTATGTAATGTTAGAGACAGGTCAACCCATCCATGCTTTTGATGGAGATAAAATCGAGGCCAAAAAAATTATTGTCAGATTTGCAAAGAAAAACGAGAAAATTTTGACTTTAGATGAAGAAAAATATGATTTAGATGAGGATATTTTGATAATCGCTGATGAGAAAAGACCTTTGGCAATTGCTGGAATCAAAGGTGGAAAGATCGCCGAAATCGATAGAAAAACAAAAATTGTTGTCTTAGAAGGAGCTAATTTTAATCAAAAAGTTATTCGCCGAGGCTCAAAAAAATTGGATCTAAAAACCGATGCCTCCTGGCGTTTTGAGCACGGCATTGACCCAAATTTAACAGAAATAGCAATCAATAGAGCTGCCTCTTTAATTCAAGAAATTGCCGGAGGTAAAATCGCTCAAGGATTAGTTGATTTTTATCCTAAAAAAGTTTTGCCAAAAAAAATTAAGTTGGATTTAGATTACGTTGAGGGATTATTAGGAGTAAAAATTCCTCAAAAAGAAATAAAAAACATTCTAAAGAGATTAGGTTTTAAATGTGGAGACGAAAGAGCTCGTTACATTGAATTTTTGGTGCCAACTTTCAGATTAGATATTTCAATTCCAGAAGATTTAATTGAAGAAATTGGCCGGATTTATGGCTATCAAAAAATTCCTTCAACATTCCCAATTTCCGTTTTAATCCCTTCAAAAAGAAACCTAGAAATCTTCTGGGAAGATATGGCAAAGGATATTTTAAAAGAAGCCGGATTTACCGAAGTTTATAATTATTCATTTAATTCAGAAAAAGACATCAGTATTTATCAGCTAAATCAGCCTAAATCACAGGTTTTAGAAATAGAAAATCCAACCAGTGCTGATTTTCAATACCTGAGGCCAAGCTTGATTCCCAATCTTTTAAAGAATGTTGAAATCAATCAAAAATTTTTTAAAGAGATAAAAATCTTTGAGTTAGGAAAAATTTTCAAAAGCCCCCCACCAAAATTTGGTGGGGGGGAAAAAAGAATGCTGACCGGGGTAATGACTGTCCCCGCCGAAGGCGGGGGCCCAGCCTTTTTTGAAGTAAAGGGGGTGATAGATTCGCTTTTAAATAAAATGGGGATTAGTAATATCTGGTATGATGAATACCAGCCCACGCCAGAAGACTACAACCCTCCCACCACCCTCCCGCCGAAGGCGGGCCCCTCGTCAAAGATATCTATTTGGAAGGCGAGAAAATGCGCTGAGATTAAAGTTAACGGAGAGGAAATTGGTTTCTTGGGCGAGATTTCTCAAGGAATTCTGGAAAATTTAAAGATAACCGAGAAGGTAGTAATTTTTGATATTGATTTTGAAAAATTATCGAGATTAACTTCTGAGGAACACGAATATCAACCAATCTCTCGTTATCCAGCAGCAGTTAGAGATATCGCTGTTTTAGTTCCCAGGGAGGTTTTGGTTGAAGAGGTTTTAAATAAAATTGAGGAAGCTGGGGGTGACCTTATTAGAGACGTTGATCTTTTTGATATCTATGAGGGCGAAGAACTTCCCGAGGAAAAAAAGAATTTAGCCTTTCATATAATTTATCAGGCAGAAGATAGAACCCTCTCCTCAAAAGAAATAGATGAGATCCAAGGGAAAATTATTAAAGCCTTCGAAGAAGAACCAGAATGGGAGGTGAGAAAATAAGGCGAAGAGGACTTCGTCCTCTTCTTCGTCTTCGCTTCCATAAATGGAAGCTCGATATATGAAAAAAACAAAATTAGAAACTGAATATACGGCAAAGGATATTTATGTTTTAAAGGGATTGGAACCGGTAAGAAAAAGGCCGGCAATGTATATTGGAACTACTGGTCCGGATGGACTTCACCATTTATTATGGGAGGTAATTTCGAATGGCATCGATGAAGCAATAATGGGTTATTGCAATGAAATTAAGGTTTTCCTTTTGCCAGGAAATAAAGCAAGGGTCGAAGACAATGGTAGAGGAATCCCGGTAGAAAAACATCCCCAGACAAAAAAATCGGCTTTGGAAACGGTAATGACATATTTGCACAAAGGAGCAAAGTTTGGTGGAAAAGTTTATACAACAACCACCGGACTTCACGGGGTGGGAGTGGCGGTTGTCAATGCTCTTTCAAAATATCTAAGGGCTGAAATTTGCCGAAATGGTTTTAAATATTTTCAAGAGTATTCAAAGGGAAAGCCAGTAACAAAGGTCAAAAAAATTGGAAAATGTAAAAGTACTGGAACAACTGTTATTTTTGAGCCGGATCCCGAAATTTTCAAAGAGATAAAATTTGATGAAAAGAGGATTTTAAATACTTTAAGACAGCAAGCCTATTTGCAAAAGGGATTGAAAATTTTCTTTTCTGATCAAAGAGAAAAGCCCACCCACCGTGGTGGGTACCCAAATTACACCTTTTATTTTGAGGGAGGAATTGCTTCTTATTTGAAATATTTGACAAAAGGGGCAAATTTAATTCATCCAAATATCTTTTATGGTTTTGGAGAGAAAAATGGAATCTTAGTTGAATTGGCCTTTCGCTACACAGACGAATATGAATGTTATGAGGAGAGTTTTGCTAACAATGTTTTCACCCAAGATGGCGGAACCCATTTAACTGGTTTCAGAACTGCCTTAACAAGGACATTTAATGACTATACTAGAAAAAATGGGATTTTGAAAGAATCCGATGAAAATTTAAGTGGTGAAGATATTAGAGAAGGTTTAACGGGAGTGGTAGCAATTAAAATCAAAGAACCTCAATTTGAAGGCCAGACAAAGAGAAGATTAGGTAATCCCGAAGCCAAAACGGCAGTTGAGCAAGCAGTATCGGAAAGTTTATCTGATTTCCTTGAAAGAAATCCCACCGATGCCAAAATAATAATTGAAAAATGTATTTTATCGCAAAAGGCAAGAAAGGCAGCCAAAGTTGCCAAAGAAACAATTATAAGAAAAGGGATTTTAGAAGGTTTGGCTTTACCGGGAAAGTTGGCTGATTGTTCCTCTTCCAATCCGGCAGAATCAGAACTCCATATCGTCGAAGGAGAGAGTGCCGGCGGAAGCTCAAGACAGGCCAGAGATCGCCATTTCCAGGCCATTTTACCCCTTCGGGGTAAAATCTTAAATGTAGAGAGGGCGCGCCTTGATAAAATCCTTGCTTCAAAAGAAATTAAATCACTGATTATTGCTTTGGGAACGGCCGTTGCTGAAGATTTCAATATTGAGAAAGCAAGATATCATCGTATTATTTTGATGACTGATGGAGACGTTGATGGGGCCCATATTCGAACCCTACTCTTAACTCTTTTTTATCGTTATTTCCAGCCAATAATTGAAAAAGGGTATTTATACATTGCCCAACCTCCCCTCTATAGAATTCAATCAGGAAAAGAAATAAAATATGTTTACGGAGAAGAACAAAAAAAAGAGATTTTAAAATCGCTAAAGAATTCAGCAGTTTCCATTCAGAGATATAAAGGCCTGGGAGAAATGAATCCGGAGGAATTATGGGAAACGACGATGAATCCGCAAAATAGAATTTTACTTCAGGTAACTATTGAAAATGCCAGAGAAGCAGATAAAATTTTCGATGTTTTGATGGGAAAAGAAGTTCTACCTAGAAAAAGGTTTATTCAAACATACGCTAAGAAAGTCCGAAATTTAGATATATAGTTCTTAGCGTATCGAAAGGAGCTTTAGCTCCTTGAGCTCAGGCAAAAAAAGTTAGAAATCTTGATATTTAAAACCTATGAAAATTAATACATTTGCCCAAAAAATTGTTACTTTCTTCAAAGAGGTTAAAATGGAAATAAAAAAGATTAATTGGCCGACAAAAAAGGAGACAATAAGATATACCTTAATTGTCATTGGCATTTCTATAGCTGTTGCAATATATTTAGGTGGTTTGGATTTTATTTTTACAACAATTTTAAACAAACTTGTATTCTAACAATGCCTAAACAACGAATACCAAAAGAAAAAGGATGGTATGTTATTCACACCTATTCTGGTTATGAGGAATCGGTTGCTAAAAATTTGAGACAAAGAATTGAATCCCTGGGTATGGAGGATAAAATTTTTAATGTTATTGTCCCGAAAGAAAAAAAGATAAAAATAAAAAATGGAAAAAGAAAAGTGGTTGAAGAAAAAATTTATCCAGGTTATGTTTTAGTTGAAATGATTGTTACCGATGATTCTTGGTACGTAGTCAGAAATACTCCAAATGTTACAGGATTTGTTGGGGCTGGCACCACGCCCGTTCCTGTTTCAAAAGAAGAAATTGAAAACTTAAAAAAGAGAATGGAAGTTAAGGAACCAGAATATAAAATTGAAGTAAGGGTTGGAGATTTAGTAAAAATTACTGACGGTCCTTTTAAAGATTTTGATGGCAAAGTCTCCGAAGTTGACGCAGAGCGAGGAAAAATTAAAGTTTTAATCAATATGTTTGGAAGGGATACGCCAGTTGAATTGGATTCATTACAGATTAAGAAATTATAAATTTATGAAAAAAATTAAAGCCAATATCAAGTTACAAATTCCGGCTGCAAAAGCCACTCCCGCTCCACCAGTCGGACCAGCTTTAGCCCCCCATGGTTTAAATATTGTTGAATTCTGCAAGAAGTTTAATGATTTGACAAAGGGTCGGGAAGGTTTTACCATTCCAGTTGAAATTACAATCTACCAAGATCGAACTTATGACGTTAGATTAAAACAGCCCCCAACTTCTGAATTATTGAAAAAAGCAACTGGGATTGAAAAAGGTTCGGGAGAGCCAAATAAAACAAAAGTTGGTAAAATCACTAAAGAACAAATAAGAAAAATCGCCGAGCAAAAAATGGCCGATTTAAATACTACTGATATTGAAAAGGCAATGAAAATTGTCGAGGCCCAGGCCAAAAACATGGGAATTGAAATAGAATAATATGAGGCCACCAAAAGAAGAATATTATTTGAATATTGCAAAGCAAATTGGTAAAAGGGCAACCTGTTTTCGAAACAAGGGCGGAGCAATTATTGTCAAAGACGATGTCATTATTGCCACAGGTTACATTGGCGCTCCCAGGAAAACAAAGGATTGTCTTGAAAGGGGAGAGTGTTTAAGAGATAAATTAAAAATTCCTCACGGCAGAAATTATGAGATTTGTCGAAGCGTACACGCGGAAAGTAATTGTATAGTCAATGCTGCTAGATCCGGAGCCTCAGTTTTGAATGGAGATATGTATATTTATGAGACAGATAGGGAAGGAAAACCAATTGATTCCTTCCCTTGTTTTATTTGCAAAAAAATAATTATTAACGCCGGATTGAATAGAGTAGTTTCTGCTACTAGTGATGGAAAATATAAAATTTTTAGTGTCCAAAATTGGGTCAAAGATTGGCAAGAAAAAGATATTTTAGATGACAAATTTCAATATGGAAAAGATTTAAATGAAAAAGACGGTTTAAACAGTTCGATATGAAAAAAACTATTCTTGGTTTAGTTGGCGAAACAGGTTCGGGAAAGGATACTTTTTATCAATATATTAAAAAAACAGTTAAAAACACTGTTTTTTGTTTCCGTTTTTCTAATCCTTTATCAGAGGTGTTAAGGATTTTTGTCGGTAAAATAAAAAAAGAAGATCAACAATGGTTGGGAAAAATTTTAAGGGAAAGATTCGGAGACGATATTTTAGCTAAGGCAATTGCTCGAAAAATCCGAGGCATTAAAAAGGGCGTTATAATTTTGAATGGTATTAGATACTGGGAAGAATTTAAAATGATTAAGAATTTAGGTGGCAAAATTTTTTACATCACTGCCTCACCAAAAATAAGATGGCATAGGTTAAGAAAAAGAGGAGAGAAAAAAGATGATTTTAGTTCTTTTCGAAAATTTTTAGAAAGAGAAAAAGCCAAGACCGAAATTTTAATTCCTAAAATTGGAAAAAAAGCCGAGTTTAAAATTGAAAATAATAGTTCAAGACAAGTTTTTTACAAAAAGATTCGAGAAATAATGAAAAAACTAAAATGATATTAGGAATAAAAGAGTTATTAAAATTAGTAAAAGAGAGAAATTTAGTGGAAAATCTTTCGGAAAGGGAATTGAAAAATCCTGAAGGTGCCGGTTTTGATTTAAGAATAGGAGAACTATATGAAGTTAAAGGAAAAGGATTTTTGGGGATTGAAGAGAGAAAAACGCCAAAAATTAAATTATTAGCAAAATACAATCCAAAAAGAAAACAAAGTTTTATTTTTAAACCGGGGAAATATTATTTAATGAAAACGATGGAAAAAGTGAATACTCCCGAAAACATTTTGATTTTATTCCGTCCTCGCTCTACGCTTTATCGCTCAGGAATGATGATTTTTACTGGAAATGTTTCGCCAGGTTACAAAGGAGAGTTAAATTTTGGGATTATAAATTTGGGTCAGTGCGAAATTAAGATTGAACTGGGAGCCAGGGTTGTTCATGCTATGTTTTTTGAGGTAAAAGGGAAAACGAATTTATATCGCGGTCAATGGCAAGGCGGCCGTGTTTCAACGAAAAGAAAAGAAAAACAAATTTAATTTATACAAAAAATTATGAAAATAAAAAAAATATTTAAATTTTTATTTACTATTTTTTCGTCAATTTTATTTTTAGCTTTAACAAAAATAAAATTCGGTCCCATTTTGGGAACGAAAATGAAATTTTCATTCGTTGCCTTTTTTGGTCCAACCTTAGCTAAAATTTTTGGAATAGGGTATGGTACAGGAATCATTATATTGACCAATTTAATAGGTTTGATAGCCGGGGTTTACAAAATTAAAGCAACCAAAGATTATTTCACCTTTTTGCCCATAATTTTTGCCGGCGTTTATTTTTCCAAAATTTTTAGAGGAAATAAAAAACTGATAATTATTCCTCTAATTTGTACCTTGCTTTTCGTAATAAATCCTATCGGTAAAACTGTTTGGTTTTATTCAGGTTTTTGGTTAATCCCAATTTCCCTTTCTTTATTTAAAGAAAAAATAGATAAGGTATTTAAAATTCCCTTGTTCAAGATTTATGGATATTCTCTCGCATCAGCTTTCGTTGACCACGCAGTCGGCTCAGTTATTTACCTATACTTACTAAAAATTCCTGCTCACTTTTGGGTTGAGGCAATACCAATGACGATGATAGAAAGATTAATGATCGCAGCCGGAATAGAACTTTGTTATTTTGCTGAACTAGTAATTATAAAAGCTTTTGGTGAGATACCGGTTCTGTCAAAAATTAAAAGTTTTGTTTTTCAAGAAAATTAAGAATGGAGATTAAACAAATAAAAAGTGAATATGGAAATGACAAAATGGCAAAAGTCGGTCTCTTAGAAGACGAACCGGCGATATTAGCAGCAGTAGGAGTACAAATTTCACAGGCGCCATTTGAGAAGGGAAGTATAGCGCAAATCTACGATGAGTGCCGACAGAAAAGAGAAGAATCAGTAAAGTTTGTTAATGAGATAATGAAAAAGCATAGACACTTAATTCTTGGCGACTTCTTGCCATATGCTATAACTCTTGAAAATATTTCAAGATTGGCAGCGGTTTATTTTTGGCGAAATGTAAATTCTTTAAATCTGGTTTTTGGAGCCGGCATAGAAGCTTCCCTAAGAGTCATAAGGCCGAATAGATACCATCCTGTTGTGAAAAATTTAGGAGAGATGGCTTTAAAAGCATATGAGAAAGCTGTAAATTTAGGGGTTCCAGAGCAGGACGCAAGATATATCCTGCCAGAGGCAACTCTTACTAGAATGATATTTTCTGCTCCCCCTCGTTATTTAATAAAGCTAGCTAATTCTTTAAAGACGACGCCCTTACCAGAACTAAAAGAAATCGGAGAGAGAATTGAGACCTTGATAAAAGAGGGATTTAACTTAGAAGTACCAGAAGAGATATTGCCGTCGGAGTGGGGATTCTGGGGTGAAAAAGAAATTAAAGAAGAGATACATCTTGATTTTCAGAATACGTCCCATTCGATATCATTAAATATGGGAATACGAGGGAGTTTGGCGATGTATGGACAATTAGTGAGACAGAGGCAGATTCTTTGCGATATTGAACCGTTGGAAGGAATTGCCAAAAAAGGAAAATTTATTATCCCTTCAACTTTTCTCGAAGAGGTAAAGAAGGAATACAAAGAAATAGCGAGAAAAGCAAAAGAAAAACAGGTAGAATTAATAGAAAAGAAAGATCCAAATTTTGTTTATTTTCTTCTTCTGGGCCAAGAAGCTCAATCGTCTATTTATGGGAAAGGAGCTCAGGTCATTGAAACATCTAAAGCCAGAAGTGAAGGCGTGGTCCAATGGGAAATAAGGAATAAAGTAGGAATTCCAATAACTGAGGAATTAGCGAAATATCCAAGTCTAATAAGAGAAATTGGTCCTCGCTGCTGGAGAGAAAGAAGATGTCTTGAACCAGCAACTTTCAAGACTAAAAAAAATATCTGTAAAGCTTTTCTTCAGGCGGGGGGAAATTGGAAAGGAACTCTGGAAGAATTACTGGAAGTACTTAAAGAGCCTTATGATATTTTTTCAATTTGAATTGGTTTATTAGATGTTCTCGGGTCTTTTTATGCAAAAATTAATTTCTTTATTGGAAAAACATAATAAGTGGAGAAGGAATTGTATTAATTTGATTGCTTCTGAAAATGTGATGTCGCCTTTTTGCGAAAAGCTTTACGCTTCTGATTTAATGCATCGCTATGCCGAAGGCCTGCCATTTAAAAGGTATTATCAGGGGTTAAAATACTTTGACCAGATAGAATACGAGGCCACCGAGGCATTTAAGGCTCATTTTAAGGCTAATTTTGCCGATTTAAGGCCTATTTCTGGCACTTTGGCTAATATGGCCACCTTTGCGGCTTTGGCCAAAAAAGGAGATAAAATTTTGACTTTAGGAATCGAAGGTGGATCCCATATCTCTCACGAAGAATTTGGGGCGGCTGGCATTTTAGGTTTGAAAGTTTTTCATTTCGATTTTGATAAAAAAGAATTAAATATTAATTTAGAAAAGGCGAAAAAGAAGATTTTAAAAATTAAACCAAAATTTATTGTTTTGGGAGGTTCGGTAATTTTATTTCCTCAACCAATAAAAGAATTAAAAGAAATTTGCCAAAAAACTGGAACAAAGATAATCTATGATGCCGCTCATGTTTTGGGTTTAATTTGTGCTGGATTTTTTCAAAATCCTTTCAAAGAAGGTGCCGACATTATCACTTCCTCAACTCACAAAACCTTTCCCGGTCCTCAAGGAGGAATAATTTTGGGAAATATTGACGAAGATTTGCAAAAAATAATTCGTCGCAAGGTTTTCCCGGGAGTCTTATCTAACCATCATCTCCACAGGATTCCAGCTCTTTATTTTACTTTATTAGAAATGAAAAAATTTGGGAAAGATTATTGCCGGCAGATTATAAGAAATGCCCAAATTTTAGCTGGAGAACTCTATAATTTTGGTTTCGATGTTTTAGGCAAAAATAAAGGTTTTACCAAAAACCATCAAGTATTGATTGATGTTGAAGAACAAGGTGGGGGAGACTATATAGCTAAATTATTAGAAGAGGCAAATATTATCGTCAATAAAAATGTTCCTTTGGGTGGAAAATTGGATATAAAAAATCCAACGGGTATCAGGATGGGGGTTCAGGAAATGACAAGATTTGGAATGAAAGAAAAAGAAATGAAAGAAATTACAAAATTGATGAAAGAATTGGTTTTAGACAAAACAAATCCCACTAAAATCAAAAAAGAAGTCATTGAATTCAGAAGAGGCTTTCAAAAGGTAAAATATTGCTTTAACGGCTAAAGATAATTATGAAAAAAAATACTTGCCCAGGGAAATTTATTGTCTTTGAAGGGATTGATGGTTCGGGAAAATCAACCCAAACAAAACTATTAATTAAATCCTTAAAAAAAGAGGGTTATAAAATTGCCTTTATTGATTTTCCCCAGCACGGTCAAAAATCGGCAGGCCTTGTTGATGAATATTTAACCGGGAAATATGGCACTGCCGAAGAAGTTTCTCCTTATCAAGCATCGGTTTTTTATGCTTGCGATCGTTACGATGCCTCTTTTAAAATAAGAAATTGGTTAAAAGAAGGCAAAATTGTTATAGCAGACAGATATATTGGCTCTAACATTGGTCACCAAGGAGGGAAGATAAAGAATAAAAAAGAAAGAAAAAAATATCTAAAATGGTTATATTGTTTAGAATACGGCATATTCGGGATTCCAAAACCAGATATTAATTTTATCTTAAAGGTAAATCCAGAGATTGCTCAATCTCTTTCAAGAAGAGTAACTGATAAAAAGAAGAGGGCTAAAAAAAGAAAATATTTGGGTCGTAAAAAAGATATTCATGAAAAAAATTTAACCCACCTTAAAAATACTGAAAGGGCTTATTTGGATACGGCAAGAGAATTTCCAAACGATTTTAAAATTATTGAATGTTTCGCAAACGGAAAGTTGTTGCCTCCCAAAATTATTCATCAGGAAATCTTAAAAGTCGTTAAAAAAATATTATGAATTTTTAAATGAAAAACATTGAAATTGAAACCCGAAGTTTTATTACTAAAGGAGAATATAAGAGATTGGTCCAAAAATTTGGAAAAGAGGCTAAATTTTTAGATTCGGTAAATGAAGAAACGGTTTATTTTAAGGGGGCAAGAGGGGATTTAAGATTGAGAAAAAATGACAAGCAGGCGTATATAATTTTAAAAGGAGGAAAAATTCACGATGATTTTAGAGAAGAAATTGAGATAAAGTGTGACAAAAAAGATTTTAAAAAAATTGAAGAGCTATTCAAAAAATTAGGTTTTGAAGATGAAATTCATTGGTTTCGAAAAAGGAGAATTTATAAATGGGAAGACACAAAAGTATTTTTAGACGATACAAAGGGTTATGGATACATTATTGAATTAGAAAAAATTGGAAAATTAAGAGAGAAAGAAAGAATTCATAAAGAATTAGAAAATAAGTTGAAATCTCTGGGGATAAAGATTACTCCCAAAAAGGTCTTTGAAGAAAAATTTAAATATTATAAACGAAATTGGAGAAAAATCATTAAAAACGTATGAAGAAAAAACTATTTACTCTTTGTATTATCTACAAAGATTCTCGAATTCTTTTAGGCATGAAAAAACGAGGATTTGGCCAAGGACGCTGGAATGGATTTGGGGGAAAGGTATTTCCCGAGGAATCGATAGAAGAGGCGGCAAAAAGAGAACTAAAAGAAGAAATAGGGATTTCGGTTCAGAATGTAGGGAAAAAAGGAATTCTAAGTTTTGAATTTGAGGGAAACCCTGAAGTTTTAGAGGTACATATTTTTAGCCTTTCTGATTTGAAAGATAAACCAATTGAAACAGAAGAAATGAAGCCAAAGTGGTTTAGATTGAACGAGATTCCCTACGAAAAAATGTGGCCCGATGATAAGTTTTGGTTACCTATTTTATTAAATGGTAAGAAATTTACCGGGAGTTTTTATTTTCGTGACAACAATACAATACTTTATCATAGTATAAAAGAAGTGTTGAAACTCTAATTAATAATAAAAATATGGGAATTGCAAAAATTATTGACCACACAAATATAAACAAAAAAGCCAAGGCAAAAGACATCAAAAAAACTTGCCAGGAAGCCAAAATTTATGGTTTTCGAGGAGTTTGTGTTAGACCGGAATGGGTAAAATTGGTAAAAAAAGAATTGGAAAGGACAAAGATTAAAGTTATTTGTTTAATTGATCCGCCAATAGGGGATAGCCCGCATCAAAAAAGAATAAAAATTTGTCAAAAAGCAAAAAAAGATGGGGTCGATGAATTGGATGTTGTGATTTCAATTCCCGATGTCAAACATGAAAGATGGGAAAAAATTATAAAGGATTTAAAAGAAATTTGCAAAATTTTATCGACAAAAGTTATCATTGGTTCGGGATATTTAACTGACGAGGAAATAAAAAAAGCTTCCCAAATAGTTAAAAAAACTGGTGCAATTTGCGTCAAAACTGCCACCGAGAAAGATCCATTAGAACATCGGGAATTAAAGGAAAAATTTTTTCATCTAAAATTGATGAGAGAAGGAGCTCCCGGACTTCTCATTAAAGCCGCCGGCGGAATCAGAACACTTTCTGATGCAAAAAAAGCAATTAAAGCCGGCACCGACATCATTGGGACAAGCTCGGGAGTGGAAATTATGAAGGAAATCAAAAAATAACATAAAAATTATGGAATATCAACCAACAATTGGCCTCGAAATACACGTTGAGCTAAAGACTAAAACTAAAATGTTTTGCTCTTGTGCCAATGACCCGAATGAAAGACATCCCAATGTTAATATTTGCCCGATTTGTATGGGCCACCCGGGAACGCTTCCGGTTATCAACAAAGAAGCAATAAAGAAAACAATTAAAACGGGATTGGCTCTCAACTGTCAAATTCCCGAGTATTCAAAATTTGATCGGAAGAACTATTTTTATCCCGATTTACCTAAAAATTATCAGATTTCTCAATTGTATCAGCCTCTCTGCAAAAAGGGGTTTTTAGAAATCGATGGAAAAAAAATTAGGATTCGAGAAGTTCATTTAGAAGAAGATACTGGCAGATTAGTTCACCCCGAAGGCGTAGACTATTCTCTGGTTGATTTTAATCGGGCTGGGATTCCATTGATGGAATTGGTTACTGAGCCAGATTTGAGGTCAGCCAAAGAAGCAAGAAGATTTGCCGAAGAATTACAGTTAATTTTGAGATATCTTAATGTTTCTGATGCCGATATGGAAAAAGGCCAGCTTCGTATTGAAGTAAATATTTCGTTGTCGAAAAATCAAAAGTTGGGGACGAAAGTGGAAATTAAAAATTTAAACTCATTTCGAGCAGTTGAAAAGTCAATCGATTATGAGATAAAAAGACAAGAGAAAATTTTAAAATCGGGTAAAAAAGTGATTCAAGAAACTCGAGGTTGGCTCGATGAAGCTACCGTTTCATCTCGCCGCGTCGCTGGCGCTCGCGTGGATGATATAAGAGGAGTGACAGTCTCTCAGAGGGAAAAAGAATACGCCCATGATTACAGGTATTTTCCCGAACCCGATTTACCAATTTTACATTTGGGAACGCCAGAATATTTAAATGAAATCAAAGCCGAAATCCCCGAACTTCCTCAACAAAAAAGGGGGAGGTTGAGGCGGGAATATGAATTGGACGAAAAAAGCATCGAATTTTTTGTTTTTAATAAAGATTTGGGAGAATATTTTGAAAAAGTAGTTTCAGAGTTTGATCCAAGACTTCCCCATGAAAAACTTTTTAATTTAATAAAACTAGCCTCAAACTATTTAATCACTGATTTGCAGGGACTTTTGAAGGGAGCTTCGGTTTCTGGTGAGGATTTTCTCATCACCCCTGAAAATTTTGCCGAATTTATTACTTTAATTTATGAGGGAAAAATTTCAAGTAAAATGGCAAAGATGATCTTGGAAGAAATGTTTAAAACCGGGGCTGACCCTTCCCATATTATTGAAGAAAAGGGTTTAGTTCTAATTGCTGACGAAGCCGAGATTGAAAAAATTGTCAAAAAAATAATCTCTGAAAATCAAAAAGCAGTTCAAGATTTCAAAAAAGGAAAAGAAAACGCCCTCCAGTTTTTAATAGGTCAAGTAATGACCGAGACAAAGGGTAAGGCCAATCCAGAAATTATTAATAAAATTTTTAAAAAGTTGTTAAAAGCTTGACAAATTTTTTTTATTTTGTTAAAATAAGAGTAGTTCTCCACATAAAGGTGGTTAGATGGAAAAGAAAGAAAAGTTACGGAAAGAGTTAATGGAAGAGCTTCTGAAGGAATCGCCTACTGAAGACAAAATACACCAAATCAGTCAAGAGCTTTCGAAGATGCATTCTATAGAAGAGAAAGCAGAGGTTGAACAAATAATCCAGGAAGCTGCAGCAGAGGTCCACGCCAAAAATCCGCCGCCAAAAACAATGTACGTTTAAAACTGAATACAATACAAAAGAAGGGGACAATATTCAAATAATCTTATCTATTCCCCTTTTTATTTTTTAGAAAATTAATTATTAACCTTTCTGCCTCGTTTTGATTTTTTATCCAATGAATTCTTTTATCACGTTTAAACCAGGTTATTTGGCGCTTGGCATAATTTTGAATCTCCCTTATCGAATTTTCAATCATTTCTTTATCTCCTATTTTATTTTGTAGATATCGAGCAATTGCTCTATAATGGATTCCAAAATCTTCAATTCTCTTCCAAGAAAGGCCCAATTTCTTTAAATTCACCACTTCTTTAATTAATCCCTGTCTTAGCCACTTAAAAAATCTTTTTTTTATTAAATTTTGAAGCTCTTTTTTATCCCTTTTAATTCCGATCATTAAAACAGGGTAAGGTAGAGGTTGAAATTTCAATGGTGGAACCGGTCTTTTTGTTTTCATTACAATTTCAATTGCCCGAATTAATCTTCGGGGATTTTTTCTCTCAATTGTTTTAGCCCTCCGGGGATCAAGTTTTTTTAAGATTTTGTAAAGCTCCACAACCGATTTCTTTTCCAATTCTTTTCTCAATTTCCAATCTGGTTTTACTTCTGTAATTACAATTCCATCCGCTACTGCTTGAATATAAAAACCAGTTCCGCCAACTAAAAATGGAATTTTCTCTTTCTTTAAAATTTTATTTATTGTTTTCGAGGCTAATTTTCGATATTGAGCAACGGTAAACTTTCTCTTTGGGCTAGCAACATCTAAAAGATAGTGGGGGATACCTTGCCTTTCTTTTTTCGTTGGTTTGGCTGTACCAATATCCATTCCTTTGTAAATCTGTCTCGAATCAGCCGAAATAATTTCTCCATTAAGTTTTTTAGCTAATTTAATTGCCAAATCTGTCTTCCCAGAAGCCGTCGGCCCCAAAATAACAATTAATTGGGGTAACTTCTCTTTTTTCATATTCTATATTTATATTAAATTAAATTTAAAAATAATAAAAAGGCCGAGAGTAATCCCGGCTTATTTCAATTTAGGTTTAAAGAGCTAAATCTTCTGAAACCAGAGAGACTAAGTTAAAGAATTTATTAATTTTTTCGAATTTCCACTTTTCTTTTTTAGTTTTCACTTTTATCGCCTGTTGCTCACAATTTCCTTCCCAAGTGCAGATTCGATTTTTCTTTCGGTCATAACAATTTTCTTTACAATCTGGGTGGCAATATTTATTTTTCAATTTTATCCCTCCTATTTTTTATAGCAAATATTATTTAAATTCGTCAAGCAAATTGACATCTTATTTATATTATGGTATTTTAGATTAGTGGAGGAAAATAAAATTGAAGATCTTTGAGATCCTTAGTAAATTAAGAAAGAAAAAAAAGGAAGAAGAGAAAACAGAGATAGAACCAACAAAAAAGATAACCGAACTAGAAGAGCTTTGTGGCGATAACAAAGAAACATATGAAGCGTTACATCACACGATGTTTCTTGACCCTAGAAAAATCGGAACTTCAATGAAAGAAGCAGCCGAAAAAGCAAAAGAATCTGAAAAGTCTGGCGATTTAGTAAGAGCGAGGATGAACTATGAAATTGCTGGTGGATTGGCAATTTATGAAGGAAATGTAAAAAAGGTTGTGAAGTTTTTCAGCGAAATCGAAAAAATTTCACCAGACACAAAATACCCGATCTTGAAAAATCCAGAAAAAGCCATCGCCAAAGCTAAAGAATACTACGAAAAATATCTGAAGGAAACAGAGAAAAAAGAAGAAAAGAAAGAAGAGAAAAAATAATTTTTGCCAGTTCTAATTCCCATTTTCGGAGGTAAAAACCGGTCCTAGTTCAATTTAAAAACTAGGACTTTTTTATTAAATTTCCTTTTAATCCCCAAGGTAAAGCATCAGTGACTTTTATTTTAACAAATTGGCCAATTAAATTTTTTGGACCAATAAATTTAATAGTTTTATGATTCCGCGTTTTTCCGCGTAGATATCCGCCTTGTTCCGCTTCTATCAGAACCTCTATGGTTCTGCCAATGTATTTTTTATTTTTTTCCAAAGCAGTTTCTTTTAAAATTTCAGTTAAAATTTTATATCTTCTTTCTTTTTCTTTTGGCGAAACATTATCTTTTAATTTTGCCGCTGCTGTTCCAGGTCTTGGAGAAAATTTGGCAATATAAGCCATATCAAACTTTATTTCTTTAAAAAGTTTGACTGTATTTTCAAATTGTTTTTTTGTTTCACCGGGAAAGCCAACGATGATATCTGTCGAAATGGCTATTTCTCTTTCCAATCCTTTTCTATATTTTTTAAAAGTAGCCCTAATTTTTTTAACTAAATTTTTATATTCTCCCATTGTATAAGGTCGATTCATTCTTTTTAAAATCTCATTATCTCCCGATTGAACCGGCAAATTTAAATAAGGAGTTACTTTCTGACACTTTGCCATCGTTTCAATTAATTCATCTGAAAAATCTTTTGGATGAGGACTTGTAAATCGAATCCAGAAGTTACCAGGGATATCATTAACCACTCTTAAAAGCTTTGCGAAATTTATTTTCGCGTTTTTCCGCGTTGATATCCGCGTGAGGGGCCCACCGAAGGTGGGAGGGTGGTGGGTGGGTTGGAGTCCGCTTCTATAGTCATTAACGTTTTGTCCTAAAAGCCAAATTTCCTTGAATCCTTTATCGATTGCATTTTTTACTTCTTTTAGGACGTCTAAATAAGAACGACAAATTAAGGGACCGCGAACAAAGGGCACAACACAATAAGAACAAAAATTATTACATCCATTTGAAATCGGAATAAAAGCCGAGAAATTATTTTGATATTTAGGAACAATAGATAAATAGTTATTACAATAATTATGCCATGGCTTTGTTAAGTAAATACCTTTGGATGAAAGATAATTGGGCCAATTTGGCAAATCTTTAATATCCAAAATTAAATCAAAGCCCTTAGCGAATTTCTTTCTATCCTCTTTCAAAATGCAACCAGTTAAGATAGTTTTTAGTTTTGGATTTTGAGCTTTGAGTTTTTGAAATTTTGGCATTAATCCAAAAACCCGATCAACCGCCGATTGCCTCACCGAACACATATTAACCACGATTAAATCAGCCTCACTTTCTCTTGAGGCGGGTAAATAACCTTTATTTTCCAGAATCATCGCAATTCTCTCGGAATCTGCTTTATTCATCTGGCAGCCAAAAGTAATGATATGATATTTCATACCCTCTATTTTAACTAAAACTTCCCCCTTTTTCAATCTAAAACCCCGCTTTTTTGCGGGGTTTTAAAGCTCAAAAAGAAAGCGTTAATTATTCTTTCGCTTCTTCGCACCCACCCTTGTAAGCCACTTCTACCCCCGCCAATTTAGCAAAGCACTCGTTAGAGTAGGTTTTTCCATCTTTTCCACAAACCGGATCCCACAAGGTAATACAAGCCTGGGGTTTTTCT
>Ga0315280_10004875_pt1 | contig 19489 bp, 18 predicted proteins | sample YL17G06_40_MG_FD_203697 | JGI IMG/M metagenome (GOLD analysis project Ga0315280, IMG submission 203697) | Sediment microbial communities from Yellowstone Lake, YNP, Wyoming, USA - YL17G06_40 | ecosystem: Environmental > Aquatic > Freshwater > Lake > Sediment | place: USA: Wyoming | collected... | reverse complement strand
TGTCAATATAATCGCCAATACTGTCAATGTCATTAGAATCGCATAAGCTGGATTTAAAAAGAAAGCCGCCAACATTCCTGTTATTCCAAGTGGAGCTCCTTTTGGCTTTTCCTCTTCACATTCTTCCATTTCTATAGGCTTGCTAGATGTGGTGTTGCAGTTGTTCAAATCTGTACAGATTCTTGTCCTTGTCTTGTTAATGCATTCACTCCATTTAGTGCAGTTCCAATTTTCCTCGCAGATTTTTGCTGGTGCGGTATAAATGCAACTTTGAGTCTCGTTTGGTTTATTCGAATTGTCTCCACAATTGCTCAAATCTGTGCATTTCCTAGTTTGAAATCCCTCTGGCTTACATTCACCCCATACAGTACAGCTCCAATTTGGTTTGCAATACAAAGAAACTGAGCCAACCATTCCCCCTCCCTCGCTTGGCTGTGGAGCTGGCTGCTCTTGAGGTTTTGATCCTGTTGTTGCGTTTGCAACTGTAGAATTAGCTGAATTGCTAGATGCGTCAAAAACTCCAATCATGTAATAATAGGTTTTGCTGTATTCCAGTCCAGAATCGATAAGGCTTGACTGATTTGAGCTAAGACTGCCAGAAATGTCTGTAAAAGCAGAATCAACAGACCTGTAAATTATGAAATGGTCGATCCCAATATTATCGCTGGCATTTTCCCAGGTTAGTGTAATCGAATTCCCGTTTGCCGAAGCATATAACATAGGTGGAATCGGCGGTTCTGTGTCTTTAGGACCGTTCAAAGGATCGCAATAGTTGTTCAATTCCATTAGAGTTTTATTCAAACTGCAACCTGAATCATTTGAGCAATCTCTTTCTCCCCAGAAGCACAAACCTTCGGAAACAGTTCCTGGATCTGGGCAGAATTCCTGGTTAGAATAATTGCAGCTGCAACTCTCTAAATCACATTTATCATCATAATAGCAAGTATTGTTTTCTATTTTTGCTCCGCATTTGTTTTCCTCGTCGCATTCAGCGTCGCAAACCCCCCTTACACAATATTCATTTGCTTTTGGGGGTGAACAATCAGGGGTGCAGTTCGTGCAAGTGTGACTTTCCTGACAAGTATTGTTGCAAGAATTCTCCACAGTTGTGTTATCTAAAATCTTATTATAATCATATTCTACTAATTTTCTTCCGTTGCAATAGTCCTGATAAGTTTTCGAGCAGTAGTTTGGCTTACATTCCTCATCAGATTTACATTCATATTTGGTACAGAAGATTTCAAGGTAGGGATCGTAGCTAATGCAGGCTCTCTCCTTGCTTGAAAATATTTGAGTAGCACTGCTTCCGCTTTCATTCAAAAATTTCAAAGCAATGCTGACAATTTTATCTCCATTAAAAGCATTTTGAGCAGCTGAGGTGATATTCCAAGTTTTATATCCATTCGAATTGACAAGCACAGAATCCAAAAATTCAAAATCTGTAGGGGCATTTTTCCAAGTTATTCCGCTTTCCTTCCACGGTTCTGTAGAATCTTTGTAGTATTCGGAAGTCTTGTAGGCTGCAACATAATCATTCTGACCAGAATTCCTGTAAAGATTCAAGCTCGCTTCAGCAATACCATCACAAACCAAATTGCTTATGTTGAACTTAAGATATGTTCTTTTTGTTCCTGAATCTCTTCCAATGTAAAGCTCTGATTTGCTTCCGTAGTTACTGCTTGGATTGTATATGTTGACATAAGAGTCGTCGGTTGGGTAAAATTTTGGATCTGAAGAATTCCCAAAGGCAAAATTCAAAGAAAGAATTGAGAATAACAAAACTAAAGAGAAAATTGCCAGAATCTTTTTCTTTCCTGCCATGTTTTACCAGTGAAATATTAGAACAGTTTAAAGATTTAAGAGTTAGATAGAAAAGAATATAAACCAACGCTGATTTTCAAGCAAAATAATATAAAAATTCATTTTTTACTTGTAATTATTTTCTTTCTAAAAACTGTTAATAAAATCGCTGCTACGATTAATACTATTAACAAAGAGTATGCAGGATTTGAAAGTGCTGCTAGCAAACCTGTTAGCGGTGATTGTGCCTCAGCAGTTGGTATCTCAATTTGTTTAGCTGAGCATGGTTGAACTTCAAGTGGTCTATTCTCTTCTGTCCCGCAGTTGTTCGAATCTGTACACACTCTTCTCTGAATACTATCAATGCATGCAGCCCAATCTCCACAGATCCATCTCTCTTGACATGTTTGCTGTGGAGTTGTTTCATTGGTAGTGATATTAGTAGTTGTCTGTCCTCCTATTGCACCACCTCCTCCACCTGTACTACCACCAGTGGTCCCACCTTGTTGCTGACCACCTGTTGGTACTGTAGCTGTTAGATTGAGCATTGTAACGCAACCATTGCAAAAATATGAAAATTGACCAGTATCAACTCCATTTACAAAGAAGTTTATTACATCTCCACTTCTATCGTTATTTGGATCATCAATATAAAAGGAACCACTAGGATAACCATATTTTCCACCAGAAGTTGTTGTACTTGCAACCTGCACTCCATTTATTTTAGCGACAATGGTTGTACCATCAGAAGCTGGTTGCCCATTTATGGTAACATATCCTTTGAATGCGTTTGGCAATCCTGGAATTGCTAAGACTACATTGCTAAATAAAATCAGCGATAGAACAATAACAAATATTGATTGTAAGATTTTCAAATCCATTTTATCACTCATTATAGTTAAAAAGTAAAAGATTAAAGGTTAACTGCTATGAGGGCGCATATATGTCTGGCTCGTCCATGTCTATCCAGTAACCTTTACCCGCAAACATGCGTTTGCCATAAGTTCCCCAGGAAGGACATGATGTTTTTGGTGTGAATACTTCGATCCAACGCGTGTCATGTTCGCCGCAATTTCTATAAGTCCATATACTCTGACCCCACTTTGGATATCCTTGCTCTACATTTACCAATGAAATAAGCGAACAGTATGAACCTCTGTAGAATGACATATCGCCTGAGCAAATCTGTCCATCAACTGGGTCAGGTTGTCCATATCTTTGCCAATCACTTCCGTAATAACCTATCAAGTTCCAACCTTTTATTAAGTTTCTGTCTGGAGGTGTTACTGCTGGGCTGAATAAACTTCCACCAACCACTACTTTTGCATCATCATTTGTTAACACCCAGTATCCAAAACCTGGCTTAATGCTGTTTAAAGTTCCTGACCCATCGTCAGGTGTCCAAACATACCAAATACTGTTATCATACGTCCAAACCGATGATATTTTATCTTTTACATTTTTGAAAACTTCATCTGGTTTATCATTTAATAGTACAAATGGTACTGATACTAGGTTCCACTTCTTGTATAAGGATATGTTGAATACTGTCCCTTCTACTTTGAATTTCTCCTCATCTGTTGGACCTTTATTCCCTAAAGCATCTACACAATAGTATTTTAGATTGTGTTCTGTTTCTTCGTTGAATCTGAAGTTTTCTATTATATGGTCTAAACAACAGAATCCGTCTTCTTTCATTTCTCCATGATACAAATCGCAATACTTTTTAGTTTTGTCTTCAGCATCCAACTCAACTTTGAAACATGTTTTTTCATGATTAACCGGATGTGGCTCTGGATCTTTACAACCTAATGATATCGGTGTAAACATTGTAATTTTCCAACACTCTATCTGATTTGCTTGATTATTCCAACAAAGTTTATCTATCTCTGGATAGAAATGAGAATCTTTTCCATCCCATTCTGCCTTTGGCTCACCGACTTCTTTGTTTGGAACTGGTGCACTGTTATCTACAAATACACATTGCTTGTTTACTTGTTCTGTTTTATTAACATTATCTATGCTGTAATATTCAATCAGATGGCAAGATTCTTCTTTCTTTTTGAAAGATTCTGTATAATCATTCCATGTTCCTGTTCCTTTCTGTTTCTGACATAATTCCCACTTCCAGCAAGGCTCATCACTACCTAACAATGTATCTCTCCAATACGTTGTTTTAACGCCTGATGGATGCGGTTCTTGATCTTTTGCTGACAACCAAACTTCTGTTTCTGACGTTATCCAGTGTACCGGCTCATCTATAATTACATTTCCGTTAAGTTTGGCATGATCTACGAATGCTGTTTCATTCATCCAGCTACCAGATCCACCTATAACCAACTTTATGAGTTTCACTTTTACATCGAGGCTTGGAATATTTGTATCATGAGTGCCTGCTCCAATTTTTGACTTAAAGTTAGACCAGTTGTCATACATATCAATGCTTAGGCCGTTTCCATTTTTATTCGGCGTCCACCATCTTGGTGTAGTAAGTGTGTTTATCTTCGTCCAATCCAAAGGAGCGGCCAATGGTCCTAATGCTCCGTCCATCTCTGCAAATGTATCACCATGTAGATCTGCAGCTTGATGCATTGCGCCTCCAACACCATGCCATCTGGGTAGGTTAGCCTCAAAGTCTCCATCGCCGTCGAGGTCTATTCCAAGAATAACATTTACGTCCCAACCATTTTTATTAAATGATTTTACCTTCTCCCAGAATGACAATTCAGTAATGTCTTTTAATGGTATGTCAACTTCAACATCTACTCCAGCCCAACCACCCTTTATTCCATCTAAGACATATAGTTTTGCTGAATGTGATCCTGAATATTTTTCTTCCTGCGTCCATTCAGCATTTCCATTACCTGCTTCTTCTAAATCTTCAGATGATGTAAATATCGGTCCTTTGTATTTTTTAGTTGTGACTGGTGGTGTTTTGTCAACATAGTATTCTTCAATATGATGTGTTTCTTCGTTTCCCAACGTGTCGTTACAATAATATTCTAGCTTATGATAAGATTCTTCTGGGAAGTTGAATGTTCCTGTGTATACAAACCATTTTGTCCATGCCCCATTCCAATAATATCTGTATTGTATATTGTCTTTACCTACGGCACACGGGTCTTTCTCGTCTACACAAGTTAATTTTATTTTTGTTTCCCCATCTATGTACAATTTTTTCTCAGTTGCATTGTAAAATTGTGGCCCTATTATCTCCTTTGTTGTAACTGGTGCTACAGTATCAACTTTATAATATTGAACAGGATGAGTTATTTCCTTATTTCCTAAATAATCTACGCAATAAAATTCTAAATCATGTAAAGAGTCTTCTGCAAAATATATTGTCTTGGGAGCAGGACCTGATTGCCATCCACCCCATTGTCCATCCAAACTAATTCTCCACCATACTGTTTCTTGACCTACCGGATGTGGATCTTGATCTTTACAACTTAATTTTATTGGTGTTTTTTGAGTTACCCAAGTAAATCCGGCACCATCTTTTTTAGGTGTCCCAACTTCTTTTGAACCAATCGGTGGTTTATTATCAACATAAACACATTGTGATTTGATTAGTTCAGTATTTCCTAGCTTATCTACACTATATAATTGAATACAGTGTTCTGAATCTTTTGCAATTGTGAATGGTGTTCCATCCCATTCAATCCAAGGTGTTTCTATAGGACATGTACACATTTTTTTACAAGAGAATTCTTCATAACATCCTAGTTTCAAACAATATCTATAATATGTTTTGTTAACCCCAACTTTTTCATCTACCGCTTTCAAAGTTATTGGTGTTGAAGAGCTTATCCAGTCTTTACCTTCATATTTGTAATAAGGTGTTCCGTATGTTTTTGTTGTTACTGGTGGTGTTGAGTCAACATAAAATACTTCAACATCCTCCGGCATTTGATTGCCTAATTTATCTTTACAATTAATTTTTAAAATATGTTTCGAATCTCTTGTAAAGATTATATTTAATCCTTCTTCACCAAATGTGCCTGAACCAATCTTCTCACTTTTCCACCAAAGTTCGTATTCACATGTTACTTTATCTACGACACAAACTTTTCCACCATCTGTAACATCTACATGTACCCCATTTTTACCATCATCTTTTACATAACATTCGTCACTTGGGCTTGTCGGCGGACAGGTTCCTACTTTTGCTAAATGATCTTCTCCAATCATTGTCTTTGTTATTGTTGGTGGCGTAGCATCAACTTTGTAAATTTGGGAATGAGTTTCTTCTTTATTTCCTAAATGATCTACACAGTAGTATTCTAAAGTATGCATAGATTCTTCTGGGAATGTTATCGGTTTAGTATATTCAGTCCAATCTTGCTTTAACTGCCCATCAACAAAGTATCTCCAAAATATTTTGACTTGATCTACTGGATGTGGCTCTGGGTCTGTACAAGACAAATATACAGGTGTACTTCCTCCTATCCACCAAAGTGGTTCATCTATAATAATATTTTCATTGAATTTAACATAATCCACATAAGCTATTTCATTATCCTGTGTTGTTGGATTACCTCCCAACTCTACTTTTACCATCGCTACTTTATCTGTTGGTTCAACTCTTCCTACAGTATGTGTTTGGAAATAGCTCAATGGGTTATATACACTCCAATCATAATTATTTCCTACCACATTTGGAGTGTAACATTTGAAATCACTGTAAGCATCTACATTTACAAAATCAGTGTCTTTTCCACTTAGTCCAGTTGGCGCTTCACACTGTATAAAGCTGTCATCTCCTAAGAATACAGGATTAAATGATGCGCCATTCCAAGAAGCTTCCCATTCTAGTGGTTTTGCTTCAAATTTACCATCTCCATCTGCGTCTATTCCTAAAATTACTATTGGACTCCAACCGTTGTCATATTGTGTCACCTTTCTGTAATATGAAAGACTTGATACTTTATCTAAACCTATAAACACATCAAAGAATGAATCTACACCAGCAAAATCTCTTCCAGTTGCACCATCTGGAATAACTAATTTTGCAGAATAAGTTCCTGAATAAGCTTCTTCTGTTGACCACTCTGCATATCCATCTCCCACCTCTTCAATATCTTCTGTAAGTTTTGGGTCTCCAATTGTTTTTGAAGTTATTGGTGATGTATTATCTACAAAGACACACTGGGCTTTTATTTGTTCTTTATTTCCTACTTTGTCTACACTCCAATATTCAATCATGTGACAAGATTCTGGTGTTTTACTGAATGGTTTTTCATATACTTGCCAATCTGCATCATAACCATGTATAGGTTTACAATATTCTTTAGGATATTTACATGCTAGTTGATTTTCTATTAAAAGTGTGTTGATATAATATTTTTTTGCTACACCAGATGGGTGCGGCTCTTGGTCTATAGCATCTAAATGAACCAATGTTTTAGAACTTATCCATTCTCTTCCATCATCTAGTTTCTTTTGAGGTCCTTCGTACCATTTAGTTGTTACGGGTGGATCTTTATCCACACACACATCATCATAAAGTGGTGACCAGAAGTATTTGATGTCCCTAGATTCAAAGTGCAATTTTCTACAACTTGCGGTTGATGGGGTTGTTGCATCAAATGTAAAATCCTCTGATTCACCCGGCGAAATTTGATTTGCAGCATCTTGTGCAACATAAAGACAATACGTACCTTCAGAACCAGAAATCAAAAATGGTCCACCCCAGCCTGTCTTTGGCTTACATAACCAACCAGTAAAATCATTAGGAACACTTTCTAGATATATTCGAACTTCACTTATAGGATCAACACTTCCGGGGTCATTGGAAATTTTCACAGTAAACGTATAAGTGGTCAAAGCCTGTACAATATCCGGTGTTACTGTTGCAGTAGAACTATGAGCAGCAAATACAGGCAATATATAATTTACAGCAAAAAATCCAATCAAAGCTAAAACAAAAACAACAAGAGAAATCTTGGCTATTCCTTTAGCAAAAGCTTTATTATTCATCAAATCAACACTCTAGATTATTACTACTAATTGAAAAGAAGTTTAATATCAGTTACTGATACAGAATTAGTACAGAATTATGACAGAAAATAGTATGATAAGTTTAAAAGCTTTACTCTAGAGTTGAAGAATTTCTAAGATTTTTGTTTCTACTAGTAATTTCGATTAACTCCTTCTCGGTAAAGAAAAAGCTCCTTATATTCTTATAGCACTCAAGAATCCAGTTAGGATATCTCAAGTCCAATCCCCATATGCTCCTCCTGTTCTTATCACCATACTTCTGATTCTTCTTCACTTCCACAAGCTTCCACTCATTCAATTTCTCCAGATGATAGATACAGACCGATTGTCTTACTCCAAGCTTAAAAGAAAGCTCTTCTACTTGGGTAGAGTGCATTGTCTCCGGTGAGTTGATCAGCAGATGCAATATACCCGCTCTAATTTTGTTTGAGCATATAGAAGAAATCTCTGGAAGGAACTGTATTAAAACCTGTTCATCAGCATCGCTGTTAACCGGTTGCATCACGCGCAGAAATGCTTTTGGCATTATCTTTATACAAAAGTTTAAAAATAAATATTTGAATTTAGATCGCATCAAAAAGTATTCAGACACAAATGTGACAGAAATTACAAATTATCTTTGCCAATCTTCCTATTGAGTTAACAATCTCTTATAATTCTCTCTATTTCTTCTAATCTTTCAATATTAGCACACCATTGAATACCATGAGAAGTGGGCCATTTCTTTAAGGTTCCTTTTCTTCTAAGGTCTTCAGCGACGTCTTTTATCCTTCCTTTTAAATGATCGGGGAATCCTTTGGTTAAACTATCTTCTCTCATATGTTTCACTCCCCAATAACCATGTCTATAGAACTTTCTTAACAAATCTTTGATTACATCTTTTTCTGTGCCATTTATCATAATGTCCAATTATTATACATTAAATGCACATATTTAAATACTTAACAATATCTGATAGTTAAATAATAGTTATTAAATATAGTTGTTTAATATGACCGAGAAATCAATATTCAGAGGAGCATTCGGAAGCTTTGGAGATTCGCCGTTCTTGAAAGTGCTAGACTTCTTTCTAACATTTCAGCATTTCGACTATTCAAAGAGCCAGGTTGCAGAAGAAGTGGGAATAAGTAGGACGACAATGGAGGGTATATGGAAATTCTTGATTAAAAACGGTTTCATTAAGAAAACGAGAGTAGTGGGCAGAGGAGATATGTATCAACTAAATAGGGAAGATCAAAAAGTTAAAGCTTTGATAGAGTTGGACATGAAATTATCCGGGAGTTACGCCAAAAAAGTTGCTGAAAAAATGAAAATACCAGCTTAAAAACATGAATAAACTATATCTTAAGCTTTAAGAAACTTATTGCTCAAATCTAAGAATATAGCTAAGAAGAGAAGTTCATTTGATTCGTTTCCTCAACTCAGGATAACTCATTATGTCTGAATAAATTTTCTTTCCATCCTCACATATTTTTTCATCACCACTTACAAAAACTAGTGACAATTTATAACATAACCAAAGATGAATGATATTATTTATTTTACTTCTAAATCTACATTTTTGGGCAAATTCAACTAATTGGTCATCAATGACAATTTCTTCTATTATTTTTATTTTCAAAAGTTTCTCTAGAGATGACCACATTCTCTCTAAATCTTTTTCAGAAATGTTGTAATCAAGTTTCAACCTGCGAAATATCTCACTTTTTGTTAAAATGGATGTATAGATGAGTAATTGCGGTCGGTCAACAAAATATTTAATCACATCTGGCAATATGTGCTTTTGCTTTTCCTTCCAACTTTTAATTAAACTTTTAAAGAAGCCGTATAAAATATTTGCATCTGGATAAATTCTCATTGATACCATTGTTTTATGTCACCTCAGTAGTTGGCAAAGTTGACGGTGCCATCAACTAGATTTTAGGGATTTATTAAATATATTTAACGTTGATTCAATTTAACATTTTCTCTCGGGAAGTAAACCATCATTTAATTTTTTGAGTTAACATTTTTGAAAGGTTTTTAGATTCCTTATATGCCCTATTCTTTGATACAGGGAAATTATTTATATATGTTATAATTAATTCATATATATGAATTAATATGTTCATAGTATAGGTTGATTAAAATGAAAGACTCAACAGATATCATTGTCAAGACTATCGGTAATTTCACAAATAATCCTATCTCAAGGTTAGCAGAAAATCCTTTTAAGATAATAGAGGATATGCTGAAAGGTGATTAAAATGCCATTTAGAAGAATTTTACTGTTAAAGCCAAAGGGAAGAAAGGGGTTAGGCTTTTCAGCAGATGTAATTCCTATAGCGTTAGAGTACATCGCTGCATTAATAGAAAAAGAAGTCGATAGAGTTTGGATAATTGATATGGAATTTGAAAAGCGTCAATTTCAACACTTTCTTGATATTTTTCATCCTGATTTACTTGGAATAACAATGTCAGCAACAGATCATAATGAAGGCTTGAGGCTTGCCAAAATTGCCAAAGATAATGATATTACGACTGTATTGGGTGGTTATCATCCGACTGCTATACCAGATGAACTACTTTCACATTCACAAATTGATATCATTGTTAGAGGGGAAGGCGAACTCACAATGAAAGAACTTGTAAAAAAAGGTTCGCCTGAAAATATTCTTGGAGTTTCATTCAAAAAGGGCAGGAAAATAATTCACAATCCTGACGGACCATTAGTAGAACATTTGGATTCTCTACCCTTCCCGGCAAGACATCTTAGAAGGCACAAATACAAAGATCACATGAACAACAATTGCAGAGAATTGGATGTGATTACAATGTCTCGCGGTTGCTGGGGAAGATGTAGTTTTTGTTGTGAACCTTATATGAGCAAAAGTCGCATACGATTTAGGTCGCCTGAAAATATAATGAAAGAATTATTTGAAATTGTATCTTTTCACAAAGGAAAACCATTGCAAATTTTTGTAACAGACCCTCATTTTATGGGCGATCCTAGGAGAATAGATAAGTTATGTGATCTATTACAAAAACATAAATTGGATATAACATTTTCTGTTATGACAAGAGCGGATAGTGTTGTAAGACATCCTGAACTTGTCAAGAAAATGTGCGATAGCGGCATTCTCAGCTATGAGTTGGGTTTTGAAAGCCCAAATCAGAAAGATTTGAACAATGTAAGGAAAGGTATAACACTTGATATGCAAAAAGAAGCTGTGAAGATATTAAGAGATAACGGTGCAAATGTATCTGGAACTTTTGTTATTGGTTTACCTAGTCAGGATGAAGAAGAGATAAAACAATTTCCAGTATATGCCAAAAAAATTGGTTTGATGAACTGTGCTTTTGGCATAGCAACACCATTTCCTAAAACAGAATTTTATGAGAAGTTAGAAAAAGATGGTCTGATCTTTGAGCGAGACTGGACAAAATATGATGAAATGCACTCTGTGTTTAAATTAAACCCTTTAAGTCCGAAGAGGTTAGAAGAATTAGAAACTTATTGCATGGCAAGGTTTTGGACATTAAACACATTATTAGACCGAGCCAAAGTTCTGCAAAAAAGAACAGGTAAGAAAATATCGTTAAAAGATTTTGTATATGATATAATTGCAAAAGTAAAATTCGCCACAAATGCTGGCTATGATTTGAGGAATGGCAAAATCAAAGAACATACTAAACTTGTTTTGGATGCAATTAAGGATGCTGAAACAGAAGAAAACAAAAGAAAAATATCCATGCATGAGGTCATAGAAATGTCAAGATTTTTAAAAATTTTAGGACCACAAGTCATACAAATCACTTTAAGATGTGATGGCCAAATAACAAGTTATGTCATGGAAACTACAAGTAAAACCGTAGAATATGTAAAAACTATTTCTGGAAAGGAAACCGATACAAGCATAGATATAAATATTGATTTAGATGAATTGATCAATTCATTTAACACTTACTCGCCACTTAACCTTTTGAATTACGTTTCTTTGTTGAAACAAGCACGAAACATTAAAGGCATTTTAAACGTGTTTAGATTGGCCATTGCATTGACAACTGACTTATCTTCTTCTTATTTGAAAGACAGACTTATGGTTGATTAAAAATGGTACTATATAAAATTAAAGGAATCTGGAAAACATATGGTATTATACGAAAACTTTCTTCTATAAATAGCTCAGATGTAAGTGAACACCTATTAAATCATGTTATGTACAAGAGTGAAACTTTACCCCCCTTAGGAAAGGAATACTGGTGGTTTCTTTTCTTTGGTCGATCTGGTGAAAAACCAATACAATTTATGCTGCTTATATTCAGAAAATATGGGAAGAAAATGTTGTTTAATAATAAAACAATGATGTTCAAAGAATTGGAAAAAAATAAATTCCAAGCTGTTACCAGTGGTTGGGCATATGATGGGAGAAAACTTCATAATTTGGGCGATACAAACGCTATTGTGGAGATACAAGATAAAAATATTGTTTCAAATATTTCTGGTCAAAAAATAATACTTGGCGGTGATTTCCCTGATTATAAATTAGTTGTTGGAGATTTGATTAATTTGAGAATAACAAGAGGCAAATATCTGGAAAATAAAAACGCGACTGGTGTATTTTTGCCACCATTTGGAATGGGATGGGTAGATATTTTTTCAGATGTTGAAGGTATTATATTAGGAAAAAGATTCAAAGGAACAGGTCACTTGCAGAAAGTTGTTGGTGTTACGATGTTTGGGCCATTTCATTGGGGAAGAGTTGTTTTTCAAAACGGTTCCTCAACCTCACTTTTTTGTCTCAAGACCGGGAGAAACTCCAAAACATATTTTCGCAAATCTTTAAGTTTTCATGATATTGAAAATAATAAAATTATCAGATTTGATAATCCAAAATTGAGGATATTAAAAAGAAAAAATGGTTGGATTATTGAAGGAAATGATACAGACAAAACTCTTAGAATGGTTCTAGAAACTTATGCAACAAAGAAATATATTATGAGAGGCGGGGTTTCACAAGTTTATATTGAATATGCAGTTATATCTAAAGAATTTAACTTAAAAACCAAGGATAGGACAATCACTCTAAATGATACAGGCAAAGGAGTAGGAACCTTTGAAGATGCATATTGGTAGATCGTCAAAAAAACACAGCTTTTATTTCCAAGGTTTTTGTAATTTCTTCTAAAATTTTCTGTATTTTATTCTGCACTTTTTTCCATGCTTCCTGAATAGGAACGGCACCATAGATATACTTAAGTCTTCTACCTTTTTCTACATTTTTAATTATAAATCCTTCTTGGTCCAATCTTTTGATGTATTTCCGTATGGTTCGTTCTGAAAGATTTAGTTGTTTTTCAATTTGTTTTATAGTTAATGAAGATTTCAGTAGAATATTATAAATTTTAATCTCCATCGACTTGAAATTGAGAAATCCTAAAATAACATTTAGAAGTTCTATTGGCTTCTTTTTCTTCTTTAGTATTCTTTCTATATCGGCAATATAATTTCTTTTAATCATAAATATACTATGAATAAATTACTATTTAAATTTTCATATGTATGAACTATTAACTACTCTCCATTTCCTTAACAGCCTGCTCTGGACTTTTAAGTTTATAGAGTCTTTTGCGTGCATCTTCAGGGTTAAGCTTCATTTCCAGCCATCCGGCCTGCCTTAATTCTGATAATACAATGCTTAGCATCTTGTCTTTGTTAAGGGTTTTGAAAGCTTCCTCGTGGTTGAACTCCTTGTCCTAACAAAAGAAGGCAAGAAAGCACGATACAAATGCAAAGACTGCAATGCCAAATTCACTCCTACGACAAAGCTGATTAAACAGATCAAGTTTCAGTCTAATCATAAGGACATAGAAAATGTAAAGACCAAAGAATTGAAGAAACTATGCAAGCTTATCAAAGAGACGATTTATCCGTTTTTGGATTTCAAGATTCACTACACAGGAAAATATGACACAAAGAAATTCTTGGATTTATTGACTCACGTAGCAATGAATCATGATTTTACTCATAATGGTTCTCAAACATTCAAATTTATTATGAAGGAAAATACTCCTGCTTCTAACACATTGCTTTACCATATAAGAAAATCTGAGTCAGAAGAATTGAGAAAGAATTTCAGGAAAGCATTTGAAGAGATTTTCAAGATAGCAAAGAAACATAATGTCTTCAGAAAGAAGAAACTGGATGTTGCTATTGACTTGCATGACTGGTTGTATTATGGCAACAAGAATGACTTCATGGTCTGCGAAACAAAGCCACAAAATGGAACAACTCATTGTTTCAGATTTGCCACAATAAACATCGTTGAGAATGGAAGAAGATTTACTTTATTGGCCTTGCCGATGCATACCTTTGACGAGAAGTATAAGATTCTTGATGAATTAATAACCTATGCTAAAAGCAAAATCAGCATAAGAAATGTTTATGTTGACAGAGGATTCTTCACTGTAAAATGTATTGACACTCTTTATCAGCAGAAAGTCAAATGGCTTATGCCTGCTGTTCAGAATAAGGCAATACAGAAATTAATCAAAGAGAGCAACGCTCCTAAAATTCTTGATTATGTCATGGGTGATACAAGATACCAACATATTAAATTCAAACTTGTAATTGTAAACGATCAAGAAAATGTGAAAAGAGTATTTGCTACAAATCTGAGAGTTACAGAAGATAATGCTAAAATTCTATTTCGAGAATATGGAAAAAGATGGGGAATAGAAACCTCTTACAGAGTTAAACAGGATTTCAAGGCAAGAACAACATCAAAAAGATATGTTGTAAGATTATTTTACTTCATGTTCTCCGCATGTCTGTACAACCTTTGGATATTGGCTAACATCATGGTAGGATTGGCTATTTTAAAATTCATTCCGAAAGAGCCATTCATAACAGCCAAAATGTTTGGAGTGATGCTTTACACGCTTTGCTCTCATCTTGATCCTGGTGGATAACAAACATCGCTTCGGAAATCGAATAGATTTTGTCAGTTGTGAGTATAGTTATTTCTAGTATTTTTATGTTTGATAATCTCACTTTCTTATTCTTCAACAAATAATTATTGAAATCTAGCTAATTCTTTACGAGAAATAGAAAAACCACACATGTTTTTTAAGGCTTTGAAAACAAAGCTTTATCAACTTTGCCAACTACTGACCTATGGAAATCCATATAAATACGTTGGACTGCTATAAATTAATTATGAAAGGTGCTATAATCAGAGATGTCAAATTGAACGGACGCACTGTAAGAATTAGAGAGCCTAAGGCATCTATAAGTATTGAAAAATTCTTGAAGGAGATCGAACCTGTTCTTAGAAAAATAAAATTATCTCACATTACATAAACCTTTAAGAAACTTATTGCTCTAATCTATTTAAATAAATTATTATTATGACAAGAGATCAAGAGGAGAGGCTTTACTTTATAGTAAGATCCTATCTGATGGGATGTATAGGAGGTATAATTTTCCCTGTCATAGTTTTTATCTTGGGCTCGATAAACTTCATTCAGACAATCGTCATAGGTACTTTTGTTTTTGTCATCTCTCTAGCGATATCCAGAGCCTTTGAGTCTTACATAGAAAGAGCGACAAGAAAGGTATTAAATTACATGGACAGAAACAAAAGAATCAAAAGATTCATTCTGAAATATTTTTAAGATAACAATTTGTCAATAGGTTGTATCATATTGTTCAATTAATTATACATTCCTTTCAATTATCTTTGCCAGTCTTCTTATCCCTTCTTCTATTTTTTTATCGTCGGTGTTGCTGAAGTTCAACCTCATGGTATTGTATTTCTTGTTCTTGACGAAGAATGCAGCACCCTGCACAAACGCAACCTTCTCCTTCAAAGCTTGTTTTTGAATTTTTTTTGTGATGATGTCTTCAGGCAGCGTAACCCAGAGAAATAGCCCACCCTCCGGTCTCGTCCATCTTATATTCTTCGGAAAGTGTTTTTGCAAAGCTCTCAGCATTATATCCCTCTTCCTCTTGTACATCCTCCTTATTTTGGGTATCTGCTTGTTTATCAAGCCAGATCTCAGATACTCATTCGCAATATACTGCGACAAAGTGTTCGTACAGGAATCTGTTCCTTGCTTAGCTATTACAAGCTTTCTCAATATATTCTTGCTCGCTACTGCCCAGCCAAGCCTCAGGCCTGGTGCAAGGATCTTCGAGAATGTTCGGACATGGATTACAATCCCTTTTCTGTCAAGGCTTTTCAAAGAAGGCAAAGCTTTTCCAGAATATCTCAGCTCAGAATAGGCGTCATCCTCGACTATCGGTATCTTGTATTTTTCAGCCAATCTCAGCAGATGTTTTCTTCTCTCTAGAGATAGTGTAACGCCGCAAGGGTTTTGGAATGTCGGAACAGTATAAATGAACTTAGGCAGCTTTCTGCATCTTTCCAGAGCTTTCTCAAGAACAGAAGTTACCATGCCATCATCGTCCATCGGTATTGGGATGTATCGAGCCTGATAGGAGTTGAAAGAAACTATGGCACCAAGAAAAGTCGGATTTTCCACGACAATGTAGTCTCCCGGATTGATGAATATCTTCGCGATGAGATCAATTATCTGCTCAGCACCCGAAGCGATTAGAATTCCGTCTTTGTCGCACTTAATCCCAAACTTTTTCATTCTTCTTGCTAGTGCTTCTCTCAGGCTTTCCAATCCTTCTGTCGTGCCGTATTGAAGAGCTTGCTTGCCATGTCTTTCTAGAACTCTTGCTACCATTCTTTTGATCGCATTCACAGGAAAGGAATCTGGGCTTGGCATCCCGCCTGCAAATGATATGATATCAGGATGCTGCGTGACTTTTAACAGCTCACGAATCTCAGAAGCTCTCATCCCCCTGACTCTATCGGCATACCTCATAAAATTTATTTCTTTTAAATTGAAATAACCTTTTGATTAATGAAATCTGAATATAAGTTTAGGGAGTTGGATGAAAGGGAAAATTGATGTCATAGTACTAACAAAAGACAGCGAAGAAATTCTTAAAAAATGTATCAATTCAATTTATGAAAACATTCCAGTTAACAATCTAATCGTTGTTGATGGCTTTTCAAGGGATAAAACTCTTGATATAATTCAAGAGTATAGCGACGAACACAAAAATGTTAAAATCTTCAAGGATAACGGAACAAGAGCTACTGCGAGGCAAATTGGTATAAAAAATGTTGAAACAGAATATTTTGCGTTTGTCGACAGCGATGTAATTCTTTGTAAAAATTGGTTTGAAAAGGCTTCAAGATATATTGATGATTCTACTGGTGCGGTATGGGGAGTAAACATTGATGTTGTTCCAGGATTGAAGAGTAAATTGTTTTTAAGATTGTGGGAAAAGGTGGCAAAAGAAGCTTTTAAGCTTCGAGGAGGAATGCATGATACTCTTATTCTATCCGATGCGGTTAAGGACATAACAATACCTAAAAATTTGCATTTCTATGAAGATGCGTACATAACTAAATGGATTACAAAAAAAGGTTATAGGCTTGCTATTCCCGATGATTTATACTGTTTGCATTATAGACCTCAAAGTGATTGGACACTTAAAGAAAGTATTAAATTTGCTTCTGCAGATATAAGGTATGGATTACTTCATTTTCATGCATTAAAGTACTCTCTCTTTTATCCGTTCTTTACCTTTTATTGGTTTTTACAAATGGTGGAAAAAAGTCTTGGAGGTAAGTATGAGTTTGAGTCGTGTTAAATTTTAATAATCCAATTTTCTTCTGTCTCAAGAAACAAATGCGATCTTTAATACCCACATCAGAGCAATCCCAACCAAAAGCAAACTGAATTGCAGCAGTGACTCACTAGGCTTTGCCCTCTTGTGCAGCTCAGGAATCAGATCAGTGCTTGCTATGTATATGAAACCACCAGCTGCGATGGGCAAAATAATCATTGTTATTTCCTTTACATAGATTGCGAGAAAATATGCAAGTATCGCTCCTGCTACAGCTGTTAAGGCAGAAAGAAAGTTGTAAAAGAGTGCTTTCTTGCTTTTCAATCCTGCGTAGAGCAAAACACCGAAATCACCTATCTCCTGCGGGATCTCATGAGCAATTATCGCCAGTGTTGTCACAACTCCTGTTGGAACGCTCAAAAGGAAGCTCGCCGCAATAATCATCCCATCAAGAAAGTTGTGTATGCCATCTCCAATCAAGTTTAGCTGGGCGAATTCGTGGATCTCACACTTTCCTATGTGGCAGTGCCGCCAGTGCAGAAATTTCTCTAGGATGAAAAATATCAAAATCCCGAATAGAACAAATATGAGAGAGCCTTCACCGAATCCAAAAGATTCTGGTATCAGATGCAAGAAAGCTCCTCCCAATAATGCACCGGATGCAAAAGCAACAAGCAGTACCAAAATCTTGTTCAAAATCTTTTTGTTGAATGCTAGAAAAAGAGCACCGCTGAAAGAAAGCAAACTGACTATCGAAACCGAGAGCAATATCAATTCTAGCATAATTGATTTAAATCAATCGAAATTTAAATACTACAAGTTTTATTATCCTCTAATGCTTTGACATAGGAACCTTGCAGGTGAGTTTTCCAAATATTTAAATAGTGATTCAGTTAATTAATTAATTGTGCTTTGAAAAAATAAGCACGAAACGGTTTGATGTAAACCATGCAGACATTCCGGGATGTCTTCAATTTGGAAGAAGGAAGAGGATAAGTTGCAAAAAACATTGGAATGGCTTCCTGTGGTTCAGGAAGAGACTGGTAGAGGATGAATTGCCGTTTGGATTAAAGACTCTGCAAGTTAACTTAGTAATAAACTGTTAAGTTGACAGAACCATACTACATTAAATCAATAATAATAAAGAAATTGGAGGTGTGATAGATGGGTTATGCAGTTAAATCTGCTGTCAAAGGACTAGCAAAAGGAATGAGAATCGGAGGAGACTTCTGGAAAGAGCTTGACAACAAAATAAGCTGGAAAGTCAAAAGAGCTATAGAGAGATCTAAAGGCAACGGAAGAAAAACTTTGAGAGCTTGCGATTTATAAGATTTACAAAATTGGGAGAAAAACTGTATTTCTTCTATTTCTATCTTTATTAGCCTTAATGCCAAAATTATTTAAATGAAAGTTATTGGTTTGACGGGTTCTATTGGCTCGGGAAAGGAATTAGTCAAAGACATTCTTATGAAGAGGTTCAACTGCTGGTACGTTCATCTCTCGAGCATGATCAGAGGAGAGCTGGAAAAGAAGAGGTCGGGCTTTACTAGAATAGCCATGCAGGATTTGGGAAATGAATTGAGAAAGAAATATGGTTCACACATACTTGCCAAGCTTGCGGTAGAATACATGCAGAGGGATAAGGAAATGTTAATAGTCGACGGGATAAGGAATCCTGGAGAAATAGAATACCTAAGGAAAAAGTTTGGAAAGGATTTTGTCTTGATTGCAGTTGATGTCTCTCAGCAGTTGAGATTTGAGAGAATAATCCAGAGAGCTAGGCCCACTGACCCAAAGACTTGGGAGGAGTTTGTTGCTTTGGATGAAAGGGACCAGGGCAAAGGTGAGCCTGACTATGGACAGCAGACTGCGAAGTGTAGGGAGCAAGCTGATTTTGTGGTAGTTAACAATGGTACTCCAGGAGAAATTGAAAGCAAAGTTAATGAGATAATTCAAAAGATATAAAAATTGGTGATAACTGATTTTACTTTTTATTTA
>Ga0315280_10004874_pt1 | contig 19491 bp, 15 predicted proteins | sample YL17G06_40_MG_FD_203697 | JGI IMG/M metagenome (GOLD analysis project Ga0315280, IMG submission 203697) | Sediment microbial communities from Yellowstone Lake, YNP, Wyoming, USA - YL17G06_40 | ecosystem: Environmental > Aquatic > Freshwater > Lake > Sediment | place: USA: Wyoming | collected... | reverse complement strand
CGCGGTGCTGGTGGGAGCGACCTGCTGGGCGGCCAGGTCGTATTGGTGCGCCACCGACCCAGACGGAGCAGCAGGGGGAGACCCTGCCCCCGCCCCAGAAACCGCGTCGGGCCTGGTCGACGACTCGCCACGACGAGCGTGCCGCGAACTGGCGGACCGCATCGTCCGCGACTTCCCCGAGAGTGCGGCGGCGATGCACGCGCGGGGCTGGCTGCTGGTGCGGTGGGGAGACAGAGCGGAGGCCGTCAGGTGTTGGGAGACCAGCCTCAAGATGGATCCCGGTTTCGCCCCGCCCTATCACTGGTTGGGCAAAGAGGCGATCCGCCAGGGAGACTACCAACGGGCGGTTCCGCTCTTGCGCCGGGCGATGGAGCTCGATCCCAACCGCTCGGGAATCGGCCTCGAGTTGGGAACGTCGCTCCTCAAAACGAACCGGATTGAGGAAGCGATCGTAGTCCTCGAAAAACACCTGGCCCGCTCGCCAGGCGCGCTGGAGGCCTACTACCTTCTCGGCCAGGCATTGCTGCACGTCGGGGCCCTCGACAAGGCCAAGCAGTGCTACGAAGCGGCGGCTCGAGTGGATCCCACCTCCTCGCGGGCCTATTTCGGGCTGGCCACGGCGTGTACCCGGCTTGGCGAAATGGAGAAGGCCCGCGAGTATCGCAACAAGGTCGAGGAGTGCAGGAAGGCCGAAAGAGACGACGCGCGCAAATGGTCGCGCGAGTACGATTCCGAATTGGACTCGCGGCAGGAGATGGCCGACGAGTATACGTACGCCGGTCGCATCTACCTCGAACACGGGAAGGTGCGGGAAGCGCAGGAGCTGTGGCAGAAGGCGGCCGCCAGCGACCCGAGACACGCGCAGAGCCGCAAGATGCTGGCCACGGTTTTGCAGCAGCAGGACAAGAACCGCGAGGCCCTTGAGATCCTCAAGGAACTCCGCCGGATCGAGCCGGACCATCCCGTCCACTGCTTGAACGTCGGCGTGCTCCACCAGCGCCTGGAGCAGTACGATGCCGCGGAAGAGGCGTTCCGCAAGGCCGCGGAACTCGGCCCCAAGCGGAGCGACGCCCAGGCGGCCCTGGCCCGGTTGTACCTGATCTCCGGACGCAAATTGCCGGAAGCCCGCGCTTGCGCCCAGAAGGCGATCCGGTTGACCCCCAACGCGGCAAATTATTCCCTCCTGGGCACGGCCTGCTTCCGCAACGGGGATTTTCCGGCGGCCCTGACCGCGATGCGGCGGGCGATGGACCTGGAGCCGGGCAATGCCGAGTACCGGGAGACCTACCGTTACATTCAACAGCAGCAATCTCAGCCGAAGCCGTAAGATGACAGTGCGAGTGCCCGGTTGGAAGCTCTGGTGCGGAGGCGGCGCGATCGTCGTCGCCGCGGTCGTCGTGGCCGTGCGCCTCTTGCCGCCGAAGCCCGGCTCCCGTCCGGCGGCAACCGCCCCGCGCGGCGACGCGGACGAGGCCCCTCCTTCGCCCTCAAGCTCGGCCCGTTGCCCGATCCAGTTCCGCAACGTGACCCCGGAAACCGGCATCGACTTCGTCCACACCGACGGAAGCGGCGGGAAACGCTACATCGTGGAGACCGTGGCCTCCGGCCTGGCGACCTTTGATTACGACGGCGACGGGCTGATCGACATCTACTTCCTCAACGGGGCCCCCTTGCAGGGCACCCAATGGGACGGCCCGCCCCCCAAGAACCGCCTGTACCGCAACCTAGGGAACTTTCGCTTCGAGGACGTGACCGACCGGGCGGGGGTCGGCGACACGGGGCACGGGCTGGGAGTCGCCATCGGCGACTACGACAACGACGGCCTGCCCGACATTTACGTCTCCAACTTCGGGCCCAAGATCCTCTATCACAACAACGGCGATGGGACCTTCACCGACGTGACCAGGCAGGCCGGCGTAGCCGACGGCAACAAGGTCGGCGCCGGGGCGTGCTTCTTCGACATGGACGGCGACGGGAATCTGGATCTCTACGTCGCCAATTACGTCGACTTCTCCTACGAGACCTACACGCCGAAGATCTTTCAGGGCTTCCACGTCTACCCGGGGCCGGCGGAATTCAACCCGATGCGGCACACGCTCTTCCGCAACAACGGCGACGGCACCTTCGCCGACGTCAGCATGGAATCGGGGATCGGCAACTACCGCGGCACCGGGATGGGCATGGTCTGCGCCGACTACGACAACGACGGCGACACCGACGTCTTCGTGCTCAATGACGTCTCGGAGAACTTCTGTTTTCAGAACGACGGGCACGGCAAATTCGAGGAAGTCTCGCTGGCCAACGGGCTCAAGTACAGCGGCAGCGGCGAGGGGCTGGCGAGCATGGGCGTGGACTGCGCCGACTACGACAACGACGGCTGGCTGGATTTCTTCCAAACCTCTTTCCAGGGGCAATTGCCCGTCCTTTACCGCAGCCTGGGAATCCGCGGCAGTCCGGGACACGTCCTCTTCGAGGACGCCACCCTGTGGAGCGGGGCGCAGGAGGGCGGGCAGGACAACGTCAAGTGGGGATGCGGCTTCGCCGATTTCGACAACGACGGCCACAAGGACCTCTTCTACGTCAACGGCCACATCTTCGATAACGTGGAGTCTTTTGACAACACCTCGACGTACGAGGGGTATCCCGTCCTTCTGCGAAACACCGGCAGCGGGAAGTTCCAAAACGTGTCCAGAATCGCCGGCGACCTGATGAAGGTGAAATCGGTCGGCCGCGGCGTGGCCCTGGACGACCTGGACAACGACGGCCGGATCGACATCGTGATCCTCAATTCCCGCCGGCCCCCGACGATCCTCCGCAACGTGTCGGAAACCGGAAACCACTGGCTCCAGATCGAGCTCCGCGGCGTGAAGACCAACCGCGACGGCGTCGGCGCCCGCGTCCGAGTGACCGCCGGCGACCTCGTCGAGATCGACGAAAAGCACAGCGGCCGCGGTTACCAGGGCCATTTCGGCAGCCGGCTGCACTTCGGCTTGGGGAACCGCACTCGCGTGGACCACATCGAAATCCGCTGGATCGGCGGTGGCACCGACGTCTTCGAAAACGTCGCCGTGGACCAACTGGTCACGCTCACCGAAGGAGGCAGCCTGGCGGTGGGGCATCAGCCCTGGGTCCGGGGCAAATGAGCGTCCGTTTTTGCGAGTCTGCACTCTCGCCGAGTCGTGCAGGGCTGATTTCCGTGGCGCGGTGAAATGGAAAAAAGGGATACCCTGACGGTGCGAGACTCGACGATCCGCCCCTGCACGCCGGACGATCTTGAGACCGTCTACGCGATCATCAACGACGCCGCCCGCGCGTACCGCGGCGTCATCCCCGCCGATCGCTACCGCGAGCCCTACATGCCCAGGGAAGAACTCCGCCATGAGGTCGATGCCGGAGTGGTCTTCTGGGGCTATGAAGAGGACGGCGAACTGGTCGGGGTGATGGGGATTCAAGACGTACAGGACGTCACCCTGATCCGTCACGCCTACGTCCGCACCGACCGACGCAACCAAGGGATCGGCAGCAAGCTCCTCGGCCACCTTTGCGGGAAGACCGCGCGGCCGGTCCTGGTCGGCACCTGGGCCGACGCCGTCTGGGCGATCCGTTTCTACCAGAAGCACGGATACCACCTGGTCTCCCCGGCCGAGAAGAACCGCCTGCTCAAAAGGTACTGGTCGATTCCGGATCGCCAGATCGAAACCTCGGTGGTGCTTGCCGACGCGAAATGGCGGGTCGTGCCCGCGACGTAGCCTCACTCCGAAGGGGTCGGGGGTCCGTTCCGGCCAGGAGACGTGCCTTCGGATTGGCATTCGGCTGGAAAAAACTCCCGAGCCCTTTGCCCCCTTCTCCCCGTTCGCATGGCCTGATCGGGGGTCTTGGTCGGCCCCGCGAGGTTCGCTATCATCATGCCATGGCCGCCTCCCAAACGACCAAATCGCCTGATTCTGGCAGTTCGCCCATCCGAGTCTTGATCATTGACAACGACGAGTCCCATGCCCAGACGGTTGCTGAGAGCCTCGAAAGAGTGGGTTTCGCGTGCCAGGTGGCGACCTCGGGCACCCAAGGGGCCCGGATGATCGAGGACGGGGACTACGGCGTCATTATTACCGACCTGGTAATGAACGACATCGACGGCCTGGGGATCCTCACCCGCGCTAAGCGGCAGTTCCCCGACTCCGAGGTGATCCTCATGACCGGCCACGGGACCGTCCCGTCGGCGGTCACGGCCATGCAGCAGGGGGCCTTCAACTACCTGCTCAAGCCCTTGGACCTCCAGCAACTCCGCGCGATCACCGAAAAGGCGGCCGAGAGCGCTCGGCTGCGTCAGACCAATATCGAGCTGCAGCGCCGGCTGGATGAAAAGTTCGGCTTCGAGGGCGTGATTGGCGATAGCCCGCAAATGCGGGACGTCATCGAGCGGCTCAAGCGGATCGCCCCCACCAACGCCGGCGTCTTGATCCAGGGGGAGACCGGCACCGGCAAGGAGTTGGTGGCCCAAGCGATCCATCAGAACAGCCCGCGCAAGAACAAACCGTTTGTGGCCCTCAACTGCGCGGCCCTGAGCGAGAACATCCTGGAGAGCGAGCTGTTCGGGCACGTGAAAGGGGCATTCACCGACGCGTCCACGGACCGCGTCGGCAAGTTCGAGTACGCCAACGGCGGCACGCTCTTCCTGGACGAGGTGGGCGACATGCCGGCGGCCACGCAGATCAAGCTCCTCCGCGTCCTGGAAAATGGCGAGATCACCCGCGTCGGCTCCAACGACCCCATCAAAGTCAACGTCCGGATCCTTTCGGCCACCAACCGCAACCTGGAAGACGCCATCGTGGCCGGCACCTTCCGCAACGACCTCTACCACCGCCTGAAGGTGCTCACCATCCGCCTGCCCACGCTCCGCCAGCGCGCCCAGGACATCCCCATCCTCATCGACCACTTCCTCAAGCTCTTCGCCCGCAAGCACGGCAAGCAGGTCAAAGGACTTTCGCCCGCGGTGCGGCGCAAGCTGTTGGCCTTTGACTGGCCGGGGAACGTGCGCCAGCTCCGCAACGTGGTGGAGAGCCTGGTGGTGGTGGACTTCGACGGCGTTCTGGACAGTGACGACCTGCCCGAGGAGTTTGCCGACCGCGTCGAACCCTCCGGCGAGGTTCCCGGCCACTCTCTCACCTCGCTTGTAGGAAAGTCCCTGGAAGAGATCGAGAAGCTCTTCATCGCCGAGACCCTCCGCGCCGCTGGCGGCAACCGCGAAGAGGCCGCCGAGATGCTGGGGATCGGAGAGCGGACCTTGTATCGGAAGCTCAAAGAGTACAAGCTGTAGGGGGTGAAAGATTAGGGATTGGGGATTGGGGATTAGCGTCTTACGGTGAGATTTCTGCGAGTCTTGCGCGCATCAAGTACAGTAGGTTGCTCACCGTGCCGCGTAGCGGGCGGGCTTGCCCGCCGTTTCGGTTGCGGCCGTAGGCCGCGTTAGGGGCTAGGGTGCAGACATGCCAGCGCCAGCGGTAATCGGCGAGCTGGTCGAGCGGTTCGAGAGCCACCTCGATGCCTATCGTTCGGCCGACTACAACGAGGCCCAACTGCGAGAGGAGTTCGTCAACCCCTTCTTCGACGCCCTCGGCTGGGACGTCTACAACCGCAAGGGCTACTCCGACGCCTACAAGGAGGTCATCCACGAGGCGGCGATCAAGGTGGGCGGCCGCACCAAGGCCCCCGACTACTGCTTTCGGGCGGGCGGCGGCAAGGCCAGCTTCTTCGTCGAGGCCAAGAAGCCCGCCGTAGGGATCGGCGAGGCGCAGAGCCCGGCTTATCAGCTTCGCCGCTACGCCTGGTCGGGCAAGCTCCCGGCGAGCATCCTGACCGACTTCGCGGAGATGGCCGTCTACGACTGCCGCATCCGCCCGGTCAAGACCGATAAGGCGGCGACCGCCCGCGTCGTATTGTACACGTACAAGGAGTACGTCGATCGCTGGGATGAGCTTTGCGGACTGTTCTCGCCGGAGGCGATTCGGCGCGGGGCCTTGGAGAAGTTCCTCGCCAGCAGGAAGGCCAAGAAAGGGACGGCCGAAGTCGATGCCGCCTTCTTGGCCGAAATCGAGACTTGGCGCGACGTGCTCGCGCGGAACATCGCCCTCCGCAATCCGGGCATTTCCCAAGGCGACCTGAACTTCGCCGTGCAGCGGACCATCGACCGCTCGGTCTTCCTTCGCATCTGCGAAGACCGCGGGATCGAGCCCTACGGCACGCTGCAAGCCCTGGTCAACGCGCCGGGCATCTATGTCCGCCTGGCAGAGCTGTTCCAGCGGGCGGACGAGCGCTACAACTCGGGCCTGTTCCATTTCTCGGCGGAAAAGGACCGGGCCGAGCCGCCCGACGAGGTCACCTTGCGGCTGGCCATCGACGATAAACCGCTCAAAGAGATCATCGAAAGCCTGTACTATCCCGATAGCCCCTATGAGTTTTCGGTCCTGCCGACCGAAATCCTCGGCCAGGTGTACGAGCAGTTCCTGGGCAAGGTCATCCGCCTGACCAAGGGACACCAGGCGAAGGTCGAAGAAAAGCCGGAAGTGCGCAAGGCGGGCGGGGTGTATTACACGCCCGCGTACATCGTCGATTACATCGTGGAGCACACGGTCGGGAAGCTCCTGGAAGGTAGGACGACTTTGAAAGTCGTCCCACAAGAGACGGACCCACAGGGCGCGAAGACCGCAAAGCCCTTGACTCCGGCCCAGGCCGCCAAGTTGCGGATCCTCGATCCGGCTTGCGGGAGCGGGTCGTTTTTGATCGGCGCTTATCAGCGGCTCTTGGACTGGCACCGCGATCAGTACGTGGCCGACGACGCGGAGAAGCACGCCCGCGCCCGCAGCCCGAGGCTCTACCGCGGGGCGGCGGGCGAGTGGCGCCTGACCGCCGCCGAGCGCAAGCGGATTCTGCTGAACAACATTTACGGCGTGGACATTGACCCGCAGGCCGTGGAGGTGACGAAGCTCTCGCTCTTGTTGAAAGTCCTGGAGGGCGAGTCCAAGGAGACGGTCAACAACCAGCTCCGGTTCTTCCACCAGCGGGCGCTGCCGGACTTGGGGCGCAATATCAAGTGCGGCAACTCGCTCATCGGGCCTGACTTCTACGAGGGCCGGCAGAAGGAGCTCTTCGACGAAGAGACGGTGTACCGGATCAACGCGTTTGACTGGGAGGCCGAGTTCCCCGAGATCCTCCGCCGCGCGTGCCGCGGCTTCGACGCGGTGATCGGCAATCCGCCGTATGGCGCTGCCGCAACGGAGTCCCAACGAGAGTACTATCGGGAACACTACGCCTGCGCCACTGGCTCGTGCGAGAGCTTCGCTCTCTTCATTGAGAAGGCATCTCGCCTGCTCAGGCCGGGCGGGCGGTTTGGCATGATCGTTCAGTCTGCGTTTGTATCATCCCCGTCGATGGGCCGAGTCCGTGATCTCTTCGTTCAAGCATTCAAGCCGACCGCGTTTGCCAGCATGCCCTACGACGTCTTCCGTGCATACGTGGATACAGTAATCGTTGTGGCGGAGCGTCTCGAACCAGGCCGTACGTTGGCCGACCTTCGGGAGGCGCGTGTTCAGCTCACCGTCTTCCCGCCGAGATTCAAGATCTCATGCCTCGCTGACTTCACCCAGTTCTCTAAGACGACGGACGCGACCGAGTGGCCTCGCTCAGGTCGTAATGAGTTTCTCGTCACGCTTGCGCGTGAGGAAAGTGCCGTAGTCCAGAAGCTCCAGAACACCATGGCGAAGTTCTCGGACGCACTGGACATTCAGAGAGGCGTAACACCGTTTGAGGTGCAGTTACGAAAGCCGGCGAAAAGTCCGGCAAGAGCATTCACGGGCATGGTGCGCAGGTACTCGTTGACGCGCGGCAAGCGTGCATTTCTGCGACACGATCAGACGCTCGCGGAGTACAAGCCCGCGCGATACTTCAAGGGTCCGAGAATCCTGCTGCGTGAACTGATCAGCCGGCAATTCCGCCTTCAGGCCGTGTACACAGACCAGAATTACGTAACCAACAAGTCGATGCAGAGTCTGTTGCTGTCCACGCCGGACTACCATCTTCATTACGTCTTGGGCCTGCTGAATAGTCGGCTTATGTCCTGGTACTTCCTCGCGGTCCACAGTGTGGGCCGGAGGGACGACTTCCCAAAAATCGTGCTCAAGCAAACGCGCGGGCTTCCGTTCCGTGCCATCGACTTCGCGAGCCCTCCAGACCGCCTGCGGCACGATCGCATGGTGAAGCTGGTCGAGGGGATGCTGTCGCTTCACGGGCGGCTGGCGGCCCCCGGCACGGAGCACGAGAAGACGGTCCTCAAGCGACAGATCGAAACAACCGACCGCCAGATCGACCAATTGGTCTACGAGCTCTACGGCCTGAGCGATGAGGAGATCCGCCTCGTCGAACAAGCGACCGCTGAACCGTCAAACCCCGGGCCGACACGGCCCGGCTCTGAACCCTGAACCCTGAACCCTTCGGGCCGACACGGCCCGGCTCTGAAATCTGAAATCTGAAATCTGAACTCTGAACCCTCCTCCATGCTCCGCATCCAGCGACTTCCGCCGAACCTCGTCAACAAGATCGCCGCGGGCGAGGTCGTCGAGCGGCCGGCCAGCGTCGTGAAGGAATTGATGGAGAACTCGATCGACGCCGGCGCGACGCGGATCGACGTGGCTGTGGAAGCGGGGGGCATCGAGTCGATTCGCATCGCGGACAATGGTTGCGGCATCCCGGCCGAGGACCTGCCGCTGGCCGTGGCCAGTCACGCCACCAGCAAGCTCGCCTGCGAAGAGGACCTCTTTCGCATCGGCACGCTCGGCTTCCGCGGCGAGGCCCTGGCCTCGATCGCCGAGGTGAGCCGACTCGTCCTGCGGAGCCGCAATGCCGAGAGCCCCAGCGGGGCTGAGCTTTCCGTAATCGGCGGCCAGGTCTCGCCGGTCGCGCCCTGCGGCTGCCCGGTGGGCACCGCCGTCGAGGTCCGCAATCTCTTCTTCAACACCCCCGTGCGCCGCAAGTTCCTCCGCTCCACGCAGACCGAGCTGGGCCACGTGAGCGAGGCGTTCCTCCGCATCGCCCTGGCTTGCCCGCAGGTCCATCTCACCCTCCGGCACGACCATCCAAGGGATGGTGCCCGCCGGCCGGTCTTTGAGCTGGCCGGGTCGCAGGGCTGGCTGGAGCGGATCGGCCTGGTCTTCGGCCGCCAACTCGCCGAAAGCCTGATCCGGGTCGAGAGCACCGATGGCCAGGTCCGCCTGTCCGGCTACGTCGCCCATCCCAGCCAGAGCCGCAGCAACAACCGCATGCAGTACCTGTTTCTCAACGGCCGCGCGATCCGCGACCGCTCGCTCCAGCACGCGCTGGGCGAAGCCTACCGCGGGCTCTTAATGAGGGGTCGCTTCCCCATCGCCGTTCTCTCGCTCCAGATGCCGCCGGAGTTGGTGGACGTGAACGTACACCCGACGAAGCTGGAGGTCCGCTTCCAAGACTCCAGCCGGCTCTACAGCCAGTTGCTCTCCACGCTGCGGGCCAAGTTCTTGAGCACCGATCTGACGGCCCGGGCGCAGATTCCCGTTGAGGAGGGCCCTGCGGCGGCGCATGACGAAGCCGAGCAGGGCCGCTTGCGCCAGGAACTGGTCGATTGGGCCAAGGGGAAGGTGGCCGCGTGGGAAGCCGGGGCGGAGCTTTCTCCAAGCGAGTCGCAGGCGCCTCCGTGGGACGGCGCTTCTGGGGGCGGAGTCTCGCCGCCGGAGAGGCCGCTGGAGTTGACCCGGCTGGATCGCCCTTGGGCCCCGGCCGGCACGCGGCGTCCTGGGCCCGCGTCCGAACACGCCCCGCACGTCTCCGCAGGCCCGGAAGATCCATCGGAAGCGGCATCTGGCCCGAACCGGTCGGCCAAGGCCCTCCAGATCCACAACCGCTACTTGATCGCGGAGACCGACGACGGCCTGATGGTCATCGACCAGCACGCCCTGCACGAACGGATTCTGTATGAACATCTGCGCCAACGGGTGGCGGCCGGACCGGTCCAGTCGCAGAACCTGCTGGTCCCGGAGCCGGTGGACCTGGCCCCTGCCGAAGCCGCCGCCGCCTTGGAGCACCGCGACGTGTTGGCCCGACTGGGGGTCCGCATCGAGCCCTTCGGCGGAGAGACGATCCTCATCCAAGGCTATCCGGCGATGCTGGCCAACTTGGAACCGCAAGACGTGCTGCGAGGGCTACTCGAACCGCTCATTTCGGCCGGCAAGCAGCCGGACGAGCGCGACCTCTTGGACGAGCTTCTGCACACCGTCGCCTGCAAGGCGGCGATCAAGGCGGGCGACCGGCTCTCGGCGGAGGAGATCGCGGCCCTGTTGGAGCAGCGTCACCTGATCGACGACCCTCACCACTGCCCTCACGGGCGGCCCGCCGCGCTCGTGTTCACGCGGGAGGAATTGGATAAGCAGTTCAAGAGGGTCTAGAGTTGAGAGTCGAGAGTTGAGAGACGAGAGCTTATAGCCGGGCCGTGTCGGCTTCCGAGCCGGGCCGTGTCGGCCCGGGGTTGGCATTGAGCCGCCGCGCTTGATCCGCAGTGGCTTTGGATTGCCAACATGGTTGCACAAGGCGCGCTGAATCTACCGCCCCACAGAGGGGGGTTCGCGATGGATTTGATTTTGCTGCCCGTTTGGGCCAGAATGAAGCAGTCCCCGGGCCGGCCCGTCCGATGGCGTCTAAGAGTTGCCACGTGCCGGGCCGACACGGCCCGGCTCGGAAGCCGGCATGGCGCGGCTCCGACCCCCTGAACCCTGAACCCTGAACCCCGACATGATCTGCGTCAGTATCGGTCGCGGCCGTCACCGCCACGCCATCGCCGAATATCAGCACCTGGTCGAGCAAGGGGCGAAGCTTGTCGAGCTCCGCTTGGACTACATCCGCGGCGAGGTAAACGTCGGGCGCCTCATCGCCAGCCGCCCCTGCCCGGTGGTCATCAGTTGCCGCCGCGAGCGCGACGGCGGAAAGTTCGCCCGCAGCGAACAGCAGCGGCTGATGATCCTCCGCACGGCGATTGCCGAAGGCGTCGAGTACATCGACCTGGAGGAGGACGTCGCTCCCCAGATCCCCCGCTTCGGTAAGACCAAGCGGATCATCAGCCTCCACGATTTCCGCAAGACCCCGGAGGACCTGGAGGCTATCCACCGCCGGCTCGCCGGCCTGGATGCCGACGTCGTCAAGATCGCCACCATGGCCAACCACCCGCACGACAACCTGCGCATGCTCCGCCTGGTCCGCGACAGCAAGATCCCCACCGTGGGCATCTGCATGGGAGACATTGGCATCCCCACGCGGATCCTCGGCGGCAAGTACGGGGCCCCGTTCACCTTTGCCACCTTCCACCACGAGCGGGTCCTGGCCCCCGGGCAGCTTAGCTTCCAGCAGATGACTGAGGTCTATCACTACCACGACATCAACCGGGACACGGAGGTGTACGGCGTCGTGGCCGACCCCGTGGGACACAGCCTCAGCCCGCTGATCCACAACGCCGCCTTCAGACATCTCAAACTGAACAAGGTCTACGTCCCCTTCCGCGTGCCCAAGGAAGACCTCGCCCGCTTCATGGACGACGCCGCGGAGCTGGACATCAAGGGCCTCAGCGTCACCATCCCGCACAAGGAAGCGGTGTTGGAGCACCTGACCGGCATGGACGAGGCCGTCACGGGGATCGGCGCGGCCAATACCGTCCTCTTCCGCGGCCGCCAGCGGCTCGGCTGCAACACCGACTGCCAATCCGCCATGGACAGCCTGGAAGAAGCCATGGGTGGAGCCGGCCGGCAGGAAGCCCCGTTCAAGGGCAAGACGGTGCTCGTTCTCGGTGCTGGCGGGGTGGGCAAAGCGATCGCCTTTGGGCTGGTCCGGCGCGGCGCCAGCGTGGTGCTCGCCGACGGCGACGCCGATCGCGCCACCCAATTGGCCGGCCGCCTCCGCTGCCGCTCCGTCGATTGGGCAATCCGCACGGGGATCATGGCCGACGTGGTCGTCAACTGCACGCCCATCGGGATGCACCCCAACGTCGATGAGACCCCGCTGACGCGGCTCCACCTCCGGCCGGCAATGGTCGTCTTCGACGCCGTCTACAACCCCGAAAACACCCTCCTGATCAAGGAGGCCCGCCAGCGGGGCTGCAAAGTCGTCACCGGTGTGGACATGTTCGCCCGCCAGGCTGCCCTGCAGTTCAAATTGTTTACCGGCCTGGACGGGCCCGCGGACCTCATGCGCGACGTGCTGAAGGAGACCACCTCGGCGGCGAAGTGACATGATCCTGACCTTGATCGGCTATCGCGCGACCGGCAAGACGACTCTGGCCCGGCTCTTGGCCGAGCGCCTGGGCTGCGACTGGATCGACGCCGACGTGGAGATCGAGCGCCGGGCGGGCAAGTCCATTGCGCGGATCTTTGCCGAGGATGGGGAGCCGGCCTTCCGCGACCTGGAAGCCGCGGTGATGGCGGACTTGTGCCGACGCTCGCGCCTGGTCATCGCTGCCGGCGGCGGCGCCCCCATGCGCCGGGAGACGCGAGACGCCATGCGGGCCGGCGGAAAGGTCGTCTGGCTGGTGGCCCGGCCCGAAACGATTCTCGCTCGCATGACCGGCGACGCGACGACGGCCAGTCGCCGCCCCGCCTTGACCGACCGCGCCGGCCTGGAGGAAATCCTTCACCTCTTGGCCAAACGGGAGCCGATCTACCGCCAGACCGCCCACTTGGAAACGGACACCGAAGGCAAGACGCCGGAGGAGTTGGTCGAGGAGATCCTCTTGCGGCTGGGATGCCTTGACAATCCCGAAGAAGTCGGAGGGCAAGGCCGCGCGTGAAGGAAACAGAAGAATGAAAAATGAAAAGTGCAAAATGAAAAATGCAAAATGTAAGACGGGATTGAGGGGTGCGGGCCGAGACGGGACCTGCAATCTTCATTTTGCCTTTTACATTTTACATTTTTCATTTTGCATTCTCTTGCTCTCCGTTCGAATCGCCCACACCGGGGGTCCGGCGTGAACTGGATCCTGGCCATCCCGATCGAAGTCCGTCTGGCCGCCCTCTTCGTCTGGGGGCTTTGTCTGGGAAGCCTGGCGAACCTGGGGATTTATCGGCTCGCGTGGCGCCGCCGGGCGATCAGCCCATGGTCCTGCACAGAGGCCGACGCCCGGCCCCGCCGCTGGCTCGACCGTTTGCCCGTGATTGGCTGGCTCGGGCTGCGCCGCGAGGCGCCGCTCCATGGGCCCGGGTTTTGGATCCGGCCGATGGCGGTCGATTGGGCGTTCGGCGTTGGCTGCGCCGCGCTCTACTGGTGGGAAGTGGCGCACCATGGCCTTGAGCCGAGTCTGGCGCGTCTCCCGCGCGCGCTGGCGGTCCTCATCCCGCCCGCCGCGGAAGCGGACTTGCACGCCCGGTTTGCCGTACACGTCGTCCTGTTCTGGCTGATGCTCGTGGCCTCGCTGATCGACGTGGACGAGAAGACCATCCCCGATGCCGTTACCGTGCCGGGGACCTTGCTGGGCCTCCTGGCGGCAGCCGTCTACCCTTGGTTGCTGCTGCCGGTGATCTCATTCATTCCGGGCGTTTTTCCGAAGGCCGGCTTTCTCTATGTGACGGCCCCCAATGACTGGCCCGGCTGGATGTCAGGCTTCCCTCACGTCTGGTCGCTCGTCTTGGGCTTAAGCTGCTGGTGGCTTTGGTGCGTCGCGCTCATGCCTCGGACGTGGTACGCACGGCATGGGTGGCGGCGGGCTTTGGGCCTCTCGATCGCTCGCTTGCTGCGCGACCGGGCCACGCGCACAGCCCTCGTGCTGGGCCTGCTCGGCACGGCGGGTATCGCGGGCGCGTGGCTATGGGGCACTGCCGCGGCATGGATTGGGCTGCTCAGCGCCCTGGTTGGGATGGCCGCCAGCGGGGGGCTGGTCTGGATGGTGCGGATCATCGGCCGCGCGACCCTCGGCCGCGAGGCGATGGGCTTCGGCGACGTGACCCTCATGGCGATGCTGGGGGCCTTCCTCGGATGGCAGACCTGCCTGGTGATCTTCTTCCTGGCCCCGCTGGCCGGGTTGATCCTTGGGCTGTTGACCCTCGTTTTCCGTCGGGAAAGGGAGATCCCTTACGGCCCGTTCCTCTGTCTGGCCGCGCTGGTGACGATCATCGAGTGGAGATACGTTTGGGAGGCGATCGAGCCCGCCCTCGCGGTTCTGGGCGGGCTGGTGCCCCTGTTCGTCGTCTTCTGCCTGGTTCTCATGGCCGTACTTCTGGGCCTGTGGCGATTGATCCGGGGGTTATTCGCTTGAGGCTCTTCGCGTCCGGGCACGGCGTCGCAAGAGCGGGTCGGTATTGGCTTTGCGCCCGCCATTCAATACTGGTGGCCGGAGAGCCAATATCCGGCTATGATGATGGGGGTGCCCTTCCGCGTGTTCGGATCCGCGGCCAAGACCGATTGCGATCTCTAGTCCCGTGGAGATAACCATGACATCGACTTCTTGGCTACAGATGTTCCTGAAGCCCAACGTCCTACCCTTCGTCGTTGCCATCGTGGCGATTGTGTGCGGGTGTACCGTGGGCGCGGTCGCTTTGGTCACCAAGTTGGTGATCGCCCACCGGGAGCGGATGGCCAGGATCCAGCAGGGGATCGACCCGGATCAGCCCCCAGATAAGTGACAAACGTATACAACCAGATCGGGCTGCACCCGAGCGAACCGGGTTGACACACAAACGCTAACTCCAGAACGACCAGAGGTATGGACCATGCCCATCTCGACGTTGCATTTTCTTACCCTCGTCGCCGTGATAGCGTTGCTCGCCGGGGTGCCGATCATCATTACGCGAATGGTCATTGCCCATCGTGAGCGGATGGGAAAGATCGAACGGGGCATCGATCGGGACGATCCGGCCGGTAAGAATGCACGGTGAGGCTATCTGAGCAGATTTCGTGAGCTAGGCTTCCTTCAGGACCTGACCCCTCCGTCCTGGAGAAGGCCGCCATGGGGCATTGGTTCGAGACGATCACCGATCTCCAGCAGGGCTCTCAGGCCCTCCGCGTGCGCCGGTTCGGCATTATCGAGGCCCGCGACGGCCTCTTCTACCGCGTCCGGCTGCGTCCGTACCCAAAAACCGGAAGCGTTCTGGAGGGTCTGTGGATTGGCGGCTGGTACCATCGTCACCGCCGTGGGGACCGCTGCCTGTTGTACTACAACCAGCCGGAGCGGTGTCATAACTTCTTAGTGGCCAAGTACTTCGTGTCCGCGCGGAACACCCAGGTGGGTACCATCCGCCGCGCGATCGAAGCCCTCGATGAGATCGCTCGAATCAAGCTCTCCGATGCCATCCTGTGTGACGCGGCGAACTGGCGGCTCTCCACGGCGATCATGGCGCGGTTGGGCTGGCAGCCGCACTGCCCGTCGCGGTGGCACCGGCATTTCATTCGCCGCTTCTACGGCAAATACCCTTCTCCGGCGGGGTGGATCGTGGCGGCCAGGGACCAGGGGACAGGGTTTGGGCCTCAGGGTTCAGGGGTCCAGAACGCAACTGTCGCCACGAATCCCTAATCCCCGCCCCCAGTTCCTATTCCCTAATCCGTAGTCCCTAATCCAGCGGTCCACGGTCTGGGAACCGGCCTTGCGTCGAACGCTGCTTCTCGCTATCGTCGCGACCCTTCTCCATGGTTGCATGCCGGACCGGAGTTCGCCGGGTTCGGCTGGCCGTTGAGTACGTACGACGGGGGCAACGGACGGTCCTTTCGCCCTTACATCGCGAGGAATCGAAATGGCCCATCGCTCATCGCTCGGCTGCCGCAGGATGATCGCCCTTCTGGGGTGGTTGCTCGTGGTCGCTCCGGTCGCCGGTTGCGCAAGCGGCCTGTTTACCGCGTTGTACGTGCTCCGTGGCAACGATATCCCGGCGGAGTGCAAGAAGCTCCGCGAAAAGCGGGTGGCGGTGGTCTGCCGGCCCGTGGTTGAGTTGGAGTACCGCAACGCGCGGGCGGATCAGGACCTCGCCGACCAGGTGGCCACGCTGTTGCGCAAAAACGTGCCCAAGATCAAGGTCATCGACCAGCGCAAGGTCTCTCAATGGATCGACGAAAACCAGTGGGAGGAGTATGTGCAGGTGGGCAAGGCCATCGGGGCCGAGATGGTCGTGGGCATCGACCTCGAGCGTTTTAACCTGTACAAGGGCCAGTCGCTCTTCCAGGGCAGGGCGGAGACCACGCTGAAGGTCTACGACTGCAAGACGGGGGAACTGGTCTTCGAAAAGCGGCTCCCCCCGAGCGTCTATCCGCCGAATCGCGAAGTGCCTGCCTGGTCGAAACAGGAGGCCGAGTTCCGCCGCGAGTTCCTCCGGATCCTGGCGGACCAGATCGCTCGACACTTCTACGACCACGAGCCCTACACCGATTTCGCCATGGACAGCATGTCGATCGAGTGACGGGGACATCGGCCCAGGGGCCCGGCTCTCAGCGATCCACGCTCGGGAGCCAACCACCGGCCGAAATGCCACGTTGACTGCGCATCTTCGCGCACTTAGCATGGTAGTGGCGGTTCCGGTGGTCAGGGTCGGGTCTAATCAGGTCGCTTGAGCAAGGGGGATCCATGAAGACGCCCGCGGAATATGTCATCCGACGCGTAGACGCACCATTCTTACGGGGGGTTGCATTAAGACGGATCCCGGCGATCACGGCCTGTCTGGCCCTCTGCCTGGCCGGCTTCGCCTTGGGACAGGATACTCAGCCGCCCGAGCCCAGTCCGCCGCCGGCCCAGGAGGCCCCTCCCCTGCCAGAGCCCGATCCCGTCGACCGGACCACCGGCGACGGTCTGGTCGTGCGCGGCACCTTCTTCCCGAGCACGCAAGGGAAAAACGCCGTCCCGGTCATTCTGCTCCACTCTTGGAAAGGCGACGGCCGCAAAGAATTCGAGGACTTGGCCAGATTCCTGCAAGCCCAGGGGCTCGCCGTCCTTGTGCCCGACCTCCGAGGCCACGGCCAGAGCACGACGTTCAAGGGCGGGGGAGCCACCCTGGATCTCGCCAGGATGGGACCGGCGGACGTCAGCAACATGGTCACCGAAGACATGGAGGCCTGGAGGGGCTTCCTGGTCCAAAAGAACAATGAAGAGGCACTGAACCTGAACAAGCTCTGCCTGGTCGGGTCCGAGATGGGAGCGTCGGTGGCCATGCACTGGGCCCTGCGCGACTGGAACTGGCTGGCGTGGTCCGCCGGGAAGCGCAAGCCATCGGTCAAGGCCCTGGTGCTCCTTTCTCCGCCAAGGAGGTTCATGGGTCTGGACATCCGGGATCCGCTGGCCAATCCAGCCGTGCGCAGCGGCCTGTCGGTCATGATCCTCGTCGGCAAGCAGGATTCGAAGGCGTACACCCAGGCGAATCAGTTGTATACGTCACTCTTGAAATACCATCCCCAACCGCCTGCGGGCTTGAATGACGAGGCCCTGGCCCGTTGGGACGAAGAGAGCCGGGACCTCTTCTTTCGCGCTCTGGATACCAAGTTGGAGGGGAGCAAGACGCTCCTCATTCCCACGCTCAGGGTGCCGGAGCGAATCGCGCTGTTCATCGACTGGCGGCTGGTCCGCAAGAACCGGGACTTCCCCTGGCAGGAGATCGGCAAAAAACAGTGAGCCGGCCGGCGAAGGTGACGGGGTGACCCCTCAATTTCGCCCCGGCGGGATCTTCAACTCCAGTCCCAGCGGCAAGACCTCGGGGTCGCTCAGGACCCGCCGATTGGCTTCCCAGAGTTCCCGCCATCGCTCTGCATCGCCGAGGTATCGCGCGGCCAGGCCGGGCAGCGCGTCCCCGTCTGCGATCCTGTGGGTGCGCCAGAATCCGGCGGCGACACCCTGGTCTGGCGGAGCTGCCATCGTCGGGGGTTCCAATCTGGGCGAAGGGACCGATTCGCGGGGCTGATACAGCCTGTCGAGGACCGATGGCAGATGGGGCGATCGCGGCAGGGGGGCATTGGGGCGATCCGGCTGGCTCGCGTAGTAGGAGGGGATCGCCGTAGGGGGGACTGGGACGACGATCGCCGCCCGCAGCCGCGCAGGTTTCTCGGGACCCATCGGGACTTGGCCAGTCAGGACCCCGCGGTCCCCGCCTTTCAGACCGGCCGGGGCTCCACCGCCCAAGGGCCGGCGGAATAGACTCGCCCCGGCCAGCCCCAGAAGCAAAATCCCTCCGGCCAGTATCACGCTCACCCGTTGCGGCACCGCCCGCACCTCGTCAGACTGATCGCAGCCATGGCGCCTTTGTTTCCGGAGATTACCTGCCGGAAACCATACCACACCCGGCGCTTCCGGGCTGACTCGCCCGGCGCGATCGTGGCGACTGCGTCAAGGCTGTAGGCGCAGGGAAACGGGCTCGGTGCCGACTTTTCGGCTTACGGGGGCAATAGCGAAGCCGGCGGCAACCCGAACGACGCCGACGCCGCATTTTCGCACCTCCAAAGTCCGGGGGTTGCAGTCCCTGGGCTTTAGGGATGCCACGGTGTTCGAACTCGATGGTCTACCCCGCCCCGCTCAGAAGCAGCTCCAGATAGCTGCGCCGTTCGCTCCCGGCGAGTCCGAGCCGGTCGGCAAGCGCGAGAATGCACTCCTTGGCGGCTTCGACGTCCTCCGGCTGGGTGACCAGTTCGAGTTCGACGAATGCGCCGAGTTGGGTGACGTAATCCAGCGAGACCTCCACCTGCCGGCCTTGCCACGGGACTTTCGCCTTGCGGCGCTGTTTGCGGACCTCGGCCAGCGGCGAAAAGCCAATCGCCTCCAGCAAATCGGCAAAGGCTTCGGGACCGGCCGGCTCGCCGGGCAGCGGCAGGTCAATCTCGCGCCGGGTCTTGGTGGTCGCATCGAGTTTGGGGCCTTTGTAGGTGATGTAACTTGCGCCGCCCGACCGGCGGATCCGCAGGGCCTCGTCGGTGGCCGCAAAATCCCGGGCAGGGTGCCGGTAATAGACGTCGATCTCCACCGCGGGCGGCGACAGCGAGGCCCCCAGGGCCGCCAAGCGGGACTCGACTTCCGCCAGGTCCGGCACGGGGAACTTCAACTCGACTTCGATTCGCATGGCGCTTGCATCTCGTGTTATGCGTGGCAGAGGGTGGGGCTGACCCACCCGGCAACGATTCGCGCTGTGGCCTTACCGGCTTTACGCTACAATCAGGGTGAGCGTCCGTCGAGACCTTGACGCGGCAGAAGGAGTCTATCGCCGAATGATGCAGTTAAGTCACATCAGTCCAATGGAGTCAACAGGAGCGGCATTGCGGCGTCTGCGAACCGCCGCGGTGGCAGGCGTGCTCTTGCTCGCCGGCGCGATTCTCCTTTCGCCCGGCTGCCAGAGGAGCCCTGAGGGTGAACTCCCTCCCAGGCCCGAACGGCCGGCCAATCGCGAAGCTTCCGAGCACCCGGCCGTGGGCAAGAGGCTGTCGGAGCTGAAGGTGATCGCCCTGGACGATGCCTCCAAGTCGGTGACCCTCGCC
>Ga0315280_10004873_pt1 | contig 19492 bp, 15 predicted proteins | sample YL17G06_40_MG_FD_203697 | JGI IMG/M metagenome (GOLD analysis project Ga0315280, IMG submission 203697) | Sediment microbial communities from Yellowstone Lake, YNP, Wyoming, USA - YL17G06_40 | ecosystem: Environmental > Aquatic > Freshwater > Lake > Sediment | place: USA: Wyoming | collected... | reverse complement strand
TTGGCATCAGTTCCCTCGTTCCCTCCCGGGTCTGAACAATGCTGAATTGGCATTCCATTTTGAATAAAGCCTGCCGTCGCCCATGTTATATTTATGTGACGGTTAGCACTCTGCGAAAATCGGTGTTCAATCTATTTTTTAAATATCGCTTACCCATGCCTGACTTCAAGTATTTCTCGCGAGCTAAAGCATCTTGTTCGTTCAAACATACTTCATAATATATAAGCTCAAAGGGCCCTCTATTCTTTGTTGAAGCCACTCCACCTGAATTGTGTTCTCGGATGCGGTTTTCCAGATCTCTTGTAAATCCTGTATAAAACTGTTTGTCCTTTTTGCTCTGTATTACATAAACATAGTACATGACTTGTGATCTCTAACGGGGTCCAACCCTATTCGTTTCTTTGGCGGTTCGGGTTCCGGTGGTGCCATTAACTGTCGGATAGCATCGAAGACAACTCTAAATTGAGCGTCATACTTCTTTTCGAGCTCATTCAGCCTTTTCGCAAGCTCTTTGTTTGAGGCAAGTATCTGCCGGAGCCTTACGAATGCCCGCATGATCTCGATATTAACCTTAATTGCTCTCTCGCTATTTAATACACTCGATAGCATTGCTACACCTTGTTCTGTTCACCCCGTTAGAAAGGATGGGCTTGCACTCCGCCATTTCAGTAAGAAATCGACCTTTATCTCCGTTATAAATGGCCGGGCTTTCTAACGGGGTAAACGCATAGGATAGGTAACGCCGCCCTCCTCGCCCCTTCTTTGAGGTCGCAAATTGCGACCTCAAAAGGTGAGTCTCTGACTCCGTCAATTGAAACATGAAGTCTTCTGGAAACCTGGAAAGATTACGCCTTACCTGCTCATTCAGTCTTTTGGTTGTCACCCCATAGAGTTCCGCAAGATCGGAATCCAACATAACTTTGTGACCACGAATCAACAAAATTCTCCGCTCAATAACTTCTATGGGAATAAGTACCTTCATTTTATCGCCCCAAGGGACGGGGTCGTATCCTCAAATGTCAATAAGTCTTTAGTGACCATCCTCATCTTTCAATTGTTCCGGCGCCTACTATTTAAAAACGTGTCCGTGTCCGTGATTCGTGTCCGTGACTGCAAATAAAAGTAAAGCGCGAGGCGGTAGGCGCAAGGGGTAAAAGGGGTACACAATCTCGCATAGCGAAGAGCGCATGGCGCATAGCGTGAATCCTTTATCGTAAATCTTAGGGACGAAATACTTACTGGGTTGTCTTAAACTACCTAAAATCCAACAAAATATCAAAGCTGATTTTGTTTCCACTCCAAGATTCTCATCTCTAATCTTCTTCGTTCTGCTTCGATCTCCCGTTTCAGGATTTCCGGATCTGGTAACTGAAGTTTGTATCGTGAGGCGAAGATCTTATTGCTCAGTCTTCCAAGAGCATAGTGAGCGACTGCCTCATCCTTTTCAGAGCACAGAATGAGGCCAATAGGGTCGTTCTCATCACCCATCTTCTCATTTTCCAGGAGGTAGTTCAAATAGAGATTCATCTGACCCGCGTCGGCATGTGTGAACTTCCCCACTTTAAGATCGATAGCCACGAGACAGCGAAGCCCCCGATGGTAAAAGAGAAGATCAATGTAGTAAGATTCACTCCCTATCTGAAGCCTCTTTTGCCGAGCAACGAATGCGAAACCATAACCAAGTTCAAGAAGGAAGTCAGCCATGTGCTGGATAAGAGCGTTTTCAAGATCGTGCTCCGAGGCCGGTTCTGGGAGACCAAGGAATTCAAGCAAGTAAGGGTCCTTGATTGTCTCCTCAGCTGATGCTGGACTTCCAGATTGCTCCGCTTTTTTAAGAAGCTCTCCTTTCTTCTTGGAAAGAGCAACCCGCTCATAGAGCATGGAGTTGATCTGGCGGTCAAGTTGCCGTACCGACCATCCGGCCCGTCGGGCCTCTTCCTCATAGAAGTCCCGCTTGGCCTGTTCTTCGAGAGGGAGGAGTCGCACGTAATGTGTCCATGACAGCACGAACTCTTGATGCGGTGAACGATGCACAGGGGTGTTCAGGGATATCAAAGATTCTCCAGTCACTGATTGGAGAATTGGGCGACGGTCGTTATAAGTAAGGTAGAACTGCCGGAATAAGTTCAGATTTGAGTAACCAAAGCCCCGCCCAAATCGTGCCGATAAGTCCTTTGCCAGCCGTTGAAGGAGGCTGACCCCGTACTCGGCACGCCTTGCTCCTCGCTGTTCGAAATCCACAATTCGTCTTCCAATCTCCCAATAAGTTACAGTCAGGATTTGGTTAACCGACCGAGCTGCTGCATGCCTGGCTTGCTCCAGCAATTCACTCACGCCAGTTAAAAGTCCGGTGTAGTCTCCATGATCTATTCTTTTTATCTCTATTTCTTTCCCGGTTTTTTTAGTCATCCTTTTTTCTTACCTATGGAACTTCACCTTTCCACTGTTCCGGAGCACGCCATTAAAAACGTGTCCGTGATTCGTATCCGCCTCCCTGATAACCTGCTCGAGGACCGCTGCGGGTGAAACTTAAAATATATGCCGCAAAGAGCAAAGGGCAAAGAGCATCCTCCGACGCAGTAGTTTCTGCTTTGGAGGACAGGTAGTGCATAGCGTAGAACCTCAATCGTAAGGCGTAAAGAGTAATTCGTCAGGGGCGAAAAACAAAAGCCCATTCCCTTTTGGAGAACAGGCTTTTAGGTTTCACCGATCATATCGAACCCCCTTGGGGATGCTTTTTCAATAGATCATCAATTAAGAGCCATAGTATCCGTTGACGTATTTCCTGTGCTAAAACTATACACATTTAACTTATTGATGTCAAAAGAATTATTAAGACATGTCAAGCCAATTTAGAAATGTCCTATTCTTACCAAAGTAGAAATGTCCGGTTTTCAAGGTTGAGATTCAATGGGTCTTCCTCGCTCAAAACGATGTTTGCCAAACTTGAACTTCCTCCAAGGATGGTCCAGGAGCATTTAAATCATTCGTCACCGACCATGACAAACAGATATGCCCATTTGAGCGATAAATTTCAAAGGGAACAGGTTGAATTGTTGAATGGCCTCTGTGGTGAAGGAAAAAGTAGTAAGAAATTAGTAAGAAATGAAGAAATGGTCAAAAATGAGCGGGAGGCGTCAACTAATGCAACTTCTTAAAATCATTTTGAAAAATATGGTCGGGGCGAGCCGATTTGGCGGGCAAGTGCCCCTGAAAGGAGCACAATCAAAAAGACACTCCATCTCCCGAAGCCATCCGGTTGTATCCGGATGGCTTCACGGCCGGTCCCGCCGCCTCACCCTCTCGGCGGCGTGGCAAAGAGTCGCTCCTTACTCGTCGCGACGCCACCTCCTGCTCCCCGCAGGAGATCGGCCGTTAAATCAATCGTTGAATTGTTCTTGAAAAAATAATTGGTCGGGGCGAGCCGATTTGAACGGCCGACCTCCTGCTCCCAAGGCAGGCGCGCTAACCAGGCTGCGCTACGCCCCGTTTTCCCAAATCAAAATCACCAAGTTACAAACTTCAGATAATTACCAATAACCAAATTGAAAGTGGCGATGCATCCCACCTGTATTTGAACGGCCGGCCCGGCCGCCTGACCCTCTCGGCGGCGTGCCAAAAGTCGCTCCTTATTCGTCGCGACGGCACCCTTCCCGAGAGGTCTCGGGACGCGCTAACCAGGCTGCGCTACGCCCCGCTATTTCAAATTCCAATCACCAAATCCCAAGCTCCAAATAATGACCGAAAACTAAATTACCAAATTTTTTGATTATTTGGAAATTGAATTCACTTGGGTATCGATGCTTGATATTTGGTTGTTGACACAATATTTAACACATTTAAACAAGACCGTCACCTAATTCATAAAAGCACGAATCATCTTTCTCAATTTTTTCAGCGCCTTTCCTCTGTGACTGATCCTATTTTTTTCTTCGAGGGTAAGTTGAGCCATTGTCTTTCCATATTTTGGAAGAATAAAGAGGGGATCATATCCAAACCCCTTTCTCCCTTTTTCCTTGAATCCGATTGTTCCCTTGCAGGATCCTTCTGCGATCGCCTCTCTTCCATCGGGTGATACTATGGCAATAACGCATCTAAATCTTGCTCTTCTTTTTGAAAGTGAAATTCCCTCCATCTCCCTCAGGAGTTTTTGATTATTTTCTCGAGGGGTTGCCTTTTCTCCAGCATACCTTGCGGAATAGATCCCGGGCAATCCCTTCAAGCTATCCACTTCTAACCCAGAATCATCCGTAAGGGTTAACTTCCCAAAGTACTTTGAATAAAACCGAGCCTTTTTCAGGGCATTCTCGGCAAAATTCTTACCATCCTCCTCGATCTCAGGAACATCTGGAAAATCGCTCAATGCATGAATTTGGAAAACTAATCCTTTGAGGCCCTCTCGAATTTCGCGAATCTTCCCTTGATTCCGAGTGGCAACAATCAATTCAAACCGCTTCTTAATATTTATTTTATCCTTTCCCTTCCAGAGATTTTTTTTGAATTCCCGTGAGGATTTTAATTCCGTTTCGGGCGATGATCATTAACTCGTCCATCTCTTTTTTTGTAAAAACGCCCCCCTCTGCAGTACCTTGAATTTCTACAAACTTTTCACTACCGGTCATCACGACATTCATATCCACTTCGGCTTTGGAATCTTCTTCATAATTTAAGTCCAACAGGACTTCCCCATCCACTTTCCCCACGCTGATCGCAGCGACAGAATCTTTAACTGGAACCTTTTCGATAATTCCATTTTTAACCATCTTTCGAAAAGCATCCACCAAAGCAACATAAGCGCCGGTGATGGATGCTGTCCTGGTCCCCCCATCGGCTTGAATCACATCGCAATCGATCCAGATGGTCCTCTCCCCGAACGCAGTGAGGTCGGTTACAGACCTTAGAGAGCGACCGATCAATCTCTGGATCTCAAAGGCACGACCACCTCCCCCACCTTTATCCCTGGGAGTACGCGTATGGGTTGATCGGGGAAGCATAGAATATTCTGCAGTGACCCATCCTTTCCCGGTATTTCTTAAGAAAGGCGGAACCCTCTCTTCCACGCTAGCGGAACAGATAACTTTGGTATCCCCTATTTCGATAAGGACCGAGCCTTCTGCATGTTTCATATAATGCCTCGTAATTTTTACCGGTCTCAAAACTGCAGACCCTCTTCCATCTAACCGTCTCACAGAAACCTCCGAAAATATTTTCCCAAAAAAATCCTAAAAAGTCAAAAAAGCTTTCTGGACTCTTGCTGTTCCTTTACTGCTCGAGAGGCGCCCTTTCCTTCCCTTGTCCAAGAGATGAGGATCGCACTCAGCCCGATGATGAGAGCCAACCTCCAAACATCCTGGATGCTCTCGAGCGAAGGGCCACCTCTTCCTGTGTCCAATGGGGTCACGGGCGCTCTGAAAGCAATGACCATCTCTGCAAAGGCAACACCCATCACCATCCCCAGATTCCTTGAGAGAGCCAAAAAACTTGAAGCGAAACCTATCCTCTCGCGGGGCAGAGAGCCAATGATAGCACTATTATTGGCCGGATTGAAGAGCGCGATCCCAATTCCCAAGACCACTTGCCGCCACACAATATCATAATCACTCACACCGGTCTTCAGAAAAGTGAAGGAAAAGATGGTGAGCGAGGTAAGAGCTAGACCAATGGTGGCTGGAATTCTTACCCCGACCCGATCCGAAAATCTCCCACCCAGAGGTGCCATTACCATCACAGTGACGGCGACAGGGAAGACCAACATTCCTACCTTCGATGGTGAGCATTCCAAAATATTCTGAAGGAAAAAAGGGATGACAAAGGTGTGGGCACCATTCATCCAAAAAGAGAAAAGGCTTGCCCCAATAGAGGAGGTGAAGAGTCGTCTCTTGAAGAGTTGAAGGTCCACTAAAGGGAAAGAAGATCGATGTTCCACCGCAATGAATGAGCTAAGGCAGAATAGACAAAGGATGAGCCACCCAAAGCCCACGCGGTTAAGAAAAATAAGAAGAGAGGCAAGAAAGGAAAAGAACAGAAGGGCTCCCCAGAGATCCAACTGGACTTTACCCTTTGGTTCCCCCTCTTCCAAGACCCTTGAAGAGAGATAGATTCCAAAAGCTCCGATTGGAAGATTAACAAAGAAGATGGATCGCCACCCAAGATGTTCTACCAGAAATCCTCCAATGAGAGGCCCTGTTATAAAACCGACAGCGACGATGGAGGCAACGATCCCAAGGGCCTGACCCCGCTCCTTTTCCGGAAAAGCAGTCATGATGATCGCTGGGCCAATGGCCATCAAGGCAGAAGAACCCAAACCTTGGATGATCCTCGAACCGATCAGAAAATGAATCGTTGGGGAAAATCCACATAGGGCCGATCCTACCGTAAATGTTATAAAACCCAGGATATAAACCCTCCTTTGTCCGACCAGATCGGCCAATCTCCCCATCAACAGAAGGCACCCTGTGATGACGATGAGATAGGCCATCACCACCCAGACAACAGTCTTCAGATAGGTATTCAAAGCATTTGTGATCGTGGGCAGGGAGATGTTGACGACGCTGGCATCCAATGTGGACATATAGATGCCAATGGAGATGTTGAGGACCACCCACCAGCGCCGATCCATTGCAGGAAGGGACATCTGACTCAGTGCCTCATAGTGAGATGCTTGATGATATCCTTGAGACCATCGTTTTCCTGCCCAAATTTAAACAGATTTTCAATATTTAGGCAAGGCGCGATTTAATTGTAGATTGTGGGTTGCAAATTGCAAGCCTGCCCTGCCTACCGCAGGCAGACATAGGCAGGGATTGGATAATCTGAAAATAGAAATTAGTTTGGTTCGGACCCCGAAGATGAAGTGTGATTCAGACAGTAAGACTATAGACCTCAGACATTAGACTAAAGAGGGGAAATGGCCAGAGATTACACAAAAATAAAGGCCTGGCAGAGAGCAGAGGAACTGGCACTCCGGGTACATGCAAAAGAGTTTCAAAAGAGTGAAATAGAGTTAATTCCCTATATCAGAGAAGTCTGATGTCTAAAGTCTGAAGTCCAGTGTCTGAATTGCTGCGAAGATGAAAGCGCAGATTGAAAGATGATCAAAAAATAGTTATTATTCTATTTTAAAAACTCGCCCGATATGGAAGAGATTATCTTTTTCAAGTTTGGAAAATATCTTTTTGTGAAGGAGCCTGACCATGGATGAGGAAAATCAAGTAAAAAGTTTTGGTGGTGCTTCAAAATATGTGCTGGATGAAGAGCTGGCCGGAATCGTCAACATTTCAATGGCCCTAGAAATGCCCCTTTTACTCAAAGGAGAGCCTGGAACGGGCAAGACCATGCTGGCCCATGCCATTGCCGAAGCCTTTGATATGAGGCTGATCGTTCTGAATGTCAAATCGAGCATGAAACTCATCGATGCTCTTTACCAGTATGATACACTGACTCGTTTAAATGATAGCCGCTTTGGAGATTCCAAAAGGGATGTTAGCAATATCGAAGAGTACATTAGAATGGGTAAAATCGGACAGGCCTTTGTATCCGAAGAGAGGGTGGTCTTGCTGATTGACGAGATCGATAAGGCGGATACCGATTTCCAGGACGATATGCTGGATGTCCTGGACCAGATGGAGTTCGATATCATCGAGATCGATAAAACCATCAGAGCAAAAAACAGGCCGGTCATCGTCATCACCTCCAATGCTAAAAAAGATCTCTCCGATCCGTTTTTAGGTCGCTGCAATTTCCACCACATCGCCTTCCCGGAGCCGGACATGATGAGAAGGATCGTCCAGGTCCATTTCCCTGAGATCAACAAGGACCTTCTCGATAGCACCGTCAGAACCTTTTATCGCCTCAGAGAAATCAAAGGCATCGAGAAAAAACCAGCGACCAGAGAGTTGATCAACTGGATCAGGGCTTTAAGAGCGGATACCGACTTCAAAGTTAAGGACCTCATTAAAGGGGAGGTCCCTTATTTGGGCGTTCTGTTTAAAAAAAGCCCCGATTATGTCGTTGCTCAGAATGCTGTTACCAGGTTCAGAGTGTAAAAAGCATGGCGCATAGCGCAGAGGGCATAGCGTAAGGATCGAGGAAAGATGGAACGTTGGAATGATGTAATAATGGTTCTTATAGGAGAAGCGAAAACCCAACATTCCAATATTCCACTATTCCATTATTCCATTGGTAAATTATGTTCGTTGACTTTTTTTACTTATTGAAAAAAGTAGGTATTCCGGTATCCCCCACCTCCTTCTTAAGGCTTCAAAAAGCCTTGAGCATGGGATTGATCAACTCCGTTGATGACTTTTACACGGGTGCCCGTTCAATTTTGGTCAAGAGCGAAAGATATTTTGATCTCTATGATCAGGTTTTCGCTCATCGATTCCAGGGCATTGAACTAAAAGAACCGACCGAATTTGAATTATCAGAGGTGGCCCGTGCCCTTCTTGATGAATGGTTGAAAAACCCTAAGGACCTAGCGGATGCTCTTGGAATCAACGAAGAAGATCTGAGCAAATTGAGTCCTGAGGAATTAATCCAGTACTTTCTTGACCGGTTAAAAGAGCAAACCGAGGCACACCATGGTGGAAGTAAGTGGATTGGAACAGGAGGGACTTCTCCCGTAGGGCATTCCGGATATCATCCGGGCGGGATGAGGGTTGGGGGAATTTCGAGAAATAAATCGGCCGTTAAGGTGGCCATGGACAGAAGGTATCGCGATTACTCACAGGAAGGCTTATTGACCCAATCCCAAATGGGTGAGGCCATGAAAAGATTGAGAAATATGGTGCCCTTTGGTCCCAAGGATAGGGTCAACATCGATCAGACCATTTACCAGACCATGAAGAATGCGGGAGAAATAGAGATCGTATTTGATCGGAGCCTCAAGGACCGTCTAAAGATAATATTGGCCATCGACAATGGCGGATGGTCCATGGATCCTTATGTCGATCTCGTGCAAACCCTTTTTAATTATGCCCGGGCACAATTCAAGGATCTGAAAACTTTTTTCTTTCACAATACGATCTATGATTATCTCTGGGAGGATCCTCCGAGGCGATCCAAACCTCATCCAGTAGACGAACTGGTGCGCCTTGATCCGGAAACAAGGTTCATCATTGTAGGTGATGCAAGCATGGCTCCTTACGAACTGATGGCCACAGATGGCTCCATCCATATCGAGGAGAGGTCAGGAAAGCCGAGCTATATGAAGCTACAATTCATTGTAAAAACCTTTCCACATTCTGTTTGGATCAATCCAGTGCTTGCCGAGTACTGGGCATACACCCGAACCATCAGTCATATCAGGGAGATCTTTCCCATGTTTGAGCTGACCCTCGACGGCTTGGAAAAAGCAGTTTCCTCCATGATGCGTAAAAATTGAACATTGGTAGGCAAAAAGACTTCCATGAATCTTGCAGCCATTGGGGGGCCAACCTCTGACTGACGACTTCACAAGTGCTCACTCTGAGACAATTCTTTTGATCGACGATTATGGATAGAAGCATCCCAATTCAATAGATGAAAATCATATCGAAACATTTTCGGTAGCCAGAAAACAATAGATTATAGCAGAAACCGTAACCATAGGCTCCACTCTTTTTATTAACTCCACCCTTCCGATCATCTCACGTAGGAATCCACCGGTATTTCGGGTCCGGATAGTAGGAAGGGGCAGAAAATGGAACCTTGGAATCTGAATCATCGATAGAAATCGTTACGGAGGGCGCCTTCACCTTGGGCGGGGGTCTGATCTTTAAGTCTCAAAGGCCAAGATGCTTGAGGATCTTTTCAATCACCTCCTCATCCTCGATGAAACTAATGATCTTCATCCTCCCTTGACATTTGGGGCACGTTAGGGGATCGACCTCATATATCTTTTGAATCAGCCTCGCCCAATTCTTTCGGTATTCTTTGGATGACCCTTCCGGTTCAAGGATGCAAGGTATCCATTCATCCTGGTTTTGTTTCTTTCGTTTCCCCCGAGAGACATTACTGTAGTATCCATAATATCTGACCATCTGCTCCCCCTTGTCCGGTACATAGGGAGCTCATGGCAGCCCACCACTCTAAAGCCTCAAAGACCTTCTCCTCTCTCTCATCCTTGGATTCATAGATCACCCTGGACTCCTCGCGGAGATGGTGAGGTTGCATTTCAGTTTTGGGGAAACTTGAAACGGTGGCTGGAAACCGGGCCTTACACACTGCGACTCGCTCCAGATGACGGCTTCCCACCTTTTAGAATCTTTACTGCCTTCTCCCCGGCAAGCTGGCCGACCGAATAGGCGTCTGCCCACACGCCCCGCATATTTATTAGATCGTTAAAGTTGCAGATGGAACGCCCGACTATTTGTTCTTCCGTGTAGCCCAACGTCTCAACATCGTCCGATTGGCCTTAGTCATTCGCCCTTCTTTGTCATATTCATGATATCCCATAGGAGCGTTGTCATAGAGGTCCCTGAACTTGGCTTCACTTTCCCTAATTCCCTAAGTACTGTATTTCATAAGTTCGGTGACGTATTTTCCAATCTGGGTCTGAAGGGGCCTTCTTAGAAAAATCCCCCCTCACCCCCCTTTAATCAAAGGGGAGATATCGTAACCTCCCTTTCGTAAAGGGAGGTGGGGAGGGATTTCAGGGGCCATTTTGAACGATACCGTATTTATGAAATTGACCACTAAGTGCCTCCCATCCGTCGTGGTTGGTGTCCTGTTACCTTAGTACCAGCCCTCTCTATTCCGTCATTCTTCCTAAAACCTCCAACATCCTATTTTCTGCTTTGCGTCTGCTGTGATCCAGAGAGCACTCAGGGGCCATAGTCCCAGACGCTGTCGAAGGCCTGGTTGCGGGCCTTGACCTTGTTGTAATCCCCAGTCATGTCCACGTCGAAGGCCTTTCTGACCACCTGGACATGCTTCCCCCGTACCGTCACCTGGACATATCCCATCCGTTTGTTGTCGTGGCGGTGAAACTGATCCGGCCCTATTTCATGGAGGATCGGGCTGTAATCGCAGCCCTTCGTAAAGGTGTTGGCCGAAAAGGGGGCGTCGAACTTGGATTTAGCGTCCAGGTCCGCTCCCGCTGTCCCTACCAGGATCTGGTGGAGGGCGTCCAGATTCGGATAGTTCTTTGCAGGGATGGTGCCCCGGATCGTAGTGTGGTCATAGAGGTGGTCATGGCCGCAAAAGTAGATGTCGACCACGCCGTTCATGAGGTTGACGAAGTCGTCCCGGGGGCCTTTATGACCGTTCTCGCCGCCTAATTGAAACATCGTATCCCCCGTGGGATAGAGGGGGCTGTGGCCGAAGGTATAGGCATGGTCGAGGCGGGAGGAGTTGTCCGTATAGTAGGCCAGCATGCTCTGAAGCCAGTTGCCGCTGACCTGCTTTCCCGTTGGGTCCAGCCACGTGTTATTTTCCATGCAGAAGAGGCTGGGAACTTGTTTATAAGAGAACCCGGACCAGACAGCCCCGTCGGAATCGTGGGGAGTGTCATATTGATCGATCGAGACAAAGAAGCTGTTCAGGTACTCCAGGGCGAAGGTGAAGCCCCGGGAGTCCACGCCCGCGGCGTTCGGGTTTGCTCCGACACTGGTGTAGCAGACGCGTGGGTTCCACTTGGAGGCATTGGCCACGTACTGGCCAAAATACTGGTACCACTTGTCCCGTGTGTTGTTAAAAAAGAAGTATCCCTCATGGTTTCCCCGGACAGGAAAGAAGTTGTCGCCAACCGTGTAGGGCGCCCAGGGGATCTTCTGATCATCGGGCCGCCTGAAAATGGTCAGGTTTCCCACATGGCCCGGGGAGGTGACAAAACCAGTACTTCGGAAGAACGTCTGATACTGGTGATCCGGCCCGTTTTCGTCCGGATTCGTATAGTTGTTAAAGGCCGAGACAAGATCGCCCGGCATGAATGCCAGGACCGCACCCGAATTGTAGGCATCGGCCATCATGGGCCCGAGGTTCCAGAACGCGGTCCCTGAAGGTGCATACTCGACGATCGTGCCCCCGCGCGGATCATCCAGGACCGCAAAGCTCCACGGCACGACCGGGTCCTCCCTGCATGGATCGGTTCCTTGCGCAGAGGATGGATAGATGGCCACATAGAAATCCCCGTAGGAAAAGCCATCGCTGGGCGTATCAAGGTCCTGGTGGACCGCCCACTGCCAGCCCTCCGTCACTTCGTTAAACGTGTTCAGATCAAGCTGCTCAATGGTCTTTGCCCCTACGCCACAGGCGGGTTTTTCCGAAACCGTATGGGCATAAGCCAGCTTGATGGAGTCGATTGTATGACCGGCAATGATGGTGTCGATGAAAGAATATCCTTCAGTCGTTTTTACATCCCCTGTGACGCTAAGGTTACCTATCCTGGCAGAGACCAGGAAATCGCCGCTCGTGAGCGGCATCCCGACCAGCCCGTCCCGCATCCCTGCGAGGATGTAGCTTTCGTTCATTCCCCCGGCCTCAAGGCTGGCGATGTCAGACCCAGACATGATCCTCGTCTTTTCGAGCCAGCCTTCGATCCGTACATTTCCAATCCAGGAGGCCTTAACGATATTCGGCGCAGATGTGCTTGAGGCAAAGGACCGGGCTTGAAGCTGCTCGATGCCGCCCTGGTGGGTAAGTGTAAGTCCATCAATCTCCCCAAAGCTCAGGGCCGTGCCTTCCGGATGGCTTCCAAGAATGCTCACCGATGTCCGGCCGGATACTGGATTGCGGATGTCACCGAGGGCAAGGGAACGAAGGGACCCTGTTACATCGAGAGAACCGATAAGATCCGTCTCGGGGGCAGTAATACTTCCCATTGAGCCCTCCACGGTCAGCTCTTTCAGAGCCACACAGGCCCCGCTATCAATGATGAGCTGGGAATCCATGCTGGTCTGCGACAATCGGATGATTACGTGGTCGGAGTTAAGCGAATGGTAGAATTCTCCCTGTCCTTGGCCACTCAGGGTTACGGTGACATTGCCGCCGCTGCTACACTGAAGGGCGGCGGTGTGACTGCCGTCAAGGGTGAAAAGGGCCAGATCACTCTGGACAGCGCCTATATCCGATGGAATGCCTGCCAGTCGGAGTCGGCCCGTTGCATCAGTCTCCTGTTCCAGAGGAACAGCCCCACCCAGGATCGCCGGGCTGCCAAAGGCGGGGGCATGGGTGGGTAGCGGCCCGCCGTTGTCCGCCAGAGGGCCCAGAGAAGGATCAAGGCCGAGGATATTACGGTACCCGATAATGAGAGACGCATTCTCCACCAGGGAGTCATCGGCCCAGACCATGCCAATTGCGTCCTGCGGGCAGGAGGGAAATCCTGCAGATCGGTTGTCGGCCACAAGGGTACTTTCCAGCTTCATCACGGCGTTCACCTTCTCGGCCTCGCCCTTGCCCTTGCCGGGCTCGACGAACAGGTAGTTACACAACCCTCCGCCGAAATCGGCTGTGTTGCGGGCGATGGTGCTGTGCCTGAGCATGATGGTGCCGCGGAAGCGTTCGATGTTCCGGAAGTTGGTCGCTGGGGTAAGACGGCAGTCGTTGAAGACCCCCCCACCGAGCCCGCGCCGCCGAGAATAAGCATCGAGGATGTTCGTCGCCTCTGTGGCCGGGGAGGCGATAGCCGTATTTTCCGAGAAGGTGCTGTTGACAATAGTGACAATTCCATGGCGCCGGGTGTTGGTTTTCAAACCGTTATACAGTCCGCCCCCGTTGCCACCGTCACTTTTCGGAGACGATGTTTCGGCTGTGTTGTTTGTAATCAGACTGTTGGTGATCGTTAGCTCTCCGATGTTGTAGATGGCGCCCCCATTGCCGCCGGACGAGCCGTTGTCCTCCCGAACAGCCGAGGAGGAATCGATCCAGCATGTGTCAATCTCAAGAGTGCAGGCGTTGTAGATGGCGCCGCCATGGTCATTGACTACACGGCCGTTAGAGAGCCTGAGGCCTGAGATCACCACCTTCGGCAAACCGATAGCGGGCCCGTTTCGGACCGTGATAAGCCGGGACCGGTTTCCACCATCGATCCAGAACCGGTCTGGCCCGGGTCCCGTGATAGTTAGGTCCTTGTTGATAACGAGAGGTGATTCGAGCAGGATGGTTCCAGTCACGGAGAAGGTGATGGTGGCCCCTGAAGGGGCATGCAACAGGGTGTGCCGGAGCGAACCCGGACCCCGGTCGGCGGTGGTGGTGACGACAACCGCTACCCCGTCATTCACCCCGTCATTCGCATAGACCGGAGACATCATGGGAGAACCAGGCAGCCCGAACAGGAAACAGAGGGCACCCAGCGGGATCAAAGAAAGCTTGTAAGAGAAATAAGGTTTGCAAAGAGATTTCATAATCAGCCTCCCTGGTTGATCATCGACCACTAAAACTCTTTTGCTCATTGTTCATCCTCCTTGTATCATATATCTCTGATCTCTGACCTCAATACTGAATGTTCGATACTGGATATCTAGTACTGGATACTCCATGCTCGATACTGGATGCTGTGGGCGACAATCGGGAGGGAGGCAAAAATAACAGGGATGGTTCCCCACAAATTGAGATAAGAACGTAAGAATCCATCGGGAGCAATCTTGGTAAGAGACGGATTGCTCCTAAGAAGTTTGATTGGGCTTAGCAGCCGTTTTTTCCAAACCCCTTTACTTCTTTCTCCGATACGACCTCCCCTCCAAGGTAATGAACCTTCCATTCATACTGAGCCGATCCAGGATGGCAGTGGCTGTTACGGAGTCAAAGATCTTTCCCCAGTCGGAGGGGATGAGGTTGGTGGTGACGAGCGTGGTAGCGACTTCAGTCCGCCTGGAGATGATTTGAAAGAGGGCATCCGCCTGCTCTTTGGAAGGTAACACATAGCCTCTTCTCAGATCATAAACTTGGCGAAGATCTTACAGAGCATTTCCCATGCCACAATTAAATCATTCCCTCTCAGGGCCAAATTACTGGTACTTTCAAGAAATTTTAAAGTTCTGATGGGTAACGCCAATATGGCTATAATTAGGCAAAAGCTATGCCATGAGGAAGAATTATTTCTTGGTTTCTCAAGTGAAGGATTTTATACATGAATCTCGAAGATAAAAGTTAAACGATGGTTCGGCAGGTAGAAGGTTATGGCAAGATTTCCATAACCTGTGGAATCTATTCCATACAATCGACTCCTGAATGAGGAAAAAGGTCTTAATGAGAATTGAGAGGGTATGACATTACCGACTCTGTTTCTTATTTCTCCGATTTACGTATAGCTAATTGCAATCTTCTATTGCTGGTGGAAATTCGATGTCGGCGAATAAGTCGTTGAGGAAACCACCCCAATCAGGGGGAGCTATTTGGGAATCCCCAAATGCGTGAATATCTTGCTATGTTCAGCACCTGGTAAAAAGCTCTGTCGACAGCATATATGATTTGGATATAGAAAGTTTTTTGTTCTTCGAAAAGTTTACAATTTATCAGAAATCGTAACCATTAGGCTGGCCCACATAAACCTGGAACCCCGAATGCCGCCAGGAACGGAGCAAAGTGATAGGATCCGGGGTGATCTTCCCCTTGGAAAAAAGCATTCGGAACACCTTGTGCTCAAAAATGGCCTCTAAACCCTCCGGGCCAAAACGAGGCGCCAAACATCGGCATCATTTCCCCTGCCACGCAGACCGGTAACGCAAAAAACGACAGGATAAAAAAGATGGCCATGATGTTTTATTCGAATATGGCTTCCACATCCTTGCTTTCATACATGCTAACCGTGCAGGTTGCCCCACTGTCCTGGCAGTTGCCGCTCCAGCCCAGGAAGGTCGATCCTGTGGATGGTTTTGCAGTTAATGTTACCCTGGCGTATTTGTTGAACGCCTTTGAGCAAGCATGACCACAAGAAATACCTGCGGGAAAACTTTTGACAGTCCCATTGCCCCCGCCTATTTTCGTAACCGTAAGACTTGGCCTCTGTGCAGGCGCAGGGCTGAAGTATTCCTTCTCGTCCATGACAGACTGGATGGTCACCGTTGCTCCCCGGTTCAGCCCACCGAGGAGTAAAAATTCACTGAGGCCTTCATGGTTATGGTCATTCCCCCAGTCGTATGTATAGCCGAGTCTGGTCCAGGGATAGGGGGCGCCACAGTTCGGCGGGTTTGTCCCATAGATCACTGCGTTCCTGTTGTTAAACCATTCCTCATAATTCGCTGTTTGCCGGTGACAGGAATCAGCCGGATTAAAGGGGCATGAGCACTGTAGGTTAAAATCATCGAAAAAATTGTTCGGGTCGTCTGGACCATAGTTTTTTATTTGCAGCGCCCAGTTGTTTTCCCATGGAAAGTCCAGTGTCGCTTCCTGATCATTAATCTCCGGGTCCGGGCTTGGACGGATGAGGTCTGCAGGGATCACAAAGAATTCTATGATCTTTGAATTCCCATAGCAGGGGGGCAGCCCTAAGAGCTGCTCAAGCCTCCTTGTGGAAAACGGCTTGTTTCTGAAAAAATTATAGAGCTCAGGGACAACGGTTATCCATTTGGTCCTATAATATTGACAGTCTTTACAAGGCTTGGTCTTTCCACCATCATCACTTGCATAGCTCGCAACGAGAACGCGGGAACCTACCACATCGTTCTCCCATATCAGGTCTGGATTATCCACCGTGATTGGCGTAAGGTTCTTTGATATCTTGTCTGCCGTCGCCTCTTTTCCAGCATCAATGACAGCCGCCTGATACTTTGCACACAGGTCGGGGGTGCATTGACATTCCCATGCCGCATACCCAGCTGTAATCTGCGATAAGGTAAAAACAATAAAAAGTAGAAAGATTGCGGTTAAATACCTTAGGTGGGGATTAAATCTTGTCCTGAACATTTTTTACCTCCTTTTTCCGGTGAGTTTGCCCTGATCAATGGAGAGCGTGCCGTTCAACAGCAAATACATCACGCCCTCTGAATAAAGGCCGCGATCGGCATAGGTGGCGTTTTCTTTTAAGTTTTTCAGGTCGATCACCGCGATGTCCGCGTAATTCCCGATCTTGATCATGCCCCGGCCCTTGATCTTAAACTTCTTTGCCGGCAGCGAGGTCATGGAGCGGATCGCGTCATTCAAGCCCAACAGCTTTTCTTCCATCGCGTATTTCCTGATCTTTCTCGGGAAACAGCCGAAAAATCTGGGATGCGGTGAATCGGCAGGAGCAAAAACCGTAAAGCCGTCGGAAGCGGTAAAAACATATTCGTGCGGCATCATCTCCCGGTTAATTTGGTCGCTGATCTCAAAAAAGAGCGCGAAGGGAGCCGGTTCCAGGCAGGAAAGATCAACATAGACCTCAGCCGGATCTTTTCCTTCCATTTCCGCGATCTGTTTGATGGTCTTGTTGCGGTATTTTTCCGGGCCGGAGGTAAGGCTGATCTTTTCCGGGTCAAGGAAGGTAAATACTTTCTTAATGGCCTGTCTCATCTCGGTTTTGCCTTCGGGATTCTTGTATTTTTCATTCACGCCGAGGCCGGTCTTGAATTTATCCGGCAGGCGGTAGGAGAGGATGGAATATCCGGCTGCGTAGGGATGCTGGTCAGCGGTAATATCTACGCCTTCAGCACGGGCCTGCTCAATCAGACCACACATTTGTTTTGCCTGGACATTGTTCCAGGGGAGGTTGAGCTGAATATGCGAGATGTGGACGGGGATATTGGCGCGCTTGCCGATCTCGATGGTTTCTTTGATCGAATTCAGTTCCCCGGGCAGGCCGTTCTTATGCATGGTCCCGGTCTGGTCCCGGATATGGGCATCGTAAAGGCCGCCGTATTTTTTGACCACTTTGGCAATCTCTACCAGTTCGTCGGTGCTGGTGAAACAATCGGGCGCGTACTCCAGCCCTACGGAAACGCCGAGGGCGCCATTTTTCATTTCTTTCTCCACCATGGTTTTAAGTGTATTAAACTGATCCTCGGTCAGAGTGGTTGGTTGGTCATCTCCGAAAAGCTGATGTCTTAACATGCCGTAGGGGATCAGGTGATAAACGTTGCCGCCAAATTTCGTGGAATCGATCAGTCCCAACCACTGTTTTGTGTCCCAGAACCCTCCGCCGCAAAGCCCGGTAACTATAGTGGTAACGCCCTGGGTCACATAATTATGATTGTTCTTCCAAGCGGGAGTGATCATGGAAAGATCGCCCTCTTTGCCGGACGCGATGAAGGCCATGAGAATATTAAGGTCGGTGTGATTATGCACATCAATGAACCCGGGAGTGACGATCAAGCCCTGGGCATGGATCGTTCTCCCGGGTGATCCGGTCAGGTCTTTTCCCACGGCCATGATCTTGTCTCCTTTGACCCCCACGTCCTCGACCACCGGTTTGGCGGTGCTTCCGTCATAGACCAGTCCACCTTTGATCAGGACATCATAAGTGTAAACGGAGCTGATGCTGCGGCGGCCGATTGGGATGAGGACAATGACGGCCAGGACCAGAATAATAAGTGCAAACATATTTTTTTCATCTGGAAATACCCTCCTAACTAATTTATTTTTCTACCTGAATCCGTGGCATTAGATGTACTTACAGCTTATTGCTTCAGATGGTTAAAAATTGACACCTGACTCCACCGCCTTTCGCCAAAGATAGCGCGGCCTGGCCGTTATCCAGCGGTCAATGAGGGATATGATTCTTAAAGTCATAAATAATACTAAGATAAGCCATTTTACACATGCATCTCTCCATCTCTTTGCGAAATCTTCAATGAGGAACTAAGGAAATCACCCTTCGACCATCCTCTGCGAGCAGTGAAATCAAGAGTTATTCTTTTTACGCCATATTAATTTCAGTTGCCCAAGTAGTAAAAAAACCCAGCCTATTATAAAAAAAATCATTACCTTGGCTAATAAAGAAAACAAGATAGGTAGTGTTTCAAATTCCAGCATTTTATTTGGATATAATGCATAACAGGGAACGCCGCCTATACCGCAAGCTGTCCATGAAGCGAATGCAAAGAAAACATACCCTAGCATTTGCAAATCTGCCGCAGTTTTGGCGTTTTCTCCGAGTTCAGCCCGGTTTTCTGCCCAGCACCAGATTAAGCTGAGCAGAATCAACGTTATCAAACCACCCCCGATCCCAAAAAATATTGGGTTCGGATATGTTCCCGCAATAAGGTGAGCTTGATCATATACGGTTAGTGAAACTAATCCGATTATTAAAAATAAGACAAGACGAGAGGATTTAACTCTGAAGTAAAGAGTCCCAATTACAGCAATTATGATCCCGAGCGGATATGACAGATAATAAGACCTAAACAAATTCATACCCCCGTTTATAAATCTCAGAATTCCTACTTTATGGATACGTAATCCAACTTGTAATCCGAGAAACTGACCTGTTATTATAATTACTATACCTACAAAAAAAATTCCTATTCCTATTTTATTTTGTCGAGTAGACATCTTTTATAACCTCCTTTCGGTTACTTAATGCCCCTCACGGAACCGAACGTCCGGATTTCCCAGATTCGGCTCTTCGGTAATACCTCCTCAATACGAGGACAGAGTATAG
>Ga0315280_10004872_pt1 | contig 19492 bp, 21 predicted proteins | sample YL17G06_40_MG_FD_203697 | JGI IMG/M metagenome (GOLD analysis project Ga0315280, IMG submission 203697) | Sediment microbial communities from Yellowstone Lake, YNP, Wyoming, USA - YL17G06_40 | ecosystem: Environmental > Aquatic > Freshwater > Lake > Sediment | place: USA: Wyoming | collected... | reverse complement strand
CTCCCGCGTGGACTCTGCGGTTAGACCCTCTGAAGGCACTAAGGGATGCGCCTTTGAGCACTCCGTGCAGTAGTAGAACTCTCTCACCTTCCGAATAGCGTGATGCTTGTGCTTCTCGCGGTACCAGCACGCGGGGCAGAGGTACTTTCCATCCAGGTTTGAGGACGTTTTGGCCTTGCTCTTGCATGAGGAATTCTGGCACGATACATTGTGAGGTGAGCGGTTCCGATGGTACTCTTCAAGCTCGGCCGCCGTAAAGCTGAACCCGAGAAAGTTCCAGCTAGCACCTCTTGGAGGACCTTCTGCTGTGGCCTGCTGGGACAATGGAATCACAAGGGTGCACAAGCCATCAAGGTACCTCATCTCACTTGTTGACAACAACGACGGTAGAAAACGGTAAGGATGAGACATCGCGTGTACCATTCATGTTAAAGGTTCGTCAAGTCAAGCCGCAAGTAATTCGCACACGCAGGATGGCGCGTGAAAGGGTCTGTACTATAAGCCGTTCTATGAGCCCAAATTGGGCTCCAAGTTGGGCTCCCCTCTCTTTTTCTTCACACGCTGCTGGATTGGCCGGGCGCCGTACTCCTTCCCGAGAGAAAGACTCGTGACGTATGCGATTTCAGATGGGGATGTGAATCTGCAGTTGGCACATGGATATGTTGTCCGCGTGCCCAGGGCCATACAGCCCAGCGCTGCAGATCCATACGGGTCTCTCCCGTGGAAGCAATCCAGGAAGCGACCGGACCTCGGCACAATCTTCGTCACAGTCAATTTACCGCCGCTGGCAAGAGAGCTGTATGAGAAGCTGAAGGCTTCAGAGGGCTATGTCATCATAGAATCTGATACGTCATATTCCAAAAGGGCAAGTAAACGAGGACTCGGTCTGACTCTTACGTCAAACAGCAAGTTCTTATTAGCAACTCGTCCATCGTTCATGTGCAGGTTCGATTTATGCCAAGAGTAACTCAAATCGCAGTCACATTGCAGAACAAACCAGGTACTCTGGCGCAGCTCTGCTCAACCTTAAGGGACGCGGGAGTCAACATCTCCGCTCTGGTTGCACCTGAAATTAGAGGTAGAGGCAAAGTCAGGCTACTGGTCGATAATCCAGACAAGGCCAAGGACGCCTTGAAGGCTGCGAAGATCCGATTCAGCGAGGAAGAAGCAATAGCGATAGAGCTGGACAACAGACTAGGCGCGCTTGGCGAGGTCGCAGGGAAGCTCGCTCAAGCCAAGATGAACATTAGGTACGCATACGCGACAACTTCAGAGGGATCTACAAAAGCAACCGTCATTCTGGCAGTGCCTGATGTAGCTAAGGCTCTCGGTGTTCTTGGCGGATAGATGGATCTAGCCCTCAAGCTTTCGCTTCCTCATTGAAGCGGGCCAAAGTCTCCATGATGCAAGGCTTCCAGCAATGACAACCACATAGTTATGTCATTAATCTAGTGCAGGGGGCAGAGACCGCGCTCGTCATCCATCCTGCTCATTCTAACAGTTTCTTTGACTTGTATGTGAGGGAGATGTGCCAAACCCTCCGAGCCAGCAAAGTCATGAAAGGCCTATCGACGACAGTAATAGTGCTTAAGACCCAGTGGGCCATGTAGAGAATCAGGCGCCGGGATGCGTTTTCGTCAGATGCTTTGGGTGCCGCGTCGGGTGCCTGTGCGTGTACGAAAGAGTAGGCAAAGGCCCCCTTCATTCTAACGTTCGGCTAGTATTCCTAAGGCGGATGCTCGTCTCGCCGGTTCTCTTCCTTGGTGCGCACGGATACTTTGGCTATCTTTCTGACCGTCAGGTCTTCCGTTCGAGGGTGTTCTCTGAACTGCGGCATATCATGGCAGCTGCATCTCTAGACAGCACCTACTACGTAGAGGACTGGTTCATGAAGAAAGGACGTCTCCTCGTTCACGTAGCGAGAAAGGCGCATAGGATCAAGAGAGAACTTGATTCACCGTGGAGGAAAGCTGCATCTTGGTTCAACCGCCAGTCCTCTCAATTCCAATGATCGACCACAACGATCGTTCCAACTGTGAAACTCGCTCCTAGGCAGCTAGACGTATGGTGTCAACGTGTGGCGATACTTTCTCGCTACGAGTTTCTCAAGTTGATAGCCGAGCCTTCGGTCCAGATCCTTCTGGCCTTCCGAGATAAGATCCAACTGTCCAGACGATTGCGTGATGGGACCTTGAAGGATTGCTTGGCTCCTCATCGCCTCATCCGTGGGGACCGGCTTTGTTCTGAGGAGCTTCAACATGATATCGATCACAGTCTTAGGATCGTCTATCGAGCCAGCCAGTTCTTTCATACCAGACTCTGCTAACGGTCGCAGTCCGAACTCGTAGGGTGACGTGTGGCGCAGCGAGGGTCGAGTTGCGACCGCGCTCGCTCCATAGCCAACAACCTTGTAAGGGTTGACTTGAAACTCTTTGATCTGCCACAGCTCGCTGCCCTCCGAGATGACGAGGTCAAGGAAGCCCCCTATCCTTGCCAACCCATACCTGCCAGCCTTTAGGAGACTCATCGTATCGTCGCATGACCTCCCTTCTTACTCGGTCTGAGCTTTTTGCCGAGGACACTGAGGCGACCTTCGACTCAAGCTGCGAATCTGAAGCTGATTAAGGTTATCTCCGACGGCAACCGTGAATGCGGATAGCTTCAGCGATTGTTCGGCAGCAATCGTGCGATTCAATCCGCACCCATCTTATGCGTACTCTGGCCGGATAATCACCATGGCGAGCTTGGCGGCATATTCTTCCAGCTGAGCACGACTCGGGCCTGCGGGGAGTCCCTCTGAAGGCCGACCGCGTATGGCACTCTCATGAGGGGGCTGTTCGTGATGTCTGCCTGCGCATGTTTTCATTCAGCGGTTCTTCTCGATCTTCTCAACCTGACGTTGCAGAATGGGCACATCGGCTGATACTCGGGGAACTCGGTTCGACATTGGGGACAGTACCAAGCCACGTTACAATCCTCTAGCGGAACGCCTTTGCCTAATGTCACCCGTCATCGTCGTGAGTCATATTCGTTGGAGGAGCCCGGGGCAGCTTCAATCATGCTTCCTATTCGATGGGAATCTCTTCGCCTGCAGGCCTTCGCTGTATTTCTATCTCGATTCTGTCAGGCTCGACGAATCGAACTTTCACGTCTTCCTTTCTCAGTCTTCGCTCCGAACGAATGTCCAGAATATCCGAGGTCCCGGTTTGGGAATACGTGATCCAGAATGGCCTGTATGGACCGAACCATCCGCCTCGGGGCCATCTGGCCCGAGGGAACTCATCCCACCAATAGGGCGACATCGAACAACCATGGATGTGATCGTTCACTCTTCCCGAAGAACCTTTAGTACAAACTATGCTGTCCCCATGCTTCAACCGCGCTTTGGCCTCGCGATGGTCTGTCATGCTTCTTTGCCCCGAAGATTTTCTCTTCGGCCCACCTATTGTGGGCTTCGTCGCGGTCTCGGGACGCCAACACGTAGCGGTAGACGTACTCCACATGGGCCAGAGCGAGCATTGAAAGCTGCTCATCGGAAACCTCACGCCTAGAGAAGAGGGATAACAGGACCTCCAGAGGGGTCCGATAATAGAGCTGCTCAGCACATTTCACCGTCGCGACATCCCAGTATTGAGTTATCCGCTGTTTCAGACGAAACGCGTTGAGCCCTGCCAGACACGCCGCGTTTCGCCCGCGCGCCCTGAGGGCTAACAGGGAAACCTCAAGATCAAGCGACTCGCGGCTTCGGGTCAAGGAACTTGCGATAGCGTCCCTCCACTCATCAGTCTCGACCTTTCCTGTCGCCCTAACTCGGAAAGTGAGGCACGCGATCTTCGTCGCACTCTCCAGCGCAAGAAAAGGCGACTTGGCCGTCGTGTAACAGCAGATCTCTAGTTCTGGCCTCATCAGCCTTAGCCTCGGAAGAGCCCTAAGGATTGGTTCGGCGGTGTACGTCCAGCTCTCCAAGGGCTCCGGCAGAATGCGCTTCTCCCTAATTGTAAGGATCAATTCCTCGTATGAGATCCGGTACTCTGCAAGCTTGTTCACTTCATCCTCCAATGTCTCAGGGAAATCGAGGAGAAGTGCATCCAGACCGGACCCGCTGTGAAGAAAGCGGACTGCGTTGATTGCTGAACTTCTAAGATCCGGAACTAGAATGATCTCGACTCTTGACCCCATTCCCTTGTCGCTCCTACTCTGGATGGACCACGACTTAGCCTAGGTCTCATGAGAAGATTCGCAAACACGAAGACTAGTAAAAGGAAGGGGTGGAGAGTTCCCGTGTGGACTATGCGGTTAGACCTTGTGAAGGCACTAAGGGATGCCTGGTTGTTCCAAGTGATGGTAAAACTCTCTTGGTCTGAGTTCCTGGAACTCGTCTGTCTCCTGCGCTATGTGTCTCCTCAGGTCAACGCATAGGTGGCACTTCGAGATGTAGCCTTCCCGGCGCTGCTTGTAGTTGAACGCCTCGACGCCGAGTTCGAAGAGCGTTTTCAAGTCAGTTGCAAGCGCATTCAGAATTGGGTGTTCGTTCAGATCTATCCCTTGGCATATCGAGGTTATGTCTCTTGCATCTCCTAGAGAGATGCCTCCGCAATAGCCTGTCATGTAGTTGCAGTAGTTGTCGACATGGACATGCCAGCCTCTTGTTAACTCTTCTCTGCATGATTCACGCAAGAACTGCTGGGCAGGGTGCTTTCGATACAGGTGGCTGAGCGCATAGGCTGCTCGACCCATCGGTAGCAGCTCCACGTTTTCGAGTAGGCTGTGAGGGTCTGCTCTTCGCATATACTCCTCAAACGAGAGGGCTCCTCTGACGCCAAGCCTTTCGAATTGGCTGTGGAAGAACTCCTGGTATGCTATGAGGTTCCCGTGAAAGATCTCCCGACCTATCTTGATGGCTCTCTCTGTTCGCTCGAATGGCACTTGCTCCAGTATGAATGGGTTTACGCTGACCAGCATACCATGCAGCCCAGCATGCTTCAGCCTAGTGAGGTTCTTTCTGGTGCCGTCATCTTCGACGCACCAGAAACCGTTGGTTTCAACGAAAGTGGATGGAATCTGGAGGTCGTGCGCTATTCGCACCGCCTTTTCAAGTAGGTCAAAACTGAGAAAGGGTTCTCCTCCTGTGAAATGAAGTCCGTAGTTTACGCCAATCCTATCGGCGCCAAAGGGGCTCGGGAGAATTCTATCTGGGAGTTGAATCAAGACCTCCCGGAGGTTGTCCTCAGAAATCCAATCCTCAATCCAGCGAGGAGAACAGGCGTACATGCAGTGCCTGCACTCACTAGTGCATCTGTACGAAAGGAGTATGCCTCCAGAAAACGGTTCCTGCACGCGCAGTAGCGGTCTCATGTCTCCTTTGCTCCCTCTGTCAAGACAGCAACTCCTCACAAGGAAGTTGATGTGCGCTTAGCCGAAGTGAGTGGTAGCCCGGGGGGAGAAGGAACTGAAAGACCTAACCGATGTATGACAGTTCTCCGGCCCTGATTCATTTCGCTCCGAATCATCGCATCCACCCAAAGCCGTTCCACAAACACGTGTTCTCATGCTAGGTTATGGTTTCATTCCCAGAACGATGGATAGCTCGATCTGCCGTTCCGGAATCTTCCAGTATCTTCTTAGCAGTTCATTCTTGTTTGGTAGAAGCTTGAATCCGTGTTTCTCGTAGAAGCGTATCGCCCAAGTTGCCGCCTCCCACGTTCCTACTAGTATTTGCCTGCTAGTTGTCATGCCCATGAGATAACTGAGAAGCTTGCTTCCTATGCCTCTTCTTTGGTGTTCAGGCAGTACGTAGATGTGTCTCACGAGGGTTACATCTTTGACCGGTTGATAGCCTGCAACCCCCAGGACCTTGCCCTCCTCTTCGTAGCCGAAGAAGGTCATCTCACTCATCTCCCTGCGAAGTTCCTGCAAAGACATGTACGGTTCGTGATAGCGGTCCTCTGGTATGACGTCTTTGTACGCCTTTGCGGACTCGTTGATGATTTTGAAGATCCCAACTTCATCGCCCTGATTGCATTCTCTGATCAAGCTCTGTCAACTCATTGTGAAAACTCGACTGCCAGCTGGGGCTCGAAGATGCCCTCCTATTCCGCGTAGCTCCAACCACAAGTTCCGAGGAGAATGTGAGACATAATAAGACAATGCCAGAATCTTACTCCGGATCGGAATACTATCCGATCTCTCTAATGCCGGGAAAGGGTCCTCGAAATCACGGCATGTCTTGAGGCTTGCGAAGGAAGGACGGCTCAAGCCTTCCGCTGGTGCCGGACTCGGCATCGAGAGGTTCATCAGCTACATGTCCGGGACCGACCACGTTGCGGAAGTTCAACCATTCCCCCGTATTCCTGGAATGGTACCCGAGCTATAGACAGGTCAATCAAGAATTCATTTGATCATGTGCGTGTCCATCAGTAGTGCGCGTTGTCGTCGTCGCGCACCAAGAGAACCACACACAGTGGGATCTCCAACAAGGCATCGAATCAGCAAGTGATGAGAAAGGGAGTTAGTCCGAAGAGCAAACCCTAGAGAATGAGAGAAGAAAACGGACGGCGGTTTAGCCTCGACTCAGGCTGTTTTGTTCCGCGTCACGAGGAGACTGGAGGCACGGATGTCATGAGACGCCAAAAATCCTTTTACCACCACGCTCGACAAGTCAAATCGTGCAGCGAATGCGTGACGAAGACTTACGTAGTATCGCTCTTGTTCTGTTCGGTGTCATCCCTGGTTTCATTCCACTTGTCGTGAGCCAACCGTGGGCAGTTTCTGTTCCAGCTCTGCTGGCAATGTCTTTAATCATGATTGTATGTCTTCTGTTCGGAGTTGGCGTGCTACAGGATCGATACCACCTACATGTTCTGAGAAAACGTAGAAAGCAGCCATTTCGGATTGGGATTCTCAGCGACATGGGAGAGTTCATGCCTGGCGCAGAGTACTATGTCTGGACCGATGTCGGCCTCGATGCCTGGAAGACGGCAATCGAAAGAACTGCTGAAGCATTAGATGTCGAAATCGAAGCTGTCCTTTTGAGAGTCACGGATCATTTTGATCGCTACGCCGCTATTCTCAACCCATTTGGAGGCGCCTATCCCGAGGTTGACTTGAGCAGTCTGAAAACACTTGACAACATCTTGAGATATGTGCGCGAAGGCGGTCTGTTCGTAAACGTCGCGGACATACCTACATACTGGGCCTACAGTCCCCTTCTGAAACGAAGAATCGACAATACGCCCTCAACCGACATACCGATCAACAGGAACGGCAAGATAGTGGTCATCCCGTTCAGGCCATTTGGTCGAACACCTCTGATGAAGGAACTGGGTCTAGAAGGAGTCAATACGGAAACCATTGGGAAGATACAGCAACGTTTGGATTCGATTATGCCTTCCGCACAGGGTGTGTTCACCGCCAGCAGAGTGGTCATCCTAGAGTCAAACGTGGAGACATGTATTCCGCCCGTCGAATTGAAAGTAGGAAGCGCAGGTTCTCGGCAGGCGTCGTCAATAGTCCGCGTAAAATACGGTGATGGTCACTTTCTGCTCTCGATAGCTTGGATGACTGATCAATCCCAGACTGATGCAACAAAGCGTCTTCTGAGAGATGCCCTAGCGAAGCTCACGTTGGAAACGCTGGTTCGTCAGGAACAGGAAAGCGATTAGCACGGGGGCCTTCTTGTGGGCAAGTCACCCGGGTGATCTTGTGGTAGCCAGATGCTCAGCCGATTCGAGGAAGGATATTCAGTATGCGAGACCATCATCTCCAGAATAAGGGTGAAGATTCCCTGATCAGCGATTCCCTTGACTCGTCTTGCGAAGTGAATCATCCTCGCGATGAATGCCCCCGTATCTCTCTTGGTAGTCAGTCGACGAGATTCAGCCTACAGTCTGGGTGAATTCCATGAGCGATCCGTTTGAACAGCTGAGTTACGATTCATCAACGACTGGCTCGCTTGTCCCTGTCCGCATAGAAGATGACCTTGATCGTGCAGAACGAGAAAGTAGAGAACGATATGTCGGCAAGATCAAAGCGAGATATGTCAACGCAGATGTTCAACGAGTCGTTGATTCGCTGAAAGAGTCTGTTCTTCAAGAAGCGGTGATCGAGACCTCGAAAGGGCTTGTCAGAAGAGATCCCGTGTGTGTCTACACCCGTCCCATAGACGACGAGGCAACGTGCCTCGCGTATGCTTACACCGACGAGATCATCAACCTATTCAGAAAGAAAGTTGCTGTGGTTGATCTCGGGTATAACCTCGCAACCAGAAAGAACTTGGAAATCGTTTTTTCTGCTCTGAGGCCGCTCTCCTACGGACACTGCGGTCACGGAACAGAGGAAGCACTACTGGGACAAGGCTATGAGAGAATCATAGATTCGGCGAACGTGCACATTCTCCGAGGATGCCTCATAAGCACCATGGCATGTCACAGTCACAACATCGCAAAGCTGGCGATAGATTGCGGATGCGTAGCCTTCCACGGATACAAGGCGTCGTTCAAGGTAATGTCGGACCACACTGCGGCAAAACTGACCTTCAGGATTCTCAAAGACAAGAGAACATTGACACCTAGTGACTTTTCATCAGCCAGGGCATATGTCGCCGAAACCATGAAATCAGCTCTCATACATGATAGGGACAGCATGTTTGCAGTTGGAGACATGGAAGCAAGAATCGCGTCCTTTGGGAACGTCGACAAGCAGAAATATTACGAACTCATGGCACGGAAAACAAGCTAGCGCTGAGCACCGCTATCTGTTGGGACATCAGCATCAGCATGGATAGTTGGGGCACTCCCCCCATAAACTATAAAATTTAAATTATACACGCCCCTTGTGTTTAGAGTGGGTAAAGAACATGGGCAAAGACACAAAATCAAGAACAGAAAAAGAAACTTGGGTAGAGGAGAGTTTATTTGGACTTGGTCATCATTACAAGACAACAATCACTGATGGCAACAAAACAACTGAAGGAAGAGGAAGGACTTCAGAAGAATCCCAGAAGATTGCTAGCGATAAACACGAGAAACGCAAGTAATTAACGGTGCAGCCACGACACAAAGCTGGTCAGTTGGAATCTCTGGGGCTTCATCGGCGTCCAAGACAGCGCCTTCTTGTCTAGCGGTTTCGTAGCCGTTCCCCTGCGTCTTCAATTTTTCTCTCCAATTCCTCCAGAGAATGACGGACATCTTCAAGTTTTTCTTCATCTTCCCGTATCCATTCGCTAACCAGATCGGCAAAATCAGAAGAGTGAGCTGATGCTTGACGATCTTCGTTAGCCTGAATATTGCTTTCAAGTTTCTCAATGAAAGCTTCAACTTTCTCCCGCGCCTCCAACAGCCGTCCAAGCCCGGCCTCTTGGCGGGCCCTCCATTCCGCTTTCCGCTGTTCATACTCATGACGGCGCTCATCGAACCGCACCTGGAGCTTCTGCCATAGTTCCTGAAACCAGCTATGGAACTTCTCCTTATCCGAGCGACTGAGGTATAGTGCCATGACCAGATTTTGATTCTCCTTGAAGACTTGAAGCGCCTCCCGAGGCGGCATGGTCTCAATGGCATAGTACGCCTCATTGTATAGTTCCCCCGCCCTGTCGCTGAGTTCCGACCACGCCAATTCTCGTGCTTGTCGCAGCGCGTAACGCTTATCATGCAACTCCTGGAATAGTTCATATCGATGCTTGCCAGTGAGCCGGGAGTCGCTTCGAATTCCGCTCTCAACTTCGTCCAGAAGAGCTTTTGCGGTACTTAGTTTCGCCGCCATTCCTTCCCAGTCAGCGCGGCCAAACATTTCGCTTCCAAATACGAGCTCATCCGGCGACAAGTCCAAACCAAAATTCATCTTTGAGCTCAATTCCCGAAAGACCTCCTCCGAGTCTGCCCTTATGCGAACTAGGTGTGCCTTATGATTAGTCCAAGCTTTCTGGTAGCGTTCCCAAAGGCTTTCCCGTTCACTCCGGTCAAGAGGATGGAGTGTATTGAACAAATCCTGGACACTTCGAGCATGTGCTGCAAAATCTGGCGATTCGACCAAATTCTCCAGGCCACAGATAGCCTCCAGTAGCTGGGATGCGTTGTCTTTTCTGGTCTTCGCGCCCTCCACTTTCAGTCTACTGTTCATCCCGTCCCTCCAGCCTGCTCCGGCCCAAGTACCTTCTCGATCACTAGCTAGCTAGCTAGAGGACGGCAAATAAATCCGGTTTTGTGCATAAACGGGTTTCTAACCTTTGGGCTTTCTCATCGCGAACGGTTTCATCTCCCACAATTCGGGCAAGAGCACTCTAGCAAAGACGATTATGATTAGGGCTAGGCGCGACATGGGCGTCCCAGTATGGGTCATTGACCCTGCAGGCGAGTATGCGGATGCTGCCAAGAGCCTAGGCCCAGACGGTGTGGTCATCGATTTCTCGCGGCCTGATGGTGACAAGGTCAACCCATTCATCCTGTATGGGCGGGACCCGACAAGCGTTGCGACGAACATGAGTGAGATGCTCACGTACATCTCAGGCCTCTTCGGTCCTGAGCGTGCTTTCGTTGACAAAGTCATTCGTGAATGCTATGAGAGCTACGGCATCAGCATCGACAACAAAGAAACTTGGAAAGACGACTTGAGCAACTACGTGACGATGGAGACGCTGTACCAGTACATACAGGCGAACATGTCCAGTTTCCCGTTGGACGAGTTGCCATATGCCAAGAGTGTGCTCGGCAAGATAGCCCGCATCAGCGTAGGCGCGTACAAGATGGGCCGCGCCACATTCAATCTCGACGAGTTATGGAGAAAACAGGTGCCGGTCTGCTTCAATCTGAAGGGCCTCAAACGTACATGCAGCGTGCGATCGTCTGGTCCATCCTGACGCAGCTGTACGCTCTTGCATACATACGCTATCAGACAAGCGAGACATTCAACCTCATGTTCATCGTGGACGAAGCTCACCTCTTCGCTCGCCCGGTCGAAGCAGATGCCCCAGGCGGATACATCGAACCTCCACTCAGCATGTTCGTACGTATGATGAGGAAGCGTGGTGTCGGGCTCTGTTTAGTAAGCCATCTTCCATCTGACTTTGTTCCGCCGGGGGAGACCACGAGCATCATCTTCCAGGCTGCTGGGACGATCTTTCTTTTCGGGTCTACGGAGGATTCGTATCTGCGGTTCTGTGCGAACGCGCTTCATCTGGCGGAGGATGAGGTGATGCAGATGCTCTGGATGGGTCGTGGTGAAGGTATGCTACGCTACTACGGAGACCCACGAGCTATGGCAATAAGGCTCGACCCTGAACGGGCAGCACTCGCCAAGAGACCAGAGGACATGGAAAAGGACGAAAAGTCAACCGCTCGAGGGGGAAAGTCTAGCACCGCGAAGAAGAGTAGCCTCAGAGAACTCTACGACGACTTTCTCGTCGCGGCCGAGATCAAAAACCGTTTCCCCGAGTGAGCAGTGACCACTCATTGGCTTGCCTCCGGCAGTCTAAACTTGTACTCAGTATGCTTCTTCTGACAGTGGCTCTTGCGTGCGTAGACAATGCTTTGACGGAGATGAGAGCAGTGGCTCCTCTTGAAGCCACTACAATAACGGTTCTCTGTCCAGTGTACAATGAAACGCGAACAGTAACCGCTCACTCATACCTGACAATTTGGAATGAGACGAGAACGGCCACCTCGACCGAAGCGACGGCGGTAGTGGTTATCCGCGTTTACTCAACGTTGACTGTTTTCGTTGTGAAAGAGGGAGTGACGACGTTGCCCGCCTACGCTCTCGTCTATGAGACACAGACTACTTCCCTGCCACTAATCGTGAGGGTTGTTACAACCCCCGCCACTGCAGTGACGACATCGATATACAGCACGCAGGTCATAGCTTGGGTGTGAACAACATTGGCGACTTGTTCGAAAGGCGGAAATACATTCCGCTGCATGTTGAAGTATCGGATCGGACCTTGCGCCGGATCTCCTGTCTTCTTCTATTGGCTTTGATTGCCATTGGCGTCGTGCTTCCAGCTACAAATGCTCAGTCCGCTCGTTCATCAATTTCGCTGCATCTATCAGTTGAGGATGAGCTTCTCAAGTCGCACAAGCTGAGAGTGACCGGCGAGTTCTCCAATCTCCTGTCCCTGTGGGAGCTTCGACTCGCGCTAGGGCCCAGCCAGACGGGGCGTTTCTACCCGATAGGAATTGAGTTCCTCAAGGCAGTTGATTCAAAGGGGCAGAGTCTGAAGGTTGACCGCCAGCCTCAAAGTTCGCAGAACTCGCCCGATACTTGGGTAGTGAGGAGAACCTCATCAGACTCGTTCCAGATTGAGTACCTGGTAACCCTGAACTACTATGCGCACGACCTCGTTGATGGCTATCTGGGCTACGCTGGCCCGCGGTATGTCGTGTCTTGGGCGGGGTGGGTCTTCCTACTCACTATTGAGAATCAGTGGAGGTCTTCCTTTGACGGCGTTGTCCATGTCACCATTTCCGCGCCTACTAGCTGGACGGTTGTGACTCCTTGGGAAAGGGAAAGCGACGGAACCTTCGTTGATCATGACTACTATCATTTTCAGAGGGCAACTTTCGGCGTGGGCCCGTACGATATTAGAAGTCAGCTTGTCGACGGAACGATAGTCACGGTGGCGGCTGACAGCAGCTTCGATTCCGCTTCTAGAGATACTCTGGCAAAGTATTCCTTCGCAACCTTTGACTACTTGTTCAATCTATTCAGGATCAAGATACTCGAACGGTATCTATAGTAGCTGACCTAAGTTTTTGGATGCTTCTGGGCCGCAGGGCAGGGCTCCCGCGATCCTTACGTGGCTTATGGAGGCTGGTTACAGCTGATATGGGTCCAGGTCCGGGCAAAAAAGCTTCGTTCCGGGCTCTTTGAGCTGAAAGAATCTCATATTCAGGGAGTTTTCAGCCTTTCCAGCGAGAATGAACGTGGGACACTGGGGAGACAGATCCTGACGTGACGAACTCGCTAGAGACACTATTCAAACAGTTCTGTCAGATACTATAGTCGTCTATGTTACCATTCCTGAGAACGGTAGAGGGCTTGTTGGACTGCTTGAGGCTTCGGACAGTCAGGTCATTGGATACTATCCGAATTTCAACGTGGGCATGATAGAGGAATTTGAACATCGAGTATTCCACACTTGGAACGCGTTTCCTCCCTACGGGATGAGTCAACAGAGCAACGAGGAGTATTGGTTCAGCGAAGGCACGAATGTCTACTATGAGAAGGTGATACTGGACGTTGGCCTCATACACGAGGGGTCGACGCTCCAATACCCATTAGAGTTCTACCAAAGCGAGATCGTGGGTACAAAGAATGACATACCGCTCACCAAAGCAAGTTTGGATCAACCGTATCCTATCTGGAGGCTTCCCTACTGGAAGGGTGCTCTGGTCTCGTTGATGCTGGACGAGCTGGTTCGCAAGATCTCGAACGGCACTCGCTCTCTGGACGACCTCCTCGCGATCATGTATCAGAGATTTCGCAACGAGAAGTGCTGCTACTCGAACAGGGATATCATCAAAATCCTGAACTCACTCACTGGGTTTGACTTCAATCCATTCTTTGCGATGTACATCTATGGGAATGACAGACTCCCGCTGAAAAATGTGCATGACGTGGTGGTTGTCGACTGGCCTCAACTCCTGAGAGCGCTGAAGCTTTCCAGATTCCCTGTGATCACTTTGACCCTGTCCGATGCCTTTCCCAAGGTTGGTCAAACGGTGAAGATGTCAGCTTCCCTTATGACGGCAGACGGCAAACCAATAGCGAACCAGACCATCACTTTCTACCTCAATTCGACTCAACATGTCTTCACAATCATTGGTTCTGCTACCACAGACGAGTCAGGCCTGGCAACTTTGACGTTCAAGGTTGAAGTGGATCGAGGAGCATACCAAGTCGTTGCGTACTATGCTGGCTCAAGACTTTTCTCGGAAGCCAAAGAGACGACTGCGCTCACGGTCTTGCCTGCAGAACCTCCGGCCACAGCGACAACCACAGTGATTTCAACTACTCAAGTGAGTAAGGAAGCCAGCGCGTTTCCTGTGCAGGTGAAGTGGCTCCAAGTAGACTGGCCATATCTATAGTCACTGACGTAAATATTTGAATGGATTGTGTTTGTAGCGTTTTGTTCGCAGGTATCTGGTGAGGGTGTTCTTGAGTTGTTGGAATGTTGGGTGGAAGGTTGAGCCGACAACGTCGTTCTTCATCTGTCTCCAGCATTCCTCGACTGGGTTCATCTCCGGCGCGTTCGCTGGGAAGTAGATTACGCGTAGCCATGAGCGATTCTCGTTCAGGTATGTCTTAACAAGCTTGGATCTATGCCATGGCGCCCTGTCGATGAGGAGTATCAATCGATCGAATCACTCGAAAATGATGTCAAGCGTTGCACCGCTTTGCAGGATGAATTCCTGAGGCATTCCAGAACTGCGCCTTTCCCAGCTCTTCTCTACTGTTTTTCCACAATAGATCTCCTGGGGGCACTATACGCCGGTAATGCACGACTGGGGGCTACCACTGACAACGCCCGCAAATACATGGTTGACTTCATGAGCTACACGACAGATCAAGTCGATATGATTCAAGGCGTGTTCCGTCACAAGATCGTTCACTTGGCTCAACCACGTCCAATAACTCTCAAGAAATCAAAACGAATTGCTTGGTACATTGAGACACAGTATCATCCTAGGATTCATCTGAAGCTAGAAGAACTTCCGCCGGAGCAAAAGAGCAAGAAGTACGGAATAACATCCAAATTGGTACTCCAATGGGACCTGGTGTTCTACATTAGCGTACAGTCTTTCCAGAGAGATATCAAGGAATCTGTCGAAAAATCGGAAGGTTACCTTGCACGACTCGCGAATTCGCCAACACTGCAAGAGAGCTTCTCCAAAGCGATATTGGAAATTCATTCTCCTAATGACCGCTAGCGCCTAGGCTTGATGACGCAACTATTGGTTCAATGCCCGCAGTTTCGTCAGTTCTGCAATAATACTGAAAGGGATCAACAAGGCTCTCCAACCTTGCATTGACAAACGAGGGATGGCTCAAGTAGGCGATAGCACGCCACTACCGCTCACATGGTTTCCGAGTAATTGCCAAGCCGGTCAGAGTTGGCAATGCCATGGTGAAAGCTGAGTAGTTCACACTTGTCGCCAGACGAGCTCTCGGTCTTGATCACGAGAAGAAGAGTCAGCACGCTTGCCTTACCGACAATGCTGGAATCATTCCCTAGCGCACATGTAGCACTTTGTACGTAGCACTCGTCCAAAAGGCTGTCAGATCTCCCAGGTTTTCGCGAGGTACGGGTTCAAACGAGGCTCTTAGGCCGAGAAGATCACGAAAGTACGCAACAGTCAGACGTTCATAGCCTGGGATGTCACCGAACTTTCTGCTCCCTACTACCGTGTTGGCGTTTTCCCATTCGCTTACGCCCACAATGGAGGTCACAAACTTCACTATCAGTTCCTTCTCCTTCTCGGAAATGTCGCCACAAACATAGTTTCGAATATCAGAGGGCAGGTTGAAGAGTGTCTCCAGCCTGCGCTGAACTCTGTCGATGGCGTCCGTGGGTTTCTTTTCCAGAATCCGTTGTATTTCACATATCCTCGCTCTTCAGGTATGATCCTTGACTCCGTACTTGCTTAGCTCGCGGTCAATGGCGAAGTCTTGCATGACATTAGTCAGATGAGCAAATCCAGACAGGAAATTCTTCGCCGGCAAGCGTCCTGCCTCAGTGTCTATAAAACAGTACCCGTAAGTCACGCAATGCCACGGAAAGACCCTGTGCCTAGCGAACAGCCTAGCTTCGCGAGCGTGACCGAACTCGTGGGCGACAGCTTGCTCTACCAGCCTGAAGGCGTCTGCCCCCGCTTCGACCGATCTTCTCACGCCATTCACGAATATCTTCGCACGATCAGACTTGGGATCATACATCGAGGGGTGACCGATGACAGTGTCTTGATCAATTTCGACTTGTATTGAAACCTCGAACGCCCTTTGCCCCATTGCAGTTCCAGCTTCCAGAGCATGCGCTGTAACAAGCTGTTCACTAGAAGCTGGCATCTGATCACTAGCGTGTCCTACAACGCGGGATCCCTGCTATATGCTTCGCACGTTGACCCAGAAAGCTGAGGAAGCGGGTTTCCAGCGTTAACCCACGGAAGAGGCGGAGGGTCCCTCGGCCGAGTTCTCCTCATTGCCGCACGATCCCGTCAGCTGTCGCATCGTTCGCAGCTGCCACAATTGAGACAATGGCCCTTGGTCAGTTCTCTTCCACAATTCGTACACGTTCCGTTTGAACTCATGCAGATCGCGTGGGTTCTATGAAGGTTCGGCGAGCGAGGTTCATGAGTCGGAACGGAGGCCTATTATCACTTGCGCCCAAGCAATACCAAGGAACGCGCGTGCCTCCAAACGTATATCAGAACCCCAAAGTAATCGGTTCTTTGAGGGAGTCCTTCTGCAGAGAGAGCTAGTTGACGAATTTCGGCGGCACTTCATGTATGTTGTGTTGAGTGTCGCTGCACTGCTTATACTTGGTTCGTATCTTGTAATTACGACCCTCTCGATATGGCTTCCGCCAGCTGACATCTTGGTTCCTATCAAGTTCTCGCTGGTGATGATGTTCTTGCTGTGGACGGTCTACACGTTTGCGGAGGCCATTCAGTCATACAGAAGTAGGAATTGGTTAAGGTTGATGTTCTCTTTCCTGGGCATTGTTCTACTGGCGGGCTTTGTGTCATTGTACGATACGCTCAGGACATTCATCTTAAACCGGTTCGTATTGATCGATCTTAGCTTTCTCTCAGTTGATATCAAGCTGTTGGCGACATTTGGACTTGTGATGGCGGCCACATTCATGGCATATTCGATCTATCACTTCGTTTGGGATAGGCTGCTGTGGGCCAACATCCTCTCCTTCACGGCCTCTCTTGGGAAGACTAAAGAAAAGCGTAAACAGGGCTAGAATTCGGTTCTCAGAAAACCTAGTTTGAAGAACACAAGTGAGGCGCATTACGGTTCAACCCTGCCAGAGCGATCGCTGTAGAGGAACGGTGGATGCGAGACGGACATACAGACCTTGAGGAGCCAAGCCAACGACATGAGCCATGAAATCGACCTGGTAGTTGCTCACTCATATCTGCAATGGGGCGGACTCTCAGTGATCGCAGTGGCACTCGCAGGGATATTCATCGGCGCCCCGTTGTGGTCGCAACGCTGCAATCGAGATTGACGCCTCTGTTTTCAGGAGCAGGAGAACTAACTAGAAGGCTGCGCGGGCTGGGACTTGGCCCAGAAATCGAGTCTCCCGCCGGGTAAGAAGTTCTATCAAGCACGTTTTCCCACTAAAACCTAACCAAAGACCTTCGCAACAAAGAGCAGGTACCAGAGTACGAGCAGAACGATGGCGACCACAACGAAGAAACCAGTCCAACCAAGCATGATTTTCTGGATTTTCTTGGAATAACTCACCTCACTCACCTCTCTTCAATAAACCGGTTTCACGCGCTCCCTCACATCCTAGAACACTGCGACAGGAACCGGTTTTTCCTTCAGTTTCCACCAACGGCATAACAATGGGCCTGTCTTCACGACTCTCAAATTGAGTTCCGGAATCAGACACGCCCATTCCTCGTAGATCGCTACAGGGTAGCCCTTCTTTTCGCTGAACTCTTCTCGTATTCTGAACTTCGTGCCACAAATGTTGCAGGTTCCGTACACAATTTCCGTATCCTCGGACCCAGGCTCAGAAGATGAGCTTACTTCGTATGCTCCTTCCGAAAAACCATGTTCGAGGATAACACTCTTGTTGCATCGAGGGCAGTTATCATACATACTCCTTCAACCTTCCCACCGCCTCTAAGAAGTGAGCCCAAGATTCAAACGTTCCACTTGCAGCACCCGCGTTTCCAGGATGGAGTCTAGTTTTTGGATAGTCACCAAGATAGTCAAGGAAGACAAGGTCTCCAATCCTTGGATTTCAAGGGCACTTCCGAGTAACTAGGAGCCCGTTCAGTGTTTCTGACCTATCTTCAGCAGGCCATATGCATTGCCCAAGTGACACGCCTTCTTTGTCATTTGGCTAGTCTTATGATGTGTCGAGTTCAAACCGCTTTGAAGAGGAATCTCCTAGGCATACCATCCTGCCTACTTGCCACGTTGCACACCCTCTCTGTAATCAGTGAGGCCCTGAATTCGGCCGCTTTCGACTAGACATACCCGCTCTGCAATACGAGAATCCCGCCTTTTTCTAGCAAACGCCGCATGATCTAGGCTAGTGGAGTCAAGTAGATTTTTCCTCGTCCGCGTTCTCGTTCTATGCATAGGTCGAAATTGGCTCCAGCCCTAAGCCACTGCTCCGCCTTCTCCACATCCTTAACGTTGACTCGTGCTCCGAAGGCAGTCCCGCGCTCTATCCACTCTATCTTCCATTTCTCAATTAGCTCAAGAATTGCTTCAGGGGGCATTATGCGGTATGGGTCGTAGTAGAGGTCGATGTCTCTTATTCCCTCATTCTCGCCCTTCTCTGTCACAGCGTATCTGCGGGCCGCCTCAAGAAATAGCCTCTTTTCCGCATTCCAAAGGTCTGCCATGACAAACACGCAATGGCAACAGTCTTCGCTCATGCCAACGGTCAGCACAATTTCCAAATCGTCAGCTATCCGCTTCACAGCCAACACTTCCTGTGCTGCGGATGAGAAAGGTAGACGTTACTAGGGCGGTTGAGCGGATAAACGTTTTGTCAAGTGATCGCTAATGTTGTAACCTAATCAGAGGTCTCAAATGTGATCTGCTGCCTATAGTGTGGTTCAGCCGAGCAGCCGCCATCCATCAGCGTCGTATCTGTGGACACGAGCCTTTGCGTCTACACCGATGAGCCTGATGTGTCTAGTGTTGTGACAAGCATGGCTCGTGTGTACCCCGCGCAGACCGCTTCATAGCATTGACCAATCCCACGAATGACGTCATCGCTTGGAGACTTGACTTCTATCGCTATCCGCTCGCCGTCAGGTCCGACTGCGACGCCGTCGACCATTGCGTTACCAGCTCGAGCAGGCTTCATCGTAACCTTGTAGCCACGGGAGCGGTAGTAACGTCCTATAGCCCATTTCAACCACTTTTCGTTAGTCAAACTCCTACCCTTCGCGCTCGTTCTTGCTTCATGAACAACTTGACGCCGTCAGCCTCAGTCACCTTTACGAGGTACAGGCATCCAATCCGAATCATTCGCTGCGGCATCAGCATGTTTTTCCATATGTGGCGCTCAGTCACCCTTGAGGGTCATATACGCTTCAGCCTTGCTGGACCAGTCGGTCACGGAGAAAGGTAACACGCAAAAAACCCGCTATTTTTGCTTCATACTTTCGCGCATCAGCTTCACGTCGGCTCCCTCGTGTTCCGCGAGAACATCCACGATTTTGCTCATATTCTCCGCCAAGTACTTCAACACGTCCTCACGCGTCTGCGGCTTCTTGCCCCCGGAGCTATCCCATATGGC
>Ga0315280_10004871_pt1 | contig 19494 bp, 21 predicted proteins | sample YL17G06_40_MG_FD_203697 | JGI IMG/M metagenome (GOLD analysis project Ga0315280, IMG submission 203697) | Sediment microbial communities from Yellowstone Lake, YNP, Wyoming, USA - YL17G06_40 | ecosystem: Environmental > Aquatic > Freshwater > Lake > Sediment | place: USA: Wyoming | collected... | reverse complement strand
AGCCTGAGGAAGTTAAGAAAGTCGAGTCTACACTCAACGTAATCAAGACCGAACTTGAAGGCATAGGAGCGGTGAATCAACTTGCAGCAGTTCAGTACGAAGAGGTCAAGAACAACTACAAGCAGCTGTCAACTCGAATAAACGAGCTGGAAAGAGAGAAGTTCTCAATTCTGAACTTCATGAATGAACTTGAGAGAAAGAAGTTCGATACCTTCATAAAGGCCTTTGAATCGGTCAACAAGAATTTCCAAGAGATCTTCGGCAAAATATCCGACGGAGGCTCAGGGAGGCTCCTACTCGAACATCCCGAGGATCCATTCAAGGGAGGGGTCGACGTATACCTGAGATTTCCCGGGAAGGCTGAATTAACCATCGGTAGCGCAAGCGGCGGCGAGAAATCAGTCGCAACTGTCTGCTTTATCCTAGCGCTTCAAGCGATACATCCGATGCCATTCTACATATTCGACGAGATAGACGCACATCTTGATGCCGTCAATTCACAGAGGCTTGCTGACCTCCTTAGAGCGCGATCGCAAGGTTCACAGTTCGTCGTCATCTCTCTTAAAGATACTACGATATCTCGCGCCAACAAGATATACGGGGTGTACATTCAAGATGGCGTCTCTCAGATGGTTTCTCTCCCATTGCCGGAGGCGCGGTAGATGGCTGAACTGGAGAAACCATTCTGGCTACGTCCGCCATACGTCATACTGTTTGACCTACTTCGTTTACATAGGCTGAAACCGTGGGATGTCAATGTAACATATCTACTCAACAACTTCCTAGCTGAGATGAAGAAGCAAGGGTACATAGACTTCTCAGCATCCGGGACTGCCTTGCTTTCATCAGCTTTCATCCACAGGATGAAGTCCGAGCTGGTCCTTAAGATGGAGGAGCCACCTAAGCCACCTCAGCCCAAACCTCAGGAGGTCATCCCCCCGCCTCTGCCTATTCCGATAAGATTTGAATACACGTCAACATCTGTTGTAGAAGTTTTGAAGGCGCTTGAAGAAGTTCTCAAAAGTGAGAGATCTCTTCTCTCCACGCAGAAATCACCTCTCAAGGCAGCTCAAGTGATAGAGCAACTTGACGAATTCCTCACGAACATAGAAGACCACATAAACGAATTCTTCTCAATGCTAGTCCAGCTCTCCAAGAAGAGAAAAAGCATATCATTCAGAAGGTTGGTTAGAGCGCTGTCTCTTCAAGAGATCGTTAGAGACTTCATTATGATGCTTTTCCTAGTAGGTCAAGGAAAGATACGGATATACCAAGAAGAAGAGTTCGGCGACATAATTATTAACGTTGTCGAGGCGATCCCTGCTGTCTCAACAGACTGAAGAGTTGGTCACTGAAAAAGAGAAGGAGCAAATAGCTCTCATCGAGGCTGCGTTGTACGTAACAGGTAGACCTGTTGACGTGAAGATACTGGGATCCATAATTCGGGTGAGGAGCGAAGAGAGAATTCGTTCCTTGGCCAGAATACTTGCTGAACAATACAAACAGATGAAAAGCGCTATGGAGATATTGGAGCTTCACGATGGAAAGTTCGTTATGCAATTAAAGCCCGACTATGTTAGAAGTGTCAAGAGACTCGCTACGAGGCAGCTTCTAACACCCGGTCCCTTAAAGACATTGTCTTTCATCGCATTCAAGCAACCAGTCACTCAATCTTACGTCGTCAGAGTTCGCGGGAACTTGACATACCAGCATGTCAGAGTCTTGAGGGATATGGGTCTGATATTGGAAGAGAAGCTTGGGAGAACGAAGATACTGCGCACGACAGATACGTTCGCAGACTATTTCAATTTAAGCCATGACACACGATTGATGAAGAAGCAACTTGAGAAGCTCTTCGGCGAGCTCGGTCAGGTCAAACCTGAAGAGAAGACTCCTATCATTCGCGTTCGATCTGAAAATCTCTAGTTCTCTGGCAGAGTAAGGCTTATATTTCCGCATGGCTTCGAGAGTTCAAGCTTTGAGATATTGAGGTGCGAAAGGTTTTGCCAAGAGGACATGGGGATCTTCGTAAACGAAAGAAAAGCGGAGGTAGGAGGAGAGCCTATAGAGGGAAGAGAGCCTTCGAGGCTGGGAGCGATGCGGCTGAGACTCTGGTCGGAGAGAAGAAACTTGTAAGGGATAGAGCGAGAGGCGGACGCTTGAAAATAAAGGCTCTAGCTTACAACTTCGCGAATGTCACAGATTCCTCAACTCAAAAGTCGCAGAAGGTTCAGATAGTAAAGGTCGTTAAGAATCCCTCGAACATTGACTATCAAAGGAGAGGTGTAATAACTAAAGGAGCGATAGTCGAAACGCCGCTAGGCCAAGCGAGAGTAACCTCAAGGCCAGGGCATGATGGTGTGGTGAACGCTATTCTCCTTCAGAAATCTTAAGTTGAGAACCCACCGTACTTCGGGATTATCTTTTAGATTTCATCATTCACTCTGATGAGTCTATTTCAGAACATAATAAATAGAAGCCTACGAATCAAACCTACCCATCAGATACTGCGGTAAAGGTTGGAGCACTTGAAGCAGCATGGGAGAATGATCGTTTGGCTCGCGAATATGGACTCTTCCAAGTCTAGGAGACAAGGCCGGAGGCTGCCTAGATCTTTATGTCTTGAGATGCCCAAAGTTGCCGAGGTTGAAGATGCTGCAAGAGCGCTTGGTTTAGAATCAACTTCGAGAAGCGATGCAGCTAGACCATCGAGACCATGGGAGAAGACAGGCTACATAATGGTCGAGAGGAAAGGTAAGGCAAGGAGTTTCATCCTCAAGTCGCTGGCTCAGGCTATACATCGGTCGATGCAAACCAAGCCTAAGGGAAAACCAAGTTAAGGATATGTGGAGTGCGAGAAAACCATCAGCAAGGACAAAATTCACGGCACAGGCCATTATTCGGAAACGGCAACTCGACAGTGAGAATTGATCCAGTATGAATGAACTATTGTTGCTTGCGGCCACATCATTTCTGGTAGGGTTCTCAGGCGCGTTGATGCCGGGACCAATGCTGGTTGCCGTCATCCTGCAGTCGACCAAGAAAGGCCACTTGACAGGTTCGCTGGTCGTTATTGGACACGCAGCACTCGAAGCAGCCGCTATAATAGCATTATACTTCGGTTTGAGCACGATCATAGGTTCGACTACGGCCAAAATAGTACTTGGAATTCTTGGCGGAGGTTTCCTGCTCTGGATGGGCTTCGACCTATTCAGATATGCGAAGAAAGCGTCGCTGAGGCTTGAAGTGGTAGGAGGTCAAGCCAAACTTCTCCACTAGATCGCTAGTCTAGCGCATTGCTCCAATGGTATTTTTAGGTGACATTATCCTTCCTATTTTTCTGCAAACACATAAGATGTACAAAATACAAAAGAGGTGAAAACAAATTTTGGAAATAGAAAGTATCGTAACCTTAGCGGTTGGATTCCTAGCTGGAATCGCTGGAAGTATTTGGAACTATTTCAGACGAAAGGCTAGGGAGAAAAAGATTCTACTCGGGATCATAGAAGAACTAAAGGTAATCGATGACACACTCAGCAAGGTCAGACGTGATCATCCTCTTTTTGCGACTTTCGATTCTCAGTTGTTACCATTGGTGTTTTGGACTTACAGGGGCATAGGATGGAAATTGGCCATGGTAGTTTCGCAAGAGACTTTGAAGGCTTTACACGAAACTTATCGCATGATTACCATGATTAAGCCAATTGAAGACGAAAAAGACCGCGTTGGTAGTCTGACGACAGTCCCAGCAACAATCAAACAAGTTGAGGAGACACGCAAACAAATTGCGAATTTGATACCTTTGTTGAAAAAGGAACTAAACTAAGGAGGAGTCTAATTAGGCATCGAGCGCATTGATTCTCACGGAATTTTCGATATGGTACCTTTGGCAGATGTCTCTCTGAAAAATCTTAAGAAATTGAATTTAGAAAAATAGGTTTTGGCAAAATGTTAGTCTCTAGAAGAAAACCAGGCACTAAACTCTCCATTTTGTTCCTTCAGCTGTATCCTCCAAGGTCACTCCTATTTTCTTTAAACGATCGCGAATCCTATCGGCGGTTTCCCAGTCATTCTTCCTTCTCGCTTCATCTCTGATCTCGACTATGAGGTTGACTAGCTCTGTAGAGATGTCTCTAGAGGGTTTCTTGCCTTCTCTTCCTTCGAAGATGCCTATGATTGAGCACATTTCTCTCAGTGTCTCAAAGATCTGTCGGAGGCTCTTTTCGTCGAAGCCTGAAGGAATGGACTTCTCAACTTCCTTCGCAAGACTGACCAATGCCGCGATGGCAGCAGGTGTGTTGAAATCGTCATCCATGGCTTCAATGAATTTCCCCTTGTGTTGAGAAACAATTCCAATAAACTGGCTTTCTTGAACCGTGGTAACATCTTGGCTTCTCTCCAAGAGCGTTTGAATCTTATCGTATGTGGCCTGGAGCCTATCTAGTAGTTCCTTGCTGCTTCGCAGATTCTCTTCACTAAAATCGATGGGGCTTCTGTAATGACTGGATGCAAAGAATAGTCTCAATACATCAGGCTCGTATCTTTGAAGCGCATCTTTTATCGTAATAAAGTTTCCAAGAGATTTGGACATCTTTTGGCCTTTGACATTGAGTATGCCTGTGTGAACCCAGTACTTCACCAATGGCCTCTCGTCCGTGGCGGCCTCGGCCTGCGCGATCTCAGCCTCATGGTGAGGAAAAACCAGCTCAACAGCTCCGCCGTGAATATCATATCTTGGGCCGAAGTGAGTGTATGTGATTGCAGTGTCCTCAATATGCCAGCCGGGCCTCCCTTTCCCCCAAGGGCTATCCCATGCAAGCTCTCCTGGCTTCTGGCTCTTCCATAAAGAAAAATCATTAGGGTTCCGCTTTCTCGGGTCCGGCTCGATTCGGTGCTTCTTCAATTCATCGGGTTTCTGTCGAGAAAGTCGCCCGTATTCCGGAAATTTCGAAATATCATAATACACGTCTCCGTTGACTACATACGCATACCCTTTCTCGAGTAAAGTATTCACCTGGGCGATTATTTCGGCAATGTATTCAGAAGCCTTCGCGAAGAGATTCACGCTACTGATGCGTAAGGATGCCATATCTTCGTAAAACTCAACTGTGTATTGTTGAGCCAGATCTACTGGATTCAGATTTCTTTCTTTGGCTCTGTTTATTATCTTGTCGTCGACATCTGTAATGTTCATGAGGTAGAAGAGGCTACAGCCCTTGTATCTCAAATATCGGGCTATAATGTCGTATGCGATGTAGGTTCTAGCGTGTCCTATGTGCGTCAGATCGTAGACGGTGGGCCCGCAGACGAACATGTTCACTCGGTTTCTGTGAATCGGCTTGAACTCTTCTTCCTCACCTGTCATTGTGTTGTAGATTTTCAAGGGCATCCTTCACACCAATCCACAGTATGAATCACATCTTTCGTAGATGATCTAGCAATAAAAATGTTGTAGGAATAGCTCCGTGCTCCTTCTTGTGGAACAGAGTTTGGCGGTCAGGCTAGAGCTTGTAACCGATCTTCCTCAAGAATAGTTTTCTATCATCTATATCTCGGTCAGTCTCAATTCCTTTCGACTTGAAACCGTCTATTACGCCAAGGACTCCTCTCCCCAACTCCGTCTCCACTATAATCACCTCAACCGGATTCGCAGTTGCACAATATATGCTGCAGACCTCAGGAACGGACTTGATGGCATTGAGAACATTTATCGGGTAGGCCTCTTTCAGAACTATTATGAAACAGTGTCCAGCTCCGAGTTGCAATGCGCTTCTAGCTGCAACTTGAACCAGTTCAGGGTCGTTTCCTGCTTTTCGAACCAAGCAAGGTCCTGAAGATTCGCAAAAAGCCAAACCGAATCGAATCGCTGGAACACTATTCACAATCGCCTCATATAGGTCTTCAACTGACTTGATGAAATGGCTTTGACCAATTATCATGTTACATTCTTTAGGGACCTCTATCTTGACCGTTGAGGTTTCCAAAGGCAATCCCTCGCCTAGTAGTAGATTGTTGCCACAATAGATTAATCTTATCGAAATTATCAAGCGAATGATCGAACCACAACTAGTGCTCAACCAGCCTTTTGAGAGGACAAATGCTTAAATTCGCCTGGATTGGATAACTAAAAAAAGGTAAAGGGATATGGCGAAAGCCTACTCTGACGAGGAAATTGAGCAGATGCTAAGGCCGAGGTCCAAGGATTGGACGGCGATTGTTGACGAGCTGAAAGTGGAGGCAGAATCGGTGCCCTTGATCGCCACTGTAGCTTTCTTCACACTTGGCCTTGCGCTCGGATTCACTATGTCAAAGAAGTGAACTTAGCCTAGCTCTCGGATGCTTAGTCCGCGGTATAATTCTAGTCGTAGTGTGAGAGATAATCGCATCTAATTTGAAAAGGCCTATTCTTGGAGTCCATATCCAAGTAGGTTAGGCGTGTAGATTGGAGCTTTACGAGGCTATAAGGACGAGACGCAGTATTAGAAGATACAGGCCTGATCCTGTTCCAGATCAGGTTATTCGGAAGATCATAGAGGCTGCATCTTGGGCGCCATCCTCGAATAGTAGCCAGCCTTAGGTGTTCATAATTGTAAGAAACAGAAACACACTTGAGAAACTATCGAGGACTCACGTATACGCTGGCCTGCTCAAAAGTGCTCCCTTGTGCATAGTCGCATGCTCTGACCCGAAGAGGTCGCCAAATCACTGGGTAGAGGACTGCTCTGTAGCTGTGGAGAATATGCTCCTTGCCGCTAGGTCAGAGGGCCTTGGCTCTTGTTGGATCGCGGTTTATCGGCCGAACGATGTAGAACGTGAGAATAGCGTCCGTGGAGTACTGTCTATCCCAAGGGGTATTAGGGTCATAGCTCTTGTGGGCTTGGGGTATCCGGCTGAGAACCCTCAGCCTCCTGCAAGAAGGAAAATTGAAGAGATTATTCACTACGAGAGATACTAACAATGAATCTTAGGCGAGTTTCGTCTTTCCGGCTATCGTTGGCTATAGAGGGACCTCGATAAGGAGTTTCTCTAGCAGCTCCTTGTAGCGGTTTCTGATAGTTACCTCGGTCACATTGGCTATCTCAGCTATCTCCCTTTGCGTCTTTCTCTCATTTGTCAAGACAGTTGCGATATACGTTGCTGCAGCAGCTATTCCTGTGGGTCCTCTCCCACTCGTCAGTTTCATCTGCTTCGCCGTTTCCAAGATCCTTATCGCGATCGCTTCAGCCTTCCCCGATATTATTAGCTTATTCGAGAATCGTGCGGCATAGTGGCGGCTGGTAGAGGGAGGCACGAACGTCTCCAATTCGCGGACCATGAACCTGTAGCTTCTTCCAATATCCTTCTTGTTGAGACTTGATGCGGTCGCTATTTCGTCGAGAGTGCGTGGGACACCGCACTGCCTACAAGACATATAGATTGCGGCTGCCGTCACGTTGTGTATGGATCTGCCTCTAATCAACCGTTTTCTTATCGCCTTCCTATAGATCACCGAGGCTGTTTCAAGAATATTCTTGGGAAGATTCAAAGATGATGAAAGTTTGCTCAATTCCGAGAGCGCTACAGCCAAGTTCCTCTCTGTAGCATCCGACACTCTGACTCTCCTTTGCCACTTCCTCAGTTTGTACAGCTCTATCCTCTGTGTCGGCGTGAGTCTCTTACTGACCGCTTGTTTGTCTCTCCAGTCAATTATCGTCGATAAACCTTTGTCGTGAATCGTATACGTAAGCGGGGCTCCCACTCGCGTCCTTTTCGCTTTCTGCTCGTCATCGAAGGCTCTCCATTCAGGCCTAGAGTCGGTTAGTTTCTCAACGATGACACATCCACAATTCGTGCAGACTATTTCAGCCGCATCATAGTCTCTCATTAGTCTTGATCCGCCGCATTCCGGGCAAACGCGCGTTCTTCTTCGGCTCTGTGGACTATCGTCCATTTCAGCTTCGGATTCCGACAACGAATCACCTAGTGTTCTTGAGCCAGATACAGGATCTTTCCAACACATGTTGAAGGTTCTGGAATAGTCGGTCTTACGGCTATATAGGGTGCTGATGTTGGACCGAAGATATCGTAGACCACACCTACCTGTTTCAACTTGCTGTCCCACACTTGAGAGCCAAGTTTGGGAATCGCATCTGACTCCAACTTCAAGATGAGGCTGCGGCTTTTCGATAAATGTAGAATCTTGCCCAGCCTCTTCAAGTCCTCACAGTCACTCCTTTGACGAAGAGTGCAATTAAAAAAGATGATATATAAACTTAGCTAGGCAACAAAGCAGAAAATTCCACTCAATCTTGAAATCTATAGACCAGAATGCGCTGTAGAGGAATGAGTCTCAACTGCGTGAGCATCCTATCCTGCCTTCCGTGTCGTTGCCAAGACTTAAACAGTTGCGCTTGATTTAGAATGAATTCAGTGGGCGTCATTCACGTGTGCCAAACGGTTAATTGAGTCATGAGAATTGAAAGGAGTAATGTTCGTACTGGTTCTGATGGAATATTCCAAACCATAGGCAGAACGCCTCTTGTCAATCTTAGGAGTATTCCCCATTCTGAGAGAATTGAAGCGAGAATTCTGGTAAAGCTTGAGTACCTGAATCCCACAGGTAGCCTCAAAGACCGCATATATTATGAAATGATAACGAAAGCCATTCAGCGAGGCGACCTACGACCAGGAATGGAAATTCTGGAAGCCTCAACTGGCAACGCCGGCATTTCTTGCGCGTTCGTCGGCACCACTCTCGGCTATACGGTCACAATAGTCATGCCATCAGGGATGAGCCAAGAACGCCAGAAGATAATTCATGCCTATGGAGCCAACATCATCACGACCCCCGGGGCTGAAAGCGATGTTGACCTTTGCTTAGAGAAGATAGCGGTGCTGAAAAGAGCAAATCTCGGGAAGTATTGGGAGCCAGGGCAATTCAGCAACCCTGACAACGTGGCTACTCATTACAAAACAACCGGCCCCGAGATCTGGAAGCAGACTAGGGGGCATGTTGACTGTTTCTTAGCATCACAGGGCACAGGAGGTACTCTTACGGGAGTCGGGCGTTTCTTGAAAGAAAAGAACAGTGACGTTGCACTGTATGCAGTTGAGCCCGTAGAAGCACCGATACTAAGTCATCGCCGATGGGGAACGCACAGGATCGAGGGAATTGGAGACGTTTTCGTTTCTAGGAACCTCGACCTGAATCACCTTAAAGGAATAATCACAACAAGTTCTGACGAGTCGATCGAGATGGCGAAAAGACTCTCTCGGGAAGAGGGAATCTTTTGTGGAATCTCTTCAGGTTGCAATGTGATAGCTACCATAAAGGCCGCTCAGAAGCATGAAGAATTTCGAACCATTGTCACAATGGTAAATGATACAGGTCAAAGGTATTTCTCGACGGAACTCTGTGGGGAGAAGAAGCATGTAGAAATTCCGGAAAGGGAGCATTCTCTCGATGAGTATTCTATCGAGCAGCTGAATAAATACCAATCCAGCTGGGAAATAATTGAGTAGGCTTTTAGAGAAGGCGCAAAGCCTCCACTATCATAAATATTTTGATTGCAACCGTGAGGTCTAATCGAACAGAATTAGAATTCGCGATGGACATAATTTAGAAGACATAGAAGGTTTAGAATTTCGGCTTTCTGCTGAATTCTGACGATTAGATCTCCCGGTAACTGAACAGCTCGCTTAGCGTTGACAATAATGTAAGTTCATGTGAACTTGGCTTGCACTTTCGTTCCTAGGAAAATGAAGGAGTAATCTTTCGCAGCCTTCTTTCAGCCGTATTCTACGGTAAGAATCAACGTGGCGTTTGGTTGCGAACTGTTTTTTACTGAGCGGATGCAATGCTTATCCGGAATCCATAGGTCGAAGATATTGGATGATTAGAGGCATAACACTTCAAAACTTCATGTCATACGAGAACGCGTACGTCCCGTTCGAGCGCGGCTTGAATCTAATATGCGGCCCGAACGGAGCCGGAAAATCATCCATACTCTTGGCTGTTTCTGTCGTGTTAGGTCAGACCTACACCGAACGAGCCAAGAGATTGAGCGATCTGATACGGCGGGGTACCGACCAAGCAAGAATATCGCTGCTAATCGACAACTTGCCAAGAGGTGGGCGTAGGCCTTTCCCTCAGTATCATACTGACACGGTTGCCATCTCGAGGATATTGAAGAAGAGTGGAGACTACCCATATGAGCTTCAAGGCAAGCCTATATCGAAGAGCGCTGTTACGGAAGTCTTCACTAGATTCGGATTGAACCCTGACAACCTATTGATAATAATGCATCAATTGATGGTAGTAAAGTTCGGTTCAATAAGTCCAATCGAGAAGCTGCAAATGTTAGAGGAGGCAGTTGGATTTCAGTCCTACAGAAGAGATGTGATAGATGCCCATCAGAGGCTTAAGAAAGTGGTTGGCGAGGAAGAGTCCTTAGCCTCTGTCCTCGAATCTACGAAAGAGACTTATGACTATTGGAAGAGAGAGTATGAGAAGTATCTGCGGAAAAGGGAGCTTGAATCAAAGCTTAGAGAATTGCAGAGGGAACTTTTATCGGCAAGGATAGAGAAGAGGGAGAACGCTCTTCTGAAACTCAAATCTAGGATTGAATCTGGAAAGAAGGCGATTGAGTCTATTGATGACAAATTTGGGAAAGCACGAGAAAGCGCAGACAAGCGTCAGGCCAAATTCGAAGATCTGCGGAAGAGAATCCTTCAGCTAGACGACTTGAGGCTTGAAGCCGCTAGAAACGAAATCTGCCACAGGATGAACTCCACATGGTCTCAACAAGTAATTGGGGAAAGTCGAAAGCAGATAAATGAGATAGAAGAGATACTTGCCAAAATCTCCCATTTGAATCCGAAAGAAGATATCAGTTACAACGATTTCACAGGCTACTTTAGAGAGCTGGCAAACCGATTGGAGGAGAAGAAGAGTGAGAATGAGAAGCTTCTGGAGAAGTCCCTAAAGGAGATGAGTAGGGCTCAAGAGGATCTTCTTTCGCTAAATAGGCAGATCTCAGAGTTGAATTCGCAGCTTGAAACTGGCCTGTCTAAGCTGGTTGACGCGAGAGTTGAAGTCGAAGTCCTCTCATTCAAGAAGACGCTTTTGACAGAAGAACTGAATGACCTTGAGGTCCAACGGAGGATGGCTGAAGAGGAGATTGCCCCTCTGATCGTCGAAGCGAAGAAGTTTGGGCCTAGAATAGCGACAGTAAGGAAAATCTTTGATATCATGATGAATATCAGCGCTATGGAGGAGCAACTGAAGCCCCTAGCTCAAATCTCTGAAGACGTTGAGAAGATGTACTCCTCATATACAAACATCCTTCATGACCTGAAGGAGAAAGCTGAGACGGTTGCAAAGAACAGGGAGCAGATACTACTTGAACTGAGAAAACGCCTCGAGACCTGGAGAGAAATCGTCAACAACTTTCTGGACGAATTGAACACGAGATACACCTCAATTTTGGAGGAAGTTGGTGCAAAAGGAATAGTCAAGTTGGTGGAGGCAAAGGACATAGAAAAAGCCGGCATTGAGTTACTCGTGGGTTTTAAAGGAAGTAAGCCCACTCCACTAGATTCTCTCACTCAGAGTGGCGGGGAGAGAAGCGTAGCGCTTATGGCATTTCTCCTTGCGCTTCAACAGTACATAACTTCGCCATTTAGGGCGATAGACGAGTTTGACGTCCATATGGATCCAAAAAACCGTGAGGTAATCTCAAGTCTAATCGTTTCAAGTTCTAAAAAGATGGAAGGCGAACAGTATGTTGCAATCACTCCTGGGCAGATAACTCCTGATGAGAATGTGCATGTCATCATTGTTCAAAACATAAGCGGGTCTTCGGTTGTAAGTGAGCTGAAGTAGTCTATGGAGAACGAAAGTGAACCTAAAAAGATTTACCTCTCAGCTGGAAGGAGAGAGCTGTTAGACATAGTGAAGACGTGCCGAGCGGTCGAGAACAGAGAGTTTAACCCGTTTCTTCTAGATGTTCGTCATGCGATTGAGATCTTAAGAAAGTACTTCCCTCATTGGAAAGATCTCGACGACTACTGTCTGGATGCTCAAACACTCAACGAACTCTCAAAGGTGATTAGACTCCAAAATACTCAGTTGAGATTTCAATCCAGTTCTCTGTATGCCGATCCAGAGTTTCTTGAGCGCAAATTCGAAAGACTATCGGTGAAGAGGCTAGCGGAGATCTTCGTGAAATGCTGGCATCCAACAGTGGAACTTGAACAACTTACATATACCACAGTTGGGGAGGCTCTAGACTACTGGAGAAATCTGCTTCCAGTAGAAGAACGATGGAGGCGTCTGCAACTCGGGCGCTCCTCTCAGCCTCAAGCGGTAGAGATGGCCGAAGCCCTGCGGTTGGGAGTGACGTCGACAGAGGGCTTTATGAGGATGTTGGAGAGGGTATGGAGCGAAATGAAGAACGAATATTCGAAGAGTGGAGAAGTGGAGTACTGGAAATTCGCCCTCAGAGACAGCTACCCAGAGACTGTGCGTAGAGCATATCTTATCAGCTTTCTGCTAACTTACGGGTACGCTCGCATGCTCGTGAAGAAGAATGGTAGGATGTTTCTTGAACCTTACGAAACTCAAAGGGATGAAGAAGATCCTCACATGGTCAGTTTTCCCATTTCTATTGGAATGGAAAAGTGGAAAGAATGGAAAGAGAAAGTGTAGGCAAACGTTTCTACGGCGACAAGTTGAAACAGGCTGCTCATCTACTCCTATTCAAGAGAGGAAAGATGCCGGGAGCAAGGGGGTGGGAACTGAAGATGAAACTTGGAAGAAACTATGAAGAGATTGTGAATCAACTGAACGCACTTCTAAGCGATCTAGACCTCGAAGTGAGAAAGATTCTTGAGGAGCCGGTTAGCCGTCCGATGGGCCTTACATCAACCAGCAGTGGTGAAACTGAGGCCCGTTTCCTTGTAGGATTGAAGGAAAGCCTAACTCTCAGGGAAGCGAGAATGTGCGGTTGGAGAATAGACAATCTATCTGCCTTGTCGGTAGCTATTTCCTACTTGATATCGAAACAGGGTAAAGCTCCCAGAAAGGATATTGAGAAGCTTCTAGCTTACAAGTTCGGAAGATGGAGAGCGATGACTCTAGTTGACGTATTCATCAGAAGCGGATACTTGAATGAAGATGAGACCGGCCTCCTTTCTTTGGGTTGGAGAACGAGGGCTGAAGTTGATTTGAAAAGCCTCATGACGCTTGTGCTGGAAGCTAGGCCTTCTTAATAGTATCCAAGAACTTCCCCGCAAATTCTTTCGACGTGACGAACTTCAGATATGTCTTGTCCTTGATATGTTTGAAAGAATCCTTCAGCTCGATCTGCTGCGCAAAGTGATCGTGAACCTTACTTCTACTTGAAGCTGTAAGAACCCTTCCATGGAAGAAGCTTTCTAGATTTAGACCCTTGCAGACGGGGCAGTCGCAGCCCAAGCGGTTGCCGCGTATTCCAGATAGCTCTTTACGCTTGAAGACTCCCCAGCCAACCCTATCGAAGAGGTTTATCTTGTCCTTCGTCAACGGTTCAGGTGGCGGCGGCACAACCCATCTAGAGAAACTGTCGACCCCAAAGTATGGAAGCATCATGCCTTCTGAGCAGGGCAACAATTTCCTGGCAAACTTTATCTTGGGCGGAACCTGGAAGACGTGGATCCAGAGCTTCGGGCTGCTCTTTTTCAAATCCTCGAGAGCTCGAAGGCTGTGATAATAGAACCCACCCCGCATATCCACACCCAAGCAAGATATCCCGCGTTTCATAAGCGGTTGGATGCATCTTTCAAAGTCTTGTCTATTCTCAGTTGCGGATATCACAGGCATCAGAGGCTTTTCTATCCCCCTCTCCTCCCTCCATCTGCTTGCAAAATTGAAAAGAGAAGAAAAGTCTTCTGCAGATGCGCCTTTGGATTGTTGAACAGTGATCAGGTCAAAATCCGAGAAATATTGTAGGTCTAGGATTGTCCTCAAATCCTCCGCCCTCTCTATCCCAGCCTCACCTCTAAAACACAGAAACATTACGCGAGCAAATTCTTCTGCGCCAGCTGTCTCTCTGGATAGTCTTCTCGCAAACTCCTTAAGCGACTGATCCTCAGTCAGCAGCTTCTTCAGCGTATTCGGAAACATCAATTTCGCAGAGACAATCACTTCGCCCGGTAGAAGACCTTTAAACTCGATGAGTCTTGACGCATTCAACTCACTTGTGGTGGCAAACTTGTTCGGTAGAATTGACTTCACTTCACCAATTTCAAGTCTACCGCAACTCGCTGAAGTCTTCTCATCAAAACTTTGATCCTTAATCGTCAGCTGCACCATTCATGATTTCCTTCCTTAAGAGATCCACCTTATCGGAAACCACGTAGACCTACTACTGTAATATGAAATGCGCTGACAGATAGTGTTTGCCCTGAGTTCGCATTGACTATGACTGGCGTCAATGCTTAATCGAGCGTTCGGTCATAACATCCTTATTTTAAGATTCCAGTAGCACAGTTGATTGCTCGGCCTGTTTCCTCCGTGGCGACTAAACCAGGTGCACTCCGCTCGAGTTCGCCTCTGAATTCAATGGATCTGAGTTCAGACAAAAACTGTTTGACAGGATCCCTTTCGAGGCGTCTCTTCGGAATGAGGAAATCGTACTTTTCATCCGTCACTTTAATGAAGCCCAGTCCGTAGATTTCAGCCGCGGTTCTAATCCCGAAACCGACATCGGCCTTACCGTTTAGAACCGCTAAAGCTACAGCTGAATGCGATCTGGCTTCGATTCGATAACCTCTTATTCGATTTGTCAGCTTTGAAAGATTGAGTCCTCTCGCTTCAGCGACCTTGCTGAGGTTTAGGTCGACCAGTAATCTAGTTCCAGATCCTAGATTACGATTGATAAAGGATATATCATCTCGCAGGAGATCTTCAAAACTTCTAATCTTTTTTGGGTTTCCTTCGGCGACGATAAACCCCTGCTCTCTATCGTAACCTCTGATCAAAGTAGCTGTCTCAGCCATGCAGTACTGATCGAGAAATGGAAGGTTATATTCGCCTGTCAATTCGTCTAATAAGTGAATCCCAGCCATATCCGCTTCCCCTCTCTTGACTGCTTGTAATCCTCCGATCGATCCAGCATTGATTATCTTTAAGGAAAGTGTTGGAGTTCGTCTCTTTAGACGGCTGAATAAGATATCGAGGCCTATACAGTGGCTTCCTATGAAGACTATATCAGCGGCTTGGAACCTAGGACTGAATAATTCTACGCGGGCGGTTTCTCCCTCTTCTATGAACTCTTGATTTTGAGGGATATCTATAAAGCCGTCCGCGAGAGCCAGTGAAGTTATAGCTCCTGAACCTGAAAGTACTGGGTAAACAAGATGTTTTCCCAATTCATCCCTAACGATGTGAACAGGAAGAAACTCGCGCCTGCCTTTAGCTGAGAAGATCCTTGATGCTACCTTCCCTTCAAGCCAAGTTGCGCTTTCGACTGCGCGACTAGCCATTCTTGAGATATTTGGCTTGACTATCACGTTGAACATCATAAGTGCGGAGGTTGGATAGCCAGGGAGGCCGAAGAGAGGCTTTCCTTCTATTACGGCGATGATCAACGGTTTCCCTGGCTTGACGGATAGACCGTGAACGACTATTCCGGGCCCACCGAAGTCTCCTATAATTCTGTATAGAACGTCTCCCGCTCCTGCGGAAGTGCTGCCTGATGTCACGATTACGTCAGCGATCAACAAGGCTTGTTGGATCTTGGTTTTCATTTCTTCAGGGTCATCTGAACAGATGCCCAATGGAATGGGTTCACATCCGCTCTCAAGGATTGCTCCTGCAAGTGTCCTAGAGTTGATGTCGTAGATCTTTCCGTAGTCCAGCTGTTGCCCAGCTGGAATCAATTCATTTCCGGTGGAGATGATCGCTATCCTAGGCTTTCTGTACACATTGACTCTGTTCTTTCCTAGAGCTGCCAGCAGACCGATCTCTCTCGAAGTAATCTCTTGTCCAATGCGCAGAACTACCTCTCCAGCCATTATGTCCGTTCCAGCGCCCATTACATTCTCTCCAGGAGCGGCTGCCTTGAAGATTGAAACCACATCGTCTTTCTGATCCGTTTGTTCAATCATAACGATGGCATCTGCGCCTTTCGGAACAGGAGCGCCGGTCGCAATTTCAGCAGCCTCTCCTCTTCTGACCTCTATCTCGGGTTTATCGCCAGCCTCCCCTTTTCCAACAATCTTCAACTTTACCGGCTTATCTTCTTGGGCTGAGAATGTGTCTTCCGCTATAACTGCAAATCCATCCATAGTTGCTCTATCGAAACCAGGGACATCGATCATTGAAACTATATCTTCACTCAGCACTCTTCCGAACGATTTATCAACGACAACCTCCTCGCTTCCAAGAGGCTCCATTACATAGTGCTCTTGAAGTTTCTTCAATGCATCCTCTACGCTCAGTAGCCTTCTGAAGACCTTTCTCTCCGTCATCTTCTTTAACTCTCCTCTACTGGACGTAGAAGCCAGACTTCTACCTCCTCACCAGCTTCGTAACCTTCGACATCATCCGGAATGACGAGGATACCGTTTGCCTTCGTCATACTTGTGAGGATGCCCGAACCCGTGAGCCTTATCGGCTCGACCGATAGTTGATCCCCCGATCTTCTGACCAGTACTCGATTGAAAGTTCGGAATCCTTGGATCGACGCGATTCTCCTAGTCAGTCTACCCCTGATCTTCGGCGTCAATTCTTCTTGAGCTTCCATCAATCTTGAAATTAAAGGCCTAACGAACACTTCAAACCCAATCATGGCCGCGACTGGGTTTCCCGGCAGCAATATGACTGGTTTACGGTTTACAACTCCGAGACCTGTTGGCATCCCAGGGCGCATCGATATCCCGTGGACTAGCATGCCAGGTTTTCCGATTGTGTTAACAACCTCGGGGACTAGATCTTTGACTCCTACAGAGGTGCCTCCTGTAACAACTACGGCATCTGCCTCAGCTAGACCCTCTTTCATCTTTTCCCGTATGTCTTCGAACTGATCCTTTGCTATTCCTCTATCCAGACCTATCGCGCCTGCTTCTCTTATCATTGAGAGAAGAATAGGCCTATTGACATCGATTGTCTTGCCTGCTTGAACCTCTTCCGTTGATTCGACGAGTTCGTCTCCGGTTGAGAAGATTGAAACCCTTGGCTTCTTCACGACATTGACGGCTGTGTTTCCCAGCATGACCAAGATGCCTACATCTTGCGGTCTGATTCTCACTCCTTTCTTGAGTGCGATTTCACCTGTATGAACGTCTTCGCCTTTCCTCGTTACATTTTCGCCGGGTGTTACAGCAGTCCATATCTCAATGCGACGAGGATCAATTATCTTTGTGTACTCGAGCATTACGACTGCGTCAGCGCCTTTCGGCATAGCTGCGCCCGTGGCTATCCTCGCAGTTTCTCCCCTCTTGACTTCGAAATCGGGTTCGCTTCCAGCCTCTATTTCACGGATCAAGGTCAGGATAGATGGGTTTGTACGCGAAGCCCCGAATGTGTCTTCTGCATGAACTCCGTATCCGTCTACAGCGCTTTTATAGAATGCTGGAATATCAACTTGGGATTTTACATCTTCGCCGAGAATACGACCTAGAGCCTCCAGGGTTGACACCGACTCCACTACAGGTTTTTCGAAAGGAATAGCGCTGAAGAATCTCGATATTGCTTCGTCTATTCTGACTGTGCTCTTGAAGCCTCTCATCTTTGCTTCTGGCAACGCCAATTCCTCTAGTTAGAAGGCTGAAATAAGTTCGATGCTCAGTCTCTACGATATTAACGTTCATTCTCCTTGAATTCTCTGCGTGAAATTAGAGTTTCTAACGGCTGGGTTGCTGGGAACCTAAACCTGCCTCATCCATGTTCGTTGTTGCATACCGACCAGCCGTTGTGGCGGCGGGTAGTGGAGATACTTCAACGGTGGCGGATAGTACAGGTACTCGACTGGCGGCGGCTGGTAAATATAACGTTGTGGTAAAGGTCGATATGTGTATTCTTGGGGAGGCGGGTAGTAGATGTATTCGGGAGGCGGTTGATAGAGGTAACGTTGAGCTGGCGGCTGCACATAGTATTCTTGCGGGGGAGGCTGGTAGGCACATCTTTGAGGTGGTGGCCGGTAGAAATATTCCTGGGCCGGTGGATAGTAGGCGAGTAGTCTTCCAGCTCGTTGATAGCGGTATATGGGTTCGTCCACTGCCATCAGAAGCACCAAAATGATTAATTCTCAATTGAAAAGATAAGAATTTCGATTGCTCAGCTCTTGCCCACGTTAAGGGAGAGCTAGAAAATGGACTAGAGAGCCTCCCTTCAGCCTTCAAAGGCAATACTGAATATACTGTTCTTGCCTCCGAGACAGCTGAAGCACTAAGACTCTACACAAGTGACCGAGAAGAAGATTTGGCGAAACCCGACCAAGCCCAGTATTACTCGGCATAACAGCTCTGATCTGTCTAATAGGCCTACTCCTGTACGCGCTCGGAAAACGCAATCTTTTCCACTATTTCATGAAGCAAAAACGGCGATGAAGAGAACATTATCGCGCTCAGCTTGAATCTCGTTTCGATTCTGAGCTTAACGTAGGTATTAAAAAGGTGATCGTCAAGAATCTGAAAATGGAGGATGATGTTTGTGGAGGTCACTCACGTAACTTTCGATGAATTCAAGAAGTTGGATATGCGCGTTGGAACGATCGTCAACGTTGAACATGTTAAGAGGACGGAGAGACTTTACAAGATCCAAGTTGACCTCGGTGAACTCGGAGTGCGCCAAACTATATCTAGCCTGGTAGGATACTACGCGCCTGATGAGTTGAAAGGGAAGAAGATAATCTACTTGGTCAACTTAAAACCGGCCAAGTTCTCAGGTGAGATGTCTGAAGGTATGCTCTTGGCTGCTGAGAAGGGCGAAAAGTTGGCGTTGCTCTGCGTCGATAGAGAGATAGACAACGGCGCTAGAGTAACTTGAAACATTGAAGTTGCCTGTATAACCCTTAAAAAGGGTTGCCTACCTTAATGTCCGTTAGCTAGAAAGATCCTCTTGCTTGGTGCACATCTTGCCGAGGAAAGGGCCAACTGAACAAGACGTTCTGCGTTTGGTCATGAATAGCGGTGAAAAGGGCATACTCCAATCGGAACTCTGGAAAAAGATGAGGGCTGATAGTCGGGAAGGTTCTAGAGCTATACTAAGGCTTGAGCGAAAGAAGTTGATAGAGAGAAAGAAGGAACTTTCAGCTGGCAGGTGGACTTACAGAGTATTCGCTAGGCGCAGGTTCTCGACAGTCGATTCTATTGCGCCTGTTCCATGTGCATTCTGTGACCTTGATCAGAGGTGCGGGCACACCGCACTGATCAACCCGAGCAGATGCGAGAAACTGACAGGGTGGCTGGTGAAGACGGCTGGCGAACAGGCTGGTGCAACTTAGCGTTTGTCAAAGAGATGGAAGAGGGAAC
>Ga0315280_10004870_pt1 | contig 19494 bp, 14 predicted proteins | sample YL17G06_40_MG_FD_203697 | JGI IMG/M metagenome (GOLD analysis project Ga0315280, IMG submission 203697) | Sediment microbial communities from Yellowstone Lake, YNP, Wyoming, USA - YL17G06_40 | ecosystem: Environmental > Aquatic > Freshwater > Lake > Sediment | place: USA: Wyoming | collected... | reverse complement strand
GAATGTGCGCCTCAACGGCATGCCCATCTACGTTGCACCGGTCACCACGCCCCTCACCTTGCGGAAGGAACAACGTATCCCCTTTCCTCTGCCCAACGTGAACATTTATTATCGTGATCTGGCTTCCCTGAACCCTCTGGCGCAGATGTTGTCCGAAGGCCAGATCCGTCTGGACGGGACCGCCAAAGTGGATCTGGAGCTTCAATGGTTCACAAGGTTTATTCTGTTTGCACGCAACGTCCGGCTGGCGGTGAACATTGACCAGGCGGTGCGGCTGGATCTCCCGGGCGGAGAAATGATGCGGAAAGGAGCTATTTCTGCGGTGGAAGCTGCCGGCAAGGTCATCGAGACCGCGCGCTCGGGACTGAAGACGGGTCTTGCCTTGACTTCACCGTGGTACAGGAAGCTCTGGCGCGAGTCCGTTCCGAAATTGTTGCTGGCACAGGCGCGGCTCACTCTGGGTAACGGCACCGGTGACATGGTATCCCTTGAGTGTACGGGCGTAGGTTTCAGAATATCTCAAAGGCAATTCCTGCTAACGAAGCAACTGATCGAACCGTGGAAATTCAACCCGGACGTTGCGGCAGCCATAGATAGAGGACGCCTCAAGATCGGCTCGAAAGATTTTGATCTTTGGGTGTGGCCGGCCTCCAGCAAACAGCAGGAAGCCAAAGATGGGTCTTTCTCAGACGGGGCTCTTCGACTGAGCAGAGGAGACCTTCGCATTGTCCGCGAACCTACCGATGAAAGGGAGACGGTTTTTTCCGCTGGGCTCCTACATGGCATTGAGAGAGTCCGAGTTCATCAGCGCGCGGCGTCTGCGAATCTTGCCCTTTTGGAATTTGCGGAGGGAATCGAATTGGAGCCGGTCGAAACCACGCGCATCGGTGCGGAAAAGGCGGAGATGGCCTGGGATGAATTGGCTGTTTTCCGCTTCCCCGGCGGTTCGAATCGGCTGAATGCCGATCCTGATCTCGCATTTGTCCAGGGCGTAAAAGGGGGAACGAGAATCCGGCTCTTGAGTCCAGTGGATGCCAGCGCATTCGGATCGCCTTTGATCTCGCAAGGTGGCGTTGTGGGCATCCTCCAGAATGAGCAGAGTGCATTGGTTCTGGAAGAGGCGTATCGGATACTCAAAGTCAAAGCATACTGAAAACAGCCCAATACGAGATAGCGGACAACCCGAGTCGGCACGGCCACGGCAAACTCGGAGACAGGCGGCGAAATTCGTAACAGGGACCTTTTTTGTATTCGTCGAGGTGCCGCACATTTGCCTATCCAAGTGCCATTGGTGCCTGCCCCCAAAATCTGAATCTTGACGGCGCATAGTGACCAGGGTATGATGACCATAGTCACAAAGGATCGAATATGACGTCAGTCTCGAAATCAAGATTTAAGTCCCAGGCCCTGCATTTCTTCAGAATTGTGGAAAAGAGCCGCAAGGCCATCGTCATTACGGATCGCGGGAGGCCGGTTTTGAAAGTGATACCGTACTCTGACAACCAAGAGGAGCTACTCAAGGAGCTGCGGCATACGGTGATCAGGTATGCGAGCCCGACGGAGCCTGTCGGGTTGGACGATTGGGAAGCCCTCAAGTGATCCTCTTAGACACCCACGCCTGGATCTGGTTCGTGAATGACCCCCGGCAGCTGAGTGAGCGCGCCCGCGACGCCATCTCAGAGGCAACGACCAAGCGCTCGATCTATATCTCCTCGATCAGTGTATGGGAAGTAGCATTGCTGGTAGCCACCGGCCGGCTCGAATTGACGATCGACGTGCAGGATTGGATAGCAAAAAGCGAGGCACTGCCTTTTTTCACGTTTGTGCCTGTAGACAACGCCACCTTCCTCCGTTCCGTTCTTCTGCCCGGCCCACTCCATGCGGATCCTGCCGACCGCGTTATCATTGCCACGGCAATCATGAAAGGGATACCCGTCGTAACAAAGGATGAAAGAATCCGAAAGTATGCCACGGTCAAATCCATTTGGTAGTTTAATAGGTAGTAAATTGCTTTTCCTCTGTTATTCTCACTGAGCATAGAGGCTGAAAGAGCCAAGTTGGGTGTCACCGGCGCTCGAATGGGCGCATTCGGAGCCTGTAGGCTTCTCCTGGATTTTGGGGTCCACTTTGTGTATCCCGAGCCGCCGGTCCGGAGCATCTGGTTTCCGGTCGAGGGAATCGTGTTTCGAGGTTTGAGAACCTGAAGGTCCAGACGCATGGAAATTGTACGGCGGGAATTCCTCAAAGTCCTCGCAGTTTCCGGATGGCTGGCCCGCGCCGGCGGCGGACGAACCGGTTCTATCGACCGTGCGGCTCTCGTCAATCGGCACGGTCCGGAGATGCGAAGGCTGGACCCGCTCGCGCCCTTGTCGCTCGGCAACGGCGAGTTTGCCTTCACCGCAGACATCACGGGCCTGCAAACATTTCCTCAGGAGTACGAGATCGGGACGCCGCTCTGCACGATGTCACAATGGGGATGGCACTCCTCCCCCGTGCCGGTGGGTTTGGACCTCGAGGCATTTCGTCTCACCCAATATGATTCGCACGGCCGGCAGGTTGGCTATCCAACGAGCTCGGAAGGGCAAAACGAGCTTTACAACTGGCTGAGGGAGAATCCGCACCGTCTCCATCTTGGCCGGATCGGACTGCGTCTGGCGCTGACTGGCGGACGAGAGGCGCGATCGGACGATGTCCATGCCATCGAACAGAGGCTGGATCTGTGGACGGGCATCCTGACGAGCCGATTCGCGATCGAAGAGAAGCCGGTGACGGTGAGGACCGCGGTGCACCCTGCCCATGATCTGCTGGCCGCGGCGATTGAGTCGCCGTTGATTGACGAGGGGCGACTGGCAGTCCGCTTTGCCTTTCCTTACGGCTCGCCAACGATTCAGGCTGCTGATTGGCAACAACCCGGCAAGCATCAGTCGAAGCTGATAAATCAAACGAGCGACCGCGCCGAGATGCGCCGCACATTGGATGCCGATGAATACTTCGTGGCGATCTCCTGGGCCGGACAGGCGTCGCTGGCCGCCGAAGGAACCCACGTTTTCCTCCTGACTCCGGCCAGACATAACTCCCGCCTGCAATTCACTGCATCGTTCTCTCCCCATCCGCCGGCCAGGTCTCTGGCGAGCGCCGCAACCACGTTCGCAGAAAGTGCTGCACACTGGAGACGCTTCTGGACCGAAGGGGGTGCCGTCGAACTAGCCGGAAGCCGCGACCGCCGCGCGCAGGAACTCGAGCGCCGCATCGTGCTGTCGCAATACCTCACCGCCATTCAGTGTGCCGGCTCCATGCCTCCGCAGGAGACCGGCCTGACCGTGAACAGTTGGTACGGCAAGTTCCATCTGGAAATGCACTGGTGGCATGCTGCGCATTTTGCTTTGTGGAACCGCATTCATCTGCTGGAGAAAAGTCTCGCCTGGTATCTTTCCATCCTGCGGTCGGCGCAACGTACGGCCGCGTCGCAGGGATATGGCGGGGCGCGCTGGCCGAAGATGGTCGGGCCCGAAGGGCGAGACAGCCCTTCGCCGATCGGGCCGTTGCTGATATGGCAGCAGCCCCATCCGATCTTTTACGCAGAACTCTGCTACCAGGCGCATGGTGACCCAAGGACGCTGGATCTGTATCGGCCGCTGGTCTTTGAGTCGGCGGCTTTCATGGCTTCATACGCCTTTTTTGATCCGAAGGCACGGGGATACATGCTTGGACCGCCCGTCATACCGGCGCAGGAGAACCATCCACCTCGAGAGACCTGGAACCCGACATTCGAGCTTTCCTATTGGACCTATGGACTGAAGCTGGCTCAGCGCTGGCGGGAACGTTTAGGGATGAAGCGCGATCCGGCCTGGGATCATGTCATTTCCAATCTTTCGCGTCTTCCAGCGCAGAACGGAGTCTACCTTGCGCACGAGAATTGCCCGCAGACTTATACGGAACGCAATTACGATCATCCGTCTATGCTCGGCGCGCTGGGAGTGCTGCCCGGTGAGGGCGTCGACCGCGAGACCATGCGCAGCACGCTTGAGAAAGTAATGAAGGAGTGGCAGTGGGACCGCACCTGGGGATGGGACTTTCCCATGACGGCTATGACGGCTGCGCGATTGGGAGCACGCGAACTTGCAGTCGAAGCATTGATGATGGCAACGGAAAAGAACCGATTCCTGCCGAACGGCCACAACCCGCAGCGCAAGGATCTGCCATGTTACCTCCCCGCAAATGGCGGGCTGCTGTACGCGGTCGCGCTGATGGCGGCGGGATGGCAGGGCGCACCGCGAGAGAACGCCCCAGGATTTCCTGCCGATGGTTCATGGGAGGTTCGTTGGGAGAACCTGAGGCGCGCCCCCTAGAGAAATGGAAAACCGCGGTGAAAGGACGAATAGCGATGAAACTGTCCGGCGTACAAAAGTCAGTGGTGCTGAAGATCGTGTTGCCGATGCTCTTTGGGCTCGTTACTTTTTCGCATAGCTGGCCCGCAAGACAGGGCGCCGGCCCGACCATTGGTGACCTGGAGCGTCTATTCGAAAATCCGCCCGATGACAGCCGGATCATGATGCGCTGGTGGTGGTTCGGACCGGCGGTTACTAAATCGGAACTCGAGCGTGAGATGAAAATGATGAAGGAAGGGGGTATCGGCGGCTTTGAGCTCCAGCCCGTCTACCCGGTGGCGCTTGACGATGCGGCTACCGGCATCAGGAACTTCCCGTATCTTTCCGACGAGTTCATCGATGCGTTGCGCTTCACCTCTGAAAAGGCACGTGAGCTCGGGCTGCGTATGGACCTGACGCTCGGCAGCGGCTGGCCGTATGGCGGGCCGCAGGTACCGATCAGTCAGGCAGCCGGTAAATTGCGCTTGGTGCGCACGCGGGTGGGAGAGAATTCTTCCCGGGTTCCAGTCCCGGACGTCGGCACGGGTGAAAAACTGATCGCTGTTTTTCTGGTTCGTTCTCAGGGCCAGTCGGTGATTGCAGACAGCATCCGCGAACTCACGGATATCAGCGACGGAGCTGTCCGCCTCCCAAGCAGGCTGGAAGGATCCCACGAAGTTTTCTTCTTCATCTCCAGCCGGACCGGCATGATGGTAAAGCGGCCTGCGGTCGGAGCGGAAGGATTTGTGCTCAACCACTACGACCGCCCGGCCGTCGAGAGCTACCTGAAAAACGTCGGCGACCGGCTGATGCAGGCATTCGGCGCACAGCCGCCGCACGCGATCTTCTGCGATAGCCTGGAAGTGTATGAATCAGACTGGACGGACGATTTCCTGGGAGAGTTTCAAAAGCGCCGCGGTTACGACTTGAAACCGCACCTGCCGGGTCTGGCCGTAGACCTCGGTCCGGCGACTGCCGCGATCCGGCACGATTGGGGAAAGACGCTCACGGAGCTGTTCAATGAACGCTTCATGACAACCGTGCGCGAGTGGGCGAGCCGGAATCACACGTTATTCCGGATTCAGTGTTACGGAATTCCTCCCGCCACGATCTCCAGCAACGCCTATGCGGATCTGCCCGAGGGAGAGGGCCCCCAGTGGAAGATTGTGCGCGCGTCCCGCTGGGCATCTTCGGCGAGTCATTTGTACGGGCGTCCGGTGACTTCTTCCGAAACCTGGACCTGGCTCCACTCGCCGGTGTTCCGGGCCACGCCCCTCGATGTGAAGGCGGAGGCCGATCTGCACTTCCTGCAAGGGATCAACCAGTTGATCGGGCACGGCTGGCCGTACACGGCGGAGGGTGTGGAGTACCCAGGGTGGCGCTTCTATGCGGCCGGAGTTTTCAATGAAAAGAATCCCTGGTGGATCGTGATGCCGGACTTGGCCCGCTACTTGCAGCGCGTGAGTTTTGTGCTCCGGCAGGGACAGCCTTTGAACGATGTGGCTTTCTATCTGCCCGAGAGCGACGCCTGGGCGAGTTTTTCGCCCGGCCATGCAAACATGATCGATACTCTGCGCGATCGGGTCGGGCCGAATGCAGTGGCCAAAGTGCTCGAGGCCGGGTTCAACCTCGACTTCTTCGACGACGGGACGCTGAAGCAGATCGGCCATGTGGAAAAAGGCACACTGGCACTTGGGGCGAACAAATACAACGTTGTAATTCTGCCCAACGTCGAACGTATCCCGCTCGACACACTGACAAGGCTGGAAGAGTTCGCGCGCGGCGGCGGCGTGCTGATCGCAACGCGCCGCCTGCCCGCTGTCGCGCCAGGATTCACCGCGACCGAAGCAGAGCAAGGTCAGGTCCGTGAAATCGCTCAACGCTTGTTTGAAGGGCCATCCGCTCCGGCGCATTTCGTGGGGGATGAAGGAGGCCAGCTCGCAAACCAGTTGAGATCGTTGGCGCGTCCCGATGTGTCGTTTTCACCCGCGGTTCCGGTAATAGGTTTCGTTCATAGGCGAACCGGTGACGCCGACATCTACTTCCTGGCCAACGCCTCCAACGCGCGACAGAATATAAAAGCCGCATTCCGCTTGACCGGTCTGCAGGCCGAATGGTGGGATCCGTTTTCCGGACGCGCTTCCGCTGCAGACACAGAGCCTGGCCCGGAAGGAGTGACTACAGTGTCACTCGACTTGGAGCCGTACGCTTCCCGCGTGCTGGTTTTCTCGAAGAAAGCTCGCCCTCGTCTGCCGACGAAAGGCCCGTCAATCGTTCCATCCCCGATAGATCTCAGTGCCGGCTGGCAGGTTTCGTTCGGAGCCAGAGGCAAGCCAGCGTCCGTAGACCACCTTCAGTCATGGACAGAAAACGAGGAGACCCGCTATTTTTCAGGCGTTGCTGTGTACGAGAAAACGATGAGCGTGCCGGAGAGCATGCTTCAGAACGGACTCAGCGTCCGCCTGGATTTCGGCGAAGGTCGGCCACTGCCGGAATCGCCTGGAAAGTCAAACGGCATGCAAGCCTGGCTCGATGCCCCGGTCCGAGAGGTGGCAGTCGCCTACATCAATGACCGTCGCGCAGGTTCGATCTGGTGTCCGCCATACTTCGTCGACATAACAGGCTTGCTGAGGCCCGGCGAGAACCGGATCAAGATTCTGGTTGCCAACACTGCGGTCAATTACATGGCCGGGAGATCACTGCCGGACTATCGCCTGCTCAACTTGCGTTACGGCGCCCGCTTTGAACCGCAGGACATGGACAAGGTACAGCCGGTGCCATCGGGATTGCTCGGCCCGATCCGCCTGGTCGTCACGGCAAATAAGTAACGGGTGGCAGGCCTCGGTGTCTCCGTTTTCCCCATTTTATTTGGGATATCCGTCAGACGTGACGATTCGGACGTATCGACTATCGACAATTAAGTTCGCTCGGCCGCTTTGGCCTGGCGCCGGTGTCAGGCGCGATCCATAGGCGGTCCTGCAGCAGGGGGTGGTATGGGGCGACGCAATGCGGCGGGTTGCTGGATGAGGATTTGTTGCTGGACTCGAACGTATCTGGCACCTAGATGGTTCTCGACTATCTTAATCGCGGGTCCACCAAAGGTAAAGTCGAGGACGTGATAAATGCTCAGCACCGCATCCTGTAAATCATCGTCGTCTTCCAGCGCACGAATGCGAAGCCCTGCTATGTTCCTAAGTTCCTCAATTCTCACAGGACGGCTGTGTGTACGGAAACGGTCATACGATGCTTCCGATCCGAAATACTGTGAAATTGAAGCGGCCGTCCGATCTCTTTCGGGCTCAGCTATTCCGCAATCGGCGTGCGAAAGCATGTAACGCTTCAGCCAACCCTCCACGATTTCCTGGGATAGCTTAATCTGCTGAGTACAGAACTCAAGCAACCCACCTGCGTACGCATGAAGTATGGGCGTCCATGCGGCCAGGACAGCTACGTTAGCTGCAATTTCGTCTTTGGCGCGTTGAAAATCTCTCAGGATAGCATGCGCAGGAGCGAGCCTTTGTCCGCCTGGGACAGGGATCGGGATTTGAGGATCTATGGGGCCCAACTCGGAGTGACGACCCATCACAATTTCGTCGCAACCGAGAACAATCATCGTGGCTGCCGATTTGGCTTGAAGCGGAACAATGGCTCGGATGTAATCAAACTGCGTGCGAAGATAATTGAATATTTGCTCTGCGGCTTGAGGCGAGCCACCAGGACTATGGATTATAAGGTCAAGTTCCCGTTCATTGACCTTGTGGCATGCTTCCATAAGGGCATGAACGTCGCCTCCCTGCATGGTAAGGTCGAGATCACTTCGACCACCGCCCTGTAGCCATCCGCTTGCGTAAACAATGACTGCCCGTTGGGAGAGGTTTCGGAGCGCTCGGATGTATTTTAGGCGTATGCCATCAAAATCGGGACCTTTGTTTCCGCGAGAGGCAGCACTTTGCTTTATTTCTGAAAGGATCGATCCCCAACTTGGCATGTCTTAGCAATTCGTGGAGCTGGAGAATCCGTTTATGGAGGCAAGAGCTTCGACGGCATTCCGGTAAGCAAGTTCAACTGGCACATAGGTTTCCATGATATTCTCGTACAGCTCCGCAATCTGTACTGCGTAATCATCGATGCCTGACGTGTGGAGGTTTTCAAGGGCAATTTCCGTCGGATCTGTCCTGGCCATAATATCCTTTCGCGGGATCTCTTAACGAAGTAACGGAAACCTAGACGCCTAGGCTGTTAAGCTCCCTTTTGCTTATCGACTGCGCTCCGCCACGGATGCGTTCTAAATCGCAGTATGCATCCAACAAGGAGAAAGAGCAAGGCGGAAATCCTTCCCCAGACACGCATAAGGATAGCACTTTGTTTTCTTTCGGCGGGAGCGGAATACTGGGGATTGGAACAGGAATCATCAGGAATTCTCCTGCCCATCACGCCAAATAGGTAACGGGAAGCCGCTATTCAGATGGCAAGCCAGGACAATGGGATCAAGAGCAATGAACCGCGCGCAGATCGAGATTCCAAGAAATGCCGTGCCTGCTATCAAGCGACGGCCCACCCGACTACCGTGAGGCCATGATGCGATAAAACTGCACGGAGCTGTCGTTGATTTCGACACGGTAGTTTTCGAGCAGCTTTATCATCTCAGCACCGGCCAGAAGGACAGGCCCGTATCCGTGGGCTGCGAATACATTGGTCGGCCGGTAGTAATAGAAAGCCGGGTCGAACGCCATGCCCGTGCCTACGCAAGTCCCCTCGACTTGGCCCTGCGCATTGACCTTGGTGAAAACCGCATGCCAACCGAGTAGAGCCATCGGACCATACGCCAGCGGGTCGATCCAGCCGCGGTTGATCGCGTGGGCAATGCAGTAGGTGTATATCGCTGTCGCCGATGTTTCCAGGTAGCTGTCGTTTCGGTCAAGCAACTGGTGCCAGAATCCTCTGCCTGATTGGCAGGAAGCGAGACCCCGGATGTGGGCGCGGAGCAGATCCAATATGGCGGCGCGCCCTGGATGGTCTTCCGGCAGAACATCGAGCAGGTCGGCCGTGGCCATGAGCGCCCAACCGTTCGCACGGGCCCAGTGAAACTCGGGATGCACCTCCATGCCTTGAACCCAACCGTGCATGTACAGGCCCTCATTCTTGTTGAACATACGTTGTGCGAATTGCTGAATCTGTTTGACGGCATCATCGAAGTAGCGCCGGTCGTCCGTCAGGATGCCCATCTGGCCTAGCGCCGGCACGCTCATGTACAGATCGTCCAGCCAGATCGTATTCGGTTGAGGCCGGTTGCGTGCCAGCGTCCCGTCTGGCAAGCGATATTCTTTCTTGGTGATGTAATTGATGTAGTTGTCGATCAAAGGTCGCAGATTTCCCTGCACACCCGCGCGCGAAGCCCTGATCATGGCAGCACACATGGAACCGGCATCATCCAGCGCGCGTGGATCCAACACCGGCCGCAGCGGCGTGTCGGCCTTAGGATTCGCCTGAACTACGGATCGGAAATAAGAGGCCAGATCGGCGATGAACCTGATTCGTTTGGCCGTGTACTCGGTAAACTTGGGATCGCCGGTAGCTTCTCCAGCCAGAAGCATTCCGGTGTACGTAACTCCCCATTCATAGCTGATCAGGCGGAAGGCTCCCGGCTCGATAATGGCTTCGGCGTCAATCTTGGAGAAGTCCCTGATCTCTGCTTTGCTTTGTCTGCTGATTAGCCGCGCTGGAGTTGAAGCTTCGAGATAGGTGCGCACCCGATCGAGCACTTTCGTTATCTGCTGTACGCTTGTTGGGCCGTAGGGGACCGGGTAGTTGGGTTGTAGCAGGTGCAGAGGCGTGTTGGAGTCGTTGGCCCTCGATGCAGCAACCTGTGGGAAAGCCCTGCCAGGCATAATGACGAGCAACAGTAAAGGAAAGAGAAGCACTCTGGTTGTGGACTTCATAAGTCTCCTTTGAAATAGGGACGCCTCCCTGTTTCGTGCCGCAAACAGATTGACCGGTCTTGCGTGACGCAACGCCAAATAGGGAAGCGTCCGAGCCTATTTCCGAGGCGGCTCGGCCTGAACATGCCGATCTTCGCTCGGATGGATTTATTGGCAAGGACAGGCAAGAATCCTGCCGGCAGACAGATTAGCAGTTTTTCCAAACCGGCTTCCGGCGCTCCAGGAAAGAGGCGATGCCCTCATTGGCGTCGTGCGTCGACATCAGGTGATCCAAATAGAGTGCCTCAATACTTCTGAGTTGCTGGGTCAGCAGCTCATTGAAGCGAAGGCGGGCCGCTCTGACAGCGAATCGGAGCGCTGCCGCGCTTTTTGGCAGGAGGTTCTTCACGAGCCACTCGTCAACCCCAAGCAGCATCGCGTCCCGGTCATTGAATAGAGCCGTGACAAGGCCCATCGCCGCCGCTTCCTCGGCGGTATAGGTCCTGCCGGTCAGGAGGATCTCGTCTGCCTTGTGCTGCCCGATCTTGAGCGGGAGGATCAGGGACGCCGGAGGCGCAAAGACGCCCAGGTTTATTTCTGGCTGCCCCAGCCTTGCGGACCGCTCGACAAAGAGGAAATTGCACATGAGCGCCAGTTCCAACCCTCCGCCCAGGCATTGGCCGGAGACGAGTGCCGCCGTAGGAACGGCAAGTTCGATCAGCGCGAGAAACAAGCCATGGAACTGCCGGAGCATGGCCGGGGCCTGGTCGCGCACGTGCTCCTGGACGCTCGCGCCAAAGCTGAAGCGGTCACCCGCGCCAGTCAACTGCAGAAGCTTCAATTCCTGCCGGTTCCGCAGATCGCTCAGGAAGCCGTGCAATCCGGCCATCATATCTGAATCGAGGATGTTGGCCTTCGGTGCGTTCAGCGTGAGGCGCACCACCTGGCCGTCATGCAAAGAGTGCATTGTCACCTTGTCGGGCATCGTGTTTCCCTCAGCGGTTTTTCAGCGCATTGCTGCGGTAGCCTGAAACGTGCGCGGTCTTTCAAGGATGTGAACGAGAGCCGTCACCATTTGATTCAGAGGCGTGGGCAGGCAGTGTTTATGGCCGTAGCACACTATCCTGCCGTTTAATTGATCAATCTCGGTGAGCTGTCCGTTCTCCAGATCGATCAGCATCGACGGCCGATGATGGCCGGCATTCTTCAGATATCGGATGCAGAAGCGCCGGAACTTCCTGTCTAATTCGATCTTCTCCATTTCCGCAACGCGGACCGACTCATCGACGATCGCCTCGACCATCTCGAGTGTATCCGGAGAGTCCATCACTTCCTTCATGGTCCGGCGTGTGATAGCGCAAATGGCACTCAAGGCGGCGTTCAGGATCGCCTTTTCCCAGACATAATCCTGTATGTCTTCGGGTATCTGTGTTTCCAGGCCAACGCTGTTGAGCAGAGCGGCAAATCGAGCAGCCACAGGCTCGGCACCGGTGGATACCGCGGCAACGTAGTTGGGAGGATTGAAAAAGCTCACATGCACGGTGTTGGGACTGCTCATGTTGCCTGCGTAATTGACGACCATTCGGAGCGTCTTGTCGTCACCGAACACCCGTGCCACTTCCAGTTCGTTGTCAATCCCGTTCTGCGCGCACATGACGTACAGTTTGCCCGAATTTATCTCCCCCAGTTGCTGTACTACCTCTTTTAGATGCGGCGTTTTCACCGCGATAATCGCGAGCTCCAGGTCGTACATGCCCATTGCCTGGACGGAGTGGCAAATTTCGGAGAACTTGGCGTGCTTCTGGATAACGTGGGTCAGAAAGACGCCGGATTTCTTTACTGCGTCGGCTATTCTAGAAGAAACTTCGCACAGTACTACGAACGCGCCCGCCTCCTGCAAATGAACCGCCAGAGTGCTTCCGACGGGCCCTAAGCCGATCACCCCAACACGAAAATCATTTTCCTTCTTGGCTTCTGTCATGCTTTCACTCCGCCAGCGCCTTTGTGACGTCTGCGCTTTGCACCGGGCGGCCGCCGTTGATGCCGATGCATGGATCGGCTCACTTGTTCCTGAGTCTTTTCCTCGTGCCCGCTTTGCTGTGCCGCTATTATGCATAAAAACAATTCCCTGTCAAAGACTGCTGCCCCGCAAAATCGATCACAGGCGCCGAATTGCCCTGCTGGCCTTGCCTTCACTCAATATTCTCGCGGCCATTCGGTGCCTGTCACCGGTCTTGCACCCGTCAACAAGAGCATCCTTGACATGGGGAGGGAAGAGGTTACAATCGGCGCGCAGGCGAAAAAGTAGAGAAATCGGCCCAATACATTTCAAGCAATCTCCAGGACAAGAATCGTGAAAGAAAATCATGCATATCAAATGATCGGAAAGGACCAGCCGTTCGAGAAGGTCGTCTTTCCTGTTCCGGCAATCGGACCCGGGGAAGCCCTGGTGCAAATAGCCGGCTGCGGCGTATGCCACACCGATCTGAGCTTTTGGCATTACGGCGTTCCCACCCGGCATGAGCTGCCGCTGGTGCTGGGACATGAAATCAGCGGCACAGTACTGGAAGGGCCTTCTGAACTGGTGGGCAAGCCCGTTATCGTGCCCGCGGTTTTACCCTGTGGAAAATGCGATCTTTGTGTGAAGGGAAGGGGCAATATCTGCCAGCGCCAGAAGATGCCGGGCAACGACTTCAATGGCGGTTTTGCCAGTTACATTGCCGTCCCGGCGCAGTTTCTGGCCCGCGTAACCAAGGCGGCTCTGGCGGACCATTCTCTGGCCGAACTCGCAGTGATTGCCGATGCGATTTCGACGCCGTACCAGGTCATGGTCAAGAGCGGAGTTCAGCCTGGAGATCTTGCTGTAATCATCGGAGTGGGCGGCATTGGAATCTATGGCGCACAACTGGCGAAAGTATTTGGCGCCAAGGTAGTGGCCATCGATGTCGTTCAGGAAAAGCTCGATCAGCTCTCGGAGCTTGGGATTTCCGCTCGGATAAATGCACAAGGCCTCGATATTAAGGAAATCAAAAAGCGCCTCAAAGATTGCTGCCAGGCAATGGCGGCGCCGCCGCACGGTTGGAAGATTTATGAGATGTCCGGCACCAAAGCCGGGCAGGAACTGGCATTTGCTCTGCTGGGAATTGCCGGCACGCTCTCGGTTGTGGGATTCACACTGGACAAGCTGGAATTGCGGCTGAGCAACCTGATGGCTTTTGACGCCAATGTCATAGGCACGTGGGGATGCAAGCCGGAGCTTTATCCCGAGGTGATCGAACTGGTGGCTCAAGGAGGGCTCAAAATCAAGCCGTTTACCCAGGTCGTGTCAATGTCCAGCATCAACGAGGTCTTTCAACAGGTTCTGCAACATAAACTGTCAAAGCGTGCGGTTCTGGCACCTGATTTCTAGCCGTGGCGGAGACTCGCGGAGAGTTCAGCTGTTTCGCCGGCTGGAAATCACACACGGCCAACCGTGAAACGGGCGGCAAAGGGCGATTGTCCCCGATTTCGGGCCAAAAAGTTACCATTTTAGGAGCCGGGGAGGTCTTATGACTTATCATCTGGTCGATCACAATCTGGTAGATGTGACTTTCAAAGAAATCATCTATGAGCTGCGCCCCTGTCTGGATCAGGATGGCAAACCGGTAGAAGGTTTGTACAACGCCTGGATATTTCTGAACAATCCCAAGCAATACAATTCCTACACTACCGCCGCAGTGAAGGAAGTCATACTCGCCTTCAGGCAGGCATCCGTGGACCGCTCGGTTGTGGCGGTGATTTTTACCGCGGTGGGAGACGCAGCGTTCTGCACCGGGGGTAATACCAAGGAGTATGCGGAGTACTATGCCGGCCGGCCGCTGGAATACAAACAGTACATGCGGCTGTTCAATGACATGGTCACGTCCATTCTCATGTGCGACAAACCGGTGATCTGTCGAGTGAACGGGATGCGGATTGCCGGAGGCCAGGAGATAGGGATGGCCTGCGATTTCAGCGTGGCCAGCGACATGGCGGTGTTCGGGCAGGCCGGCCCGAGACACGGGAGCGCTCCCGAGGGGGGAAGCACCGATTTTCTCCATCTGTTCGTTGGGATTGAGCGGGCGATGCAGAGCTGTACATTATGCGAGATGTGGAGCGCCTACGAGGCAAAATCCTTCGGTCTCATAACCGAAGCTGTGCCGGTGCTCAAAGTCGCCGGTAAGTTCATCCCGAACCCGCTCCTGATCACGGATCGATGGCTGGATGGGCAGGGCCGTATTGTCTATGGAAGAAGAAAAACGGGAGATGACCTGAAGGCCGCCAAGGAAGTCCTGGCCAGCGGCGCCATTGATCTTGCTCCGCTGGATGACGCAGTGAACGGCTTGGCGGTAAGGCTGCTGTATCTCATGCCGGATTGCCTGAGCAAAACCCTGAACAGCGTCAGGAAGAAGAAACTGGAGCATTGGGACAGGAATCAGCAGAGCAACCGCGACTGGCTCGCCTTAAACATGATGACCGAAGCCAAGGCAGGGTTCCGCGCCTTCAACGAGGGGCCCAAGGGAAAACGAGAAGTGGATTTCATCAAGCTTCGCCGCATGCTTTCCGAGGGACATCCCTGGGATGATGAACTCATCGAAGCGATCTTACCGCGGTGAATTTCGGGGACAGGCGCCATAACCTCGAAATTGCACAGTCCACACATCAAGTATGTGTGTGATGATTTCGAGGTTATGGCGCCTGTCCCCGAAATCCAGGAGGAGGATGTATAGCAGCTTCGATTATCACCGAGCGAGCAGCCTGGAAGAAGCATGTCGCCTCATCGCAGAACTCCCCGGCGCTCAAATACTGGCCGGCGGAACCGACCTGCTGGTGGATGTCGACACCGGGATTCGTCAGGCTGAAAACGTCATCTCGATTCGGGATATCCCGGAACTCAGGCAAATTCGAAGACTCGGTGACCGAATCGCCATAGGGGCCGGCTGTACCGCGGCCCAGGTCGAAAGCGCTGAGCTTGTCCGGCGGCACTTCCCCGAGCTGGCGGAAATGGTGGTGCAATTTGCCTCACCGCAAATCCGCGCCCAAGCCACTGTGGGCGGAAATGTCTGCAGTGCAGTGCCGTGCTGTGATTTTCCACCCATTCTCATGGCGCTTGGTTCTGAGATCGAGTTGCGGCACAGCGACGGATATCGAGTCCTCCCGCTCGGAGAGTTTTTTGTCGGAAACCGTCAGACGGTACGACGGAACAACGAGGTCCTCACCCAGATTCTGATTCCACTGAAACCCGACCGGGCGGCCGTCAGCTATCACAAGTTTCGGCGGCGCGCTTCGAACTCGTTGGCTGTGGCGAGTGTTGCGGCCTTTCTCGAGTTGCACGAGTCGCTGTGCCGTACTGCACGGATTGTTTTGGGCGCGGTAGCGCCCATACCGCTGTTTGCGGAGAGAGCCGGCGCATCGCTGGTGGGAAAGCTGGTGGATGAGCCTGCTATTGCAGCAGCAGCTGAGATCGCCCGCCAGGAAGCCCGGCCGATAACCGACCAGAGGGCCACCGAGAGTTACCGGCGGGAACTGGTTCAGGTGTTGACGGCCCGAGCACTCCGGGAAGCGTTGCGCAGAACAGGCGCAGGTTACCGGCAGAGACAAGAGAACCATGAATAAGAAGCGTGTCGTCGAGCTTGCGGTAAACGGCGCCAAGTATGCTGTGCTTGCGGCTGGATCCACCACACTGCTGGAGGCTTTGCGCGAACAGATCGGCCTGACCGGGACGAAACTCGGCTGCGGCGCCGGTGATTGCGGTGCCTGCACGGTGCTTGTGGACGGCCAGCCTACGAATTCCTGCCTCTTGCTGGCTCTGGAGGCCGAAGGCAAAGAAATCGTGACGATCGAGGGTCTTTCACAGGACGATCGACTGCACGCGATGCAGCGCGCCTTCGTTGAGGAAGGTGCTATCCAGTGTGGGTTCTGCACTCCTGGCATGGTGCTCACGGCCAAGGCGCTGGTCGACAGGAATCCCGATCCCAGCGAGGATGAGATCCGAGAAGCGCTCAGTGGGACTCTCTGCCGCTGTACCGGCTATGCCAAAATTGTCAAGGCGATCCAAAGCTGGCGGAGCTACGCCGCCAAGCCTGCGGCAGGAAGGCAACCGGCGAGCAACGGCCCGGTAGTGGGCGCTTCTCTGCCGCGCAAGGACGCGTTCGAAAAGGTCACCGGCCGCGCACAGTACGCCGATGACATCAAGCTGCCGGGCATGCTCTGGGGAAAGATCCTTACCAGCCCATTGCCTCATGCCCGGATCAAGAAGATCGATGTCAGCAAAGCGCTCGCCTTGCCTGGCGTCAAGGCGGCCGTAACAGGCAAGGATGTCACCGACACGATGTACGGTGTCAGCCCCGCTCGCTATGACGAGCATATTCTGGCCAAAGAGAAGGTGCGTCACGTCGGCGATAGGATAGCGTCCGTGGCTGCCATAGATGAGCCGACCTGCCTGCAGGCACTGAAATTGATCGAGGTTGAGTACGAGGAACTCGAAGCAGTTTTCGATCCCATCAAGGCCATGCAGGAGGGAGCACCAATCGTCCACGAGAAGTACCCCGGGAATATTAATACTCGCGTCGACTGGAACTTCGGCGACGTGGAGAAGGGATTTCAGGAAGCGGACCTTGTTCTTTCCGATACTTTCGTGGGCAACCGGACTTATCAAAGTCCAATGGAGCCGCATTGCGCGGTGGCTGAGTGGGACCAAGCGGGGCGACTTACGGTCCATACTTCAACTCAGGTGGTTCACTATGTGCGCTATCAGCTGGCCCGCCTGTTTGATATGCCTCAAGGTGACATAAGAGTCATCGGCACCCACTGTGGCGGTGGTTTCGGCGGCAAGGCTGAGACCAATCCCCTGGAAATCTGCGCTTCACTGCTCGCCAGGAAAACCGGCCGGCCGGTGAAGATGCGGTACACTCGGTCGGAGATGTTCCATCACTGCCGCGGCCGCCACAAGCAGATTATTGAGCTGAAAATGGGGATGAAGAAAGACGGCACCATCACCGCGGTGAAGCAGCAGTCTATTCTCGAAGGTGGAGCCTACAGTTCCTTTGGGATCGTGGCCGTCCATTATTCGGGATCGATGGTTCCCACGCTGTACAAGATTCCCAATTACAGGTACGACGGCTTCCGGGTGAACACCAACCTCCCCGCGTGCGGCGCCATGCGTGGTCACGGTTGTCCTCATCCTCGGTTCGCTTTTGAAAGTCTGATGACCAGGATGGCCGTCGAGCTGCATCTTGATCCCATAGATGTGCGGCTGAAAAACGCCATGGAGGCCAACACGCGCACGGTGAACGGCCTCGCTATCAGCTCGTGTGAACTCAAAGCCTGTTTGCAGCGCGTGCGCAAGGCGAGCGACTGGGATCATAAGTGGGGCAAGCTCCCTTTCGGCAAGGGAATTGGCGTCGGCTGCGGCGGCTTTGTGAGCGGCGCCGCCTACCCGATCTATCGCTCGAAATTCCCGCATTCCAACGCCATCATCAAGGTCTCTGAGGATGGCCACACGGCAACACTGTTTACGGGCGAAACCGATATCGGCCAGGGATCGGCGACGGTACTGTCCCAAATCGCGGCCGAAACCATGGGAATAACCTTTGACCGAATCAAGGTTGTTTACGCCGACACGGACCTGACACCGCTGGGATTGGGCTCCTATTCCTCACGCGTGACTTTGATGGGAGGCAATGCGAGCAAACGGGCCGCCGAAGACATCAAGCGACAGATCGTCGAGACGGGCGCGCGCATGTTGGAGCTGCCGATCGAGAGGATTGATATCCAGAAAAACCGCGTGTTTGATGTGGCAAACACAAACACGGGCCTTCCATGGTATGAAGTAGCAGCCAGATGTTTCTCTGAAAACGGCCCGCTCATCGGCCGCGGTTCTTACTCGCCGCCGGAAGGATTGGGAGGAAACTTCAAGGGCGCCACGGTGGGGACTTCCCCTGCCTATTCTTTTGTTGCCTGTGTCTGCGAGGTGGAAGTAGATACTGAAACCGGCAAAGTCAAGGTGGTCAAGTTCACGGATGCGCACGACGTCGGCACGCCTATCAATCCGATGGCCGTCGAGGGGCAGGCTGAAGGGGCCATTGTCATGATGCTGGGCGAAACGCTGCTCGAGGAAATGCTCTTCAACGACAAAGGAGAGATTCTCAATCCCAACCTTCATGACTATCTCCTGCCAACTGCCAAGGATGTACCACCGATAGAAAGCAGCACGGTCGATTCCTATGAGCCGCACGGGCCTTTTGGAGCCAAAGAAGTGGGCGAAGGAGCGACCTTGCCGGTCATCGGCGCCATAGCGAACGCAATCTACGACGCCATCGGAATCCAGGTTAAGGAGCTGCCCATCAGTGCGGAAAAGATTCTCAAGGAATTGAATGGTGCCAGGCTACTGTAACCTGGCACCATTTTTACAGGTTCAATGCATCCAATCTATCGCCTCGGAAGCTCTGACCAAACGGTCTGCACGTCTGAGGGGAACTTTGTGGTGTCCGCGAAAGCCCACCGACCGCGTCGCCGGCCAAGGAGCAAGCTGCTTTCCGCAAGCACATTGACCACAATGAGCGGCTCATGCTTTGGGATATCGCAGCGATCTACCAGGCGCTGGGTTTCAAAGGTCCTGCTTTGCGCTGCCATTTCGCACAGTTGCCTAACAACTAAGTCGAAGTTCTTCCTTGTGACCCGATGTTCGTATGTTCCTCCTTCACGACTTGCCCCAACCTTGACCAGTCTGTCGTCTTGAATGCAGTAGTAGGGCAGTTTTGCGGGGATCGAAGGGCCAGAGGGAGTCTGTGGTATCTTTAGGGGTTCGCTCTTGTTACGCCGGAGTCCTTGGAGAATAGCATCGACATCCCTTGCCCATTGGAGGAGGCATTGTGCTTTGTCCCAGTCTTGACCCGAAACGGCAGATTGCCCCGACAGCCCAACCATCAGTCGCTTGGCCTCCTCGAGACACTCAAGACACTTGTTCAGTTGGCCTGCTTCATTTGGGTGTTGTTCTACCATTGTCTTCTCCTTGTACTATGTAATACTTAAATGCTGCCATGTTAACATTATAACACAGTCGCATTAAAAGTCTATGGCGATTCAGACAGTGGTACGCGCACCTTGGAGCGATGCCGTCGCATACCGAAAACGAACCTCGAAGACCCCAAAGACCTCAAAGAACCAAGAGTTAAGGGGGCTTTGGCGGC
>Ga0315280_10004869_pt1 | contig 19495 bp, 20 predicted proteins | sample YL17G06_40_MG_FD_203697 | JGI IMG/M metagenome (GOLD analysis project Ga0315280, IMG submission 203697) | Sediment microbial communities from Yellowstone Lake, YNP, Wyoming, USA - YL17G06_40 | ecosystem: Environmental > Aquatic > Freshwater > Lake > Sediment | place: USA: Wyoming | collected... | reverse complement strand
TGGCTGGATATCTCTATCCCAGCAGGGGAGAAGCGTTTTTCGTTGTCCAAAAAATAACTTGTCTTGTCTGGATTTCCACTTGATTTCAAAATATCAATTTATTAGATTGAAAAAAGGGTGAGGTCCAATTGAAATTCAAAACAGCGCAATTTTTTTCGGTTGCGGTTCTCCTTTTGAACCTATCCCACACTCCTTTCATTCAAGCCGCACCCAAAGTCCAATTCAGCATCGTTTACACGAATGATGTGATGGGTGAGGTCGAGCCCTGCGGGTGATTTCGAAGTCCCCTTGGCGGTGTCGCCAAGAAATCGACTCTTATTGCCCAGTTGAAAAAAGAGGAGAGAAAAATCCTTCTCTTCGATACAGGAAATCTCCTATTTCGAAAACCTCCTCAGACAGAGACCAAACGTAGCGACGCCCTCCTCCGTGTTAATCTCCTCATCCAATCCTATAATGAGATGGGATATGATACGGTCAATATTGGTGAAAAGGATCTGATGATGGGGCTTAAATTCCTCTCCGATGTGAGCCAAAAGGCAAAGTTTCCCTTTATCTCAGCCAACCTCGTGGACAAAAAAACCGGAAAGGTTATCTTCAAACCTTATGTGATTAAAGAAATGGGAGGGTTAAGGATCGGGATATTTGGACTCTTAGATGATGCTTTTAGCCCAACCCTGCAGGAGAAAGATCCTGGATTGTCTATTCTCGAACCTTTCTCGACATCAAAGGCCCTCGCCAGAAGCCTTCAGGAAAATTGCGACTTGATCGTTGTCCTCTCTCAATTGGGCGAATCTAAGGATAGGAAACTGGCACGAGAAAATTCTCAGATTGACCTGATCTTGGGAGGAGGTGGAGAATCGAAAAGAGCAGTGATGGAAAGAGTAAATGAAGTCCCTATTTATCGATTGGAGCCCCGCGGAGGGTATCTGGGCCGTATTGATTACTCCCTCGTCGATACTAAAAAACCGATTAAATTCTTAATTTCCAGCGAACGGGATGAATTAGAAAAGAGGTTGGAAAGACTGATCACCCGCTCGACGCAAATTAAAATGGAGATGGCAAAATCAGGAAAGCAGGAGGAGATGAGGATAAAGGAATTGAAATTCTTGGAATCAAAACAGAAGGAGTTGGAGAAAACCCTCGTCGCCTTCGAAGATAAAAATTTCTATAAACATACTCCCATCCCTGTCCAGCTTTCTGTAAATGATGATCCCAAAATGATGAAGGCAGTGGAGACCTACCGCACCGAGTCAGCAATGCTATACAAGCCAAAAGCTGCCATCGAAGCTGGAAAGGAATTGCCGGAGAAAGAGATGATCGCCCGGATTCCTAAGGAGAGCACTTTTGTTGGAGCGATCTCCTGCAAACGATGCCATGAAGTGAACTACAGAAATTGGCTGAAGACCAAGCATGCGAAGGCCTCACAAACCATCGCTACCTCACCCAAATATGCTCAGGAGGAATGTCTCGTCTGTCACTCCACCGGTTATGGTAAGATAGGAGCGTATGCCACGGTGGAGGAAATCCCCTTCTACCTTCGCGGGGTCCAGTGTGAAGCTTGTCATGGGGAAGGGAAGGGACATCCAGGAAAGGGAAAAATAGAGAGGAAAGTGACCCTCGGTGCCTGTCGGAATTGCCACACCAAAGACCAAAGTCCTACCTTTAATTATATTGCCTATCTCGAAAAGATTGGCTGTAAGATCTCGAAATAAAAGTTCGGAGTAATGAGTTCGTAGTTCGGAGGGTGTTTAGTAGTTTAGTTCGGAGTCTCCGAACCCCGAACTCAGTTGCTAAATTACTAAATTCTCCGAACTCTGAACTCCGAACTCATAACTATTAACCAAGAAACTCCCACCCAATCAGGAAGACACAGAGAAGTCCGATGGCCAGCATGGCAAATCCTACAACCGTTGAGAAGAGGTCCGCCCCTATGCTAGGGTATTTATCCCGATAGGTCTCCAATGTCTTCTGTGCGCTCATTCTCTTATACTGCTCCGGCCGCTCTTCAACCAATTCATATTTAGGGATTTTCCCTGTAAAGATTACCGTATCGATCGGGAATTTCGAGGGTCGAAAATGGGTGTTGAAGAAATGGACGGTGAAGATGAAACCCGAAGCCAATAGTGCCTCATCAGAGTGAACGATCGCGGCAATATTGATTATCCATCCTGGCAGAAAGATAGTGAAGTATTGTGGAAACCAGAGCATCAATCCTGATAATCCAATGGCAAACATCCCCCAGAAGACAGCAAGGAAGTCGAACTTCTCCCAATAGGTCCATCGATCATACCTGGGTCTGGGTCCTTTGTTTAAAAACCAGCGGATCGTTCCAACGATGTCTTGGATGTCCTTCCAACGAGGGCAGAGTGAATCTGGCCCAAAAAACCTCTGAAAGGGATTGGGATTTCCGGGCAGCTTTTTATAGAAGAGGAAGTAAAAAATATAACCAAGGGTGGCGCCAAAATAAGCAAAAGTGATGCCGGCACAGATGCGATGAATTAATCCCGCCATCTTAGCCCCTCCCAGAAAATGCATTAATCCGCTGGCCCAGGGGGCATGGGAAAATTTCAAGGGAAGTCCGGTTAGGACAAGGCTGATGAAGGTCACCATCATCGTAAAGTGAATGATGATGTCAAAAGCGCTAAACCGCCGATACATCTGGCCTGCTTCCTCTGGTTTCACATGTTGGGAGAAAAAAATTCCTTTAGCTCTCAATTCCCGTTTTTCCCAGTAGTCCTTTCTCCACCAGAGGATGGAGTGGAACCAGAAGGTTCCAAAAACTGAAACAAGAAGGGCTGTCATGATGATGAAAACCCCATAGAGGACTGGTTCCTGTTCTGGATCATTGTGCGTAGCATGGGGAAGCCAAAGCACGAAGTTAGTATTGGCTCCTGGATGACATTTTCCACAGGTCTCTACCAACCGTGCATCAGAGATGAGAGATTTAGGATTATCCTTCTCCAAGATGCTGTGATATCCATGACAATCCGCACAACCCGCCACCAGCCTTGGGTAACCTAACGACTCCACCTTTCCATGATAACTTTCATAATAGGTCTGAGTGGCAATGAGGAAAACCTTGTTTCGTTCCATCATCTCCTTGTCAGCATGGCACTTCTGGCAGACTTCCGTATGGAACTCTTTCCGAAATGCCACCTCTTTTGGTTCATCTCCCTTTAATATTGGAACCTTGTGGAGACCATGACAATCACTACAGGCAGCAGAATCAGGGTTTCCAGCGAGGACGGATTTGCCGTGGATGCTCTCAGAGTAACCATCATCGGAATGGCAAGTCGTGCATTTCTGGATCACCCGGACCTTATCCCCTTTCCATGGTGTCATCTCGTGGATATCTTTATGGCAGTCCTTGCATTGAATGTCATTGATGAAGTGGGCGCTTGCATAATGTTCTGCACCTTCCTTTTTATGACATCGATGGCAGGTGACTGGCTCGGCATAAATCTTTGCTCCTCTTACCTTCACATGGGCTTTGACATCGGTAATATCCCAGTGACAGCTATTGCAGGAGTTGGCTCCGTGAACGGACTGAGCGAACTTTCTCTCACTAATTTTCCTATGGCAACCGAGACATTCGGAGTTATCGATACACTCATAACAATATTCCCGACCCTTGATGATGAATTTCTCTCCTTTTTGCTCAGGTTCCAGAGGCTTAGTCACCACTTCAGGTTTGGGATTCTCTTTTTCGGCAGCGGGTTTTGCGGCCCATAGGAATCCAAGACCTAAAAAGAGCGTGACGGAGATGATCAAAAAAATAAGGATTGATCTTTTATCCTTGGATTTCATAATACCCCCAAAAAAAAGAAAAACTCCTCTCCCCCGAGCCTCACCCTCTTTCTCAAGGAGCGAAGGGTTGGGTTAGTTCATCAAATTTTAGAGAAAATTAAAACTATTTGGATTTTAATTGAGAGGAAAATGTGATTTTTTTTAACACAATGGAAAGTTGAAGTCAATAGTTGGCCATTCCTCCTTCTTCGTATAAATCGAGGATACCCGTAAAGGTTTCGGTCGAGCTTCGAAATTTCATATTTCTGATCTCTCTATCAATCTCAATGTTCTGATAGGGGATCATCTTCGATAAGATTAGTTTAGGTCAAGGTTAAGGTCAAGGATTTTATCATTTCTCAACCTTAATCTTAGCCTCAACCTTTATCTGGACATTTGAGCTTTGACATTTGACATTGTCTTTATAACATTGGGCTTTCCCCCTTGACAATTTAACGAAAAATATTATTTATTTATGAGAGATAATCTTATGCCTACGTACGAATACCGGGCCGTCGATTTGGATCGAAGTTGTGATCACTGCAGGTCTGGTTTTGAGGTCATCCAAAGAATGACCGAACCGACCTTAACTCACTGTCCCCACTGTAAAAATTCTGTCCACCGGATCCTCTTCGCCCCTGCTGTGGTGGTCAAAGGGAGTCCCATCTCAGAAACGGATCGCAAGATCAAGGAGTATGAAAAAGAGGGGAAATGGAGCCACGCTGCCGAATTGGCAGATAAAGAGGCGGAGAAGACAAAAAGAGGAGATTTGAAGACTCGGGCTTTGGAGGATTACAGAAAGGCAGGTTATAATTTCGACAAATATGATAAGGATTCTTAACACCCCCTAAATTACAACTTCCTTCCAAACCATCATTCCATCAATTCTTTGAAAAAACCCCCTCTTCTCAGCAACCCTTTACTGTTTTGGGATACCATTCATATTTTTGTATGAGAAAATATTTCTTGACTAACAAAACAAAATAGGGTATACGAATTTAAGATGTATAACAAAAGGAGGTCTTATGGACAAGGCAGTCGTAACAGTAAAGGGTCAGGTAGTGATTCCTTCCAGGCTGCGGCGGAAGTTTGGTATCAAAAAAGGAACGCAGGTTTCCCTTTTCGAGAGGGATGGTGAAATCGTAATAAAACCAATAACGGATGAATACATCCGGGGCATGGCTGGAATAACCGGCACAAAAGGAAGGTTACTCAAAGCTTTGAAGGAAGAGAAGGCAAAGGAGCGCGCGCTATGAAGGCGGCGCTAAGAGTATTGGACTCACATAGCCTAATCGCATACCTGGAGAACGAACGCGGAGCGGACAAAATGATTGAACTTTTCCGGGTGGCAAGGGATTCCGGGAAAGCCCTTCTTCTCTCTGTAGTGAACTGGGGAGAAGTTTACTACATCACTCTCAGGGAGGCAGGGCGGGAGCGTGTCGAAGCAGTGGCACACCTTGTCTCAACCCTACCCATTCAGGTTGTCCCTGTCGATTTGGAGCTTGCTAAACAGGCAGCTGAGTTCAAGGCTTTTAAACGAATGTCTTATGGTGACTGCTTCGCTGCAGCCCTGGCGAAGCTTCGAAAGGCGGAATTGGTCACAGGAGATCCCGAGTTTAAGCAGGTTGCAGCCGAAGTAAGAATTTTTTGGATCCAATAGTGTAAATCAATCTTCTAAAGGGATATTCCAAATCAGGAATGAGAAAGCAAATAATTAATAAAGAAGTTTTTGGAAAACCCAAAATGCCCCAGTGACATCGACGCGTGAGTTTGTTGATGAAAAAACAAATTTATTTGCACCCAAGCTTCTTAGGGCGTTAATAGGGATGTTTGCATAGAGATTCTATTATTTCCTTTAGTATTTTCCTAAGGCAGCAATGATCACCCTCAACCATATTCAAAAACAGTTTGGAAGTAAGGTCCTCTTTAAGGATTGTTCCCTTCAGATCGGAGTGAGGGACCGGATGGGCCTTGTCGGCCCCAATGGTTCGGGGAAGACAACCCTTTTCAAATTGATCTTGGGAGAGGAATCGATCGACGATGGAGAAATTTGTATTGCCAAAGGGGTAAAGATCGGCTATCTCCCCCAAGAAGTCGTTGCCTTCACAGGAAATCCGGTATTGGATGAGGTTTTAAAAAGTCTTTCCGGGATCACATCCCTTCAGGACAAGATGAAGATATTGGAAGAAGAACTTTCATCCATGGAGGATCCAAAAGAACAAGAGAGGTTGGCAAAGGAATATGGAAAGCTTCAGGAGCGTTATACCGTCCTCGGGGGATATGGCTTGGAAGCTGAGGCCAAACAAATCCTGCAAGGATTAGGATTTAAAGAGAGCGATTTCAACCGCGCTACGGATGAACTGAGCGGGGGCTGGCTGATGCGAATTGCTTTAGCAAAAATCCTCCTTCAGTCTCCTGACCTTCTCCTTTTGGACGAACCGACCAACCATTTGGATTTGGAATCCCTCATCTGGCTGGAGAACTTCTTAGTCAATTATCCAGGTGCCATGGTCATCGTTTCCCACGATCGAGTCTTCCTCAACCATCTCATTGACCGGATTGCAGAAATTGAGGCCCAGAAGATTGATCTGTATTACGGTGACTATGACCACTACTTGGAAGAAAAAGAAACCCGAAGGCAAATCCTCGAGGCTACCTATAAAACTCAGCAGAAGAAGATCGAGCAGACAGAAAGGTTTATCGAACGATTCCGGGCTAAAAATACGAAGTCCAAGCAGGTTCAGAGTCGCATCAAAATGCTCGAAAAATTGGAGCGGGTCGAACTCCCAAAAGAGAAAAAGAAAGAGATCCGATTCCGCTTTCCTGCGCCCAAACGGAGCGGCCACAGAGTTGTGGAGGTGAAAAACCTCCACAAGAGTTATGGCGACATCAAGGTTTATCAGGGAATTGATCTCACTCTCTTCCGAGGGGATAAGGTGGTTCTAATCGGTCCCAATGGGGCAGGCAAATCGACACTTCTCAAGATCTTGGCTGGAGTTCTCGACTTTGAGAAAGGCGAGATGATATTGGGGAAGGATGTCACCCGGGCTTACTTTGCCCAACAACAATTCGACATCCTCCATCCTGAAAGTACAGTCTTCGAGGAACTCCTCTCCATTGCTACGGATGAAACCCAGACAGAACTTCGGACCCTCCTGGGTACGTTTCTCTTCAGCGGAGAGGAGGTTGAAAAGAAGGTCTCTGTTCTGAGCGGCGGCGAGAAGAGTCGATTGGTCTTAACAAAGATGCTCCTCAAACCTGCCAACTTCCTTCTTTTAGACGAACCAACCAGCCACCTGGACATACCTTCTCGCAATGTATTGGAGATGGCGCTGAAGCAATTTCAAGGGACGATCTGTTTGATTACCCACGATCGCCATCTGATCAACCAGATCGCCAACAAAGTGATGGAGATCGATCGGGGAACCCTTCATCTCTTTCCAGGCAATTATGACTACTACCTTTATAAGAAGCAGCAGATCCAATTGGAAGAGACGAAGCAAGAAGTAAAGAACGAGGCTAAGGTCAAGGTTGAGGTTGAGGAAAAAGAAAAATCTGAAAAAAAGAAAACAAAATACATGGCTAAAGAGGAGAGACGAGAAAGAGCTCAGCAGATGGACCAATTTCGGCGGCAATGGGTCGGTTTCGAAAAGAGATTCCAGGAGGTGGAAAAATCTTTAAATGAGGCGACACAAACATTGGATGATCTGAATCAAAGACTTTCAGACACCTCTCTCTACCTGAACCAGAAAGAGGCGTATGAAACCATTCAGACTCATAAGAAAACTCAAGAAAGGGTGAAAGAACTTTCCCAACTCTGGGAATCCCTCGCCTTGAAATTGGAGGAGATGAAAAGGATGACTTAATGTCAAAGGTGGGATTTAATTTGAAGACCTTCAAGAAAAACATCATGTTCGGAAATCCGTATCTGACTCATCTTTCATATTGACATGTAAAAAAAATCATATAATAATTTTGGGTCATTGGAACAATGGGAAGTAAGGTGAATTTGATCTGATTAGCAAACAATAACCAGTTTTGATTTTTGGTAACACTTTAGCTCTTTGAAATGAAATGGGATTAGTCCCCCGGTCAGGGATGCTTCCAAAGTTTTAGAATGCGGTCTTTTATATTTTGGGTATTGAAATGGAGAAAGTGAGTAAGACGTTGCTATACTTTTGGAGCCGTCTGATTGTTCCAGTAAGAGGTCTCCGCTCTAAAACTTTTCCAGCATCCCTAACCGGTGTCCTATGAAGGCGACTTTACAAAGCGCTAAAGTTTTACGATTTTTGAACATGGAGAGAAGGCTTTGGTCGAAGTTGATTTTCTCTATTCCCATCTCCGTTTTGAAAACCCCGATCAGGAAAACCTCTCAGTGGATGACCATCAGAAATCGAAACGATTCGGCTCAAACGGGTCCTGCGCTGAATCCCTGCTGGGGACCCATCCTTTGGAACAGGTTTGCCATTTCTCATTGCAACCAATTTTCCTTGATCAGAAAACCCACATTCTTCGTTGCTGAAGAGAAACGGGTAATATTTCTGAACCACTCATTTTTTAATCACGATTTACTAATACAAATGCACTAAATAAAATGACCTTCACCCTCACCCCTTGAGGGGGAGGGGCGGGTGGGGGGTAATATGATTTAATGCGTTTGTATTAATTTGAAAAAGGATTCGTATGAAGCGTCTGCTCGATTTAAAGGAGAGCTTAGGTCATTCCATTCTTGGTTTCAGAAACTTCTTTTTAGGATATTTGCAGGTGAGGTGAACGTTAGGATGAGGAGGATTTTTTGACAGTGGTAGATTTTTTTTTCGATCTCCTGATGCACTTAGATCAGCATCTCGATTTAATCATTCAAAATTATGGCATCTGGACATACGCTATACTTTTTTCCATTATCTTTTGTGAGACCGGTCTGGTGGTGACTCCTTTCCTTCCAGGAGATTCGCTTCTATTTGCTGCAGGGACTTTAGCTGCCATGGGCTCTCTCGACATTAAATGGTTAACAATTTTACTCAGTTTTGGAGCGATCGCAGGAGATACGGTAAATTACTGGATAGGACACATGACAGGACCAAAGGTATTCACCAAAGAGAAATCCCGCTTCCTGAACAAAAAGCATCTTGAACGCACCCATCAGTTCTACATAAAATATGGGGGAAAGACCATTATTCTTGCAAGATTTATCCCATTTATCCGCACCTTCGCTCCTTTTGTAGCAGGTATCGGGTGCATGCCGTATATCCGTTTCATTATATTTAACGTAGTAGGAGGTATCGCCTGGATTGTTTGTTTTATTTTGGGTGGCTATTTTTTTGGCAATATCCCATTTATAAAACGTCACTTTACGCTGGTGATCCTAGCGATTATTGTTATTTCAATTCTTCCCGGGGTCATCGAATTCGTGCGCCAGCGATCTCAATACTCAAAAGACAAAGCTCAAAAAGAAACCGGAGCGACAGAGCCAAAATAATTTGCCAGATTTCATCTCAGAATTGCGGTGGGCGAAAGGAAAATAATTACTATAAGATGTCGTTCAAAATCGTATGGGCATAGGAACCCGTGATACAGATTCGGCTTACAGTTTAAGGTTCGTTTATGTACAGAGGAGGAGGCCTTTGACAAATCGAGGATCAATCTCCTCCCCTGGAGGGATTCCTCCATATTCTTCTTCAAACAGATCAAAACAGAAATCACGAAAGGCAAGAAGATGCAACCTTTTCTGCGGGTCGTTCTCGATGGAATGAAACCATTCTTTTAAATCCTCTCTGATCTCCATTCCAACAACCCCCCTTGATTGTCCATCCCGATCAAAAGTAAGAGAGAGAATAGGGACGAGTTTTAACCTCGCCCCTACTTTTTTTATTAATAAGCCGGAGGCATCGGTGGACCAGCCTGTTCCTTCTTAGGCTTCTCGGCCACGACGGTCTCTGTGGTAATCAGCAGAGAAGCCACACTGGCTGCATTCTGGAGGGCGAACCTCACCACCTTTGTCGGATCAATGATCCCGGCCTCGATCATATCGGTATACTCTTCCTTATCGGCATCGAATCCAAAGGCTCCTTTCTCCTGTTTTACCTTCTGTGCCACCACAGAACCCTCCTGGCCAGCATTTTCAACAATCTGCCGGATGGGCTCTTCAAGAGCCTTAATAATAATATTGACGCCTGTCTGTCGATCGCCTTCCAGATTGATCTTCTTCAAGGCAGGCAAACATCTCAGATAAGCCACTCCACCGCCAGGGACGATTCCCTCTTCCACAGCGGCTCGTGTCGCATTGAGCGCGTCTTCCACGCGTGCCTTTTTCTCCTTCATCTCCGTCTCAGTCGCTGCCCCCACTTTAATCACGGCAACTCCCCCCGCCAGCTTTGCCAGTCGTTCTTGAAGTTTCTCTTTGTCATAGTCGGAGGTGGTCCCGTCAATCTGAACACGGATCTGTTTGATCCGGCCTTCAATCGCAGAAGATTTCCCTGCTCCTTCAACGATCGTGGTATTGTCTTTGTCAATCACCACCTTTTTTGCTCTGCCCATATCCCCCAACTTCATCTTTTCAAGCTTAATCCCCACATCTTCAAAGATGGCCGTCCCATCCGTTAAAATGGCGATATCTTCGAGCATCGCCTTCCTCCGGTCACCAAAGCCTGGAGCCTTCACCGCGGCGCACTTCAATGTCCCCCGAAGTTTATTGACCACCAGGGTCGCCAGGGCTTCCCCTTCCAGATCCTCTGCGAGGATGAGAAGTGGTCTGCCTGTCTTGGCCACCTGCTCCAGGATGGGTAGAAGCTCTTTCATATTAGAGATCTTCTTCTCGAAAAGCAGGATATAAGGATCCTCGAGCACAGCCTCCATCTTTTCCGGATCCGTGACGAAATACGGTGAGATATAACCCCGATCGAACTGCATCCCCTCCACCACTTCAAGGGTGGTCTCCATGGCCTTGGCTTCCTCCACGGTGATGACCCCTTCTTTTCCCACCTTATTCATCGCCTCGGCGATGATGTTGCCGATGGTCGGATCGTTATTGGCAGAGATCGTCCCCACCTGAGAAATCTCCTTCTGCTCCTTGACAGGTTTGGAGATTTTCTTCAACTCCTTGATGACCTCCTCCACGGCAAAGTCGATCCCTCTCTTGATATCCATCGCATTGGCGCCGGCGGCCACGATCTTATACCCCTCCCGGCAAATCGCCTGGGCCAGAACCGTCGCGGTCGTCGTTCCATCCCCGGCCGTATCCGAGGTCTTGCTGGCCACTTCTTTCACCATCTTGGCACCCATATTCTGAAAATGATCTTCGAGTTCAATCTCTTTGGCAACCGTGACGCCGTCCTTTGTCACCACTGGAGAACCAAAAGACTTCTCCAGAACGACATTCCTGCCCTTCGGTCCTAAGGTCACCTTGACCACATCCGCCAGGATATTGACACCTTCCAGTATCGCATTTCTCGCTTCCTGAGCAAACTTCAATTCCTTCGCCATAAGACGCCTCCTTTCTTTTCACTCCATCCATCATTCAATGACAGCGAGGACATCATCCTCTTTCATTATGAGATATTCTTCTCCATCAATCTTCACTTCGGTTCCTGCATATTTTGCATAGAGGACTCGATTGCCCTTTTTAACCTCAAGGGGAATCTTTGTCCCATCCTTTTTGATCCTTCCTGCCCCAACAGCAATCACTTTTCCCTCAATCGGTTTTTCCTTGGCTGTATCAGGAATAATGATTCCTCCTTTTGTCTTCTCTTCCTCCTCCAATCTCTGGACAATGAGCCGATCATGAAGTGGCCTCACCTTCATAAAGACAGACCTCCCTTCCTTTGAAATTTTAGCTATATAGATAATCATCGAACCTTGAGTTGTCAAGTTTTATATCTGTAATCAAATAGTTAGAGCGGGCGTGGCAAAATGTCCTTGACTTTTTATATGGAATGGTTTTATGAAAAGTTATGGAATTTCAATACCCTTTCATCACAACAGGGATCGGATCCTTTCCCCATCAGGACGAGAAAGAAGTATTCCGACTCATCCTCAAAAACTTCCCCGAAATACCATTCTGGCCTCAACTGCCAAAACGGTCTTTTCTGGAAGGTATGGTTGTTCAATATTCTGAGGGGTTTCCCTCCTTAAGATGGAAAGAAAAGGAACAAAGGGCTTGGGTAGATACCTCTCACGGATTTGATAAGGAAATCGAGGAATTTTACCAACGGCTGGAGGGGGGTGAACTTGAACCCTTTCAAATCTCAGAAAATTTTGCAAAGGGCCTTCGGATCTTAAAAGACCTCTCCTCGGGGGACCACCGAAAGAAGATAAAATATATCAAGGGCCAGATTACAGGGCCTATCACTTTCGGTCTGGCCTTAGCCGATCAAGAAAAAAAATCAGTCTTTTATGATCCCACCTTGAGGGACATCCTCATCAAACACCTCTCATTGAAGGCCCGATGGATGGAAAAGAGGTTCAACGAACTTTTTCCTGGGACCCCAACGATTATCTTTTTTGATGAACCATCCCTCTCCTCATTTGGTTCTGCCTTTTCAGGCCTGAATCGGGAGGATGTCATTTATTCTCTAAATGAATGTTTTGACGCCGTGAAGGGATTTAAGGGCATTCACTGTTGCGGAAATACCGACTGGAGCGTGCTCCTTTCGACGAACATCGATATCCTCAGTTTCGATGCTTATGGTTACCTCGAGACGATCTCCCTTTATCCAAAGGAGTTAAAAACCTTCTTAGAACGAGGAGGCCTTTTGGCTTGGGGGATTGTTCCAACGAGCGAGGCTATCCTAAAAGAGGATGCTCAAACTCTGGTCAAGCGTTTCAAAGAAGGAGTGGAGACCCTTTCTAATAAAGGAATTGATCAAACCCTTTTCAAAAGGACAATTGTTACCCCCAGTTGTGGAACAGCTTCCCTCCCTATTCATTTGGCAGAGCGGGCTTGTGAACTCACGGCCGAGGTCTCCAAAAGGCTGAGAGGGGGGTAGGGGGATGAGGGGATGGGGTGACAAAAAAGATCGTCACAGATCTGCTTTGGAGAGCGGGACTCCACCATATCCCAGATTTTCCTTCGGAACTTCATTGAGAACAATTCGAACCCGATCCGCTGGAATCTGAAGCACCTCGACAATGGCATCGGTCACCTTCTTTATCAACTCTTCCTTCTTCTCCAGAGTTCTTCCTTGGATCATGCTTATTTGAACAATCGGCATGCGAATCTCCTCCTTAGATTCGAGTTCTGAGTTCGGAGTTTAGATCCTTGAGAAATTACTATCCCTCCGAACTCCGAACTAATAACTCCTTACTATGGTTCAAATATTTTTGACCAGGGGTCTCTTCCGCTTCCAAATTTTTCTAAAATCTCGACGGCTAACTGTAACCCATTGGAGACCTGCTCCTCCTGAATCCCTGGTGCGGTGAAGACATAAACTACAATATTCTTGCTTGCTGGTTCTATCCTCGTTTTAAAATCCGGACCTTGAAAAAGGGAACAGACAATCCCTTCTCCATCACGAAGAACAATCTCCTCTTCTTTACAGCGGATCATCTTTCCTGAGACCCCCTGAAAGGCCTCTCCTTCATTCGCAAGGTCGAGCCTCCATTCCCCGTGGAAACGATCGAGATCCTGAATGGCCATTAAAATTCCATGGCACATCTCCGCAAGGATATGGGTATCGATATAGAGGTTGACAATCGGGAATCCCATTTCGATCGTTCGCTTAAAATGACTTGGAAGGGGGCAGGGATATCCCCATTTCTTGAAAAATTGATCGTAGAGATTGATCCGTTCTTCGATTTGAGCAAGGTTCGACCTCCTCCGCATCTTTCGAAGAAGTTCTCTTTTGTAGAGCTTGAATGATTCGCTCTTTTCAATATAGGTGCAATTCTGGATCGTTCCGGTTCCAAAACTCAGGTTCGGAAATTGCCGGCGATAGGCATCGGTGATGGTAAGGCAAACCTCCTTCTGCATCCCTATACTCCTTGCAATATTTGTTATCCTACCATACTTCCTAAATGGTTTCCAATTGGAGAAAAAGATTCTTTCTCGCTTAGATATCACGACTCATCAAACGGAAAAAATTTCCTGAGATGTTTTATGTAGACATTCGCTGACACCTGATTCAGTAATGAGATAGTTGTCACAGACCCATACCCAGATCCTGTCTGAACCCACGGTAGGATGAACGGTGATATTCATCCGTGCCTTGAGTTTCATTGGCTCGTCGTCACGAATTAAAGGCCGCTCAACCAGATCATATCCCTGACCATGAGCAAACAGCCTTGTTTCAGGAAGATAACCCTTCTTCGTCAAAAATTGATTATTGGCCCGCCAGATTTCTGCGGAGTCTGCCCCTGGCTTGATGAGCCTTAAGGTTGCTTTTTGTATTTCCCTTGCCATCTCAAAAGCATCTCTCAGCTCGGAAGGTACCTGTCCAACAAAAAAAATCCTTCCGATTTCCGCATACATTCCACCCGGGCCATTGACTTCGATCAAGAGGCTAAATTGATCTCCTTCCCTTACCATTCGATTCTGAAAATGACGCTTTTGAATAGAGACAGGTCTTCCAAAAGGTCCAGATCCACCGAGGACCAACTGTTCTTCGCTACCTAAATCAATCGCTCGATGGATGATGTCAGCAACGATTTCGAAGTCCCTTCTTCCAGGTCGAATCGCCTTTTTTGCATAGTCGATCGCCTCATCCTGAATAGCCACTGTCTTTTTAATGAGGCTTATTTCCTCGTCACTCTTGATCGCTTTTATCCGGTCCACAAGGTCAGCCGCATCAGTAAAAGTAAATTCATGAAGCCCCTTCATCAGGTGCTCATAAAACGCTGCGGACATCGTCCCTTTTCCTACGATGCCGATCTTTGCCTTCTTCTTAGCCCTTAATGATTCGACAGCAAGTTCTGCATCATAGGTATGGGTATACATCACACTTCGGAAGTATGGGGCAGTGAGCCTTCTCTTAACACCCCTCAGCGTCCATGCAGGTGGACCCATATCTCCTGGGGGTTTCCCGCCATGAGTGATGGTCGTCATCTCATCGTCAACAGGGAAAATCACCGTGTGGGGTTGTGCGTTTCGGGCTGGAATATCTGTAAACCACTTGACATACCCTCCTAACCATTCATTATCATTTTGCATCACCAGAAAGTCGATGCCTCCTTCCTTCATTCTTATCCTTACTTCTTTCCATCGTCTTTCTAGTTCTTTGATAGATATGGATTCTGTAACTATCTCTTTCTGGTCGTCCATCTTTCGTGTCTCCTCTTTAATCACTCTGAATTAGATTATCTTTCCGTATGCGGGATGAATCCGGAAGTGAAACGTGAGGTCCCAACCCTTATTCCTTGAACTCTTCATACTTTTCGCGCTGCTTTTTAAAGTATGGGAAGAGGTTTGAAAGGAGTAGAAGGAAGGCAATACCTAAAGCAATGGCAGAAATGGGACGGGTAATAAAGATCATAAAACTCCCTTGTGAAATCAGGAGGGATTGACGAAGGGCGTTTTCCAGCATGGGACCCAATACATAGGCCAGGATGAGGGGAGCGCCCTCGTAACCAAATTTCCTCATAATCCAACCTACCACTCCAAAGAAAATCATCACGTAGAGATCGAAGACGACATTATTCATGCTGTAAGCGCCGATGAGGCAGAAAAGGAGGATCAGTGGAAAAAGGAGCTTGTATGGGATCTCGAGCACCTTCACCCACATGCTGATTAGGGGAAGGTTGAGAATGAGGAGAAGGAAATTACCCAGGTATAAGCTGGCAACCAAGCCCCAGAAGAGATCAGGATGTTGCTTGATGAGCAGGGGGCCGGGTTGGATTCCATGAATGATCAGCGCTGAGAAGAAAATGGCCATGATGGGATTGGGAGGGATTCCGAGCGAAAGGAGTGGGATCAATGACCCTCCTGCAGCCGCATTGTTCGCAGACTCGGGAGCAGCTACCCCTTCAATCGCCCCTTTTCCAAATCTCTGCGGTTCTTTGGCGACCTTTTTTTCAACCGCATAGGCGACGAAGGTTGCAATAACAGCCCCTCCTCCAGGGAGAATCCCAAGGAGAAATCCGATGATCGACCCTCTCACGATGGCCCATTTTGCCTGTGCCCAATCCTTTAAGGACGGCCAAAGATTTTTAATACGGGTTTTAAAAATTTCCCTCTCAAGACTTTCTTCGAGATTGACAAAGATCTCGGATATACCAAAAAGACCCATAACCAGTGGGATGATTCCCACCCCATCGGTCAGTTCATTGATGCCGAAGGTGAATCGGGGAAGACCGGTGATGATATCAAGTCCGATGCTTCCAAGGATAATCCCCACCAAGGCCATCATAATCGCCTTTAAAATAGAACCCTGGGCGAGGTAGGTAACGATGACTAGTCCTGTGCACATCAGCGCAAAGTATTCGGGAGGACCAAATCTCAGGGCAGCCCTGGCGAGAGGAACAGCAACAAGCACCAATCCCATGTTGGCGATCGTTCCTGCAATAAAAGAACCCCATGCAGCAATTCCAAGTGCAGGACCTGCGCGGCCCTGGCGGGCCATCTGGTAACCATCTAAGCAGGTAATGACAGAGGAGGCTTCACCAGGGATATTGACCAGTATGGAAGTGGTTGACCCTCCGTACTGGACCCCATAGTATATCCCTGCCAGCAGGATGAGGGTCGAAGTGGGCGAAAACTTGAAGGTTGCCGGAAGAAGGAGGGCCATGGCGCCGGCAGGACCGATTCCAGGGAGCACGCCTACCAATGTTCCAACAAGCACGCCAATTCCACAGAAAAGGAAATTAATGGGTTGAAAAGTGACCTGAAAACCATAAATGATGTTATCGAAAAATCCCACTTTTCCCCTCAAAATCCGAACAGACCATCCGGAAATTGGCAATTGAGCCATTTAGAGAAGACAAAATAGGTAAAAAGCGTGGTCAGTATGGAAGAAACAAAAACAAACACTATCTTCTTTCGCTCGAGAATCCAGAAAAGGGCGGTCATTAAGAGAAAGGTGCTGATGAGGTATCCCAATACTGACATCATCCTGGAATAGAGTATAAGAACAATGAGGATGAAAAGGATTCTTTTCCACAACTGTCCGGTGAAGAGAGGTGCGGTCTTAACCTCTTCCTTTTTGAAAGAGGCCTTAAGGAACAGAACGAACGAAAGGATCCCCAATATTCCTGAAGCACCGAAAGTCAAGAAACCCATGCCTGGATTTTTGAGTGTTCCGATTCCTAAACGGAGGGATTCAACAAAGACAGAGATAGAGACAAGCAGCCAGAAAAGGCTGCTTGTCTGATCTAAGGTTTTCATTATTTCTTTTCAGGTTCTTTGGTTAAATTGAGCTTCTTAATCATCACTCCAAAACGGTTATATGCGTCTTCCAGATATTTCTTCGTATCTTCAGAATTGCGATAGGCAACATCGAATTCCAAATTTTGTATCGTCTTAATAAATTCTGGATCATCCATTGCCTTATGGAGGGCCTCGTCCAACTTTTTTACGATCGCCGAAGGCGTTCCCTTCGGAGCAGCGATCATAAAAACGGTTTCATTGATGAAATCATATCCGAGGTCCCTGAGAATAGGCACATTGGGAAAGCTTTTCATCCGCCTCTCACCATGGGTGACCAGGAGACGGAGCGATCCCTCCTGCACATGGGGAAGCCATTCAGTACTATCTGACATGGCAGTGACATGGCCCCCCAGCACGGCGGCGAGGCCAGGTGCACCTCCAGCGTACGGAACATGCGTCCATTGAATCCCTTCCTTTTCAGCAACATATTCCATCGCCATATGCATGGGTGAGCCAGCACCCGATGTCGCGTAGTTCACCTTTCCGGGATTCTTCCTTGCATATTCAATCAGGTCCTTGAAGGTTTTATAGGGAGAATCTGACTTCACCACCACACCCGATTGTACAGCTGTGAAGTGCATGATGGGAACAAAATCTTCATGGCTGTATGGGACGGCCCGCAACTGGGGTATCCTGATTAAACCTGTGCTGGTGCAACTCGTGATGTCGTAACCGTCTGGCCTCTTCTTTGCAACCTGGCCAAGAGCAACGGACCCCGCTCCTCCGCCAACATTTGAAACAACCAAGGGTTGTCCGAGAAACTTCTCAGCTTTGCTTGCAAGAATCCGTGTGCTCGTGTCCAACGTTCCACCTGGGGCGAACGTCACGATGAGATTGATTGGTTTTGTCGGATACTGTTGGGCAAATGAGAAAACGGGTACGAGAATAAAAAGAAATCCAAAAACAAAAATCATTTTCCCTCTCTTCCATCCTTTCTGTTTCATAAATACCTCCTTTGTAAATTTTTAAGGTTTATATATCTTATTTCTCGGCCTGTCAAACCAAGATTCAAGCCCTCTAAAAGATGCTCTTCCCACTTCATTGTGAAAATGAATTTTATTTCTTTTCTGGTTCTTTCGGTATCTTAAGTTCGACGATCATCTTCCCGAGACGTGCATAGGCCTCTTCCAGGTATTTTTTTGTATCTTCTGAGTTACGATAAGTGATCTCGATTTCCATTCTCTCCATCGCCTGAATGAAATCTGGATCATCCATTACCTTATGAAATGCTTCTTCCAATTTTTTTACGATGGGAGAAGGCGTTCCCTTTGGAGCAGCCGCCATAAAGACTGTTTCATTAATGAAATCATATCCCAGTTCCCGAAATGTGGGCACGTCCGGAAAGATCTTCATCCGCTTCTCACCGTGGGTAGCCAGGAGCCGCACTTCTCCAGCCCTGACCTGAGGGATCCATTCCGTGCTCCCTGATTGGGCGGTCACATGACCTCCCATTAATGCCGTCAGTGCTGGCGTGCTCCCCGGGTAGGGAACATGGGTCCATTGAATCCCCTCCTGTTTAGCAACATACTCCATGGCTAAATGCATAGGTGAGCCGACCCCTGTTGAGCTATAGGTCACCTTTCCAGGGTTCTTCTTTGCATATTCCACCAACTCCCTCAATGTCTTCCACGGGGAATCTGCTTTCACCACCAGTCCAGTTTGAGGGGCACCGAAATGCATGATGGGAATGAAATCTTCAAGTTTGTAAGGGACGGGGCGGAATTGTGGAATCCTGATTAAACCCGTACTGGTGCAGCCTGCCAGGTAATAACCGTCCGGTTTTTCTTTCGCAACGATGCCCAGGGCAACCGATCCTCCTCCCCCACCATTATTTGAGATAATAAAGGGTTGCCCCAGGAATTTTTCGGCTTTGCTTGCAAGGACGCGGGTGGAGATATCCATCGTCCCCCCTGGAGCAAATCCAACTAAGATATTGATCGGTTTGGTAGGATAGGATTGGGCAGAGGATAGGATAGGGATCAGAAAAAGAATCCCAGATAAGGAGATAATTTTCCATCCTTTTCGTTTCATCAGGCACCTCCCTAAAAGGATTATGGTTGATGAGATAAAAACGAATAATGAAGTGGAGGGATTAGAAACTATTATTTTTTATTCCATCTTAGTTAAATAAGAAAATAAAGTCAATGAAAATTGGAATCATACGGGAATAAAGTTTTATTGAAGGAAATCAATCCATTTATAGGAGAGGCAATAAAAAATCTTCAATGGATTGCCTTGCCCACCTTCACTTTTCTAGAAGTCTGTAATATCGCTACGAAAGACTGCCTCATGTAGGTATGTTATTTTTTACTTGACATACTTATTTGGATTTGCTATCCTCCTCTTAACCTAACA
>Ga0315280_10004868_pt1 | contig 19496 bp, 17 predicted proteins | sample YL17G06_40_MG_FD_203697 | JGI IMG/M metagenome (GOLD analysis project Ga0315280, IMG submission 203697) | Sediment microbial communities from Yellowstone Lake, YNP, Wyoming, USA - YL17G06_40 | ecosystem: Environmental > Aquatic > Freshwater > Lake > Sediment | place: USA: Wyoming | collected... | reverse complement strand
CCGATATAGTGGGTGCTCTGACTGACCCTATCATTGTTTTTCCGGGAGGCTGGGGGGATACCCTCCCCGAGTGGCTAAAGAGCACAATTACCCTGGAGAGGCTAGCAGTGAATATGAAGGCACTCAAAGGGGAGAAGATGACCGGGACCGATGCGGAGGCTTGCGCCTATCTCTACACTGCTTCCCTGACTCAGCCGATGGATAGCGACTGGGCTCAAATCTACCTCTACATCGCCACCAAAGTCTATGAGAAGTGGCGCACCAAGGAGTCGGGGGTTACAATGCCCCCGGATATCGCCGTGGACAAACTAGATGATGAGCAGATGAGGGAACTCTATCGGCTTAAAGCGTGGCTCTACCACAAGAGAACTACGGTAAGGGAGGAGCGCGACCGCGCCGAGAGGCGGCAGAAGAGAGAGGAAGAGGCAGCCACAAGAAAGGCAGGGCAGCCGGCACTGTTTGACTTCTAGTATATTACCGATAGTAATATACTCCTAGTAATATATCGCGGGGTCGGGGGTTCAAATCCCCGACCCCCTTTTTTGTCCCCTGAGAGAGGGGCGGCACCCCTTTTTACTTCCCCTTGCCAAGGGGAAGTAATCATTAACCACCCCCGAAAAACGCCTAGATTCCGATTCTGGTGCGTCTCCGTTGCGACCTAGGGCTCCCCGGCAGCATTGCCACCTGAGAGCTCCCTTTTGTTGCTAGAAGCTCCACCACCATCCGATATCACCACCGGTCATGGTCTACAACGTAACCATAACTCACCCTTTTTTATTGTGCTGCCTTGTAAGCGCCGCAGACAGTTTTGCCCTAGTCTCAGCTGTGGGATGTTTGCCTGTATGAGTGGCAATCTGCTTTGCCCGATACTCAGGGCTTTGCCACCACTTCTTTATCTCTAGCTGTCTTTCAATCACAAAGTCCACGTATTGCCTAGCGACTGTGCAGTATCCTTTAGTCTGACCGTCCCTAGCTGCAGCTTCAACTTGCTGTCCGCAAGCAGGACAGATGACCTGGACACGCTCCAGCTTCACCAGCCCTATTTCTCCACGAATCTCCTTGCGCACGACCAAGCTAGTCATTCAGCTAACCTCCAAAAGTAGGGGCTCCGGGCAAAGTCAGCAGCTCGGAGTCCCCCCTTTTTGTACTGTGACTGAACAATCCAAGCGATTAGTATATGGAATAACTAAAGGGGATGGCTCCAGCTACAATAGAACGGTGCAGATCATAGACACCAAATCTAAAGTAGGAGGAGCCATCACAAATGGAGAATACCGCAGCCAGGAAACGAAAGCAAGTACCTGAGGGATACCTGATAATAGGAGTTGACCCTCACAAAAAGAGGCATGCCGCAGTGGCCATAACTCAAGCTTTCACCATCCGGGACAAATTCAAGTTCGACAATACCAGAGAAGGTCTGGAAACCATGTTACGCCGAACCAGAACGGAAATGGTGAAATCAGATTGCCGAGGTGTCATGTTCGCCATCGAAACAGGGGGACACTATTGGCGTAATATAGCCTACTTCCTGGATGAGCAAGGCATTCCTTTTCGTTTCATCAACCAGTTTACCCTGAAGCGAAGGCGAGAAGGGAAGGATCTCAATCGCAGGAAGAATGACTATCGCGATAGCGAGGTGGCGGCACAGCTCTTATGTACCGGGGAGTTTACCGAGAGTAAAGTACCACAGGGCGTTTATGCTGAACTACGTACCGCCCACAATGCCTATCGCCGGCTGGTCAAGGAAAGGACCAGAATAACCAACCTGGTAAAAGGGCTTCTGGACGCACTTTTCCCCGAGTTCACCCATGTCTTTAAGGACCCATGTGGTCTGACAGCTCTCAGTGTGCTCTCCACCTGTGCTATCCCCGGCGTGATTGCCGGGATGATGGAGGATGAATTTGTGGCTGCAATCGAAGCAAAACACCAGGGGCGGCTTATGCGAAAGAAACTGAGAGCGCTTCATTACAAGGCGAAAGCGTCAATCGGTATTGCGGCAGGTGCCCGATCAGTATCCTCCGAGATTTCATTCCTGGTAGAGAAACACGAGCTCATTAGACGGCACATTTGCATTATAGAGAGAACGCTGGTCAGTCTGGTGGATGAAACAGAGGAAGGCAAATATCTGCTCTCGATAAGGGGACTCAATTATATTGCTGTGGCCGGATTACTGGCGGAACTTGGCTGTTTCAAGTCATACCGGACTGCAAAGCAAATGATAAAGATGGCTGGCAGTAATCCTACCGAATCGGAATCAGCGGGGAAAAGGGGTATTCACACTCCGATGAGTAAACAAGGACGTCCGGTCTTGAGATACTGTGCATGGACTTCGGTTATTCCGATGCTACGACTGAATCCTGACTTTCGTACCTGGGCCAAGCAGAGGCGAGAGCGACCAGCCCATGCCAACCCCCTCAATGGAAGGGAGATTGTGGGAGCAGCACTCAACAGACTGTTTCGTCTGGCATTTGCCATGGTGAAGAATCAGACTTATTATCGATCGCCACAGTTGGTGCAAGTAACCGGCTAGGAGGCATTTTAGACATCAGGTGGGCAGGGAGACGCCGATCAAGCTTTTGGGAGCTCATTTGAGCAAACCCGTGTGCACAACATGGTGCCCCTGCCTTCCTGGCCAAACCCGTATGAGGTATGATGGGTCCTTCCTTAGGGAAGTGAACCCGTATCTAACAGCTAAGTTGGGAGCCAGGTAAAGAGAGGCTGGGGTCTGCCCACCGATGTGAAGTAGAGATAGAAACAAATTAAGCTGGAGCCATTGACTCAGAGCAATATAGTATGTTGTTAATTCTTACCGTACATTACAGGTATTTGTACAATACAAAGTCGGAAGCGAATTCTTAAGGCATGGCTAGGCTATTACCTTGAACCATAAAGAAAGCGAGGAGAAAGATAGTTTCATCACCAAAAAACTCGGGTTGAAAAAGCTTTGAAAGGGGTAGTATAATTGACTTTGTGAAAAAAGAGCTCATGGATATTCTGGTGTGTCCAGTGTGTAAGGGAGAACTGGAATTAAATGTGGGGGAGGAGAATGAGAAGGAAATAGTCACCGGCTCCCTGTATTGCCACAGGTGTGATGAGCGCTACCCCATTATTGATTCCATTCCCAATCTATTGCCGCCGAACCAGCATGATTAGCCGTGGTTAGGGTTGTGATACAATCTGCTTTAAGGTCAACAAATGGGTCAAAGTAAGTTTTTACCGACGTTTGTTACCGCAATAATAATAGCCTTATTCTTCGGTGTTGCTCTCTATCTCCGAATCGCCCTCCCCTACGCCCAGGTCTTCAGCGGTGACTGGATAAAGTTTACCGGGGTTGATGCCTACTATCACATGCGCATCGTCGATAACCTCGTCTATAACTTCCCTCACCTCAATTCGTTTGACCCCTATATGCTCTATCCCGGGGGCGGCGGGCCAAGCGGGTATCCTCTTTTTGACTACCTCCTTGCTGGCATTATCTGGCTTATCGGTTTAGGCTCGCCAACCCAGCATACCATTGACGTCGTCGGCGTCTATTTTCCCGCCATCTTAGGTGCCCTAACCGTTATCCCGGTTTATTTCATCGGCAAAGAGCTATTTAACCGCTGGGCTGGTGTTATCTCAGCTGGCTTAGTAGCCCTGTTGCCCGGTGAATTTCTGGGCCGGTCAATACTCGGCTTCACCGACTATCATGGTGCCGAGACCCTATTCACCGCTGTGGCCATGTTATTCCTGATTCTAGCGGTGAAAGCTGCCAGGCAAAGGCAGCTATCTTTCAACAGCATAAAGCATGGAAATTGGGCAATAATTACTAAACCCCTTGTTTATAGCCTGCTTGCCGGCCTCTTCTTGGGAATCTATTTCCTCACCTGGCCGGGCGCTCTGCTCTTTGCCTTCATCATTTCGGTTTATTTCATAGTCCAGTTCATCATCGACCACTTGAGGGGCAGGTCTACTGATTACCTCTGTTTTGTTGGCACTATTATCTTCATCATTGCTCTGCTGATGCTTTTGCCCACGTCTCCAGACAAGCTGCCTTTGGCTTCTCTGGTTATTGCTATCCTTCTCCCTATAGCCTTAGCCGGACTTTCCCGTCTCATAGCCAGCCACGGCATAAAGCCCATCTTTTACCCGGTGGCTCTGCTTGGGCTTGGTCTAGCCAGCCTGGCAATTTTTTACATTATTGACCCTGACCTTCTCAAAAGAATGGTGGGGCATCTCAGTATACTCTATGCCTGGCCCATAGAAACAACCGTTCTTGAGATGCAGCCTCTTCTCTTCCCTGGTGGCAACTTCACCCTTTCACTTGCCTGGGGTAATTTTGCCACTGGCTTTTTCCTCAGTTTCATCTCGCTGGGTATACTAATTTACTTCATTGTCAAGCGAGGCGAGGCTGACAAGACATTATTGGTTGTCTGGAGTCTAATAATACTAGCCGCTACCTTAGCTATGCGCCGTTTCGCCTATTACTTTGTCGTCAATGTGGCTCTGCTCACCGGTTACCTCTCGTGGCAAATCCTTGAGTTTACCGGCTTCAAGAGATTGGCAGCCAAGCCTGTGGAAATGTCAGGGGCAATGCAGAGGGAGAGGGCCAAGGTGAAGAAAGGCATCACCGCCAGCCATATTTATATGGCTTTTGGGGTAATGTTCATCGTTTATCTACTTCTCTTATCTCCCAAGTGGGACAACTGCGCTGTTAGAATGTCAATCGCTACTGCCAGCCAGCCGCAATTCGCCCCCAGTGACGGCTGGTGTGAGTCACTTTCCTGGCTGAGAGATAATACCCCGGAGCCTTTTGGTGACCCTGACTTCTATTATCAACTCTATAAACCACCCCCCGCTGGGGAAGCCTATAGTTACCCTAAATCGGCTTACGGCGTAGTTGCCTGGTGGGACTGTGGCTACTGGATAACCCGAATCGGCCACCGTATGCCTACCTCTAACCCTGGTACTGGTCTCAGGGAGGAAGGTGTACTTTTTACTGCTCAGGATGAAGCCTCAGCCAATGAGAGAATGAATAATTACGAGTCAGGGTCAAGGTATGTAATCGTTGACTATGCCATCGCCATAGCAGGTAAGTTTGACGCAGTGGCAACCTCTGGTGGTGGCAGGGAGAGGTTCTACGATGTCTACTACCTGCCACAGGATAGCACGCTTCAGCCAGTTATATTATTCTATCCTGAATATTACCGTTCATTAGTTGTTAGGCTATATAACTTTAACGGCATCCAGGTAATCCCCCAGAGCTGCATGGTGATTTCCTATCAGGAAAGGGTAAGCCAGGAAGGCATAACCTACAAGGAGATTACAAGCGCACAAACCTTCTCTACCTACGAAGAGGCTGAAGCCTCTGTTTCAAGTCAGGAGTCAAATAATTATAGAATAGTTGGCACTGACCTATTTGTCAGCCCGGTGCCTTTAGAAGCGTTAGAGCATTATAAGCTAATTTATAGCTCAGATAGCTCTATAATGCTACCGGATGGCGGTAGCACTCCCGAGGTAAAGATTTTTGAGTATTTCAGATGACCCCAGCGTCTTGAACTCCGTAATAGCCTAATTAAGAACAATGCCAAAAGCACCTAACAACCCCAGCCTCTATAAAATAGTCACCAAGGCTCTGGCTATTCCTCTCTACACCAATGCCATGTATCTGGCAGCAGACATGGCAACTACAGCGCTACTGGGGTTTGTCTTCTGGATAGTAGCTGCCCGTTTTTATAGCGCATCCGATGTCGGTTTTGCCACAGCCGTTATATCGGCAGCCACTTTCCTGGCTGTACTGAGCTACCTCGGTTTTGATGCCTCTCTTATTCGCTTTCTCCCCCGTGCTGACAGACCTAGTGAGCTTCTAAATACTTCCTTCACCTTGTGTGGAGTGGTTGGTTTGTTATTAGGTACGCTGTTTCTCCTTGGTTTACCCTTATGGTCGCCAGTCCTTGACTTTGTCAGGGGTAATGTTATCTCATCCCTGGTCTTTGTCATCCTTGTGGGGCTATTGACACTGTCCGGATTGATAGGAAGCAGTTATGTAGCTCAGCGGCAAGCCAAGTTCACCTTCTTTATGGACATCACTTCCTCAGTGTTGAAAATACCTTTGGCTATTCTTCTTGCTGGCTTCTTTTACAGTTTTGGCATAATTGCCGCCTACGCTCTGGCTATGGCGCTTGCCGTAGTTATTGGCGCTTTTGCCTTCTTACCGAAGGTAGTTGCCGGCTATAAAATGCTGCCAGAACTAAAGGTCGCCTTAATTAGGGATGTCTGGAGGTATTCCAGTGCCAACTACGTGGCTTCGCTTCTTTTTGGCGCCTCACGCTGGCTTTTGCCGGTTATAGTACTTAATGTTCGTGGCCCCGAGGCCAATGCTTACTTCTACGTTGCCTTCACTATAGCCAGCTTGCTTTTTGTCATACCCCTTGCTGTCTCTAGCGCTCTCTTTGCTGAAGGCTCTCACTTTGAGGATAAGCTGGGCGAGAATGTTACCCGGTCTCTCAAGTTTACCTTTCTGATATTAGTCCCTGGTGTTATCCTCCTCCTTTTAGCTGGGAGGTGGATTCTTCTCATCTTTGGCGAAAGCTATTCGGCTAACGCCCTTCAGCTACTTTGGCTCATGAGCCTTTCCAGCTTGCCTTTAAGCATAAATTGTGTTTACTCCGTGATCCTTAGGGTAACCGGTAGGTTGAAGGAGCTTATTGTAATCTGGGGCTTGACCGCTCTAGGGGTGCTGGCAGGCAGTTACTTAATTATCCCAATTTTGGGCATCAATGGCGTTGGCTATGCCATGCTGGGTACCTACACTCTGGTTACTCTCTATGTTCTTGGTACCCGGAGACTGGTTTTGCAAAAATAAGGGTCCATTATGATATTGGCATCTAGCTATCCTTCAGATGTCTTCCCCAAACCCCAACGGCATCCGGATAGTTCTATGTCCTTCGAAATCCCGCTGCTATATATCTTGCTATCCTATTCTTGATAGAGGGCTTCACTCGATAGTAAGTCAGGTTTTTGCGTGGGCTATTTGGAGAAGGTGCATTCTTGAGGGGCTTTGAACGGTGAGCAGGCTTTTATTATTCCTTAATCCACCTCAGCAATCTGAAAGCCTCTACCAGTTCCCTCCCAACATTTACTCCCCAGCGTCGGGCAATTATTTCCAGTGCCTCCGGTGAGCGGGGATGAGGATATTCTCTAAGCTCGCTTTTATAAGCCTTCAGCGCGTCCACCTTTTTGTTAAAGGTCTCTGAAATATCCACAAAGACATCAGGCACGAAGAAGTTTTGAACGTCAGAGGAATTCCACTCAGTAGACGAAGGGACTTCAAAAGAGTATATTTCCCTAACTGTTTCATTCTTCACTGGCCGGCAGGCGGTGAGCACCGCCTTGAAAGTTATCTGGTGGTCAATGTTAAGGTCACCCTGATGATGGGTATAGATAATGTCTGGTTTAATCCTTTGTTTGACCTCTTCTACGGATTTGATTACGATAATCAAAGGAATTGTATCCAGCCTCTGGTCTGGGAAATTTCTAAACATAAGTTCCTTAATTCCTAAAATCTCCGCAGCCTTCGAAGCATTCTGTTTGAGTGCTTCTTTTTCTTTCTCTCTTAAAGCTTCACTTTCCCCTCTAGCAGCAACGCCTTCGCCTAAGATTAAACAATAAACCTCATCCCCTTGCAGGGCGTGCTTAGCTATAGTTCCCCCACATCCGAGAACTTCATCATCGGGATGGGCAGCAATAACTAAGATAACTTTGTTCATGCCTGTTCCATTACTAATCTAAAATAGCGTAAGAGATATAGCTTTCAAAATAAAACCGCTCGATCTTCAATTCCCGAATGCCAACCTTTTCAAGGAGTGCTACGGTTTCACCAGGCCAGCTTGGGCTGTTTATTTCATCAAAGCCTATTATAGCACCTTTTGGCATTCTAGGCAGAAAGTTTTCTAAAGCAACAACAGTAGGTTCATAGAGATCAAAATCTAAGTAGAGAAGGCTTACAACAAGATAAGGGTGTTTTTGAATATATTCAGGGATGGTTTGCCTGGCGTCCCCCTTTATCAGCTCAGTCTTAGGGATATGACCAATGGGACGATTTTGGTCAAATAACTTGATGGCGATTTGTAGGTCTTCGTAAGAATTAACTGCCATTCCGCCTTTGTGACGCTCGGGGCTTGTGGCAGTTTCGTCTTGCTTCGCTATTGCTGGAAATCCCTCGAAGGTATCAAATCCTATAATCCTTCGGGTATAATTTATAGGTTCGTAAATGGCGCTTAGCTGTGCCCAGCTCATTATCCCTCCCCCGAATAGTACACCCGCTTCTACAATTGACCCGTGTATGTTTAGAATCTTCTTAAACAATTCTTGTTTGCACAAAAATTTCGTTAATGCTTGTCGTGGGATATACTTGGTAAAGTTTTGCATTTTATCAACCTGAGAAAATGGGGAGCAGGCGATATACTTCTCTAATTCCTCTATATAGCTCTTTTCCTTGTCAGTGCGGCTTTCTGCTGCAAACTTCATAGTTGTCCCCCCTTTTACTCATAAATATATAGATTAAAGCCGGCGGCTCGATTCGAACGAGCGACCTCCTGATTACAAACCAGACGCTCTGCCATTGAGCTACACCGGCTCACATCCTTAGTACCTCATCTCTGGTGATATTGCCACTCATCAGTATGTCTAAACTTGCATCACCGTGGTTAAACAAGAGGTCAATGACAGACATGTAAGGCTCAAACCTACCAAACTGCTGGCTATAGTCAGGGTGTTGATAATTCTGAAAGATGACTTTGATTCCCCGCTCATTGAACTTGTCGACTTCAGCGTAATCCTTTCCTAATGCTCCAAATATGTAAACATCAGCATTGAGCTTTAGGCACATATCCAAGACCAAGTCAGATTTTGTTCCCTCAAGTTTAAGCTGAGTTGATGCCTTTGTAAAGTTCACCTTTATCCTGAGTTCGTTTAGAAGGAAACGGAGAATTACCTCATTTAAGTCATTTAAATAATCCCACTCCCTTTGGTAAACCCCCTCAAAAAAATCGGCATAGCGCTGAAAATAAGGAGCTTTTGAATAATTCACTCTAATAGATTGCCAGTGCTTACGCCTCCAGTCTATCTGATTGTTAATCTTCACCTCTTGCAAGGTCTGCTCAAATTTACCCTTAGTAATGACAGGTACAGTTAACCATATCCAACCCTGAGCTGTCTTAATCTTGTTTCGGTTGTTCCAGTCTTTCTTTAGATACTGAACGGTATCTAAGTAAACATAGGTATCACTCAGGGTAATCTTATGGAATAGCCCTAGCCAGGGAAGGTAAACGGGTTGATGAGCAGTCAATATTTTCATTTAATACCTATGGCTACAAAAAATTGATTTGAACAGATCTCCGGAGATAGGGTGTAAAAGCTATTTCGGAAAAAGGCCAAGAGCTTCTTTTGAACGGTATCATTTATAATATATCTTGCATGGTTAATTCCAGGATAAATAAGTTGGACATCATGAAAATACTTTTCCACGTCTTTCTTAAACTTAAAGGGGTTAAGCGTAGATTCATTTATCGACTGATATCCCCTGTGTCGTCCTATTATGAACTTTAGCGTTGAGGGCAAATCAAGCCAATTTGGTTCTAATGCAATCAATTTACCGTTTGGTTTCAGTATCCTGTAGCACTCGCGAAGAGCTGTAGTGTAATTCGGAAGATGGTGAAGAACCCCTCCAATAAAAATTACATCGAAAGCCTGGTCGAGAAAAGGCGTATGCTCCACATCCCCAACAACCCAAAAAGGAAGAATTTCACCGGGCTTTAGAATGTTCTTCGCCTTGCTAAGACCTTCGAATAGGATATCTAAGCCTACAACTTCATAGCCATATTCGGATAAAATAATAGAAGACAAGCCCACCCCACAGCCAAGATCTAAAATCAACCGTTCTTCATCCCGTGAAGGAATTAAAAACTTATCAAATAAGTCCCCATACTCCCGTTCCTTTAGGGCTGCATAAACTCCCCGGTCAAATCCTTTGACGGCATGCTTTTCAACAGCTTGCTTCATGAATTCTAATTCGAAATTTTTATCTTGAGAAGATGGGATTTTATCAAAGTCCTCCATAAGAAGGATTGGTATATTTTCTTTAATTTCAAACACTTGATTGCACGATTCGCATTCAAGTTGAAGTTCATTCTTTTGATTTAAGCGAGTCTTACACTTTGGGCAAGCCAAGATACTTAGAAATTTTTCTGTATTCATGCAAATAATAATCCGTTCTAAGAAATTCTTTGATAAATGGGCAACCTCAAAAATTAAATTATTTTATCGTTTCTATTTGCACAATTTATAGCAATGAAGTAATGCTTCACAAATATATTCAACATCCTCATCGGTGAGCACTACATTCATTGGTAAGTTAACACACTGAGCACAGATTCTTTCTGACACAGGTAACATACCTTGGTAGGTTCCATACATTTTTTGAAACACTGGCTGTAAATGAACAGGTGGGTAGTAAGACCAATTAATGGGAACCCTATATTTTTCATACACTAATTGCTTCAACTGTTGTCGAGACTTACCCTGGGGTAGAATGAAAACATGTTTCCAAAAAGTATGACGCGTATCGGTCGGGCATACCTGTAATTCACATTCCGGCATTTCACTTCTTATAAATACGTTATAGCGAGCAGCAATTTTATTACGACGCCTTATAAACTCTTCAAGGTGATCATGCTGCGTTACACCACAAAGTGCAGTCAACTCCGTCATACGAACATTTCTACCCAAATGTATGAAAACCTCTTCCTCACTTACATCTAAGTCCTGCCCACGATACTGGTAGCTCTTAGCTATCTTATAAAGGGATTCATCATTGGTTGTTAATCCCCCCCCTTCACCCCCGGTGGTCAAAATTTTTGTAGCATAATAACTAAATGCACCAAAAACACCAATCGAGCCAGCCGCTCGTTTTCCTTTTACGGCACCATGAGCATGGGCTGCATCTTCAATAAGATGCAGTTTGTAATCACGACATAACTTTTCTATTTCAGGTAGATCTGGAGTTATAAGACCCCCAAAATGAACCAGAATAAAAGCACGGGTTCGGGGAGTAATTCGCTTTGCGGCGTCTCTGGGATCTAGGCAAAGGGTATCAGAACAAATATCGCAAAAAATGGGTGTTGCTCCAATATTCTTTACTGCAGCGGCTGTCGCTATAAAGGTCTGCGCCGGCACTAGAACTTCATCACCAGGACCGATATCGAGGCACTTCAAAGCAATTTCAAGGGCAGAGGTACATGCATTTGTTGCCAGAGCATAGCGGGTTCCCGCCATATTCGCCATTCTCTCCTCTAATGTATGAACCCACTTCCCCATTGTCAATTGACCCCGTAATATATCTGGTATTTTACTTAGGATAAAATCAATATCAGCATCGCTAAACCATGGCCGTGCCGTTGTAATATCATGAGTCCCCTTCATGAAATATCCCTCCATCCAACTTCGTTTAGAACATCCTGCTTAGAATCATCACCTTTCACAATAATATTCAGACTTCTTGAGTCTCTTAACGAGGTCATCGACGCCCTTGGTTAAAGAGACCCTCGGTTCAAAACCCAACCTTTCTTTGATTTTTCCAATATTAAGGCTGGGTTTATTCAGCCCATAATTCTTTTCTTTCTTAGAATAGATGATTTCAGCCCTTTTGCCCAAAAGATTCCAAACGCGCTGAGATATGAGAGTAGCCAGCTCCCATAACGTGATCGATTGTCCTGAACCCAAATTGAAAATCTCGTTTTTTATTGATGATGAGGTTAAAATAGCTTTCAAACAATGAACCACATCCTGAACATGGATATAGTCGCGAATATCATCCTCGCCATGGGTCAGGACAATTTTACCCTTCGCTAGAGCGGATTCGATAAACTGAAGAAGCACCCCCCCAAAATCACCAATCCCGACTCCATAACCGTAAACGTGAGAGAGCCGCAAGATAATATAATCGATACCGGCATTTAAAACCTCGTTCTCACTGATGAGCTTTGTGGTGGCATAGAAATTTATGGGATTGAGCGAACTATCTTCGGGCAGCGTTTCTCGCTCAGCATCTTTCAATTTCCCATAGATGGTATAGGTGGAAGTAAAAATGAACCGTTTGATTCCATTCTCCTTTGCACCCTCCAGAACCCGATTTGTTCCAAAAATATTTTGGAAGGCCATAGGGTAATGAGAATTCTCATTTAAATCCTCCATTGTGGCAGCGAGGTGGATTACTACATCGGCCCCCCGCATAGAACGAACCAGTTTTCCTTTTTCCGTCACGTCTCCTTGAATAGCTGTAAAAGACTTACCGAATTTCTCTTCAAGCCATTTGAAATTTCTTCCATGCCCGTATAGAACCAAGTCAGCCTCGCCAAGTAACCCTTCAACAAGGTTACTTCCCAAATAGCCATCACCACCGGTAAGAAAAATTCTCATAAATAAACCTTCCCCATGATAATTACATCGATGAATCGACCCTCCACAAAAGCTCCCCTTCGAATGCAACCTTCCTTGATGAATCCCCCTTTTTTGTAAAAGGCAATAGCCTGTCTGTTATCCGCAAAAACTTTGAGGCTAATCCTTTTAATAAAAGGAGATAGTTTCGCCCAATCATTGATTGCCTCCAAAATGGCTGTCCCAATCCCCTTGGAATAGTTTTTCTTTGAGATTGAGATGCTAAGCTCTCCAGTGTGCTGATTTCTTTTCCGACTTCCTCCAACAATAGTCCCAATTCCTACGATCTCAGAAGCATCCTCAGCTATAAGAAACAATGAATTTCTTGATCGATTCATCTTTCTGATATAAGCCTTTTGTTCTTCTACCGACACCTTAAACTCTCTTGATTCAAAAAATCCAAAGGGATGCTCTTTGGCTACCTTTTTGATAAATAAAATGGTCTTTCCTGCATCCTTCGGCGTTGCTTTACGAATTCGAAAGGGAGAATTATTCTTATTTCCATCAATCTTCATCACATCATCTCCCAAGTGATAAAATCATCTTTTTAATATCCCTTTTGGCCTCTCCGCTGATATTGGTAACGGCGTCTTTATCCATCCAAAAGCGCGGGCATTCTTCGCTCTAATCTCTTCCTTTCTTACTCCACCAAAATTTAGGTTGTTTATTCCTGACATAAATTCCTCTTTTAGGCTTAAAACTGGAATTAGACTAATAAGAGCCATCTCAGCGGGCTTCAAAAGAAATCAACTCTGCTCATTCTATAAGCCTCTAACCGACCTTGTTAAAATCTATTAACTCGTCCTTCTTTATGAAAATTCTTGCTTCCTTTCCCAGTACATACTCTATGAATTTAGGGGGCAGTCCCGTCCCTGGACGCTTTAGCGTAAGCATGTCTTCACTTATAATATCTCCCTTGTCTATATCTCTCTTTGCCACTATACTTCTTCTCGCGATGTCCCTCATCCTCCACTCTTTCTGTGTTGGTGTAATGACAGAGGAGCCAAGACCTTTCTCAATAAGTCTTACGTCCTCAACCAGTCCCCTTAGTTCTCTGGGGTCAGCAGAGAACCAGTGATCTGGGCCAGGCAAGTCCCTACCTAAGGTAAAATGTTTTTCTATAACTTTGGCACCAAGAGCAACAGCTCCGATAACGGCAACAGGCCCTATTGTATGGTCAGAGAAGCCTACGATAACGTGGAAAGCCTGCTCTATAGTCTTTATTCTTTTCAAGTTGACTTCATCTGCATCTGTTGGATACGAAGATACACAATGTAGGATTATCAAATCATCGTTCCCAGTACTTTTTATAGTGTTAACTGCGTCTTCTATCTCACCAATCGTCGCCATCCCAGTTGAAACTATCATAGGTAATCCTTTGGAAGCATAATATCTCAGAAGAGGTAAATTTGTTAAATCACCCGAGCCCACTTTTATTGCTGGTAACTTTGCCAAGCTAAGTAGGAAATCCAGGTCTGAGGGGTTTTGCGGGGTTGAAAAAAAGGTAATATCCCTATCTTTACAATAGGCAAGAATTGTCTCCCATTCTTCTCTGGAGAATTCATATCTCTTGAACATTTCATACATGGATTCTGTAATTTCTTTACCCTGAGAGCGGTAGGTATAGCTCCCACCCGCGGAGGCTACAAACTCCTCTGCTTTGAAAGTTTGGAATTTAACGGCATCGACACCACACTTGATGGCTACATCAACCATCTGTTTGGCAAGGTCTATATCACCGCTATGATTTATACCAATTTCTGCAACTATAAAACAGGGTTCTCCTTCCCCTACCCATCTATCTCCAATTTTAACCTTTCCCTTCATAGCAGCACCTCTTGAGGTATTTCTGAAATTATTTGCTCTATCCCTTTTCCGTCAACCAACCCCTTACCCCTTTTACTCATTTCGGCTCGAAGGGTATCATCCCTCAATAATTCTTCTACTGCCTCAACTATCCCATTCCCATTAATCTCGTTAGCAGAGCCCAAATACACAGCGGAGCCTTCTTTGGCAAATTTTGTGCTAAGGTCTGCCTGATAGCTGTCTTGGGAGATTATAATGCTCGGGGTGCCGGTGACTGCCGTCTCATACTTAGTTAGCCCACCGCCGGTGATAGCTACATCTGCCCAGGCCATCAACTCTGGCATATTCTGTGCATTGCGGATTAAACGGATGGGAATACGACTTTGGCTGGCAGCAACCTCCAGTTCATCAGCATGGGGGTTGCTTGCTCCAATAGCAACAATTGCTTCCACACCAGTTACGTCCACCTTCTGGAGTGCTTGAACCACTTTGAGCGTGTGATTCTCAAGGTCACTACCACCCAAAGTCACCAACACCCGTTGTGCTACCTCTGGAATCTCACGTTTCCAACCTCTCCAGGCAAGGAACTCTCTCCTCAGCGGTACATAACGTGTACCCAGTAGTAGGCGGGTATAGGGCTCAGTGGAGTAATGCAACTTTTCGGCACTCAAATTTTGATTTAACACAACGTCAGCATAGTAGTGCTTTAGGTGACCCATGTCATCTATTACCAGCAGTGGATGACCTGCTTCTTTCACTCCCTGCTGATAGACCTCGTCAAAGTGATAGCCGTCCAGCACAACCCAGGCATTGGGATAGCTAGCTAGGATATCCTTGGTATAGTCCCAATCGCTGGGGTCAGGGTGTGAGTGAGCTAGCACATGCAGGCTGAATTCTTCGTCTCGGAGCCGCTGAAGGAGCCCTTCGCTCTGGCAGTTAGTAATGAAAGTTGCCTTATTACCCGCATCCTTCCATGCCTGCGCCAATGCCAGGCAACGCATCAGGTGTCCTGTGCCTATCTCGGTGCTGGCATCAACTCGAATGAGTAAATATTTTCCCTTCAACTGTTTCATAAGCTATTTTCTCAATACCCGCAAGACAGCTTCTGCCAATATGAGGTCTTCTGGTGAATCAACTTCTATAGCATAGAACCTTTCCTCAATTACCCCCCTAACATCATCCCCCAAATAGGCGTGCCCTCTCATATCACCTATTGTTCTAAACAGTACCTCTGTCTTGGTTGCCGCCACCGCCCCATCAGCAAGGTAGAGTCTGGGGAAATCCTGCCGTCTATAACCCTTGGGGAGTTTATATCTAGGAAATAATCTGTCGCCTTTTAATCTCTTCATCCCCTGAGGTATTTGATTAGCCTCATAAATTGAGATAGCACTATCGGCACCGCTATCAATCAACTTCTGTGTAACCATATCTACCATCCCTTCTTTTCTGACCGGTACGTTGGCTTGCATTTGAACTACAATATCCGCTTTATACCCTTCTTTCTGGCTAAGATAGGTTACACTATGGCGGAGTGCCTCCTCAATCGGGGAATCGTCGGTTGCCAATTCTGCCGGTCTCGGTATGACTTCAACACCATAGTGCTGAGATATTTGCCTGATTTCCTCATCATCTGTGGAGGCAACTAGTCGATTGATTAAATGTGATTTTTGAGCTGCGACTATGGTATAGGCAATCACCGGCATGCCTAAAAGCATTTGAACATTTTTTCTGGGAAAACCTTTGCTCCCGCCTCTCGCCGGGATGATACCTAATATATTCATCTGTCAAACCTTATCGCCGTGCTTTATCTTGTTCCAGGCATCCGATTCCGTAACCATTCTTTCCTTGATCGCCCCTAACTCTTCATCAGTGAAATCAGTAAAATTCACCATAATTTGCTCACCCTGCTCTCCTAGTCTCAATATATACTCTTCCTCATCCCCTATTTTATGCTGAGCCTTCGCTAGCTCATACAATTCTGTTCCTGGATATGGTGTGGCAAAGAAAATTACCTCCGGCGTAAGCTCTAACTCCTTGCAAAAGTCTATCGTTTCCTGAATTGTCTCTCTAGTTTCACCCGGTATGCCAATCATAAAGGAACAGTCTGCCCAGCCAATATACTTTTGGGTTAGTTTTACTGCTTGTTTTGCTTGCTCAACTGTCACCTTCTTTCTCATGATATCCAGCATCTTCTGGCTACCTGACTCAATGCCATACCCGATTAGGACGCAGCCTGAATTTGCCATAGTGGCAATTAGCTCTTCAGTCATCAAGTTGGCTCGGCCTGAACACCCCCAGGTGAAGCCCAGATTAGCTTCTCTCACCAGCCGACAAAATTCATATACAAACCCTTTCTTCATCACGAATTCATCATCAACAAAATGAAAATATTTGACCCCGTAGCGTTGATACAATATCTTCATCTCGTCGAACACATTTTGTGGCGACCTAGTACGATAACCCTGCCCCATAAAATCGTGATAACAGTAGATACACTTGTAGGGGCAACCACGAGTAGCCGATAGATTCATTGATAAAGTATTGTTTACCGCACTGCCATCAACCCATTTGTTCCGGTTAGGCGCTCCTACCGGATTTCTTAAATAGATATCTATCGGGAATAAATCCCAGGCTGGTAGCGGCAATGTATCTAAATCCTGAATTGTTGGTCTTCTGGGAGTTATATGAATTTCACCCTTTTCATCTTTGAACCAAATTCCATTGACTCCGGACAAATCCTCATTTAACTCCAACGCCCGAAATAGCTCAGTAGCAGTTATTTCACCTTCACCTATACAAGCAATATCAGCTGCGGTTCGTTCCAACAACATTTTAGGCACCGACGTAGCCACACTCCCGCCGACAATGATTTTCTTTCGGGGGTGATATTTCTTGAGTGTGGAGATGAGCCACTTAATGTATTTATAAACAGTGACTATTGCCCCAGTGCCAACAGCATCAAATTTAGCATTCTTAATCCTCTCTTCAACCTCGGTTTGAGTCCAGCGGAAGGCGTTAATATCCATAACCTCAACCTCATGCCCTTCCTGTCGCAAAAGTGCGGCAATGTAGCCTAAGCCAAGCGGAACACAATTTGGCTTAGCCCATTCCCGAACAGGCGGATTTATCAAAAGTATCTTCATCCCGTGCCTTCACCCGTCACTCTTTTTTGAAGCAGAAACATAAAGTCTATTTTGTTACTGTTATCTAACCATTTGAAATGCTCTTCTTGTATCAATATCAAATCCTCGAAGCGGTCAAGAAAAAGCTTGGAGAAGTTTGCTTTCCAGAGTAAATCAGCACGCCCCCGGTAGGGCATCGGGGTATATACGTCTGAGTAATATTCAAAACACCAGATATATTGTTTTGTGCACCGATGTATCTCATCCAAAACCCTATTGATATCCTCAGAGGCAATGTGGATTAAGAGCCCAGAGGTAAAGACAAGATTAAAGAAACCGTCCTTAAAAGGGATGTCAAAGGCAGAACCTTGGGTTATATTTATACCTTCTGTTCTGCTTTTTGATAATTTAACGGCATAAGATTGTAACTCGATGCCATGCAGATTCTTGAATCCAGCCTTTTGCAGGCATAGCAACTGGTTCCCGATGTTCAAACTACCATTTACCAAAATGTCCATCCCCTACTGCATTATGGCCTGTGATATAATCAGAGACTCTGAAAACTTAAAAATACAACTTCCACTGGCTACCGTGTGATTTTTAGCCACTTCCACTCGAATATGATGCTGCCGTCTGCTTGTCTGCCATCTACGATCCTTGTTCCAGAGCCTTTCTTGACTCGTGTAAACTCATTGACTAAAACTTCTGGCTTGAACTCGTCATCGATCACTTCACAACTACAACCTAGATTTTTAACATAATCCACACAACAATCTGTTTTGTAAGTATTCTGGTAGGTAAAATCCAATGGGTTCCCTTGAGCATCGAAATCGTGACTGTGTACACGCTTTACGATTATCGTGTTTTCACCGAGCAGTGTACGGATGAAGCAGATGCCTTTTGTGCTTTCGATTAAATGCCGAAGTGGTATCTTGAAATCGGGAGGAAGGTGAAGGATGACATTACAACAAAACACAATATCGAAAGGATCATCAGGAAAAAGGTGTTCCATAATATCCCTCACCAGAAAGGTTGGCCGTTTATCTTCACCAAAAATTGCTTTAGCTTTTTCAATGTAGTAGGGATACGCATCGACGCCTACATAGCAGATATTAGGATCCAGCCTACGCAGCCCGCGCAAGTAGTGCCCGACATTGCATCCTACGTCAAGGATGCGCATGCCTGGCTGATATACCTCAGATACTAGCCTGACTAACTGCTTCGTACTTTCCATTTCGGGCAAGTCACCCCTGGCACGAGCCTCAAGAGTTGCCTCAGCCTCAGGTTTTCTTCCCCATACCTGCCATGGTTCGTATTTCATCGTTACCTCTCTTTTCTGTGCTACTGAAAGAGTCGGTTCCTGCTGCAGTGTGTCTAGCCTGATATTCTACCAAGTAGTCCATCCTCCATCAACGATTATGGTCTGTCCAGTTATGTAGCTGGAGGCTTCTGAAGCTAAAAATACAACAGCCCCCTTAAGATCATGCGGCTGTCCTATACGTCCAAGAGGTACTTTGCTTTCAAGGTTGGAGATGAACCACCGATTTTCTTGAACCTCTGGATTAGGGAAGGGACCTGGACTTATTGCATTGACGCGGATACCTTTGGTTGCAAGATGACATGCTGCATAGCGGGTAAATTGAAGTATTGCTGCCTTCCCGGCACCATAATTAGGGGGATTGTCGTAACCAGAATCCCCATATATCCGCGGGTCAGGAGAAACAACTCCATATATGGAGGAAATATTAATAATTACACCGTACTTCCGAGCTTCCATATAGGGGATAATTGCCTGGGTGCAGCGGAATACACCATGAATAGTGCCGTCAAGCCCTGCCAGCCAATCCCCTTCAGATATGGTTTCAATATCGCCCTGCTTGCTAAAAGCGGCATTGTTGATAAGGATGTCAATTGCACCCATCTCACGATTTACCTCTTTCATGCAATCTCTCACCATATCCATAGAGCTTATATCCAGTGCCATCCCTATTGCATGGATCTTGTGCTTCTTTGATAACCTCTCAGCCAATTCTTTGCACCGGCTTTCACTTCTACTTGCTATTACCACGTTTGCACCAGCCTCTGCCAATCCTT
>Ga0315280_10004867_pt1 | contig 19498 bp, 15 predicted proteins | sample YL17G06_40_MG_FD_203697 | JGI IMG/M metagenome (GOLD analysis project Ga0315280, IMG submission 203697) | Sediment microbial communities from Yellowstone Lake, YNP, Wyoming, USA - YL17G06_40 | ecosystem: Environmental > Aquatic > Freshwater > Lake > Sediment | place: USA: Wyoming | collected... | reverse complement strand
TGTGTCATTGGGTCATTTATTAGCCTACACTCAATGGCTCAATGACTCAATGATTCAATGATTCAATTCTTTGAGTTCCTCCTCGGTGAGAGGCGCCCCTTCCTCCTGGTACTCCGAATCGACATTGACCTGCCAGAGGTCATAGCGAGCGCCCAGGATGTTGCGCGCGGCCAGGATGGCGGTCAGCATCGAGTGGTCCTGGTTGTTGTAGCGGTGCATGCCGTTGCGGCCCACCAACTGAAGATTGGGTACTGTTTCGAGGAACCGCCATACCTGCGCCAGGCCGCGTTGATAGGTGGCATCGTAAACCGGGTAGGCCTTCTGGATCCGCAGGACCGTGCCGTCGCTGATCCTGGCCGGGTCAACCAATCCCAGTTGGCCCAGTTCCCTGCACCCCAGCTCGATCAGCTCGTGATCGGGAGTGGTCCACAGTTGGTCGCCTTCGAAGCAGAAATACTCCAGCCCCAGGCAGGTGGTTTCCGGATCCGGCGACATCTCCGGGCTCCAGTTGTTGTAGTTCTGGATGCGGCCCACCTTGACCTTGGGGTCATGGACGTAGATCCAGTTGTCCGGGAAGAGGTCCCGGCCGCGCACCATCAGCGCGACCGTCAGAAAGTCGCGGTAGTTGAAGTCACGCGCCGCCCGGCGCAAAAATTCCGGCGGCTGGGGATCCAAACGTTCGATGAGATCCCGGATGGGCATGCTGCTGACGAAGTGCTCACCGGGATACATCCGTCCGCCCGCCTGAACGGCTTTCACGCGGCCGGGCTCCCAGCAGATCTTCTCGACGGGCGCCTCCAGGACCACCCGGCTGTTTCGCGTCTCGAGGATCTCCTGCGTTTTGGTCCACATCATGCCGGGGCCGCGCCGGGGGTATTCGAATTCGTGGATCAAGGTCTTGATGGCGTGCTGCTTGTCGGAGGCGCGCCAGAGCCGGAGGGCGTTCCAGACCAGCGAGGTGAGCGAGAGCCCGCGAATCCGCTGGGCGGCCCATTCCGCCTGGATCTGGTGGCAGGGGATCCCCCAGACCTTCTCGGTGTAGGTCTTGAAAAAGATGTTGAACAGCCGCCGGCCGAACCGATTCGACACCCAGACTTGGAAGTTGTCCTCCGGCCGTTGCGGGAACAAGCGCGCGGCCAGGTAGCTGAAGCCGCAGCGCACAGACTCCAGCATTCCGAGCCCCATCAGGGCGTTGAGGGGCTGCAAGGGGTAGTGGAAGAACTTCGAGTTGTAGTAGATGCGCGAGAGCCGGCGGCGTGTGATAAAGTCGGCGCCCAGGACTTCGTGCCACATCCGCTCGACCAGCGACACCTTGGTAAAGAAGCGGTGGCCCCCGATGTCGAACAGGTGCCCCTTGTACTCCGCCGTGCGGGCCAGGCCTCCCACGACCGGGTCCTTTTCCAGCACCAGGCACTGAACACCGTGCTTGGAGAGCTCGTAGGCGGCCGTCAGCCCGGCCGGTCCGGCGCCGATGATGACAACGGGACAGCTTTCTGCGGCGGTCAACCGTCCAATTGTATCCTGTGTCAGGACATCAGGGGCTGCTCGACGTGCGAGGCCAGCATCTTCAGGACTTCGGACTTCGGGACCGCGCCCACGCGGTTGTCCACTACCCTTCCGCCCTTGAACAGCAGCAGGGTCGGGATGCCTTGGATCCGGAAGCGCATGGCCGTGCCGCCGTTGTCATCCACGTTCAGCTTGCCCACCTTGAGCTTGCCCGCGAACTCCGTGGCGATCGCCTCCAGGGTCGGAGCCATCATCTTGCACGGACCGCACCACTCGGCCCAGAAATCCACCAGGACCGGTACCTCAGAATTTAGGACTTCCTGATCGAACGTTGAATCGGTAAAAGTCAGGGTATTCGCGCCCGCCATTCTCAATCTCCTATCTCCAAATCTCTATGATGCAGAAAAAGCGCCGGGGATTCACCCAGCCAGCCGGCGATAGAGCGCGGCATACTGCGCCGCAGACGCTTTCCAGGAGAAATCCTTGGCCATCCCCCGGCGCACCATGGCCGTCCATTGCTGGCGGTCCTGGAAAGCTGCCAGCGCCGCGCGAACCGCCTCCAACAGCGCCGCACCCGTGTAGTCCCGGAACTTGAAGCCGGTTTCGTCATCCACGGTATCCTCCAGGCCGCCGGTAGCGCGCACCAGCGGAACAGTCCCGTAGCGCAAGCTGAACATCTGGCTGAGGCCGCAAGGCTCGTACCGGCTGGGCATCAAAAACAGGTCAGCACCCGCTTCGATCTTGTGCGCCAGGCGATTGTCGTAAGCGATCCGGACCGCGATCTTCTCGGGATGGGCCGCCGCCCAGTCTTGCAAGAACCGCTCGTACTTGGGATCCCCTGTGCCCAGCGCCACCAGGCAGAAGTCCTCCGCCGCCAGTTCGGAAGCGGCCTCCTGGATCAGATCGAATCCCTTCTGGCTGTCCAAGCGCGCCACCATCCCGGCCAGCGGCTTGTCCAGGTTCTCCGGGGGCAGTCCGAACTCGCTCAGCAGATCGGCCTTGCAGGCGCGCTTTCCGCTCAGATCCGCGGCCGAATAGCTGGCCGCCAGGTGGGGATCGGTCTGCGGATCCCATTCCGCGTAATCCACGCCGTTGAGAATCCCGCTGAGCGCATCGCTGCGCGCGCGCAGCAGGCTGTCCAGGCCAAAGCCCAGCTCGGGACTCTGGATCTCCCGCGCATAGGTGGGGCTGACCGCGTTCAGCGCATCGCTGTAGCGGATCGCTCCTTTGAGCAGATTCACCTTGCCGTGGAACTCCAACTGGTCCGGGAAGAACACCGCGTCATCCAGGCCAATCGCCGGGAGAATCTCCTTGGGATACAACCCCTGGTAGCCCAGGTTGTGGATGGTCAGCAGGGTCTTGAGGCCGAAGAACGTCGGATCGGTGTGCCAGCGGGTGTGGATGTAGACGGGCGCCAGAGCCGCCTGCCAGTCGTGACAGTGCAGCACCTGGGGCCGGAAAAGGCGCCGCACCACCGCCAGCGCCGCCTGCGAGAGCGCCGCGAAGCGGATGTGGTTATCGGGAAAATCGCCGGAGGCGTCGCCGTAGATTCCGTCGCGGTCGTAGAGGGCCGGGCAGTCGATGAAGTAGTAGGGGACCCCGCGCTCGACCACTTGCCACGCGCTGGCAGGGTAGTGGGCTGGCCCCAGCCAGAGCCCCAGATCGTCGCAGACCCGCCGGGCGTTTTCCAGGGGCACGCCCCGGTAGCGCGGCAGCACGACGGCGACTTCCTCTCCCCGGTCGTGCAGCGCCGCGGCCAGCGCGCCCACCACATCCGCCAGTCCGCCAGTCTTCGCGAAAGGATTCGCCTCGGAGGCCACCATCAGGATCTTGGCCATGGGAACTTCCATCTTAGCGTGGCACAGAGGCTTGTAGCTCGTAGCCTGTAGTTCGTGGCTCTTGGCTGGCGGCCAGGGGTCTTGACCCCGGAAACTTTGCGGCCTCGGCGTCTCTGCGCGAAAGAGTTCTGGCCGGTCTGAGGTGGAACCTCGCTAGCAGTTAGCGGCTAGCCCGAGGCGGCGCGCGAGATCATTGCGCACGCCAGCCAGTGGCCTTGTGATTTACTGGTGATTGAAGCGCGGCGCCGCCGCTTCTTCGGTAGCACCGTGATCGCAGAGAGTTCGGAGGTCCATCATGCTGTTTGAAGTCACATCCACAAAGTCGCTGGAAGAAATCGATCGGGATCTACAGGCCGCCGCAGCCCGGCACAAGTTCGGCGTGATCGCGGTTCACGATCTCAAGGAGACCATGAAGAAGAAGGGCGTCGATTTCGCCAACGACACCATGATCTACGAAGTCTGCAACCCGCACCAGGCCAAGAAGGTGCTCGAGGTCAACGGCGCCATCTCCACCGCCCTGCCCTGCCGCATCTCGGTCTACCGCTCCGGCGACGTCTTCAAGATCGCCACCATCCGCCCCACTGCCATGCTCGGCATGTTCAACAACCCGGAACTCGAGCCGGTCGCCCGCGAGGTGGAAGACGACGTGGTGGCCATGATGAAGGAGACGGCCTGAGGCCTGTCGAACCCGCCGGTCCCGGCAGTACTGGTACCATTCGTGAACTTTCCCCCTCTTGACAGCCGCCGGAGGCGTAGTATCCTGGGGATTCAAGTCGCGGAGGACTTGGATGAAACGGACTTTCTCGCGCGTTTTAATTTTGACTCTTGCTCTGATTGGTGCTGGCACTCTCAACGCCGGGATCATCGTCGATCAGCAGCAACCTTCGGCCCTCGATTGGATAGCGGGTTTCTGGCAGCCGGACACGGCGCAGTCCTTCCAGCAGGCCAATTCCAACATCGCTGGCGCTGGCATCCAGTTGCAGCCGGCCGCCGGAGAGGGAACCGGAGACATCTGGATCACCTTGTACGATTTGTTACCCAATGCGGGCGGAATTGTCCTGGCGCAAGGCCACGTCATGGGCGTCCCGGCCGGCGGCTTCGCACAGGTGCTTTGGGGGACCGTGGCGATCGTCCCCGATACCACCTACTACCTGGGGTTCACTTCCTCCAACCTCACTCTCGGGCTGGCTGGCGATCTGCACAATCCGTACCCACGGGGGCAGGCGTATGCGAATGAAGGCTATGGCTCGTTCCCCAACGACGATTACGCCTTCGAAACTTACGCGGAGGTCGGAGGAGTTCCCGAGCCGGCCACCTTGGCGCTGACGGCCTTTGGTCTGGCGGGCCTCCTGGGGCTGTGCCGCCGGCGGCGGACCGCCTAGCGGCCTGTTGCCACCCAACATCCTGTATCCGTTACACTGGAGCTAGGCTCACAGGTGATTCGTGTTTTCCTGGCAGGCGTGCTGCTTGCCGCCTTTTTTCCAGTTCCCGCCCGCCCGGCCGAGCAAGGCCAGCTTGACGCCAGTCCTTCGCTGTTCAGCGTCCTGGCCGCCATCAACGCCGCCGGGTACGACGCTGACCTGGACTCGCCCGCCAATTCGCCGCTGCGGGAGATGGTCCGCAAGGAGCTGGCCTCCAGGGATGTTCCCAGCCTGGACGAACTCAAGCGCTTCTTCCGCCAGCACCGCCAGAAGGATTGGACCGCGGAACTGAGCCAGTACGTCTCGTTCGCGCTCAGCGTGAACGGCCCGCCGAATTTCAAGTCCCGGTTTCTCTCGCACCAGACACCGCCGGACGTGGCCCCGCTGGAGGGTTTCGACGCCCTGATGGTGCGCTTTTACAAGGAGGCTGGCCTGGAGCAGTTGTGGCAGCAGGCCCAGCCGGCTTTCGAGCAGGCCATCGCCCGCTACCAGCAGCCCGCCATGCGCGCCCTACTGGAGGTCAATGCCTATTTCCGCAGTTTAACCAGCGGTTACCTGGGCCGGCGTTTTCAGGTCTATGTGGATCTGCTGGGCGCGCCCAATCAGATTCACATGCGCAGCTACCAGGATGACTACTACATCGTCCTGACTCCCTCCCCGGAACCGCAAGCCGAGGACATCCGGCACGCCTACCTGCACTACCTGCTCGACCCTCTGGCCATGAGGCACTCCGAGGAGCTCAACAAGAAAAGAGGTCTCATCGACTACGCTCAGGGGGCGCCGTACCTGGCCGAGTACTACAAGACCGATTTCCTGCTTCTGGCCACCGAATCCCTGATCAAGGCCATCGAGGCCCGCCTGGCCAAAAAGCCGGTCCTGGTGGATCAGGCGCTCCGCGAGGGCTACGTCCTGGCGCCCTGTTTCGCCGAGGCGCTGCCGGTTTACGAGCGCCAGGAGCAGTCCATGCGGTTCTATTTCCCGGAACTGGTGAAGGCCATCGATCTCAAGAAGGAAGAGCAGCGCCTGGAGAAGATCGAGTTCGCCTCGGAACGCCCGGTGCGCAAGGCCAAGGTGGTCCCGGCCGAGAGGAAGATCCAGCCCGCCGGCGCTCAAAAGACTTTCGAGGAGGCGGAACAGTACTACGCGGCCCGCGATTTGGAGAAGGCCAGCCAGGCCTACCGCCGGGTGCTGGAGGAAACCGGTGACCAGTCCCTGCACACGCGCTCGTACTATGGCCTGGCGCGCATCGCCGCGCTCCGCAATGACCCGGAACTGGCCGAGAAGCTCTTCCAGAAGGTCCTGGCCGCCTCACCTGACCCGCAGGTCAAAGCCTGGGCCCACGTCTACCTGGCGCGGCTGGCCGACGCGGCCGGTGAACGCCCGCGCGCCATCGACCACTACCAGGCCGCCCTGGCGGTCCCTGGGGCCTCCGAGGCCGCGCGGGGGGCCGCAGAAAAAGGCCTGAAAGGGGCGTTTACCAAGAAGCCGTAGGACCTCCAGTGGTATTACAATCAGCAGAGGTACGCAATTAAAGAAGGAGTTTGTTCATGAGTGACCGAGTCTTCGTTTCAGCACTGTTGGCCGTGGGATGCCTTGCGGCTTCCCTATGGAGCCAGCCGGCTCAACCGGCCCAGCCGGCCCAACCCGCCCAGCCGGCCCAACCCGCCCAGCCGGCAGTCAAAGCGCCCCGGCCGAAGTCCCAGGCCGAGGTGGACGGCCTGATGGCTATCCAGAAGGCGCCGGACGCGGATGCGCGCATCAAGGCGGCCGAAGCGTTTCTGATCAAGTTTGCGGATACCGAGTTCAAATCAGGCATCCTCCGCCTGTTGGCGGCGTCTTACGAACAGAAGAACGATGTCGAAAAGACCATCATTTATGCCGAGCGCGCGCTGGAGGCCGATCCCGGCGACTATTCCTCCATGCTGATGATCGCCAACGGCCTGGCAGGGCGCACCCGCGAGTTCGATCTGGACAAGGAAGAGAAGCTGACCCGGGCCGAGAAGTACGCCCACCAAGTCCAGGAAGCCTTGAAGACCGCGGTCAAACCCAACCCCGACCTGCCGGATGACCAGTGGGAGGCGGTCAAGAAAGACATGAACTCCCAAGTCCACGTGGTGCTGGGCCAGGCCGCCGTGCTGCGCAAGAAATTTGACGCCGGCATCGCCGAGTTGAAGACCGCGGTCGATATGGGATCTACCCCTGACCCGATTGTGCTGGCGCGCTTGGGAGAAGCCTTCGTCTCGGCGGAGAAGTATGACGACGCCATCGCCACGTTCGAGAAAGTCATGGCCATGCCGAATCTGCACCCTCAGATCCGGCAGTACGTGCAGGCCAAACGGGCTTCGATCTGGGAGAAGCGGTCCGGCGCCAAGCCGGCTGCGGCTCCTGCCGCCACGCCGTCTCCGGCCCCTCCGCCGGCCGAACCCAAGAAGCCCTGAGCCTCGGTGGCAGGCCCGCCGCGAGAGGCGCGGCCGCCCTGCATTGCTCATCCCTCATGCGCGCGGACCTGGAAGCCCTCGAGAACGCCGCCGGTCATGCGTTCCGGAATCGGGACATGCTGCTCCGCGCACTCACTCACACCTCCTACGCCTACGAGAAGAACGTCCCCCTCAGCGACAACGAGCAACTCGAATTCCTGGGCGACTCCATCCTGGGCTTCCTGGTCAGCGAGTACCTGATCGAGCGGTATCCCGCCTATCGCGAGGGCCGTCTGTCGATCCTCAAGAACTTCCTGGTGAGCGCCTCCCACCTCCACGAGGTGGGCCAGAAACTGGAGTTGGGGGAGTACCTGCTGCTGGGCCGCGGCGAGGAGTTGAGCGGCGGCCGCGTCAAGAAGGGCCTGCTGGCCGACGCGGTGGAAGCGCTGATCGCGGCCATCTACCTGGACGGTGGCGCGGAGGAGGCGCGCCGCTTCGTGGTCCGGCACATTCTGGGCGAAACTCCCGCCATCGCCGAATATGCCGAGTCCCTGTTCACCAACTTCAAGGGCGCCCTCCAGGAGATCGCGCGGTCGCTGAATCTGCCGGGCCCCCGCTACAGTGTGGTCTCCGAGCACGGCCCAGCGCATGCCCGCACCTTCACGGTCGAGGTCCGCATCGGCAATGAGTGGGTGGCGCAGGCCGAGGGAGATTCCAAGAAGAGCGCCGGCCAGAAAGCCGCCCAGGTCATCCTCAAACAGCTCATGGCCCGGGTGGAGTAGGATGTCACTGCTCCCAGGCTCTGGCAAGAGGAGCGCGAGATGAATCCCAAGTCCTGGATCCTGATTGTTGCGAGCGAAGAAACCGGAACCGGTTCGGTCTCCGACCGCGCCATGCAGCGCCTGATCGAGGCCATCGAGTACTCCGGCTACAAGTGCACGCGAACCTCGACACCCGAAGACGGCCTGGCGCTCATCAAGGCCCATCCCTCTTACGGCTGCGTGGTCCTGGATTGGGATTTGCCCGGCGGCCAGCAGTTCGACGAGCGCGCGGCAGTCAGGATCATCCGTGCCGTCCGCGAGAGGAACCGCCGGATCCCGATCTTCCTCATCGCGGAGAAGACTCTGGTGAACGACCTCCCGCTGGAGATCGTCCAGGAGGTTCACGAGTACATCCACCTTCTGGCGGATACGCCCGCCTTCATCGCCCGCCGCGTGGATTTCGCGGTCCAGCGGTACCATGAGCAGCTTCTTCCCCCATACTTCGCAGCGCTCAAGAAGTTCACCGAGGAGGGCGCCTATTCCTGGGACGCTCCCGGACACATGGGCGGCGTAGCCTATTTGAAGCACCCGATCGGGGTCGAGTTCCACCGCTTCTTCGGCGAGAACATCATGCGGGCCGACATCGGGATCTCGACCGCGGAGCTGGGTTCCTGGCTGGATCACATCGGGCCGCCGCTGGAGTCCGAGCGGAACGCCGCGCGCATCTTCGGCGCCGACTGGACCTTCTACGTGCTGGGCGGGTCCTCGACCTCGAATCAGATCGTGGGCCACGCGGCCATCGGGGAGGACGAGATGGTGATCGCCGACCGCAACTGCCACAAGTCGCTGGATCATGCGCTCACCATCACCCGGGCGCGGCCGGTCTACTTCCGGCCGACCCGCAATGGCTACGGGATGATCGGGCTGATCCCGGCCAGCCGCTTCACTGCCGAGCACATCCGGAGCCTCATCGAGCGGAGCCCGCTGGCCGCCAAGGCGGTGTCCAAGGAACCCACCTATGCGGTGGTAACCAATCCCACCTACGACGGGCTGTGCTATCACGTGGACCGGGTGGTCGAACTGCTGGCCGAGAGCGTGCCCCGCATCCACTTCGACGAAGCCTGGTACGCCTACGCCAAGTTCCACCCGCTCTACCGCGGGCGCTTCGCCATGGGTGTCCCTACGGACCTGGAGAACCGGCCCACGCTGTTCGCGGTGCAGTCCACGCACAAGATGCTGCCGGCCTTCTCGATGGCCTCGATGATTCATGTGAAGCGCAGCCGGCGCGCGCCGCTCGAATTCGACCAGTTCAACGAAGCCTTCATGATGCACGGGACCACTTCGCCTTTCTACCCAATGATTGCTTCCATCGACGTGGCCACCGCCATGATGGATTCCCCGGCCGGTCCCACGCTGATGAATGAGACCATCGAGGACGCCATCCACTTCCGCAAGGCCATGGCCTCGGTGGCCCGGCGGCTGCGGGAAAGCGACGGAAAGCACAACTGGTTTTTCGGGGTCTTCCAGCCGGACGAGGTCACGGTGAAGGGCCGGTCCCACGACTTCGTGAAAGCCCCGGACGAAGCGCTGGCGCGGGAGCCCGCCTGCTGGACTCTGAAGCCCGGCCAGAACTGGCACGGGTTCCAGGACGCCGATATCGCCGGCGACTACGCGATGCTGGACCCGACCAAGGTGACTATCCTGACCCCTGGCATGGATGCGCAGGGCCGTCCGGGCGAGTGGGGCATCCCGGGAGCGGTGCTCACCCAGTTCCTGGACTCGCGCCGCATCGAGATCGCCAAGACCGGCGACTACAGCGTGCTGGTGCTCTTCTCGGTGGGTACCAGCAAGGGCAAGTGGGGCACGCTGCTGGAAACGCTGCTCGAGTTCAAGCGCCTGTACGACGGCGCAGCCACGGTGGCCGAGGTCCTGCCCGAGCTGGCCGCCAAGCATCCCGAGCGCTATGGCTCGATGACGCTGAAGGCGCTGTGCGACGAGATGCACGCCCAGATGCGCCGGTTGAATCTGCCGGGCCTCCTGCACGAGGCCTGCGATTTCGAGCCGGTCCCTGCGCTATCGCCCGCTGAGACCTACCAGAAGCTGGTGCGCTACCAGACCGAGAAGCTCAGGGTTTCGGAAATGGCCCACCGCATCGCCGGGGCGATGCTGGTGCCATATCCTCCGGGCATTCCCATCCTGATGCCCGGCGAGCGCCTGGGCGAGGCCGCGAGCGCCACCATCCGCTTCCTGCTGGCGCTGGAGGAATACGGCCGCCGGTTCCCCGGCTTCGAGCACGAAGTCCACGGCATCGAGACGGACCACGAAGGCAATTTCTGGATGCGCAGCGTGATCGAGAAGCCCGGCGCGGCCAGGGCTGCAACGCATAAAGCGCGTCCGCGCCTGGTCTCCAGGTCCGGCAAGAAGGGCCGCTGGTGATGGAACGGGGTCTGGACAAGAGTGTGACATTCTCCGGACCGCAGAGACGCCGATGCGCAGAGACCATTCAAATGGCTGTTCTCCGCGCCTCTGCGCCTCTGTGGTGAGGAGTTCGGAGATGATTGAACACGCAAGTGAGGAGCTGCACAGGAAGGCGCCTGCTCGCGGCCAGCGTGGACCGCGTTCACTTTCTTCACCACCCACTCGACCCACAAGCTGCTGGCCGCGTTCTCGCAGGCCTCTTTCATCCACGTGCGGGACGGCCGCAATCCCATCGATCACCCCCGCTTCAACGAGTCCTTCATGATGCACAGCTCGACTTCGCCGCTGTACCCCATCATCGCCTCCAACGACATCACTGCCGCCATGATGGACGGCCCGGGCGGAGTCGCGCTGAGCACCGAGTCCATTCAGGAGGCGGTGGCCTTCCGCCAGACCGTCGGCCGCATTGGCAGGCACTTCAGGGCGCGTGGCGAATGGTTCTTCCAGACCTGGAACGCGGACGAGGTGACGGATCGCGACACCGGGCGGCGCGTTCCCTTCGAAGAGGCCCCGGAACAGTTGTTGGTGAGCGAGCCGGATTGCTGAGTGCTTCATCCGGGCGAGACCTGGCACGGCTTCGACGGCCTGGAAGACGGGCCTTCTGGCGGCTCTGGTCACCGCCTATCTCGATGCGCGAGGCATCGAGGTCGAAAAGACCACCGACTTCACGATCCTGTTTCTGTTCTCGACCGGCATCACCAAGGGCAAGTGGGGCAGCCTGTTCAATGCCCTGCTGGACTTCAAGAGCGACTTGCACTGGAACGCGCCGTTAGAGGAAGTGCTGCCCGGCCTGGTGGCCGATCAGGCCGACCGATACGCCAAGCTGGGCCTGTGCGATCTCGCCGCGGAGATGTTCGCTCAACTGAGGGAGTCCCGGCAGCTCCAGTGGCAAGCCCAGGCTTTCTCGGCTGTGCCGCGGCCGGAGACGACGCCCAGCCAGGCCTGCCAATGCCTGGTCCACAATCAGGTCGGGCAGGTTGTGCTGAACGAGATGCCGGGCCGTGGCCACCGGCGTGGCGCCCTATCCGCCTGGGATTCCGATGCTCCTGCCGGGCGAAAACGCGGGGCCTGAGGACGGTCCCTATTTGAGCTACCTGCGGGCGCTCGAGGCGTGGGATCGCCGCTTCCCTGGCTTCGCTCACGACACGCACGGCGTCGAGGTCGTTGAGGGAAGCTACTGCGTGTACTGCCTCAAGCGGCTCGCATCCGGCGGCCTTCACGCCACACCCAACTCCACCACCAGGTAAATCCGAATCGCAGGGAGGACAAACTCCACCACGGAACCCTTCTGTGTGTGGGGCAGGGAGACAGGCGCGGAGGAATCCGGATCAAAGACTCTCACCGCAGTGACCTTCCCGGAGGGGACTTTCAGCCGCACGGCGACTTTTTCGAGCGTCTTCGGAGCGCCCGGTTCCCCGTCGACTGGGATCGGGCAGTAATAGTTCACGAAGTGCGCGACGATTCTTCCCGGCTTGCGCCACACGTTGCACTTCAAGCCCTCCAGGCCCGCGGCCGGCAGGATGGGCTCCAACCCTAGGAGCGCGCGCAGATCCTCCTTGGGAGGGCCCGGGGTGAGCACTTCGCCCGCCCGCGCGCCGCGCAGGAAGTTCATGACTTCCTTGATCTCGTTGGCGGGGTCTTCCTTCATCAGGTAGAGCGCAAACCGGGGATAGGGCAGAACGTCGTTGAGATCGCGCCGCCGCAGGATGCGGCCTTTGCCCGCGCGATCCGGCAGGGCGCGCAGCTTGCCAGCGTCATCGAACTGCCCCGAGCCGCCGATGTCGAGCCACGTTCCCCCGCTCGCCGCATACCTTCTCAACTCGCCCAGCAGGCGGTCGGGCAGGTACCGCAAGTAGGGCGTGATCACCACCGGGTAACGCGCCAGCCCGGCCCCTGGAGTGACCAGGTCGAACAACACATGCTGCTCGGAGAGGTACTGGCACAGCCGGTAGATGGCCTGCACGTTCGAGGAATTGCCCCAATACAACTGGTCGTAGGCAAACAGAACCCCCACGTCCGCCTGGCTCTGGTAACCTTCAAACAAGTCGCGATGCTCGCCGAAGAAGCGCCGGAACTTGCGGCGCGTTTCCGGCGCGCCATAGTGCGGCTGAATCAGAGCCCCCCCGCCGCCCGCTCCGGCCTCGGCCATCGAGAGTTCGACGCCCACCGGCTCGGTGGCCTTGTAGGACAGCAGGCCCGCGCGGAAACCCAGCGCGAAGGCCATCTTGTATTGCAGGATGTAGTCCAGGAAGGCCTTGTCCGCTAACTGGCCCGGACGCTGCATCTCCTCGAACATGATCAGCTTGCTGAAGGGGACCCAGTCGCCGGGGTTCTTGCCGGAGGGGACCCGCTTGCTGACTCCATCGAAGTGCGCGAACGGGCCGTAGTTGGGAATCACAAAGAAGTCGGGCTTGGTCTTGCGGCCCTCGTCCCGGATGGCGCGGAGCAAGTCCGCATTGCTCCAGGACCAGAAGGCCTGCGTGTCATACCACAGCGCTCCGTCTCCCGGATATCCCAGGGCCAGCGATTCCAGATCCCCGCGCCCGAACCGCCGGCGCCGCTCCACTTCGGTGTATTTCTGGGTCAGGTATGTCCGGAATTTGGCCTGGTCGTGCGCGCAGTAGTCCCGCAGATCCATCTCATCGACGAACGTGCCGTCGTAGCCGCAACGGGCGATGTTGGCGGTCACCGCCAGCAGATACCGCCGCCAGGTGGGGTTGTTGCCGCACATCTGGTACAACCGCAGCGGATAGAAATGGTGCTCTTTGTTGGCGTAGTCCATCCGGCGAAATGGATAGATCATCTGCGCCAGCGCCATGTCGTCGGCAGGCCGCGGCCCGAAGCCGAACTCCGCGAACTGCTCCCAGTGATCGAAGAACTCGAAGAAGCCGGTCCTTTTCAGGTGGTCGCCGATCACCGCCTTGTTGTTGATGTAGGGAATGACCCAGTCCACTCCCGCGCGGTGGAGGCCGGCCACGTACTCGTGGAGATCCTTGATCTTGGCGCGCACTTCCCCGGCAGACAGCAGCCTGGCCTGGTTGCCCGAGTAGCCCTCCTTGGTGCCGTAAACGCTCGATACCGGCACGTCCTCGCCGACGTGCATGAGCTGCGGAGGGGCCTCGGCGATCTTCTTCAGGTACTCGGGACTGGCCACGTGCCCTGCGCCGTAGTCAATGTTGTAGATGATCGGGACGGAGGTCTTCCAGTCCTCAACGCCCGGAAGCAGCAGCGCCGCCAGCGCCAGTTTCGACCACATGTTCACCGCCTTGCTTCACGTCAAAGTACAGATACCCATCCGCTTCCGGGCGGGCTGAAATCTCCCTGCCGTCCAGTCGCACGGGCCCCGCCGGCACGCCGACGGTCGCCTGGCAGGGTGGCATCTTGAAAGACCAGCGGCGCGCGCCGTCCCAGCGAATATCAATCGGACCTTGAGGTGTAGGCACGGCGCCGCGGACGAACCCAAAATCCGCCCAGCGCGGCCGGATGAGGACTTTCCGAAAGCCTGGCTCGGTGGGTTTCACCCCCAGGATCTCCTGCCCCAGCAGCACCGCCGGCCCGCCGGTCCAGGAGTGGCAACAGGTACCCTCCGGAACGCTGTCCGGCGCACTGGTGTCGTCAAACACTTCCCAGAAGGTGGTTGCGCCGCGCTTGACCTGCTCGCCCCACCAGGCGCGGATCTCATCCAGCACGGTTTTGAGCGGCCGGCCTGCCAGCAGCCAGCACGCCAGCTCGAAGTACTTGAAGTACGGCGTCTGGATGCGTTCGGTATCTTTGCGAGTGACCCGGTCCACGATGGAAGCCCAACGCTCGGGCGGCACAACACCGCTCAGCATGGCCAGGTAGTTGGTCTGGCGCGTGATGCGCGAAGAAGGGCCGCCGGGAGTCCAGCAGTCTACATACGCACCTTCTTTCGGGCTCCAGAACCGGCGCTCGATGCCCGCCGCCACCTGGCGCGCCAAGCCCCCAAAATGCCCGGCCTCGGCTTCATCGCCGCGCAGCCGAGCCAGCTTCACGACGGCTTCGAGCGCCTGGAAGTACCACAGATTCACACCCGCAATCTCGTCGCGAAAATCGAAAGTGCCCCAGTCGATGAACACCCACCAATCCCGCGAGTCGGCCTTGCCGATCAGCCCGTCCGGCTCGCGGTATTGCTCGAACCAGCGCAAGGCCCGGTAAGCGTGCGGCGCGAGCTCGCGCACCAGCCCCGCGTCGCCAGTGTACCAGTAGTACTCCCAGATGGTGATCACCCACTGCATCATCATCTCGACGATGTTGTGGCGCGTGCCGCTGGGGCTGAGGGTTTTGAACCAGCCCGAGGGATCCTGAATCCGGGCGAAGTGCCGCAGGCCCTTGGCGATCAGCAGGCGGTCCCCGAAGAGGTAGTAGTTCCACAGGGCGGTGGTGCGGATGTCGCCGGCGTATTGGCCCCGCTCCCGCACCGGTCCGTCCTCGTAATGATCGTGCATGTTCAGCTCGGTCGAGCGCCGGCAGGCTTCCCAGATCTGGTTGAGCAGCGAATCGTTCGATTCGAACCGGCCCGCGTACTCGACCGGATACGCGGTCCGCAGGATGCGCAGGTGGCGGAGCTTCAGCGGGCCTTTCAGTCCCTGGGCTTCCAGGAGCAGGTAGCGGAAGGCGCGCCGGTCGTAGCTTTCCCAGCGCCGCGCGCCCTGAGCAAGGATGATGCGGTCAGCCTGCAACACCGCCCGAAGCAGGTCCACCTCGCCGCTCTTCTTCAGGAATTCGCTGTAGCCCAGGTCCAGCACGCCGCCGTTCATCTCTGCGATGTCGATTTGAGGATACCCCACCACCTCCTCGCCGAAATCCACCAGCAGGCGCGTGGAGTTGCCGGAGGCTCGCGGCATGAGCGTGGTGAGGGCCGGGTTGTCCACCAGCAGGTTCTCGAGGCCGCTCACTGCGCCAGCCGGCAGGTCGCTCTCGACGGCCAGGCTCATCCGGGTCATGATGTTGGGGTTGGGGTTGGACATGGTTTCGGCCTGCCGCACCACCCAGTCCGCCGGCAATTCGCCCGACTTGGCGTAGATCACCCGCGCAGGCGCAAACACCTTCTGCCGCTGGCAGGGGACTTCGCGCGGCAGCAGGCGCAGATACGGAGCGTCACCGTACTCAGCCGCCCAGCCAAAGCGGATGTCTTTGGTCTCCGCGAAGTTGGTGGTCCAGTCCAAGACCTCCTTCCGCATGTCGAAGGTTTCCTGGAACCCGCTGGCCCACAGCATCTGCGGCGCATAGCGCGAATACCACCGCGGAACCGCGGCCTGCCAGGAGCCGTCTGCGACGATTTCGACCTGCTTCCCGTTGTCCAGTTCCAGAACCGCCTGAAGCAGGAATCCCCCCGGCCCGGCGCCATAGAAATGCGTGCCGATGCCGAGGTTGTAACAGAGCGCCGCAATCGAGTTCTCACCGGGGTGAAACAGGCTGGCCGGTTGGTGGTAGTCGTAATGCTTCCAGGGCGGCTCGTTCGGCTCAGGCCCCATCCCCACCTGCTTGCCGTTCACATACAGGCGGTAGAAGCTGTTCGCCGTACACCAGACGTCGGCCGAACGCAGGGCCGAGTCCAGAACCACACGCTTCCGCAGGCACACAAAAATGTTGGTGGTTTCCCGGTTGTAGTCGTCCCAGATCCAGCGGGCTTTCCAGTGGTCAACCGTCTTCGGAATCCAAGGCGCCGCCAGGGAAACGCCCGAGCCCCCCGAGAGCACGGGCGCCGCCAGCGAGGCCTGCAAGAAACTGCGCCGCGAATGAACGAACATTCGGGTCTCCTCTGCTATAATCCCTTTTCTCTCGTGACAATACGCCCGAAAATGGGAAGTGTCAAGGAGGAATCCATGCGCCGGTTTTTTCTGGTCTTGACCCAGCTTTCCTGGCTGGCCGCCGCGCCTCACGACCCCAGGGACTACGGGGCCAAGGGAGACGGCGTCACCAGCGACACCGCCGCGGTTCAGGCTGCCATGGACGCCGCCGAAAAACAGGGTGGCGGAACGGTCAGCCTGTCGCCGGGCCGGTATCTCTGCGGGACCATCCGCCTGAAAAGCAACGTCACGCTCGACCTGTCCGCGGGCGCCACCCTCATCATGAGCGCAGACGAAGCCGGCTTCGACGCTTACGAGAAGCTGGCCTACGACTCCTTCGCCGACCGCGAGACCACCTACTTCCACTACGCGCTTCTGGCCGGTGACAACGTCCACAACGTGGCCATCACCGGCGAGGGGGCGATCGACGGCCATCGGGCCAAACGCGGCGGCCCCAAGCCCATCGCGCTCAAGAACAGCCTGCAGATCGCCATTCGCGGCATCACCATCCGCAACGCCCCCAACTACGCCATCAGCTTCCTGGGCTGCGACTACGTGGACGTGGACGGCGTAACGATTCTGGATGCCCTCTCGGACGGCATCGACCCGGATTGCTCGCGTTTTGTGCGCATTCGCAACTGCTTTGTGGATTCGCTCGATGATGCGATCTGCCTGAAGACCAGCCTGGCGCTGGGAGAGCGGCGCCCGACCGAGCAGGTCACCGTGACCAACTGCGTGCTGCGCAGTTCGCGCAACACCTTGAAGCTGGGGACGGAGAGCAGCGGCGACTTCCGGAACATCGCCTTCAGCAACTGCACGCTGTCGCCGAGCCCCGCGGTGGGCCGGGCCATGGGCGCCCTGACCATTGCCAGCGTGGACGGCGCCGCCATTGACGGCCTGGTGGCTTCCAACCTCGTCATCCGGGGCATCGGCACCCCCATCTTCATCCGCCTTGGAAACCGGGGACGGGGTCAGAAAACCCCCACGCCCGGCTCTCTGGAGAACGTCTCGATCTCGAATGTGGTCGCGACCGGCGCGGTGCGCACCTGCTCGATCGCGGGCCTGCCCGGGTTCCCCGTCAAGCGGGTCAGCCTGGACAACATCAACATCACGATGAAAGGCGGCGAGCAGGCCGTGCGCGGCCTGGATGTGCCGGAGAATCCCGCCGGCTACCCGCAGGCCACCGTCTTCGGCCCCACCCTGCCCGCCTACGGCTTCTACTGCCGCCATGCCGAAAGCCTGACGCTCCGCAACGTTCGGGTGGGACTCGAGGCGCCGGACGTCCGGCCCGCCTTGATCGGCGACGATATTCGCGGCCTGGATCTGGACGGTTTCAAGGCCGATCTGCCGGCGGGCGGCGAGCCGGTGGTCTGGCTGAACCGGGTGCGGGACAGGCTGCTGGGCGGCCGGTCTCCCACTGTCCCCGCGGAGCGCTTCCTGCGCGTCACTGGTTCCAGCGGCAGGCCCCCAGCATGATCTGAAATGACATAATAGGTCTGCCATGCGGAATCTCACCGTTGCCTCCGTTCAGTTCGAGCACGTTCCGGGCGATAAGCCGGCCAACCTCGCCAAAATCCGCGGGTTCGTCGAACAGGCCGCCCGCCGTAACGTGGAACTGATCGTCTTCCCCGAGTGCTCGATCACGGGCTACTGGTTTCTTCGCCATCTGGGCCGGGAGGAATTCGCGGCTCTGGCGGAGCCGGTCTTCGAGGGTCCCTCCTCGCAAGCTCTGATGGCCCTTTCCAGGCAGTACCGGATGACCATTGGCGCCGGGCTGATCGAAGCTGGCAAGGACGGCAACTTCTACAAGGCTTATGTAGTGGCCATGCCGGATGGGACCGCCCAGCGCCACCGCAAGCTGCACGCCTTCGTCAGCCCGTACCTGACCTGCGGCAGCGAGTACACCGTCTTCGACACCCCGCATGGCTGCCGCGCCGGGGTGCTGATCTGCTACGACTGCAACCTGGTCGAGAACGTGCGCATCACCGCGCTGATGGGTGCTGAAATTCTCATCGCCCCGCACCAGACCGGCGGCTGCCGCACCTCCAATCCCCACCTGATGGGTCTCATTGACCGCCGGCTCTGGGATAACCGCCACCTCGACCCTGCCGCCATCGAGGAGGAGTTCCGGGGCGATAAAGGCCGGGGCTGGCTGATGCGCTGGCTCCCCAGCCGCGCACATGACAACGGCCTGTTCCTGATTTTCAGCAACGGCGTGGGCGTGGACGATGACGAGATCCGGACCGGCAACTCCATGATTCTGGACCCCTACGGCAGGATCCTGGCCGAAACCTGGAAGGCCGATGACGATATGGTCATCGCCGGACTGGACGCCTCGCTGCTCGGGAAGAGCACCGGGCGCGTGTGGATTAAAGCCCGCCGACCCGAGCTCTACCAGCCCCTGACCGTCCCGACCGGCCTGGAACAGGACACCCGCAGCCTCAAATTCGCGGAATAGCGTCTCTCACCTTTGCACAACTTGTTTACCGGAACTACTGGTATCAACGGTTATGGTATTCCCCGCAGACGTGCCTGGCCTATGCCCCACCTTATGCCCCTCTTTGCGCCATCTCAGGATGATTGCGCCGCCGGGGACTGGTACCCGGCCCTCGCACCACTCCAGCGCCGAATCCGCCAGATGCACATCCAGGGTGTTGCGAACGGCATCAATTCCAGAATCTGCGGGTTCACCCCGTTACCGCGACAGCAGTTCCAGCCGCAGCATGTTGCCCACGAAGGCGTTGGCCGGATGGATTTCCGGTAAGAGACCAGCCTCCGCTGCGGTCGAGCGGGTGGTGGATTGACCGGGCGTTATGCCCCAAGAGCGCATTCATGGGCGCCCGGATTCTTCAGCGGTATGATCGACAGTCTATGCGTCTCAATCGATCATGGGTGGCGCTGCTCGGTGTGTTGGTATTGTTGATCGTCAATCTCATGATCGCCGCAAACCTGTTTGGCGTGGAGTAATCGGCGTACCGCCAATCCGTCGAGGGTATGTTCATTGCCGTTGCTCGTGTCATGGCGGAGCATCCGGGTCAATGGAATTAGTGGCCGCTGTGGAGCGGGGGGATGCCTTTTGAGAATTCTTATCTGCCGCTCACGCATCGTATCGTCGCGGCTTTCAGTGTGTTGACGGGATTTTCACCGGCCCGATCATTCCACGTTGTGACGGCGGGATTTTACGTGTTCAGCGCAGTGGCTGTGTTTTGGATGGCGCTGGCGCTAAACCGGAGGCGAGTCGCGAGTTTTGTCGCCGCGCTTGCATAC
>Ga0315280_10004865_pt1 | contig 19501 bp, 25 predicted proteins | sample YL17G06_40_MG_FD_203697 | JGI IMG/M metagenome (GOLD analysis project Ga0315280, IMG submission 203697) | Sediment microbial communities from Yellowstone Lake, YNP, Wyoming, USA - YL17G06_40 | ecosystem: Environmental > Aquatic > Freshwater > Lake > Sediment | place: USA: Wyoming | collected... | reverse complement strand
GAAGTAGGAGAGCTCCCGGGCCCTGTCAAGTCTCCGTCGGTTCAACGGATTTTCCACGCTGTCAAGAATCGTCGGGTACAGGATTTTGGTAACTCGAAAGGGGGGATTACCAAGGGTCGTCTGACGCAATGGCGTCTCTTTGTCCCTTACGTGGTCCTGATTATCCTAGGCATGTTTGCAGTAACAGACGCAAATCGAAGGGAATTGTTCGTGGGAGGATTGCTGACGATAGGCTTTGTTGTCATATTGTGGGTTACTCATCCTCCAAGTTCTCTTAGGCAAAAGAGCTAACTTACGATTCGTCCCTAGTTCTATTGGTCAGTATTGGTTGCCTTCTTCGATATTGTTACATTCTTTGGTCTAGGGGCCTTCTTTGCATGGCTAGCATTTGCACGTCTTCACGATAAGGCGTTACGAGAAGAATTTCCAGATGCATTTGAACAGGCTAGACGCAACCTCTACACTATCAATGACTACTTTTTGATATCCTTCATGTTTTGGGCTACTGCGGGAATCTTGAACTTTCTGTATCATTTACGGGTAATTGGCCCGTTGAGTGGCGAATGGTGGTATAACCCGCTCTACAATGATAGTTTCACTTACATGATTATGGGCGTATTGTTCCTAGTCGGCTTGGTAACTCTTGCATTCCCAATGACTTACATTCGAGCCATCGGGAAAGGTAAAAACGACCTTAGCAAAATAGACCCTCCAGACTTCCCGCATACTCTCGGCGTCTTCATTTGCGCTGCTTTTAGTACATTTTGGGGGGTGCTTGGGTTCATGAATTATCCCCCATTAATTGGTCGCATAGTATATGGAGCTACAATTTTACTAACGTACTACGGTGCTTCATTGGCTTTGAAACATTGGAGGCAAAAGGACAAGAAAGGCACATTAGGGTATATGCTCACCTTCTCTCCCTTCTTCTGGTTTCTGATTCTAGCGTTGTTTTCAGGAAGGGCGTGATTCCTCAACCTTGAGTAATTTCTTGAGAAGGGGGCGAAGATAAGTGGCTGACTCTGATTCAGAACGCTAGACGCCATACCCAAGAGGGTTAAGGAACACAAGGGTTTATACATGCATGATACGACTTTTCGAATGGTTGTTATCGTTTGGAAACCGTTCTGCGTTCTAGCGAAGTACCTATGGCAGATACGGGTAGAATTGCCTCCGAACCGTTTGAGTTTAGTTTTCAGGTTACTGTAACTGCCACTTCTGAACCTACAGCGTGCGTAACCGCAAGTTCAGATGAGTAAGCTAACTTGTCTATCGTAGGTAGAGAGAAAAAACGGGATATAGATTTTGAAGTCATAAGGGAACCTTGGAACAGGTACTCGATTAGAGAAGGAACGACACTACAGGTACGTTTCATTCTTCTCAGACTAAGCAAGGTTGAACAGTTGAACCTTGATGGCGCAGTAGTAACTTCTAGTGTTCAAGAGAGAAAATACAATGTTGAAGGTCAAACGCTTACTGTACTGTCCAACATACCTGAAAGATTGAAGGGAACGCCGGATACGAATACGTACAGTCCTCAGGAACTACAGAATTCAATCGTTGCTGATGACTTAAGTGTTGATACTCTTGCAGAGGAATGGAATGACTACGTTGTAGATGATGGAACGAAAATAAGAGTGAAATGCTCGGTAATCAGCGTTTCCAGAACGAGCAAATTCAATAGGAATGGAGAACCAATTTACGTTGTAAGCTCTAGTCAGCAAGTCGCTGTCAAAGCTAAGAAACCTTAGAGCTTTACCCGACGAAACTTGACAACGACTAAGAACGGAGACAACCGATGAAGACTTGACAGAGCCAGCTCCCGCTAGGCCATGGAACTCTGCCGAGAAATAGACGTCTACGGGTTCTCTTGCTAGGACTTGAGAACCCTCGTAGTTTAATTCTTTACTTGTGCCCGAGAGAACTCATGCTCCCCGAAAACGAAAAGGCATGGATGGCGGGTTTCGTAGACGGCGAGGGTTGCATAACCATACGCCGTCTCTCGCCTGGCCATCGGCACTCACCATATTTCGTGCTCGTCGTCACGATCTCGAACACCCAAAGAGCGATCCTACAGAACTTCCAGAAGCATTATGGCGGAGGGATCTCTCCGAACGGGAACAGCAACCATGTTGGCTGGTCGGAGGGCTATGTATGGTTCTGTCCGATCCCGTCGATCAAGATATTCCTGAATGATATTCTTCCGCATCTGAGGTTGAAAACGCTACATGCGAGTCTTCTCTTGGAGTTCATGCAACTTCGCAGAGGGTCACAAGGGCGGAAACGCCTTTCCGAAGAAGACCTTGAAATGAGGAAACAACTCTGGCTGAGAATGCACGAACTTCTGCATGCAAAAGGGAGACCGGCCAGACTCATCTAAGGGTTTTCGACCTGCAGGAAAGTCGCTGCGTACGGAATGATGTTGTAATTCTCCGCAGTCTCATTGAATGAGGGGTCCAACATGATGCAGTTGAAAACATTGTTCAATTGAATCTGGTTCACCGTGGCCGCTGTCGTGACCGAGCTGGCGCTGACCCGCAGCCAGAACTTGTTCGCTACCGAGTTGACCATATCATGTTTCCAATCACTAGGCGGGATGAGCGTGATCGTTCCGCTTTGCCCGAAGAAAACTGTTCCGTCAACGTAGGAGTATCTTATGTAATCGACCATGGTCGTGGCTGCGCCGTAGGAGAGGAACCTGAACTTGCCAGCCGCCGTCGGAATCTGAGCCGTAACCGTCCCAACTAGAGTGCCGTCCCGAAATAGACGGACACGATTTGAGAGCCATATCACCACATAATCATGGTAACTCAGGTCGTGCGCGCCGCAGGAAACATAACTCATCACGCCCCCTGATTTACAGACGAGGTAGAGCGTTCCGGTGCCGTCGAATTGCATTTGAATGTAGTTGTCGACGTCAGTGTATCCTATGAAGATCTCAAACCGGAGGTAATCCTGCCGGGCGCACCGAATCGTCGTTGAAAAGTAGGGGCCGAAAGACTGTTTCCCTATGAGGTCGCCGCACAGTGTCAGTATGCTATTTGCGACGGATGCAGTGCCAGATGTGAGTGTCCAAATCGTCGTGTCTAATGACGAACCTAGAAAATGGTCTAGCAGTGTGTCTAAGTTTTCCCAGGTTCCGTTTCCCTTCGAATATTCCCATGTGATAACCCCATAGTCACCCGCGGCTGCCAAGGTAAATTGAACTTTGTTCCATTTCTCCCGGTGCCCGAAGTAGTGATAGTCAGTTGCCGCGCCGAGAAGTGTGAAAGGCGTTCCGCCCGGGCTCGCTGCCTCGTCTGTGTTATCAGTCCACACCGGGCCGGTCTGCCATTTGAAGCATTTTTCAAGAACGGCGAGATCATTCTTTTCGAGGTCTAGGATTCGGGCGGTTCCATCCGCGAGGGCTTCGATCTGGTTTTTCACAAGTTCGGTGCTAGGCCTGATCGCCCCCCGAACGGTGAACCGAAGCCCTAACCCCCCTTGATCCTGCCGGTACGCGAACTGCCGGCCGGGTAGTTGGCGTTCTATGAAGATGCGTGATGTCTCACGCTGAATCTCCAGAACCCGCGGAAGAGTGTAGGTTCCAAATTTTACCAACTCAGATCGCCTTCAAACCGATAGGTCTTTGACTGTTCGGCTGACTCCGCCGAAGTAGTCCGTGAACTGCGGGGCTAGGTTTGCGAACTGCATTTGAGCGAAGCCCGCATCGTGCATGTCTCGCTCGATCTCTACGACTTGGTATAGCCCCGATATGCCGGTGGCCGCATCTGTCAATGTGACCTGGTCGAACACATCGTAGGCATCTGCAGCATAGCCGATGTCCACCATGCTCGTCTTAAGCCGCTCAACAGGAACTTTCAGCGCATCGAGAATTTTCTGATTCTCAATGTCAAGCGTCGATTTCACGGTGATGTTCTTATCCAGGAATACTTGTTCAATCAACCCACTGGTCCGGCTGGCTGTGTCGTCGTCTTTATCGCTAACGAGCGTTGCTGGGTCGCCGACTAGGAAGGTTCGTGTGTTCAGCGAAGTATAGATGGTTTTCCGTTCGACCAGTGTATTCTGCTGCCCGGTCGCAAAGACAACTGAAGGCTTGGCTGAGCCGAAATCCGACCCGACATCCAGTGTATCATCGACCTTAACACTTCCCTTCCAGCCGATCGCGTTTAAGACTCGCTGGATCGCGGTGAGCAGCGTATCATGATCGAAAGGAATTTGAACATTATTTCCATAGGTTGAGAGCGTGCCTTCAGCTATACCCGCCGGATAGCGAGAGAGCAGGTCGCTTACGATGGCCTTCGGGTCGGCATTGTAAGATTTGTTAGCGACCCGCCGCAATAGCTTCCAAGTGTTGCTGACGCCTTGGAGTACCATTCTATTGTCCATCGCTCTCGTGATCTCCATGATGCGGCCAACGAAGTCCTTGTATCCCCGCCGGTAGATAATTACCTCAAGTTGCCCATCGATGTTGGGTTCAATCTTCGCTAATTCGACTTCGAACTCTTGTGGCCGAAACTGCGTGGACTTCTTGTAGTGGCCAGTTGTGTAGGCGTATTCCACACCATGCACGAACACTTGATAGGGCCTAGAAGCGTCTCCGGCATCAGCCGCATCATAGACAGCGACCTCAACGAAGGCCTTACATGGCGAAACCTCTCCATCGCCGGGGAAATCGGCTTTGACAATTGCCCATCCGTGAGCGCTTCCGCTAGTCAAGGTTGTGCTGCATTTGCCGTCGGATCCGGTGGCGGCGCTTGTGGGGGAGACAGAGCCCATGTTAGTCGTGAAGTTGACTGTCTTATTCACGATGGGGAGATCATCATCCCGCCATTTCATCGTGAACGTTAAACTGACTGATTTCGGAGTTTCCGTTGCTCCCGATTTGTAGATGCGATAACTCGCAGCCGGAGCATAGAGAACCGATACTTGACTCCACCAATACCAAACATCACCGCCCCAAATAAAATCAGTCTGCGAAGTGAGCAGAAGCGTAACGCCATCCGTATCGTATATTTTGAAGTAGCCAGCCCAGCCGGAAGCCGAAGAGATGTAGCCGCTAATATCAATCGTAGGATCAACGCCGGGCACCTTCGTAACCGTGTTCTTGAGGACGCCGCCGGAATCGTAGAGCTCTACCTTCTGCCCGTTCACTAGGCCTTGAATCGTGATGATCTTATCACGCATTATGACGAGGTCGTCGAAGTAGACTTGGACGTTCGGATAGTCAACGTCTGCCGAACCAACATTTACGACCCCTAGCCTGACGGTCTGGTTGCCGTTCTTTCCCGAAGGAACATTCAACCAGCCCTTATCGTAGAAGCCATTGTCAAGGGGTGCTGTTTCAGTGCAGGGGTCTTGAGTGAATACGGCTGTGCCTCCAATCTCAAGGCGCACATTGACGAGCCCGGTCTTATACCACGCCACCCAGTCAACATCGAATGGGCCTCTGAAACCTGAGCTGCGGACATCCGATGATTTGTTCACGGGAATGTACTGAGTGTTCTGCCCTATCTGCACCCCATCCAGATACTCCGTCACCGATGAAGTGTTGAACACGGTCTTGTGGATGTGAAACAGGTTATCGTAGCCGCCCATGTGGGTGACTTGGACGCCTGTGGTGTTGTTCGTCCAAAGCGACCAATTCTTCACATCATACGGCGGATTTATGTCATCAGGCGCAATTATCCTGATGCAATCATTGTTACTGTAAATGTCTCCGTCCTCGGCTATCAACCAAGCCCACGGAAATAAGCTGCCCGGATCCCCGTATGCGCTTGTGGCAATGGCCTTGCATCTCGTTAGCCAAGTGCCCGATTGCCGCGGGTAGCCGGTGGCTTCGGTATTGCGGGGTATCGTTTGCATGGCAACCCAGCGCTCATACGCCTCCCAATGGGGAATGTGGGCCAGAGAGTTTGAAACAGTAGGAGAGGGGGCACCGTATGGCACATAGGTTCTCCAAATATACGCGTCAGGGCTAGACCCATAATCGAAGTGGTCGATAACGCAGTAAGCCAGCCCTGGACCCCTGAAAACTCTGACAACTCGGTTTACGCCTATGTCGAGGTTGAACTGTTTCGATAGGCGGGCGTATGCGCTGGCGGCGAAAGGATATCGACTGTTCAGGTAGAATGAACTTGAACCCGTATGGCCGACTAGAACTCTACCTGCCTTCGCAGCGCCATTCGAACTTTCAAGCGCCCAGCCGTTAGGATAGGATTCACAGGTTTCTGCGACAAGCAAGCCGACTGTTATTCTTTCAAATTTGCCGAGTGTCATTGGCGTCTACCTCGCGCTGCCGGGTTCTCTCTGCGCTGTGATGCTTTCCGTGATGCGTTGAGTAACCACGGTTGCAATCGGGCGGCTGTCAAGGTTCACTATGGTCGTCAGGTTCACAACCCCCGTCGCTGTTGGAAACACGGCCCGTCCTAACTCGTAGTTGGGCGCAGTCGCCAGGTTCACAACTCCCGAAGGGGCGGGTTGAGTCCAAGTTTGTATCGCCGATGTTGCGAGCCCGGTTGCAGCCGAACTGATCCAACCCATGGCGCTGCCGACTGCTGAACTCACCTGCGACCCGAGGGCTCCCAATGCGCTCTGAACGGAGCTTATGGATTGCATGAACCCGCCGATTGCGGCACTCACTTGCGCGCCAAGCGCTGACAATGCGCCTTGCACGGATGAAACCAACGAACCCATAGCGGCCGACGTCGCGCTGATGAGCCCTTGCAGGCCTGAGTTCCAAAGGCCCGTTATCGAGTTCATGCCAGCTTGGAAGGCACCTTGAAGTGCTCCGAAGAGGGCGGAGTTCACTTGACTAACGACTTGTGCCGCCATGCCAATCGTGACTGAGATTACCTGGTTCCACATATCCTGCCAGAGCGATCCGCCGACCAGCCAGGCGTACAACCCTTGGAATGCGTCATGCAGCCAGGTCAGGAAGCCACCTATGGTGTCCCTCAATGTGGCGATGATTGGGCTTATGAAGTCAGCAGCCACCTTGAACGCATCAGCAATCATGTGAATAACTGGTGCGACTTCCTTGATGACGAAGGCGATGGCGCGGATATTGTCAGCGATCAGTTTCAGGATGTCTTTGAGGATGTTGCCTGAACCCTGTCCGTCTGTGAAAGCTGCCCAGAGTTCACCGAGGGCTTCCCAAAGTGGGGCTAAGGCTTCGCCAATATCCTTGAATGCACTCCAGAGGTCTTGAAGAGCCGGGCCTAAGATCTCTGCAGCATCCTTGCCCAGCCGGTCGAGCCATGTTCCCAAGCCCTGGAAGGCCTTGCTGACCGCGTCAGTGGCAGCCTTCACTTCAGGCATCTTAGAAACTTCTGTAATCCAAGCCTGAACCTTACCGATGCCTTGAGTAAACCAATCGACGAGCGGAATCATGGCTTCGGTGATTCCGGCGAGGGCAGGGAGGAGGATAGCGCCGATCTTCTCACCCATATCACTCATGGCGTTCTTGAGGCGTTCTTGGGCGCCCGCGTAGGTCTGCGCTTGCGCTGCAGCCTCCCCACCGAACTGCTTGTTGAGTTGATCCATGACGCCGGTGAAGTCTGAGGCTTTCAGCTTCGCCGTGTCAATGTTCGTTCCGAGCGTTGCTTGAATTGCAGAGAAATCCTCCGCTGAAATTTTTCCTTCTTGGAAAGCTCCTACAAGATCGGTAGCAATATCTTTGAACTCACGCATCTTGCCCGATGAATCGGTAATGGCTACGCCAGCCCCGATCAGGTATTCTTGAACGTCGCCCAAGTCCGGGCCCATTGCCTTAAGCCCATCAGCCAAGCTGCCGATCGCATCCTTCATGCCCGCGGTTGCTTCTTTCGCTGTGGTTACATCGATGCCATAACGAGCCAGAATTGATGTGTTACCCATGAACGCCTTGCCAACGAGCCCCGTCGCCGTCTCTAAGTCAATGTGTTTCGCAGCCGCGAGATCTACAGCAACCTTGACGGCATCCATTGCTTGCGTGTAACTCATGCCAAAGGTACTTAGCTTCTGGACGGCGCCGACGATGGCTTCATCTTGGTAGACAGTTGTCTTTTGGAGGCTTGAGGCGAACTTCTCGACCGCGGCCCTGGCTTCCTCCCAGGCTGGACCCGTTAGTTTGAGCGATGCCTGTAGATCTGTCCAAGCCTGCTGGCTCTTAGCGGCCTCCGAGGTCGCCCACTGCAAGCCCTTCACGATTTCGCCTACACCGGCTATGGCTGCCCCGGCTACGCCGCCCGCCGCAAAACCTGAAATAACACTGCCGAGGCTTGAGAATCCTACGCCAAGCTGGCTCAGAGTGCCGCCTAGGATGCCCATGCTGGCCTGTATTTTTCCAAAGACGCCTGAGGCCTCGTCGACGGCCTTGATGGCTACGACTATGCTTCCGGCTACTTGACTCAAATCAAAGGACTCCTTATTTCCTAGAACAGCCCACTATTTCGTGGCGAGAAAATGTTGGATTTTACATTGTTTGATGTGTTAATGGCCGTGACAATCTCCGGCTACGTGGCTTTCGCGCTCGGCGTGGTCGCAGGGGTTCATTACGAGCGGACTAGCGCCTCGTAGATCGACGTGGCGTGGCGAGAAAGAATGACCATGCGCAGAAAATACGGCGGCCCAGAGGAAGTCTTGCCCATCGTCGAGGAAACAACCTCCAAGTTGCAGGAAGCGGTTCTCGAAGCGCTCCAGCCGTTCTTCAAAGTGTCGCAGACCATTGCGAGAGATGAAAGGCTCGCTCAAATTGTCAAACAGGCTGAAGATGAGGTTCTGCAGAAAGCGATCGCCGAACTAGTGTCTTCCGATTCTTGATTGCCTTGGATGCTGCTTCACCCAAATTTTGAGTAAGTAATCTCTCTGAAGCGGTGTCAGTTCTTCCATCGTCTCGGTTAGCCGGTACCCGAACCCGGTCACTAGGATCTCGAGGGGGAAGGAGTACATCGAGGGCAAGGACTCCTCCTCCGAGGTTCCAACAAAGTCATCTAGTCGACTTTTGGGGCGCCGGTCAAACCTGAGAGCTCAAACGATTTCAGAATCAGTTTCAGAGACTCCATGGGCATTAGGGCCTTGGCTACGTCTGGGACGCCGGTTACGATGGCTGCGCCTTTCTGTAGGAACTGCAGGTTCGATGCGAGCTTGTCCCTGTTGCCGATATCCTTCAAGTCCACGTTTGTGCTCTGTAGAAGTTCCGTTAGGTCTGCGTCGCTGATTGGTGAGACTTCGAAGCTGTGCTTCTCATTGTCGATGCCGCGGACTTCGACAGGTTCATGGTACTGGGTGCCCTTCATGATGAGTTCTGCAAGTTTCTTGTTCTGCGCTCGAGCTTCTAGGATTGCCTTCCGTCTTGGTTCTTCTTCACTCATTTCTCCAATCTCACACTCCTTTCTTTCGATTTTTTGTCGTGAACCTCCCTGATGTGGGAGGTGTCACCGCGAAGGATCTGTTCTATCTCGTAATGGCGTAGCAGATAGAGCGGCGCCGTCGTGACTGTTTGAAAGATGACCTTACCTCCCTCTTCCTGGATGGCTGCACGGATCTTATCCACATCGCCAAGCCTAGCGCTGATGATCAGGCCGAAGCTGATGAAGAAGTTCCAATCTTGAGCCGCTTCGCTAGGCGATTTGGGCTGATCAGAAAGAGTAGGGTCTAGTTTCTTCGCTGCTTGCATAAAGGATTCTCCATCTGCAATCTCTCAACAATTCTCTTTACGGAAAACGGTTCTTCCACAAAATGGGGAATTTCTAACTCTTTGAGATGTCTTCGAAGTCGAAGTCGTACGCCCACACCGAGAAGCCTTCCGGAGACTCTATCGTGGGGGTCACATCGCCTATCACTTTCTTCAAGCGAATCTTGCTGCCTGTGACCTTGTTCTTGATTTCAATGTACAGTCGCGTGAGGGCTGCTTGCTGGAACGCACCGAAAGCTGTGAGGATATCGCTGGATCCGGCTACTGCGGCTTCATCATTCCAGCCGTCACAGGACCCGGCATAGTCGAGCAAGGTCTCGTAGACCTCTTGCAGCCGTGAGTTGATTCCAACCGGAACTTTCTTGCGGCCCTGCTTCGCGGACCATTTGATGTTCTTCCAATGGGAGAGGACCAGCGCCGTGTCTAGGCCATTCTCAGTCGTGGCCACGCGTAGTTCGAATTTGTCAGCTGTGTATTTCGGCATGGCTGTCTGCTCCTAGGTTCCGATGGCGAGGCCGACCACTGGGACATCAGTTAAGTCTGCCTGCGTGACTGTGATGACATTAGTGGCGACGGTGCATGTGCATGCTGAACCGTCCGATCTCTTCAGTAATGCTGCTCCGTCGATCGCTGCTAAATCGCTGAGCGTAATGGTATGACTGGTGCTGACTGTGGCTTCGAATTGTAGAACCTTCTTCATGACCGCATCAGTAATTATGACGGCCTTCGAAGAGACTACAGTTTCGTTTCTATCTACTACCATCTGATTTTCTTCCTCCTACAATTTTTTATCAAAGCCCGCCAGGCCGAAGCCTGGTCGAGCCATGACCATGAAACAGTTTCACTCGTCTATCGATGCTAAGAACGCGAACAGATGAACTGTCAAGCATGAATCTTGATTATATCGCAGGATTCTTCGACGGAGAAGGTAGTGTTTCCCTCCAATTCCATCGAATGCCATCATGCAAGTATGGCTATCAGTTTCTTCCCGCGATCATCATAACACAAAAGAATCGTCAGATAATTGAAGCGATTCAATCTTTTCTGAAAGTGGGCCGACTCTACCCTCGTAGAACAGGGGTGTGGAACCTGGAAGTTCGCAAGCAATCTGACATCAGGAAATTCATTTCCGACATCAACAGCGTATTCGTGAGAGTTGGCGAAAGCGAATCGCCCCGCTCATTGAAAGGCATACAAAACCCCGTGAAGAAGTGCATCAAGCAGTTTCTGTTGACCTGCATCAAAAGCCGGTCGGATAAACGGTTGAGCGGCCATCCGTGTGGTGCCGATTTCAACCCAGAACGCATAGTCGGCCATGGCGCCAAGTTCCAGGCTTAGGTTGCCTGGGTCAACCTTGTGGAAGATAGTGCTCTGCAGGAAGCCCGTGTCTACGGGAACCAGTTCCCTGGCAAGGGCCTCCATATCGGCGCCCACGACCTTCATCTGCTGTGCCACTTCACCACGAATACGCCCCCCGGCTGCCTTCAGCTTCGGTGTGAAGGTGTCGGCTATGACTTCAACGCCCCAACCAGGCATTGTCAATCGCCCTGCATGTAGCGCCGAAATTCTTCTCGATAAGATCTGTCGAATGTGTAACGGAATGGGAAGGATAGGAACTCATACAGCCAGAAGAGAGAGTATGCGAAACGCGATCGATAGAAAAGCGACTTCAAGGAGCGTACCATTGTTCAAGTCACGGCCCTGTGCATGTAGAACTCATAGTCCATGAGGATCCTGCTCTCACGGACGTTGGCTTGCCTGGGACCGGGAATTGGTCCAAGCACTCGTCTCAAGTCGTGAATATCATAGACGCTCTCAAGCTCATCCGCATGGTCGGCGAGAGTCTGGTTCACTTGATCGGCGAGGCTTCGACATTTCGTTTGATTATCATAGTAGCAGTCGATTTGGAGTCTGCAATATTCCTCCAAGGCTCGCATGTTTGAGGTGATTCGCAAGCCTAGCGCCGGTCTGGTTGTGTGTCCAGCGACAGGCGTCAAGACGACACTACGCTGCTTAACGCCCTCATACGGCATCTCCTCGTACACAGTGACGCCTAACCCGCCCGCATCAAGAAGCGTTTTGAAGGCGGCTAGGATGTCCTGCAGCGGAGCGGTTCCGGGCAACTACTCCTCATCCCATCGCTCTTTGATTTCTTTAGTCTTGTAGGGCGAGACGGAGATGTGCGATGTGCGACCGAGAACGAAGTCCGCGATTTCCGCTTTCAGTTGCGGCGTGAAGATCGTTGGATCAGATAACTCCACAACATAATCGCCCACGCGAATGAGAGCGCCGGTTTTCTTGATTCCAATCTTCATCAAGCCCAACGCTGCGATTTTCAATGCGACATGTTTGACCTGATCTGGAACGCCCGCATCCGCATAGGTTCTGTGTAGGTATTGCTCGACGGCGCTTTTCGCCGCTGGGAGAAGAAAGTTGGTGATATGCGCGGCTTGCGCGGTGGCGTCAGCGAAACCTCCACTGCTTGGTTCCGGGTTGCCCGCCTCAGCAAGCACATCTGCCGCTGTCAAACCGTAAAGAGCCATTTCATCAACGCTCCTATTCTCCTAATGTGCGCATACCTCGGCCAGAGTCATCAGAATCTTCAAAGCGGCGGCCTTGACCGGTTCAAAGCGGCGGTCGCGGTGAATCCAAAGCGTATAAGCGCAAACAGGGATTCGGCTGGGCATTTTACCCGAACGAATCTTCCTCAAATCACATGCCAGCATGCAAGTTGTGTGAACCCGGAGTAAGGGCATCTCACAGATGCCGCGGCAGGGCATCGTGAAGGATCGAGCAGGAAACTTCGAGTACCCAGCCGGCTTCAAGACGTACTCAAGTTCACGGGCGTCTTGTTTCCAGTCCACTGATTTTCTAGCCGGCCCATACCAAACCCGGTCATATGCCGCTCGTTTCTCGCGGAAAAGCTCAATCATACCACTGAGCCTTCTCCCGCATGAATAGGTAATCCGCCAAGCTGGAAAAATGGCGGAGAAGGAATTTGCACGCAGACCAGGCCTTTCAGCCACGTGTGGCGAATTTCACTAGGCTATGTCGGACAGCTTGCAGATCGCGTTTGTTTCTCGGATGCGTGGGGTGATCGCTTCCCAGACAACGCCGTACGTGTCCCTGAACTCATTCAGCGGGAGTTCCTCAACCTCAGCGTGGATGTCCACGCCGAGCGGTAGGTCGAAGTATCCGGCGTCGGGTTGTGCTAGAAGCATCGCGGTCGCTGCACCCAAGACCGGCGTCTGTAATACCTGGCCGCCAATTCTCCGCTGAACAACATCATAGTAGTACTCGCTTGTGGTGCCGACGAACTGGAAGAGTTCATCGAACCTCGCATCGTTCACGACGAGGTTGTAGGGCGGGAAGATCTTGTCCTCTTTGAGGAGAGCAATGGCGCCGTTGATGGAGTCCGAGATGTACGCTGGCGTGCTCCAGTGTTTGGTTGTGGAATAGTCATTCGTAGCAGAGTCGTAGAGGCCGTTGATACCTTCTGCCCCTTTCAGGACAAGTGTATCCTCAAGCACCGAGACCATATAACTCGCGGATTTTGCGGCGGCAACGTCAAGCGGCGTGCCATAGGTCCGCGAGGCCTCTAGGCTTCTACGGGGAATCCTGAAACCTCTTGCCAGGGCCGGTATGTCCAGCGATCCAACAGTGACGTCGATGGTGTCCTCGCTCAACGTGACCTTCTGGGTGCGGAACAATTGCGCTTCGCCGACGTGGGCGATCTTGTTCCACTCAACGGTGAGTTTTCCTTCACCCAGCGGGCCGAAGGTCCGTGCAACGCGTCTGCCGACGAGCATTTGGGCTGGAGGCCAAGCAACTGCCTCATCTATGTACTTATACTGCTGTTCGGTTAAAGAAACCAAAGTAACTCAGCCTCCTAGATCAAACTCTCGATGGCGATTTGTGCTGTTCCGCCGCTCGCGTTCTTGTTCATCTTGGCGAGTGCAACGATCATGCCTCCAGGTGGGAACGAGCCGGTCGGCGCAACCCTATGGGTTGTCCCAGCCTGTTCAGCAGCGGTGAGTGTGGCTGCGGCTTGAAGTTCTCCGTCCGCTGCGGGTATGAGCGGTGTGTCCTTGACGACGTTCTGGCCGCTTGCAAGGATCCCCCAGCCGATGACGCCGGGGCCGTACCAGATCGGGGCCTTCTTGCCCGCCACGTACGCAGTATCCTTGTCTGCGGGTGAAGCAGCGGGGTGAGCGCCTTCGCTGTCCCAGCCAACCCATCCGGATGGCTTGTCGGCTGCAGCTGCCACAACCACGACTTGCGTGGCCGCGGTGCCCTTCTTGACAAGTCGGCCGGGTTTGACGCCGACGCCTTCAGCGGTCAACTCTTCGATGACTGGATTGCCTGCGATGATAACCTTCTTTCCTGACGGAATGGTGAATGGCATTACTGCTTCACCGCTCCTATGGGTTTACCGACCAAGTCGCCGACCGTTGTTTTCATCGGGTCAAAACGTTGCCCGGCAACGGGTGGAAGTAGTCGGGCCTTCGGGCCGGAGGGCAAGGAATCGAATTTGCTCTTCACGGCTTCATGGTCCGCTTTCATCGTGTCAAGCGCCTCGTTCGGCAGTTTCTTGAGGGCCTCGACAGCTGCTTGGACATCTTTCATGTCAAGCACGCCGTTCTTGATGCGGAGATCCACCACGGCCTGCACGCGGTGCATGTGGTCAGCCTCTTCAGCGGATACTTTCCAAGCCTTCAAAGCCTCACACTCGGCCTTAACGCTCTTGAGCTCCGCTTGGACGGCAACCATGGCGTCGGTTGGCGGCGCGGGTGGCTTCGCTTTCAATTCGTTGAGTTCTGCGTCGAGTTTCGTGTTTTTGTCTGTTAGTTCTGCGATCACTTTTTCATGTTCGCATGTCATACATGCGTCAACCTCCATTTGTAAGCCGCCGCTCACTCCTTCGCATGACGGAAGGTCCAACTTGAGACTTCTCGCAGCCGAACAAATCTCTGATTTAGCGGCCGTCATAGACGAACCCGTTCCCGCGAAATCCGTTTGAGGTAACCGCGATAATGCGTCCTTGATGATAGCCTCGTCAAGATCCTTCTTCTGGATTGAAGCCAACGGAAGTTTCCGCAAGGACTTCTTTCCATCGGGACCTTTAGCAGCATCAGGAACAATCGCGAAGAATTTGTCCGGTGCATCAGCCGTGTTCCAAGCGTCAGCCGCAAGGACTGTGATATTGGCGGCTTCGTTTTCAGTATTTTTCACGATCACACCTCCTGGGTGACCTCCAATTTTTTCTCGGGCCTCTTGCGTCCCAGTCTCCTGGGGACTAGAGCCCACATCCGTCTCGGTTCTCGGCCTTCCGGCCTCCAGCCGTGACTGTGAATCAAGTGCCGCGGCGACCGCTCGAGAGAAACCGCATGGCTTCTGAGCGGTGAAACCACAAAGGCGTGGATCGTCGATGCAGGTGGTTTTCACGCCTGCGTTTGGAAAGGCACCTGCCGGAACGAACGCGATATCATCCCACACCCATTCATCGAGAACGAACACGTCATCCTCGTAGTGCGCCTTGGTCGGTGTCATCCGGGGACTTACGGGCCCCCATTCACCTGACTGTATGTGCTCCCAGGCAATGGGATTCGGGATCTCGTAGAGGACCTGCGTGGCATGATTGCTTGTGAAGTCAACCGGACGCCCAACGATCACCGTGGCGTCGTGGCCGAGTTCGGGTGGACCATGCAGGGGCTTCTCAAGCAGTGTGGCGAGAGCCCTAGCCTTCCCAGCGGGGCTGATTCGCACTCTTGTCTTTGGTGGTGATTTGACAGGTCTAGAGATGCTCTCGTCTATGATCTCGATGACCGCGTACTTCTTACCATCCTGCTCCATGGCCTGCGCTTTGACGCAGTATTGTACCTTCAAGGAAAGACCTCCTGCTAGATTGCTGGTTGATTCATGCCAGGCTGGCTTGTTTGGTCGGTTCGCTTCTTGGGACGAGCAATAAGGTCGAGTGGAATCTCGACTGGTTGACTGGCGGGTTGCGATGCGAGGTCTTTGGGATCGAATGTTGTCGCTTTCCCGTCCCGCATAAGCTCGTAGAATTTCGGTAGACTCAATGGCCCACGCCCATCACCGTAGCCTCTCGTAGCGGCATCAATCAGGGCCAGCCAGTCTTCCGTTCTGATCTGGCGCCACCGGTGGACCACGCGAGCCGGCAACGGGTCCTCCGGCTTCAACTGCAGGAACTGTCTGGTGAGGCGATTATACCATTGCGGTTCTACGATTCGTTTCTCCCAGCGCTGATCATCCGTGACTGGCCCTTCCACAAAACCCTCCAGTTCCTTCTCCGCCGTCGCACGATTCAGTTCCTTCTCGATATTGAGCAGGAAGCGTGGAACCTTGAATGAGCCAAGTATCCGGCGCTCAAGCTTGTCGGAGACATTTAGGAGCTGCCCGAGGTCCGGTTTCAGGTCGTGAATCTGAATGTCCCATAGATCATCGGTGATGACATGTTTCCCTGGGCGCAGCTGCTCCCGGTAATCCTCCATGGCTTTATCGATAGCTTCATCCGTCGTGATCCCTGCCTTCGCTGCTTTCTCAAGGTTGAGTTGATGAACGCAGATGCCCGCCCACAGGGTTGTGGCGGCTTCCATCAAATCCTCACGGATTATTCGATCGTCCAGATTGGACTCAACCAGCACGGCTTCGACATCGCTTCTTCCTTGCCAGTCATCGTCGATCTCGTTGCGGACGAAGAATAGAACCTCCTCAGGGGCGTAGAAATCTGATTTCCCATCGTAGTCGAATCCGGTGAGGGCCCATGTGTCAGAGTCCGTTTTAGGAGCGAGCAGGGTGGACTTCAATGAACGGAGACGGACCGGTGGGTTTCCTGGAAGCCATGGGGCATCCTGTTTCTGGAACTCGATCTCAAAGCCGGCCTTGCCCCAGATGGGCGCCTTCACCAAGGCGAGGCGCAGGCGATTATCGAGGCCGACGTCGCCGTTGATCTTGTCCACGTAGGCCTTCAGTTGCGCCTTCTTTTCCTCAGAGACCGTGCCAGGTGTGATGTCCTCAATGACGGTCTCGAATCCTTCCTTCGTAGCCCAAAAGGCTCGTGCATCGATCGAACCTCGCACCAGGAAGTTACGGCAGTACTCGCGGTAGTAATCGCCAAGGCCCCTCCACATGGTGTCAGCGCGGCGCAGGAATGCGATCTCTGACGCGGCGGCTTGGACGGTCATGATTCGATGCTTGCGACCTTTTTTCCGATTTACCATCTGCCATCTACCTTACTCGATCCATTTGGTGTGAGGGTGCGTCAACTGGGGAAACGGTGGCTCCCGTGTGGCGTACACGGCTAATGCCACGGCCCAAAGCCGATCGTCATGGGTACCATCCGGGTGACTGTACTGAATCTGCCCCGCTTTCGTGAGCTGGAACCTTTCGATATTCAGTCCATTTGCCAGTTCCAGTTGGTACGGGATTAGGAGGCGTTTCTGTTGCATCATCATCTTGAGGAAATTCATGATGTCTTGCTTGACGGGCACTGAAAGAACTATGCCTTCGACATTAGGTACTGATTTCTTCGCCTCTTCTACGACGCTTTCGCCGACGCCGGTCTGGTCCATGAGAATCTCGTGGATTGTTCGAAGTTTCTGGTCGAGAACTTTGAGGAAACTGATAACGCCTGTCTCGCCGGTGTAGTCTGTTCCGAGCGGGAAGATTTTCAGCCCCACCAAGCGGAAGATGTCGCCGTCCTTTCTGATGACCGCCACGACACTGTAATCCTGTTTCTTCCCAAGGTCGACGCCAACCCAGTAATCAGCGGGGGAGGTCCGGCCCAAGCTCTGTCGCCCAGAAGCTGCGGAGTTCGCCGCCAGATTCCCTAATTTCCAATTCCGAGTCCGTGCAATCTGTGATTAGCGAAGTGGGTAGCCAGCAATCATCATCCTCGCTCCACTCGGCCTCCATCTCACGACGCCAACGCCATGGGTCGTTGGCCAGTTGCTTTCGTATCTTCTCGAGAATGCCGCGTTTCAGGGGGCCATTCGGTTCGACCGCTTGTTCCCATGTGACATGGTGGTCGCGGCTGAAATCCTCGAACTCCTTGCCCTTGCAGATTTTGTAGAAGATATGGTCACGGGACCAGGGCGTCGAATTGGCGATGAAGAATCCGTTTGTGGTCCCGAGTGTGAAAAGAATAGCGTCGTATAATTCCTCGTCGTCCCGCACGAAGTTGAACTCAGTCGCAAGGATACCGTTCAGCGTTGGCCCCCGTATGGTGTCAGGGTTGCAAGGGTAGGCTTCAATGTTTGAACCATTGACTAGCGAGACTTTGGTTTTCAGTGGTTTCCGGCCGACCAAGATTTCCCTATAAGGGATGTTATGGGGAAGTTTCTGTTGAATGAACGCGTTGATCTTCCGGATTACCAGCTTGCTCTGACGAAAGCTGGGACCCACTACCCCCAGCTGCACGCCGTCGTTGTCGACAGCGTACCAGAACAACTTGCTTGATGCTGAGTAGTCCTTGCCTGACTGCCGGCACCAGAGTTGCGCAATGAACTGGGCTGGGTCCTCAAGGAACTTAGCCTGGTATTTTGTCGGTTCAAACCCTAAAGCTTCCTCGCAGAACGCAACGGCCCCTTTCTTCGCAATAGCCTTGAGCCGTTGAAACGCCGCATCATCCTTGACTATGTTCCCTGCAGCTTCATGCCGATCCTTAAGTTCCTTTTCGAGTTTCTTTCTCCAGCTCATCAGTGTCTTGCCTCAATTCCTTGATGAGCTCGTCCACGAAAGCATCATCCTGGTGTTTCAGGATCGCTAACTCTGTGCGCATGAGGCCGTTCGCAACTCGAAGCGCCAGCAACCTCGCCAACGCATCCTTAGCCGCGTCTTCGGTCTTGCTGTAGGCTACTGCCTCTTGGATGGCTTTCCAAACAAGTTCCTCGAGCTCGTCCCTTTTTGGCGCCCCTGGAAGACCAGCCATCTTCTCAGCCTGTAAAGGAACCTTGCTGGCTTGCCTAGAGAGCTCCACGGCGACCAAGTATTGCTTCGCTACACGAGTCAAGCTAGCCAGAATGGCCACACCCGATGATTGGGTGTGGTACTTTTCCCGTTCCTGTTCAAAATGCGCCTTCAAGATGGCTCTCACATGCTTCGATACCGTGATACCTGCTTTGCGGGCCTCAAGTCGAAGGGCCGCATCGTACTGTCGTGGGATTCGAAGGTGAGGATTACCTTTTCCGGGCAACTTTCTTCTTCAACCCCGCAATGATGAAGATTGCCGCACCAATCATGGGTGAGACTGCTGAAAACTCAGGGACAGCAACAGAGGGGATTGACCAGGAAGGCAAAATAGTTCCGTCCCCGTTGACGGTCAGCGGCGCCTGGTAGCTGAACGATTGGTCGTAATCGGTCCAGTTGCCCACGGACAAGCTGCCGGTTGTAAGGAAACCCTTGAAGGCTGCGCCTTGCGGCATCCTGGTCGCAAAGAACACAATCGTGTAGTTGCCTAACGAGATTGTGGCATTGTTATTGAGGTCGTCGAGGCAGAGGGGACCCCTCGTAGCCGGATTCGAATAATCTAGGAAGCACATGTAACCAGTCCCGTTCGATGAGAACCAAACCGTCGCTGTGCCGAACGGCCTTATGAGTGCAACAGCCAAGATCCCAGCGACTAGGACGGCCAGCGCCACAGCTACGATGCGCATGCTCACTTTCCGGTTTTCAGTTCTTTTCCTTCTTCCTTTCGCCATTTCAGGTTCTCCTTCCTTCCAATAATTTTCCTAGCCTTCTTCACGATGACCAGAACATTGTTCGCTACTGCGTGCGCGAAGATTGTGGTCGCCGGAAGAATCGCCG